>Ga0224509_10000341_pt1 | contig 12733 bp, 12 predicted proteins | sample SF_Jan12_sed_USG_5_FD_170158 | JGI IMG/M metagenome (GOLD analysis project Ga0224509, IMG submission 170158) | Sediment microbial communities from San Francisco Bay, California, United States - SF_Jan12_sed_USGS_24 | ecosystem: Environmental > Aquatic > Marine > Sediment | place: USA... | reverse complement strand
TTTGGTGTGGGTAAGATCAACAGCCTGGCGGGATTTGCGAGCGCGGTCCTGCTGCTCGGATTTGCGGTGGTCATGGCTACCGAAAGTGTCGATCGACTGATCAGCCCGGTAAGTATTTCTTTCGATCAGGCGTTAGTCGTCGCCGTTGTGGGCCTGTTGGTGAACGGCTTCAGTGCGTGGCTTCTAGCTTCGACACCCCACAATCATGGGGACGAGAAAAACCATGATCACGGCCATCATCACGATCACAACCTGCGCGGCGCCTACCTGCACGTGCTCGCTGACGCGCTAACGTCGATACTCGCAATCGTCGCGCTGCTTGCCGGCAAGTTCTGGGGGGCAAACTGGCTCGATCCGGCCATGGGCATCGTCGGAGCGGCGCTGGTCGCGAGTTGGTCCATCGGACTGATTCGTCAGTCTTCGCGAGTGCTGCTCGACTGGCAAGCCGATAAGGACACCGTCAAGGCACTGCAAGACAGCATTGAACAAGGGACAACTGATCGCGTTACCGACTTGCACCTCTGGAGCATTGGCCACGGCATCTTCTCGGCGCAAATGACCGTGGTCAGCGACGATCCCAAACCCCCATCGCAATATAAATCACTAATACCGGCGAATTTGAAAGTGGTACATGTCAACGTGGAAGTGCATCAGCGCGAGGTGCATTGATCGCCTTGAATAAATGGCGCGCCCGACAGGATGGGCCTTCGGCCTGTCCTCGCTTCGCTCGTCGGAGCGAACCTGTGACCCCTGCCTTCGGAGAACTAAAGCTGTCTAATGTGTAATGCAATCTCGATTGGCGTCACTCGATATCTTGTAATGATGGGGTATTGCTACAACCCAACATCCATGTAGTACTACTGTGCCGCGAAAAGGTCCGAGCGAGCCGTGTCCGTGATCAGTACGACTGACGGATGCTTGAGGCGCCGTTCGGGTGAGATAGCGTAAAAGCGCTCCTTGATCTCATCTGTTCGTCCGATGACAGACATGCGGTACATACGGCATATCTCTTCTTCTATGACCGTCGGAGCAGCGAATACACCTACGCCCGCTTCCCCGAATGCCTTAAGGAGTGCGCTGTCGTCGAATTCTCCAGCAATACGAGGCGAGAGTCCGTGACTCTCAAACCAATCGTCGAGGCGCCGCCGCAAAGCCGAATGCTGTGAGGGCATCAGCAACGGTGCATCATTCAGACTATCGGGCCACCTCGCTCGATAACGCCGCGCGCGGGCGCGCTGTGAAAAAAAGGACATGCCGCTTTCGCCAAGCATATGATTGTAGGCTTTTATCCCCAAACCATCTGGCACCGGCTGATCCGACAGGACCAGGTCGAGCTTGTGCACAGCGAGTTCAGAGAGCAATTGCTCGAGCGACGACTCATGGCAGCGCACTCGTACGGGTTTCTCAGCCAACATTGCCGGCGCAACAATGCGCTCAGCAATAAGCTTGGGCATTGAGCTGACGATTCCCAGACTCAGGATCTTCGGGCCACTCATGTGATTGCCGCGCACCACACTCGCGAGTTCGGCGCCAGTCGAAAAAATCTCATCGGCGTACTCGAACACCACCCCTCCCATATCCGAGAGGACGAGTCGCCGTCCCGCGCGGTTGAAGAGCGGGTGCCCTACCGCTTTGTCCAGCAGCTTCAGCTGGCCGCTTATGGTCTGCGGCGTTACGTGCAAGGACTCTGCTGCCCTGGCAATGCTGCCCTCGCGAGCAACTGCCCAGAAATACTGCAGATGACTGTAGTTCAGGTGGCGCATGGAAATATCATAGCAGACCGAGCATTGGGCCTCGATACTTCGAGATAATCGAAGTGTATTTTCGCCACTCTATTCTTCGATGCATGGATAGTGGCGACGAAGCGATGAATAGACAACCGACTGTGCCTGGATGCCCTCGAGGTCCTTGTAACGGTCCAACTCCTCGATGACGTGCAGGACAACGTCGACGATCGGGTCCGGTTGCCCGACGCAAAACTCCGCGTATACAGACGGTCCGAAGTCCTTCAGGCGACTGCCGACGCGAGTCCTTATAGCTCGCTCGGCGAATGTTTCGTCCGCCTCGATTTCTGCGACAACGTTCTCGGCGACACGTCCATCGGTAGCAACGGCGCCGTCCAGGAAACCTTTGACATAGTAGACACACAACCGCGCTTCGGGACTGCCGGGCTGTTCGAGAGAATCAACGCAGACTTCACGAAGCTGCGATGCCGTCAGCGGCTCAATGGCCGATGCTCTTGTCGCGGTGAGCACGCAGGTAATCGCCATAAAACAAATCAACACGTTTTTCATGAAGTCATACTCTCCTTTGCGCCCTCAGGCACAGTCTTCGAATGGGGTTCAATTGCACGGCGCAAGATCAGGTAACCGGCCGTCGCTGACACGATCGAGCCTGTCAGGACGCCGACACGCGTTGCGGCGAGTTGGTCGAAAGCGCCGCGCTCGAACGCCAGGGAGCCAACGAACAGGCTCATTGTGAAGCCGATACCGGTCAGCAGCGCCACACCATAGATCGACAACCAGTTGCTGCCCTTCGGTAATTGGGCCAACTTCAGTTTGACGGCCAACCAGACGATGCCGAAAACTCCCACTTGCTTGCCGATGAACAGCCCTGCTGCAATGCCTATCGACACCGGACCCAGCAACGCGTCCGTGCTGATGCCAGAAAAAGAGACACCTGCATTGGCAAACGCGAATAGCGGCAGAATGAGGTAGGCAACCCATGGGTGAAGCGAGTGCTCCAGGTGCCGCAGCGGCGAAGGTGCCGTCGATTCCGTTCGTAGCGGTACCGTGCAGGCTACAGCGAACCCGGCGAGCGTGGCATGTACGCCGCTTTTCAGTACGCAGAGCCAGACAATCACGCCGATGGTCGCGTAGACGGCAATACGGGTCACGCCGAGCCGATTAAGCACAACAAGAGTGGTGATGCCGAAAGCACCGGCAAGCAACGCGAACAGCGAGAGGTCCTGCGTGTAGAAGATGGCGATAACCACGATGGCCGCAATGTCATCGAAAATTGCGATCGACGTCAGGAACATCTTGAGACCGATCGGCACACGACTGCCAAGTAGCATCAGCACGCCGAGCGCAAACGCTATGTCGGTTGCTGCCGGTATGGCCCAGCCATTGATGGTCTCCGGATTGCCCCAGTTGAATGCCGCATAGATGGCGGCAGGCAGGAAGAAGCCGCCGAAAGCGCCAGCTGCCGGCAGCAGCAGCTGGTCCTTCGACGAAAGCTGACCCTCGAGAATCTCCCGCTTGATCTCGAGGCCAATCAAGAAGAAGAACAGCGCCATTAATCCGTCATTGATCCAAAGCAACAGGGGCTTATCCACGACCAGGTCGCCAAGCGCGATCACCAGAGGAACCTCGAGCAAGCGCCCATAAAGCCCAGCCATTGGGGAATTCGATACGAGCAACGCTACGATAGTCGCCATAACCAGCAGCACGCCGGCAGACGATTCGAGACGCAGAAAGTTTTTTAACGCAGCAACGGGCATGCCGTCTCCATTTGGCATCGTGCGCCTGATTCAATTATCAGGCGTCTGTTGATGATTAACTTAGCAACTTCGTTAATCTCGAATAAGTCGAAATAATAGAACCTTTACATCGTTTTTCTCGATGCTTTAAATTCCCTCGGATTTTTCGATCTGAGTCATCGAATACTTCGACTGGACCATGCGATCGGTAGCAGTACTCTCAAGCATCACCAAATAGATGGAGTGACCGATGAATATCACGACTACGGCAAAGGACTTTGAATTAACCAGCGCAATCGATCAGTTCGTCCATGATCAACTACGCACGGCGATGCAGCATCTCAGCGAGAACATCATTGCGGTCGATGTATTCATGAAAGATGCTAACGGACCCAAAGGTGGCGTCGACAAGCAGGCGCTTGTCCGCGTTCAGCTGCGCAACCGCCAGGTGCTAGCCATTGAGACCGTGGACGAGAATCTGTATGCGGCTATTAGGATGAGCACAAAGCGGACCAAACGAACCGTGCGTCGGCATCTGCGCAAGTCCCAGCGCATTAGTAAACAGCGCATGCGTGACTGTCTCGATTACACCGGTACCTCAACGGCGACCTGAAATTGATCGACATCGCACAGAAAATGCCATTCAACGGTACTGCGCTGCTACGCAGTATCGTCGAATCTCGCATTTTCAGTTCAGTGATCATGTTCGTGATCGTGATCAACGCGATTGCGCTAGGGCTCGAGACCTCACCCCGGGTGATGAGCGCTGCCGGCCCTCTGTTGCTCGCGATCGACACCGCAGCTTTGTGGATATTCACTATCGAGATCGGCCTGAAACTATGGCTATATAAGTCGCGTTTCATTCGCGATGGTTGGAATATCTTTGACTTCATTATCGTAGCGATCGCCTGGCTTCCGGCTGCGGGGCCCCTATCGGTTCTCCGCGCCCTGAGAATCCTGCGTGTACTGCGGCTGATGTCGATTGTCCCGCAGATGCGCACAGTGGTTGGTGCGCTATTCAAGGCTCTGCCTGGAATGGGGTCGATACTCGCCGTGCTGATCCTGGTTTTCTATGTGGCAGCCGTTATGGCAACCAAACTTTTTGGAGCTGCGTTCCCGGAGTGGTTCGGCAGCGTTGGCGCGTCGATGTTCAGTCTCTTTCAGATCATGACGCTTGAAAGCTGGTCGATGGGTATCGTCAGACCGGTTATGGAGGTGCATCCCGGGGCATGGCTGTTCTTCGTACCCTTCATTGTCGTTACGACATTCACTGTACTCAATCTGTTCATCGCCCTGATGGTTAACTCGATGCATTCGCTGCAATCCAAAACCAACGAGAGTTTGCTTGCCGAGGCCGAGATCGCTCATGACGAGCGCGGAGAACTGCTGCGACGTATCGACGTACTCACGGAAGAGCTGCGAAGGATGCGCGAGATGATCAAGTAGCGCTGAAAGTGAGTAACAATTTTTTTCCGCGGTAGCGACCTGCCGAATCAACAGTTAGCCTTCTATCAATTACACACCAGTTACACGGAGTACCCAATGTCCATCGAGTTTCCTGCTTTGCCTTACGCTATCAATGCACTTGAGCCCCACGTTTCTGCGAAGACGCTCGCACTTCATCACGGCAAACATCAAAAGGGGTACGTTGAAAAACTGAACAGTGCGATCGCAGGGACTGCCTATGCTGGCAAGTCACTCGAAGCCATCATTGGCGCCGCGCACGAAGCGTCCGAAACCGGTATTTTCAATAATGCCACGCAGTCGTGGAACCACACATTCCTGTGGAACAGTATGTCACCGAATGGTGGTGGCGAGCCGGTCGGATCACTCGCCGATGCGATTGACAATCGATTTGGCACTATCCAGAGTTTCAAGGCAGAATTTAAAGCAGCGGCGTTGGCGCAGTTTGGCAGCGGATGGACCTGGCTTGTGCGTACAGCCACGGAACTCGATATCGTCAGCACCGGCAATGCCGATACTCCACTATTACATGGCAGCACTCCGCTTCTTACCCTCGATGTCTGGGAGCACGCGTACTATCTCGATTTTCAAAATAAGCGCGACGCATACATCGACGCATTCCTGAGCAACCTTATAAACTGGGAATTTGCGGCGGAGAACTACGTAGCCGACCGTGCTGCTGCATGAACATCCGCTCCTGAACGCGTTTGAGTTCTCGCAATAATGCAGGCATGTTGCCCGCATGACCCAGCACGAATACATTTTTATCGCCATCTCGATCGTTCTCGGTCTGGCGATGGCACGCCTGCTCCACACCGCCGCTCTGCTGGTTCGCGCCCACAATCGGGTGACCCATCACTGGGCGACGACGCTATGGGGCACCTGTATCTTCATCTATATCCTGCAACTGTGGTGGGTAGGCTGGGAGTTACGCCAGGTCACAGACTGGTCAATCATCGATTTCTTCGCCCTGGTGATTGGCGCAATATTCGTCTACGGGGCTGCTGAACTCGCGCTGCCGATTGAGGACTACGATATTTCCGACAATACCGAACTGGATTTCCTCGCGCATAGCCGTTCGCTCGGACGAGTGTCAGCGATGTCAATGCTCGGCTATTTTGCGGTCGGGCCTTACGTGAACCTGACGATGTTCAACACTCCTCCGTTGCCGTCGTATGGATTTCCGCTTTTTGGCGGCGGCCTTATGGTGCTAATGATACTGAAGCCGCAGTGGTTTAAATGGCTGTCAATCGCGTTCACTGCCTATACGATTCTGATTCTTTACCTGACTGCCTGATCAACTCGGCTCAATCCGGAATTGCTTGCTCACACTATCTGGTCTATGAGTTGATACGGATCCGGCAATCAGCAGGGCATTAGGTCTATGGATTTTGAGTGGGTAGCTATAGCTCTCGGTGACGTTGTCTGGATTTCTCTGGCCTTCGCCCTGGGCCTTAGCGCGCGGCTGATCGGCCTGCCACCAATGGTGGGTTTTCTTGTCACTGGCTTCCTGCTGAACTATCTGGGTATTTCCAGTGGTGAGGTTTTGCAGAAGCTTGCGGACCTGGGCATCACCCTGCTGTTGTTCACGGTCGGCCTCAAGCTCGAGCTGAAGATGCTGTTACGGCCCCAGGTGTGGGCAGTGAGCAGCCTGCATATCGGTCTGGTTATCGCCATCTTTGGCGTGGTGATCTTTTCACTGGCCCTTATGGGCGCGCCCCTTTTCGCCGGCCTGGATGTCAAACTGGCCATGATGCTGGCGTTTACCCTGAGTTTCTCCAGCACAGTGTTCGTGGTGAAGGTGCTGGAAGAAAAGGGCGAGATGAGGTCCCTGCATGGCCGTATCGCCATCGGCATCCTGGTGATGCAGGATGTGGCTGCTGTGGGGTTTCTGGCGGCCTCCACTGGCAAACTGCCGTCGCTCTGGGCACTGCTGCTGTTGCTGCTGATCCCAATACGCCCTCTGTTTCACCTGTTGTTGCAGCGTGCCGGTCACGGTGAGCTGCTGATCCTCTATGGTCTGGTGTTGGCTCTCGGCGGGGCGGAGCTGTTCGAACTGGGCGGGGTGAAGGGCGACCTGGGCGCGCTGATCATGGGCCTGTTGATCTCCACCCACCCCAAGGCTGCCGAGATGGCCAAGACCATGTTGAGCTTTAGGGACCTGTTCCTGGTGGGTTTCTTTCTCTCTATTGGCATGGCCGGGCGGCTCTCGTTGGAGGCCTTTGTGCTCGCGCTGCTGCTGGTGCCCTTCGTGTTCATCAAGTCGGTGCTGTTCTACGGCCTGATGACCCGCTTCATGCTGCGGGCCCGCACCTCCCTGCTCGCAACTCTGAGCCTGACCAACTACAGCGAGTTCGGTCTGATCGTGGCTGCTATCGGTGTGACCAACGGATGGATGGACGCGGAGTGGCTTGCGGTGATCGCCATTGCGATGTCGCTGTCGTTTGTTGTCGCCGCACCCTTGAGCAGCCGGGATGACAAGATCTACAGAAGCCTCAAGCCCTTCTGGCTGCGATTTCAGCGTGAGGAACGGTTGCCGGAGGATCAGCTGCTGGACACCCATAGCGCCACCATCGCTATCTTCGGCATGGGCCGGGTGGGCACCGGCGCCTACGACAAGATGTGCGAGCTGCACGGCGACACCGTGGTAGGCGTCGATTTCGATGCCCAGCAGGTCAGGCGGCACAGGCAGGAGGGGCGCAACGTGACGCGCGGTACCCCCACCGATCCGGACTTCTGGGAAAAGGTGGACAAGGATCACAACATCGAGCTGGTCATGTTGGCGCTGCCGAACCTTGCGGCCGATCTGGATGCTCTGGAGCAGTTGCGCGAGACCGAGTTTGCCGGGCGTATTGCCGCCACAGCACGGTACCAAGACGAGGAGGCACCTCTCCGCGCGGCCGGCGTAACTGCCGTATTCAACATTTACACCGAGGCCGGTGGAGGCTTTGCCAGTCACGTCGAGGAGAATTCACTGACATGATGAAACCCAGGGGAATTGACGATGGTCGGCGGCCTGTCGATCCAGCTGAGCTACGGGCGCATTGCCTGTGGGTCGGCAATTCCGACCCGCTCCTACAGTGTTGGTCGCTTCTTCGCGCGCGCAGCCAGATGAGAAAACAACACGGCGGCAAAGCACGCCCAAATCGGCGTTTCGAGCCACTCGGAACGACCTTCCGTCAATAGCGCCTGCGCAGCCACCACGAAGCCGACGATCAGGCCCGCGTTGACGCGCCCGTTGTCGAGCCGGTCGGGCGAAGTATCGCAGTAAGATACCGGCTTCGGACTTTGATTGACGACCGCGATGATCCCGCCCGCAAATACGGCGATCAGTAGCCAGTCCTGCGCCAGCAGGTCACTGGATATCAGAGCTACACCTTCAACCAGCATCCAGACGAAGACGGGCAGGCACACCGCTGCTGCCAAGTGGTGGCGCCGCAGGGGATTTTTGAGTATTGCATCGAGCGTGAAAGCCGCGAATGCCGGTAGGAGGATCAGCGGCTGCGAAAGTTTTACCGTCGCCCAGATGCAAAAGCCGAGCACGCTGAGCGTATCGAACAGTCGTGCGGATAGTCCGGTCGAGCGGTTCACGATTCGAACGAGAACCAACGCTACGAACACCAGCAGCACGGAGCTCGTCGCCAAAACGACATTCGCGGTCCATGCAATCGCGAGTGCGACGAAGGCGGCCCCATTGTGATCGGGTGCCAGCTCACGGGTTAGCGCCCACGCCGCGAAACTGACCAGCGCTCCACTGAGTGCCGCCCCCAAAGGTCCGTTGCCCATATCATGAGTGGCTGCAAGGCCAGCGCTCAGCAGCGCCAATAGCGGCAAGACGATCAGCAGCGCGCGGTTCGTCAAATAGGCCGGGTCAATCGGGCGCGCGATCGATGAGAAGCGATAGATGCCCGATAAATTTGACGTGCGTTCAGCCATAAAGATCCCGCAACCTCGCACGCGCAAGAAATTCATCAATGCCGTCGAATTTGGTGTCACGTTTCATATTTTCAGTATCCCACTTCTGACACATCGCTCAAGCATTTGATACGTATTGAAACACGGCGCGCATGCCCGACAATCACGATTCTTGTTTGTCGATCAGCATTCACTGGTCGGTGCCGCGATCGGCACAACCTTACCCGACACGAATCGCGAATAGTCTCGCAGTCTATGGTCATGCCGTTGTCGGTCGGTTGAGCATAAAATCCCGCATAATCGGGTTATGGAACTTACAGCTACTGAACTACTGACCGATCGCGGGTATCTGGGCCTCCTCGCCATAGCCTACGGGGTGCTCGAAATTCTTGCCATCGTCGCCGCCGTTCACGCCGTTTTCAACGCCCGCTCTTCTCAAGGTTCGACGGCCTGGGCAATCGCTTTGGTCGCAGCGCCCATGATCGCGCTGCCTTGTTACCTCGTGTTCGGACGCAATCGCTTCAGTGGTTATGTCGATGCACGACGCGACGCCGATTCTGACCATGGTTGGATCGCGCAAAAGGCACGTACGGTATGTGACGCATTCCGGTCGGACCTACCCGATTTTGGCGGTCGGCTCAGTTTTCTCGAGCGGCTGGCGCACCTACCCTTTACCTACGGTAATCATGTGCAGCTTCATGTCGACGGCGAGTCCGCTTTCGGCGCCATTTTCGCCGCGATAAAGGACGCACAGTCCTACGTACTCGTCCAGTTCTTTATCGTGCGTGACGACGAACTGGGTCGTCGCCTGCAGGAGCTACTGATCGAGAAGTCGCGGGCAGGCGTGCGCGTCTACTTCCTGTTCGATCAACTCGGCAGCCGCAAATTACCGGGACGTGTGATCCGAGAATATCGCGCCGCCGGAGTAGAGATTGAAGCATTCCGGTCGTCGAAGTTCTTTGCCAACCCGATGCAGGTCAATTTTCGCAATCACCGCAAGATCGTCGTTGTTGACGGCGATCTGGCTTTTGTCGGCGGCTTGAACGTTGGGGTGGAGTATCTCGGAAGGAGCGAAAGATACGGCGCCTGGCGCGATACGCATGTGTCGGTCGAAGGACCCTCCGCGGACGCACTGCAGTTGATATTCGCGGAGGACTGGCACTGGGCCACGGGTGAGGCCATCGAGGGGCTGGAATGGGAGACGCGAACTGCGCGGGACGGCAATGCCGATGTGCTGGTGCTGCCGAGCGGGCCGGCGGACGACTACGAATCTTGCAACCTGATGTTCGTTCACGCCATCCATTCGGCGCAGCACCGTTTCTGGATCGCGAGCCCTTATTTCGTGCCGAACGCGGAAATCGTCTCTGCACTTCAGGTGGCAGGTCTTCGCGGTGTCGACGTTCGCATTCTGCTGCCTGCCAATCCGGATCATTTGATGGTGTACCTTGCCTCTTTCTATTTCATGAAAATAACGGGCGCCAAGGGCATTCGTTTCTACCGCTACACAAAAGGCTTCATGCATCAGAAAGCGTTTCTGATCGATGACTTCGGCGTTGGCATTGGCACAGCCAATCTCGACAACCGCTCTTTTCGCCTGAATTTCGAAGCCACGCTTTTGAGCGTCAACTACGAGCTGGCCGCCAAAGTGAAAACAATGTTCGAAAACGACTTCGCCAACTCACGTCAAGTTGAGCATGATGAAATTCGTGAGCGGAACCCGCTGTTCAAGCTGGGCGCCGCCGGTGCACGTCTCTTGAGCCCAATTCTGTAGCGCGCATACCAACGCCGCCGAACAACCTCTAAAGCGGACCGGTCGTTTACGAGAGCATAACCAGAGAAAGTTCCGAGGTTCACGCCCAGGCGATGCTGCCCAACCACCAAGCCACCCAGAGGACCGCCAGCTGGACAAGGAGCCCGCCAGATACGGTGCTACGGAACGAAGATTCGCCGCTGCGCAGCGCGATCCAGATCCGAACAATCGTGTTCGCACTGAGCGCAGCGGCCAGGGGCAATACGCCGTCGATTGCTGAGATTTGCCCGGCCGCCACGAGAGAGGCTAGGGCAAAGGTTGCAGAATTGGTACTTGCCAGACCGGCAAGTGCCACGGTCACGAGAATGGCCGCGCTCCCGAAATAGTCGTTAAGGATCGCGGAGATCAGCATCGTTGTCGCCACAATAAGCGCGAAATTGACTGCGCCCTTGACGGAAAATACCTGCTGCGGAAGCTCCAGCACTGCCGATTTGACATCGCCTTGCTGGGCCAGGAAAAAGATCACCGCCCCATACAGCCCCGCTGCCAAGCCGGCTCCGAGTAGCACTGGCAACCCCGCAGCGAACATGGCAGGGCTCAATATGAGCAGGATTATTCCGATCTGAATGAGCGAAGAAACTGAGGAGAACGTTGCCCCCGCGCCAGCGCTCTTGGAATCGTCTGGCTTTTCGCTCGCGCGCTGGCCAAGGGCCGCGATCGTGGCGGTACTCGACACAAAACCCGACAGGAAACCACTCACCGGCAACCCCAGCCGGGCGCCCGCGACCCGCGTGGCAATGTGTCCTGCCGCACCGATCATCATGACGAGCACCACGATGATGAAAAGATCGCGCGGGTTGAGCGCGCCGCCGGGACCAAAGTTGAAGTCCGGCAGGACTGGCAAGATCACAAGAACCGATACGCCAAGAATAAGCCCGTCTCGCAATTCTGCCGCCGTCAGCACCGTCCGGCTAAACCCACGTAGAACCTCTCGCGCCGCAAGAAGTGATGCAATGACCACCCCGACGCCAGCCGCCAGCAGCGCCGTTTCCGTGGCAAGCGCCCCCAAAAGAACGACCGCGACAAGCGTTAGGCTCGTGGTGAGTCCGATGGTTGGATCGCCCTGTTGCACGACCCACACGATGCGAACGGTACCGACCGCCGCAACCGCCACAGCCAATAGCGGCACGCCGCCCGTCATCATGCTGATTGCGCCAATGAGCGATGCCAGTGCAAAGGTTCGAACGCCAGCCGATGCATCCTTTCCTGCCATGTGTTCACTCTGCTCACGCTCGATACCAATCAGAATCCCGATTCCCAGGGCTTCCGCCAGCGCGAAGAATGCATGTGCTTCCGCTTCCATCCGCCAACTGTAGGCTCAGAGTTCTCCCGCCGCAAATAGCGGCTGTGCCAGGCGTACTAGTTGCGTTCGTGTTCGGTCTACTAGCAAAGGTCCGATGGTCGAGAGACCCTTCCAAGATAGCTAGACTTTCAATCCACCGACCGCTTCTGGCCGATTGCAGCCCCTCACGTCTTCCCTAAAGCGGACGTTTGAGCGGCTGGTTTCGGAAATAGCAGCCGCTCAGCCCGAATGCGAAGAATGGGTCAGAACTCGCCTCTCACCAAATCAGAAATGGGCACCGTTTGGGCGCCAGATGGGCACCGCCGCTATTCGCCAGACGGCGAAAGCGACGTAACTATTTGAAAAATATGGCGCGCCCGACAGGATTCGAACCTGTGACCCCTGCCTTCGGAGGGCAGTACTCTATCCAGCTGAGCTACGGGCGCTTTGTCTGGGCCGGGGATTGTAACGGATAAGGACACCGTCGGCACCCTGAGAACAGATGGCAGCCTCGCACCCGTTATCACCTGTCCGGCGTCTGGGGCAGCCGCCCGGGCCATTCGCCAAACTGCATTTCGAATTCGATGCCGACGCCAAAGTTGCGCTCGCGCTCCTCGATCAGAAAGTCGCGCGGCCAGTTCACGTAGGTCAGCAGCTCGATAAACAACCATTCGCGCGAGATTTGCCGGCGATACCGCAGCTCGAAGCCGTAATCCTGCAGCGGCACTTCGTAGTCTGTTTCACCGGTTCCATACACCGCGTAAGACAGCGCGTGTCTCTT
>Ga0224509_10000340_pt1 | contig 12748 bp, 12 predicted proteins | sample SF_Jan12_sed_USG_5_FD_170158 | JGI IMG/M metagenome (GOLD analysis project Ga0224509, IMG submission 170158) | Sediment microbial communities from San Francisco Bay, California, United States - SF_Jan12_sed_USGS_24 | ecosystem: Environmental > Aquatic > Marine > Sediment | place: USA... | reverse complement strand
GAGTAGGCGAAATACTCGTCGAATACCAAAATCGTACCGGGCATCAACCGCCGATCGAGAATATCGAGCACGGTTCGAGTGGAAGAGTAGAGATCACAATCCAGGTGGACGAAGCTCGCCGGCTCCAAATGCTCGCGTAAGAACGGCGGCAGCGTTTCGTCGAACAGCCCGACGTGGAGCTCGACCGTGTCCGGCACTTCCGGCAGTTGCCCTTGTGAGTCGTACGACCCGGCGGCCTCGCCGTCGATCCAGTCTTCGGGCAAGCCTTGGAAGGAGTCGAAGCCGTGGACCTTCCCCCCCGCCACCTCGGCGATCACTCCTATCGAGCGCCCCGTGAACACGCCGAATTCCAGGACAAGGCCGGAGCCGGCGGCCCGGGCCAAGGCCGAGCGCAGGAGGCTTGCCTTGAAGCCGAACCAAGCGGGCGGCGAGGCGGCGGCCGAAGCCTGTTTCTCCGCATAGCGGTAGCTCTCGACAAAGCTTTCGAACGCAGGATCGATCTCCAGTGTCGTGGCGAAGCGGCGCTCCGCTTCGGCGGTCTCGCCCAACTGGCCAAGCACGACCCCGGCGTAGGCCGGCGCCAGGGCCAAACCGGGGTTGGCCCGTGCCGCCTGATCGAAGGCGGCGAGAGCTCTAGGCAGGTTGCCGCGATCGTAGTGCCACAGACCGAGATGCCAGTGGGCTGCCGCCAGGTTCGGATTGGCCGCAACGGCGTGTTCGGCGGCCTTCGCCGACTCGTCCAGCCGGCCGATATCGGCAAGCGCCGTGGCCAGGTTGTGATGCGCCATGGCGAATCGAGGCTGCAAGGCGGTGGCGCGCTGAAGCGGCTCGATCGCCTCGCGCGCCTTGCCTCGGCGGAGCAGGGCCACGCCGAGCCCGTTGAGCAGGTTCGGCTCGTCGGGACGGTCGCCGAGGCCGCCGCGGAAAGTCTCCGCGGCGTCGTCATAGCGGCGCCCCGCCAGCAGCAGGCCGCCCAGGTTCAAACGCGCCCAGACGGCCGTTGGATCGAGAGCCAGCCCCCGGCGGTAACCCTCCGCCGCCTCGCCGCCGCGCTTCAAGGCCTGCAACACCACGGCCAGATTCAAATGAAACAGGGCGAATCCGGGCTTTGCATCGATCGCGCGCCGGATCAGCCGCACCGCCTCTTCCGACCGGTTCTTCTGATGGGCAATCAGCCCCAGCAAATGGCAAGCATCCGGATGCTCCGGGATTTGCTCGAGAACCGAGCGATAGCACGCTTCCGCCCGGTCGAGCCGCCCCTTCTGTTGCTGGGCCATGCCGTCCCGGAGCATGGCGTGGATCGTGCTGTCTGGGGTATCCTGCATGTGGTCCCGGTTCGCGGTCCTTGTTTTCGTTTCGGATGATATCGCGATCCGCGCCGGGGGTCCGCGCCGGGATTCCGCGCGCTAAAACCCCTATCCGATCAACACGTCGGTTACGAACTTGACGCCGAGGAAGGCCAGGGTCAGCAGCAGGTAGGCGACCAGGACCCAGCGTGCGGCGCGCTTGCCGCGCAGGCCGCTGCGGAAATGCAGGACCAGCAGGACCCCGATCACCGCGAAGGCGAGCAGCGACAGCAGGGTCCGGTGATCGACGATCAGGACCTGGCCCGAGAGCAGGTACTGAAGGGCCATGCCGGTCACGATCGCGACGCCCAGCCCCAGCTCGGCAATCGTCAGGAGCCGCAACTCGAGCCTTTCGCCGTCGGCGATCGAGGGTAGCAGGCGCGTCAGGGCCGTCGGCTTTTTGCGCTTCAGGGCCCGCTCCTGAAGGAACACGCCGGCGCCGGCCACCGCGGCGATGGTCGCCAGGCCATAGGTCGCCATGGTGACCAGGATATGGACCACGAGCCAGCTGTCCGTCGGGCCGTAGGGCTCGCCTTGCTCGGGGACCTGGCCCCAGACCGTCGCCAGGATCCCGAGGATACAGAGGTAGGGCGCCAGAATCGCCGTCAGGCGCCAGGCGTCCCGCGTGACTGCGGCGACCACGGCGAAGAGCACGATGCTCACCGCGATCGACAGCCAGAGCGCCATGGCGATCCCGGTCTGCCAGGGACCGGCCAGCTGGATCAGGCTGTAGGCCAGGGGACCGGCCACGGCGACGCCGAGGACGGCCCAGAACGCCAGGTCGCGCTGGCCGCCGCCGCGCCGGAAGGGCAGCAGCGAGGCCGGCACAAGTGCGAGCAGCGCGGTCAGGCTGAGCACGAGGTTGTTTGCCATGACGCCCTTTATAATCGCCTCTTGGCCGGAGCGATAGAGGACACTAGGCTCGCCGAACGGCGCCCGATGGACGGGCACTTGGAGGGCAAGGCATGGAAAGGGCGGTGGCCCTGGTGGTGGCGGCCGGGCGCGGCGAACGCTTCGGCGGCGCGCGGCCCAAGCAGTACGAAACGCTGGCCGGACGGCCTCTACTGCACCACGGTCTGGCGGCGCTCGTCGGCCATCCGGCCATCGCGGGCGTGCGCGCGGTGATTCACCCGGACGACCTGGCGCTCTACCAGAGCGCGGCCGAGGGCCTCGACCTGCTGGACCCGGTCCCCGGCGGCGCGAACCGTCAGGACTCCGCGCGCCTCGGCCTGGAGAGCCTGGAAGAGCTCGCGCCCGAGCATGTCCTGATCCACGACGGTGCCCGGCCGCTGCTGCCCGCCGAGGTGATCGACCGCGTGCTGCGGGCGCTGGACCGGGTCCCCGGTGCCGTGGCCGCCCTGCCCGTGACCGACACCCTGAAGCGTGAGCACGACGGGCTGGTCGCCGAGACCGTGGCGCGCCAGGGCCTGTGGCGGGCGCAGACCCCCCAGGGCTTCCACTACCCAGCCATCCTGGCCGCCCATCGGGCCGCGGCCGGGGCCGAGCTGACCGACGATGCCGCGGTCGCAGAGCAGGCTGGCCTGCCGGTCGCCCTGGTCGAGGGATCGCCGCGCAACCTGAAGGTCACGACGCCGGAGGACCTGGCGCGCGCCGAAACCATCCTGACGGGCGGCGGCGGGGCGCAAGAGACCCGCAGCGCCAGCGGCTTCGACGTGCACCGCTTCGGCCCAGGGGACCACGTGACACTCTGCGGCGTCAAGATCCCCCACGACCGGGCCCTGCTCGGCCATTCCGACGCCGACGTCGCACTGCACGCGCTGACCGACGCCCTGCTCGGCGCGCTCGGCGCGGGCGACATCGGCCTGCACTTTCCGCCCACGGACCCGCGCTGGCGCGGCGCCGATTCGGCGGTCTTCCTGCGAAACGCCAGCGAACGCGTGGCCGCGCGCGGCGGGCGCATCGTCAACGTGGACGTGACCGTGATCTGCGAAGCCCCGAAGCTGGCGCCTCATCGTGCGCACATGGTGGCCCGCCTGGCCGAGCTGCTGGACCTCGCGCCCGAGCGGGTCAACGTCAAGGCGACGACGACGGAAGGCCTCGGCTTCACCGGGCGCGGCGAAGGCATTGCGGCGCAAGCGAGCGCGACGCTGTGCCTGCCGAGGCGCGGCTAGTGTTCCAACGCCCCGCCCTGCCGTTCTTCCACCCGGCGACCCTGATCGCGACCTGGTTCGGCAGCGGCCTGGCCAGGTTCGCGCCCGGCACCTGGGGTTCGCTCGCCGCCCTGCCCTGCGCCGCCGCCCTGGTCTGGCTCGGCGGGCCCTGGACCCTCTTGGCGGCCGCGGGCCTCGTCTTCCTTGCGGGCCTCTGGGCCGGCGCGCGCTACGCGGCGGCGAGCGGCAGCGGCGACCCCGGCGCCGTGGTGGTCGACGAGGTGGCGGGCCAGTGGCTGGCGCTCTTTCCCGTCGCGCTCGACCTCCGGCTCTACCCGGTCGCGTTTCTGGCGTTCCGCTTCTTTGATATCGCCAAGGTCTGGCCGGCCAACTGGATGGATCGAAAGCTCAAGGGCGGGTTCGGCATCATGGCTGACGATGTGGTGGCCGGCCTCTACGCCGCTGCGGTCGCCTACGGTGTCACCATGTGGATTGACAAGGAATCTTTATTTTCATGGACTTACTAAGTACCGCTGAGAAGTTGCTGGAGGCGTTTCGGGGCGCGGGCCTGCGCCTCGCCACCGCCGAGAGCTGCACCGGCGGGCTGATCGCCGCGGTCCTCACCGACATCGCCGGTGCCTCCGACGTGGTCGAGCGCGGCTTCGTCACCTATTCCAACGAGGCCAAGACCGAGCTGCTAGGCGTCCCGCCGGAGCTGATCGAACGGGCCGGGGCGGTCAGCGCCGAGGTCGCCGAGGCCATGGCCGAGGGCGCGCTCGACCGCTCGGCGGCCGACCTGGCGGTCGCGGTCACCGGCATCGCCGGCCCGGGCGGCGCGACGGACACGAAGCCGGTCGGCCTGGTCTATCTGGGCGTCTGCCGGAGGGGACGCGAGGCGCGCTCGGAACGCCACGTCTTTCCCGGCGACCGGGCGGCGGTGCGCCGGGCCGCGGTCGCGGCGGCCTTCGATCTGCTGGCCGACCAGCTCGCATAGGCCGCGGCGGTGACGACGACGCCCGAGCCGCCACCGGAGTCCCCGGTCCTCCGGGGCCGGGACCTTCTGCTGATCCTGATCATCGTCCTCGCCGCCATCTCCGTGATCGCCCTGCTCGCCGTGCCGCTCGTCGGCGCCCTGGCGCCCTCCGAGGGGCGCGATACGAATTTGGTGGTCGGGATACAGCTCCTTCTGCTCGCGGCGCAGACGGCCGTGCTGATCGGCGCGGTCTACCTGGTGGCGGTGCGCTGGCGCGGCCTTGGCTGGGCGGAGCTCGGTCTGAGGCCTGCGCCGCGGCGCTGGTACCGCCGCGCCATCTGGATTACCCTGCTCACGCTCTTGCTTGCCGGCGGACTCAATGTGCTCACGCAGCTGTTTCTGGACGAGGCGCCGGTCAATCCCCAGTTCAGCCTTGTTGCGCCGGCCGGATTTTCCTGGTTCGCGCTGCTCGGGATGCTGTTCGTAGTCGGCCTGTGCATACCCTTCGCCGAGGAGCTGCTGTTCCGCGGCGTGCTCTACGGCTGGCTGCGCCAACGCCTGGGCGTGCCGGCCGCGGCCCTGCTGAGCGCCGTGCTGTTCTCCGGCGTTCACCGCATCGTCTGGCTGATCCCGGCGCTCGCCGTCATAGGCGTGATCCTGGCCCTGGTCTACGAGAAGAGCGGGTCGCTCTGGCCCGCCATCGTGGTCCACGCCCTATTCAACTCCGTCGGCGTGGTCCTGGTCTACCTCGCCCTGGCCCAGGGCGTGCCGCTCGGCTGAGGCGCGCCCTCTCCGGCCGCTACTCCGGCTCGCCGTAGAGGGCGTGGGCGCGGGCCTCGAAGGCGCCGACCATGCGGCGCACGGCCTCGTGGAACAGGGCTTCCATCATCTTCTGCAGCAGCCTGGAGCGGAACTCGAAGTCGACGTAGAAGTCGATCACGCAACCCTCCGGGTGGTCCTCGAAGACCCAGTGATTATTAAGGTATTTGAACGGCCCCTCGACGTAGCTCACGTCGATGCACCGCCCGGCCTCGTCGAGCCGGACCCGGCTGGTGAAGCGCTCGCGGATCATCTTGAAGCCGATCACCATGTCGGCGACCAACAGGTCGCCCTCGCGGCCGCGCAGCCGCGCGGCGATGCACCAGGGCAGGAACTCGGGATAGCGCTCGATGTCGGCAACCAGCGCGTAGAGCTGTTCGGGGCTGTAGCCGATGATGCGCCGCTCGTCGTGGGTCGGCATGGCCGGTTGCAGGCCTGCCCTAGCTCGCCGCCAGCCTGGCCTCGCGCGCCGCCCTCAGGCGGGCGAAGTCCTCGCCGGCATGATAGGACGAGCGGGTCAGGGGCGTCGCCGAGACCAGCAGGAAGCCCTTACCGAGCGCCTGGGTCTCGTACTGCTTGAACTCCACCGGCGTCACGAAGCGGTCGATCACGTGGTGCTTGGGAGTCGGCTGGAGGTACTGGCCGATGGTGAGGAAATCGACCCCGGCGCTGCGCTGGTCGTCCATCACCTGCAGCACCTCGTCCCGGGCCTCGCCCAGCCCGACCATTAGGCCGGACTTCGTGAACATGGCCGGGTCGACCTCCTTGACCCGGTCGAGCAGGCGTAGCGAGTGAAAGTAGCGGGCGCCCGGCCGGACCTCGGGATAGAGCCGCGGCACGGTCTCCAGGTTGTGGTTGAAGACGTCGGGCCGGGCCTCGACGACGACCTCCAGCGCGCCCTCCTTGCGCAGGAAGTCTGGCGTCAGCACCTCAATCGTCGTGCCCGGCGTCGCCTCGCGGATCGCCCGGATCGTTTGCGCGAAGTGCTCTGCCCCACCGTCCTCCAGGTCGTCACGGTCGACCGAGGTGACCACGACATGCTCCAGGCCCAGGTCGGCCACGGCCCGGGCCACGTTGGTCGGCTCGAAGGGATCGAGGGCGCCCGGCTTGCCGGTCGCCACGTTGCAGAAGGCACAGGCCCGGGTGCAGACCCCGCCCATGATCATCATGGTGGCGTGGCGCTTCTCCCAGCACTCGCCGATATTCGGACAGGCCGCCTCCTCGCAGACCGTATGCAGGTTGTTGTCGCGCACGATCCGCCGGGTCGCCTGGTATTCCCGGCTGACCGGCGCCTTGACCCGGATCCAGGCCGGCTTGCGCTTGACCGGCTGGTCCGGCCGGTGCGCCTTCTCCGGGTGGCGGATCGGTCTGGTTTCGCTCGGCGCTGCCATGGCTCACATGTGGATGACGCGGCCGTAAGCGTCAAGCACGCTTTCGTGCATCATCTCCGAGAGGGTCGGATGCGGGAAGACCGTGTGCATCAGGTCCTCCTCCGTGGTTTCCAGGCCCATGGCGACGACGAAGCCCTGGATCAATTCCGTGACCTCGGCGCCGACCATGTGGGCGCCCAGGAGCTGCCCGGTCTTGGCGTCGAACACGGTCTTGACCAGGCCGTCGGGCTCGCCCAGCGCGATCGCCTTGCCGTTGCCGACGAAGGGGAAGCGTCCGACCTTGAGCTCGTGGCCGGCCTCCTTGGCCTTGGCCTCGGTAAGGCCGACGCTGGCGACCTGCGGCTGGCAGTAGGTACAGCCCGGAATGCGCCCCTTGTCCAGCGCGTGGACGTTCGGCAGGCCCGCGATCTTCTCGATGCAGACGACGCCCTCGTGCTCGGCCTTGTGGGCCAGCATGGGCGGCCCGGCGACGTCGCCGATGGCGTAGATGCCGGGCTCGGCGGTGCGCGAATACTCATCCGCGGCGATGCAGCCCCGGTCGGTCTTCACCTTCGTGGTCTCGAGCCCGAGGTCCTCGATGTTGCCCTGGACGCCGACCGCCGAGATGACCCGCTCGACGGTGATCTCGCTCTTGGCTCCCTTGGCGTCCTCGATCGCCGCCGTGACGCTGTCCGCGGCCTTCTTGAAGCCGGTCACCTTGGACCCGGTCATGATCTTGATGCCCTGCTTCTCGAGCTGCTTGCGGGCCAGCTTGGCGATCTCCTCGTCCTCGACCGGCAGGATCTGCGGCAGGATCTCGACCACCGTGACCTTGGCCCCAAGGGTGCGGAAGAACGATGCGAACTCGATGCCGATGGCGCCCGAACCGATCACTAGAAGGGATTTTGGCATGGTTTCCGGCACCAGGGCCTCGAAGTAGGTCCAGATCAACTTGCCGTCCGGCTCGAGGCCGGGCAGCACGCGAGGCCGCGCGCCGGTCGCCAGGACGATGTGCTTGGCCGTGTAGTCGCCGACTTTCTTGCCGTCCTTGACGACCGCGATCTTGCCGGGGCCGTTCAGCTTTGCCTCGCCCTCGACGACCGTGACCTTGTTCTTCTTGAGCAGGTGGCCGACGCCGCGGTTGAGCTGCTTGGAGACCGCCCGCGAGCGCGCCACGACCTTGCCGAGGTCGAAGCCGACCCCCTTGGCGCTGAGGCCGTAGTCTCCGGCGTGCTGCAAATAGTGATAGATCTCGGCGCTGCGCAGCAAAGCCTTGGTCGGGATGCAACCCCAGTTGAGGCAGATGCCGCCCAGGTCCGCCTTCTCGACCACCGCGACCTTCATCTTGAGCTGCGCGGCACGGATCGCCGTGACGTAGCCGCCGGGCCCGCCGCCGACCACGATCACATCGAAATTGCTGTCGGCCATACGTGGCCTCCCTTTGTCTTAGAGCTGAACCGCCGTCTAGAGCAGCATGGCCGCCGGGCATTCGATCAGGGTCTTGAAGGCGGCGAGGAACTCGGCGCCGACCGCGCCGTCGACCACCCGGTGGTCGACCGAGAGCGTGCAGGACATGACGGTCGCGACGGCGAGCGCGCCGTCCTTGACCACGGGGCGCTGTTCGCCCGCGCCAACCGCCAGGATGCAGCCCTGTGGCGGGTTGATGATGGCCGCGAAGTCCTTGACGCCGAACATGCCCAGGTTGCTGACGGTAAAGGTGCCGCCCTGATACTCCTCGGGTGCGAGCTTGCCCTCGCGGGCGCGGCCGGCGAGGTCCTTCATCTCGGCCGAGATCGCGGCCAGGCCCTTCTCCTCGGCGCTCTTGACCACCGGCGTGATGAGGCCCATGGGCGTCGCCACGGCGACCGAGACATCGGCGTGCTCGTAGTACAGGGTGCCGCTCAAGTCCCACGAGGCGTTGGCCGCCGGCACCTGTATGAGGGAAAGCGCGACGGCCTTGACGACGAAGTCGTTGACCGAGACCTTGACGCCGTCGAAGCGGCCGTTGATCTCCTTGCGCGCCTTCAGCAGGTCGTCCACCCGGCAATCGACGGTCAGGTAGAAGTGCGGCACGGTCTGCTTCGCCTCGGTCAGGCGCCGCGCGATCGTCTTGCGAACATTGGTCAGCGCCTCCTGCCGGTAGGCCATGCCGAGCAGGTCGGCGAGCTGCTTTGCCGAGGGGCCGCCCCCGACCGGCATTGCGGGCGCTGCCGAAGGCGCGGGTGCGGGTGCGGGCGCGACGGCCGGCGCGCCACCGGCGAGCGCCGCCTCGACGTCTGTCTTGACGACGCGGCCGTGCGGCCCGCTGCCCCTCAGGGCCGCCAGGTCGAGGCCCGCCTGCTTGGCCATGCGCTTGGCCAGCGGGCTGGCGAAAACCCGGCTGCCCGAGGGCACGGGCGCCGTCGCCGGCGCGGCAGCGACCGGCGCAGCGGGAGCAACTGCCGCAGGTGCAGGTTCGGGACTTGCCGCCGCGGCCGGCGCCGCTGCTGCAGCCGCCGGCGCGGCCTCGAGCGCCCCTGCGTCCTCTCCCTCCTCCAGCAGGACCGCGATAGCCTGGTTGACCGGCACCCCTTCGGTCCCTTCCTGCACCAGGATCCGGCCGAGCGTGCCCTCGTCGACCGCCTCGACCTCCATGGTCGCCTTGTCGGTCTCGATCTCGGCGAGCACGTCCCCGGCCGCAACCTCGTCGCCCTCCTTGACGTGCCACTTGGCCAAGGTGCCCTCGGTCATGGTGGGCGAGAGCGCCGGCATCAGGATGTTTATCGGCATGGCCTTTTCTCCCCCCGGCCGGTCATCCGGCGTAACAGACTTCCTTGGCCGCGGCGACGATGTCCGCGGGCTGCGGCAGGGCCAGCCGTTCCAGGTTGGCGGCATAGGGCATCGGCACGTCCGGGCCGGCGACGCGCCGGACCGGCGCGTCCAGCCAGTCGAAGGCCTGCTCCATCATCGCGGCGGCCAGCTCGGACCCGATGCCGCAGACGGCCCAGCCCTCCTCGACCGTGACCAGCCGGTTGGTCTTCTGCACGGACTGGGCGACGGTCGCGGTATCGAGCGGCCTGAGCGAGCGCAGGTCGATGACCTCGGCCTCGATTCCCTCGCTGGCCAGCGTCTCCGCCGCCTCCAAGGCCTTGGCGACCATGATCGAGAAGGCGGTAATCGTGACGTCGCCGCCGCCGCGCACCACCTTGGCCCGGCCGATCGGCACGACCCAGTCGTCGCTCTCCGGCACCTCGAAGCTCTGGCCGTAGAGGATCTCGTTCTCCAGGAAGATGACCGGGTTGGGGTCGCGGATCGCCGCCTTCAGCAGGCCCTTGGCGTCGGCCGCCGACCAGGGCGCGACGACCTTGAGCCCCGGGACATGGGCATACCAGCTGGCGTAGCATTGGGAATGCTGCGCGGCCACCCGCGAGGCCGCCCCGTTGGGCCCGCGGAACACGATGGAGTTGTGGATCTGGCCGCCCGACATGTAGAGCGTCTTGGCCGAGGAGTTGATGATCTGGTCGATCGCCTGCATGGCGAAGTTGAAGGTCATGAACTCGACGATCGGCCTGAGGCCGTACATGGCCGCGCCGGCACCGATGCCGGCGAATCCGTGCTCGGTGATCGGCGTGTCGATCACCCGCCTGTCGCCGAACTCGTCGAGCAGCCCTTGGCTCACCTTGTAGGCGCCCTGGTATTCGGCGACCTCCTCGCCCATCAGAAAGACGGACTCGTCGCGGCGCATTTCCTCGGCCATCGCGTCGCGCAGGGCCTCGCGCACGGTCAGGGTCACGGTGGCTCCGGTCCACTCGGGCTCGGAGGCCGGATTGGCGGGGGCCGGAGCCGGGGCCGTGCCCGAGGACGCCGCGGCCGGGAGCGGAATCTCGGTCACGGCGGGCGCTTCGGCCGCAACGGGCGCGGGCGCCGGCACCGGACCCGCGGTCTCGAGCGCGGCGGCATCCTCGCCCTCCTCCAGCAGCAGGGCGATCACCGTGTTGACCGCGACGCCTTCCGTGCCTTCGGCAACGGCGATCCGGCCGAGGATGCCCTCGTCGACCGCCTCGACCTCCATGGTCGCCTTGTCGGTCTCGATCTCGGCGATCACGTCGCCGGCCGCGATCCGGTCGCCCTCCTTGACCTGCCACTTGGCGAGCGTGCCCTCGGTCATGGTGGGCGAGAGCGCCGGCATCAGGATTTCGACGGGCATTGGCCCCCTCCCAGGTTGCCTCTCCGCGTTTGGCCGCGGATCAGGCCTCGATGTAGACGTCTGTGGTGAGCTCGGACGGGTCGGGCTCGGGGCTGTTTTGGGCGAACTCGGTGGCCTCCGAGACGATCGCCTTGACCTCGCGGTCGATCTCCTTCAGCTGGTCGGCGTTGACCACGCCCAGATCCAGAATGCGCGCCTTCAGGCCTTCGATCGGGTCCTGCTCTTGGCGCACCTTCTGGACCTCTTCCTTGGAGCGGTACTTTGCCGGGTCCGACATCGAGTGGCCGCGATAGCGGTAGGTCAGCATCTCGAGAATGTAGGGACCCTTGCCGCCGCGGGCATGCGCCACCGCCTTCTTGCCCGCCTCCTTGACCGCCAGCACGTCCATGCCGTCGACCTGCATGCCCGGGATGCCGTAGGCCTGGCCGCGCTGATAGAGGTCGGTCCGGGCCGAGGCCCGCTCGATGCTGGTGCCCATGCCGTACTTGTTGTTCTCGATGACGTAGACGACCGGCAGCTTCCAGAGCGAGGCCATGTTGAAGGCCTCGTAGACCTGGCCCTGGTTGACCGCGCCGTCGCCCAGATAGGTCAGGGCCACGCTGTCCTCGTTCCGGTACTTCTTGCCGAAGGCGATGCCCGTACCCAGCGGCACCTGGGCGCCGACGATGCCGTGGCCGCCGAAGAAGCCCTTCTCGCGGCTGAACATGTGCATGGAGCCGCCCTTGCCCTTGGAATAGCCGCCGCGCCGCCCGGTCAGCTCCGCCATCACGCCGCGCGCCTCCATGCCGCAGGCCAGCATGTGGCCGTGGTCGCGGTAGGAGGTGATCACCGCGTCGTCGGGGGTGATCGCCGCCTGCATGCCGATGACCACCGCCTCCTGGCCGATGTAAAGATGGCAGAAGCCGCCGATCAGCCCCATGCCGTACATCTGGCCGGCCTTCTCCTCGAAGCGCCGGATCAACAGCATGTCCCGGTAGTGCGCGAGAAACTCTTCCGGTGAGGCCTCGGCGATCGCAGAGGCCTTGGCCTTCGTTCGGCCCGAGTTCCGCTTTACCGGTGCCTTCTTGGCACCCGTCGTCTTGCCCGCCATTCGCCGCCCCCAAGAATCACGACCCGCCAACGCGGCCGGCTGCTTGGCCCCGTTTGACCGGAGCGCTTCGAGCCCGCAGATGCCAAACTAGGCTGAGCTTGAATAAAATGCAAGAGTTCTCACAATATATTGATTATATTAGGATAATCTATATTTAACTAGTTTTCGATTAATTTACTTCTGCGCCGAATCGGCACTGCCCGGCTGGAGCACCAGATAGTCGTCCGGCCGTCCGAAGTTCAGGATCAGCCGGGCCTGTTCCTCCAGCATGTCGGGGTCGAGGTGGTCGGGCCGCATGAGCCCGACATCCCGGGCCAGGCGCGCCTGCACCTCGGCCAGTTGCCGGTCGAGCGCCCGGGCCTGCGCCAGCTCCTGCTCGAGGCGCAGCCGGGCCAGCACCCCGCGGTCGCCCTGCACGGCGTGGTAGCCGAAATAGGCGGCCAGGCAGGCCAGCAGCACCTGCGGCGCGATCTGCCGCGCCCGGCGGCGGATTTCGTAGAGCACTGGCATTATCCGCAGCGAATCACAGACCGAGTCGTCTCGTCAACAAAAAAATCCAAACGATTCCAATAAGATTTCCCCGAGCCTCGGCAAAAACCGAACGCTCGAGCCGGTTCCGGCCGGCTTTCGAGACAAGGGTATCCGCCGAGCGGATCCCGGCCATCGCGCATCGCGCCTACTGCACCTCCCAGACCGGTGCGACCCCGCCGAGCGAGCCCGCGGTCACCGTGGTGAACCCGCTCATCAGCCAGACGATGGTACTGTCGGTGCTCGTGTTGCGCCACAGGATGTCCGCATGACGCGGTCGCTTGTTCGCGCCGCGCTTTAGAGATCTTTCCTGTAATGATGTTCC
>Ga0224509_10000339_pt1 | contig 12759 bp, 10 predicted proteins | sample SF_Jan12_sed_USG_5_FD_170158 | JGI IMG/M metagenome (GOLD analysis project Ga0224509, IMG submission 170158) | Sediment microbial communities from San Francisco Bay, California, United States - SF_Jan12_sed_USGS_24 | ecosystem: Environmental > Aquatic > Marine > Sediment | place: USA... | reverse complement strand
TTCCGACAAGCAGATGAATTTTGGTTTCGCGTTTGGCGACGACAGCGTCCCGGAGCCGTATTTTTACGTCACCGCGTATCCGTTGCCCGACGCATTGCCGCAGGTGACGCTGCCGTCCGGGACTACCTGGCAAAGCGAAGGCTTCAACGGCGCTGTGCTCCTGTACAAAGATCTCATTGCGACGAGTGATCCACACGCTTACCTGCAGGACCTCTGGTCGACGCTATTGACCGCGGGCCGTGAGTACCTGCGCGCCGATGACGAGGAGGGATGATGAGCGGCACACTGCAATGGCACCTCGCTGGACAGCCTTGACGAGTTCATCCAGGCGCTGCTTGCGCAGAAAACCAGCGCGTACACTGAGATTGTGAAAGGTGGAGGGCTTGCGCTTCGGCCCGGGGTTGGTGAGCTGATAGCTGTTGCGCGACTGACGCTGGTAAACAACGCTGTCCACGCCCAAGTCTTGCAAATTCGGCAAAAGAACGGGATAAATGGGGCCTGTCTGATTGCGCTGGGAATAAGAACAATGACATCGCGCCCAACGATTTCCTGGATTTTCCTCGCCGTATACTTGTTACCCGGCGCAGGCCATGCGGAAGCAACGGACTTCGCCAGCTACGACGAATGCATCCTGGAGTCGTTGAAAGGCGTGTCCAGTGACGTTGCAGCGAGCGCGATCATCACGAGCTGCCGCAATGAATTCCCCGAAGCGGCAGCAGTGCCAGCGGCGCAGAGTGAAGCGCCTGCGCCAGAAGAAAAAGTTCAACCCGAAGAGCAAGCTCCGGCTGATGCAAAGCCCGTTATCGCTGCTGCTGGCGCGAGCCGGGAGTTGACGCAAGAAGAGCTACGCAAGCTGAAAGCAACGCTTGTGGCATTCACTACCAAATACAGCATCACCTTTGAGAATATGAACGAAGACATCGCTATCACCGAGGTAACGATCGCGGTGTGGGACGAGTTCGATCCCCGCGGGCTGAAAAAATATACCGAGACGATGAATATCCCGCCACAGGAGACAGCCAAGGTCGTCTACGCGGTCATTTACATGGGTGACGACCAGGGCTGGCGCTGGAAGATCGACTCGGTGAAAGGTGTGCCGTTAGTTCACTAGTTTCTAGGAAATTCACGTATCCATTGGGAAAATAACCATTTTTCCCCGGTAGCTGGCGGCAGGCCGGCATGTCTCGTGTTCTCGTCAGGCTTGCCCTTGGCATCGACGTTTGAAAACAGCAGGGCGTCGCCGGTTGCGCCGACATGGGAAATATCGAGTTCCGGGAAATAGGTCTCGCCGCCCGTGAAATCGTCGTTGAGATAGATGAGGAACGTTTCCGTGCGCTGACCGCGCGTCGCGAGCTCGCGGGCATAGGCCGGTTCCGCGGGGTTGAGGTAGTCAAAGTGCTCCGCGAAAGTCTCACCGGGTGAATAGTGGAGTACCTTTGGCACCTCCATCGCCATATCCTGCCGCCCGGTGATGATCGAAATTCGTGCGCGAACGACGAAGGTGAGGACACCGCCGATTTCGATGTCCAGATCGCACTGGGTGTTGGTTCGACGGCCGTCCTCGGTCGTTCCACCCGTCACCTTGTCATAGATCGTCGCACGTTCCAGCCGTGCCCTGGCCTGCGCGATGAGCCACTCGCAGGCTGCCGGAGGCAGGAATTTCTCTATCACCTGGATGCGCGGCGTTTCCCGGACGAGGCGTGGCTCGGGCGGCGTAACCCAGGCATCGAGGTTGGCGTATTCGCGCATGGCGCTCCAGTCGCTATCCTCATCACGATCGGCTGAGGGGCCGGCGGCAAGTACGCGCAATGCAGACTGGGCCGCATCGTTGCCGCGCTCTGCGGCCTGCAAGAGATGATCGAAGGCTGCCTCCCAGTTTTGTGGCCGCCAGAAAGGGGTGCTGGCGATCGTGGCGGCCAGGTAAGCGGCTCGCGGATGGCCGGCCCGGCGGGCCTGCTCGATGAGGTCCAGGCCGCGCGCCGCGTCGGCGGTGACGTTTCTGCCCGTCAGGTAGCACAATCCGAGTCTCGCAGCGGCGTCCCAATCGCCGGCAAGCGCGGCACGCTCCAGAGTATCGATGGTTTCATCCGGCATCGCGAAAGGATATCACCCGCCAGCGCCGAAGCTGGGCAAACAGGCGTATCAGGAATGTCTCCGTAAAATCGCCACGGCGGCTGCGCAACTGTTCGAAGATTGCCTCGGCCCGGGTGTTGCCGTCCATGAGACCGCCCAGCAACAGATCGAGTACCGCGATGGTATGTGCATCACGCAGGCCGAACACGTAGGGTCCCCACGGTGTCGTTACGGCGAAAAGCAGGCCGTCGCCCGATGGCGGCCTGCGAATGTCGCCGGGGCCCACGAGGAAATAGGGGCAGAGGTCCCGGAGCGAACCATAGCCGGGCCGTTTGGTCACAATCGCGCCGTCGAACACGCAGGCGTCTAGCTGGGTCAGCAACAGACACCAAAGGGCATCCTCGGGTGTCTCGACGATGGGTTCGCCCATCACGTTCAGCGACGTATTGAGCAGTATGGGAACGCCGGTACGCTCACCGAACTCGCGGACCAGGTCGTAATAAGGCCCGTTTACCGCCCGGGTCACCGTCTGTACGCGGCCGGTGCCGTCGACGTGAACGACCGCGGGTACGAGATCACGCTTGGCGTCTTTGAAAGCCATCACGCGAAGCATGAACGGGCTGGCGGGCTCCACCCCGGCCACGTCGAACCAGTTCGCCGTTTCTTCCAGAGGAATGACCGGCGCAAAGGGGCGGAAACCCTCGCGGTGTTTCACTCGTGCGTTGAGCTTCTCCTTGGCATCCGGCTGGCGCGGGTCGCACAGGATGCTGCGCTGGCCCAGCGCCCGTGGCCCGAGTTCGGAAGGCCCCGAGAACCAGGCGATGATCCTGCCATCGACGAGCAGGTCGGCTGCATCGCGGACGCAGTTCGCTGTCTCCCGAGTCTCAATGGCGGGAGTGCTCGCAATCGCTGCCTCAATTTCGCGGTCTCCGTATACGGCGCCGAAGGCGTCGCGCTCATAGGCCTGCGGCGTGTACTCGCCGGTGAGGTGCCACAATCCGTGATAGGCCGCGCCGATCGCGGGACCGGAATCTTCCGCGGCGGGAATCACGTAGACGCGGTCGAAGTCGGTCTCGCGGATGATGCGCTCGTTGGCGACGCTGTTGAGCGCAACGCCACCGGCATAGACCAGGTTGCGACTCGCAGACAACTCGCGGACCCGGCCAACCAGGTACAGCAGCGCGTGTTCGAGAGCGTTTTGTACGGAGGCTGCGAGGTCTTTATAGGTATTCTTGTGTTCCGGCCAGCGGTCCGTTGCGGTAAATCGCTTCTGCACTTCGTCAAGGAATACGAAGCGCCCATCGCGAATCTCGAAGAACTCCTCCGGGTTGATCGTCGGCGAACCGTAGGGCGCAAGTCCCATGACCTTGCCGGCGTCCATCGAGTCCCCGAATATCTGTTGGGCCGCGGCGGAGAAAAGGCCGCCAAGACTGCCGAAGCCCGGCATGGCCGATCCGGGCGGCGGTGCGTCGAGCCAACGGCCCTGGTCGATCATGTGTTTCTCGAGCGCCTTGAGCGTCGTGCTCTCGGCGTGATAGATCGAGTTGGTCTCGCCGCCGGCGACGCAGGTATCGATAACCGCGTTCTTCTCGTCATCGGAGAGATCGCTGGTCGGCGAGCCCATACCATCGACGACCAACACGGCGGCATCGTCGAATCCGGATGTGGCGAATGCGCTGATGGCGTGGCCGGCGTGATGGGATATGGCGAGTGTCGGGGTGCCGTTGGCCGTTACGTTGAGCATCCGGTTTGCAGCGAGATCGTTCTCGGGCAGATTCAGAGCCGATTGCGCACAGATGACGACCATGTCGAGGTCGGCCGCGGCAATTCCTCCCTGGGCGAGGCAGTACTGCACCGCCAGGGATGGGCGCGAGCCATACAGACGCGCGCGCTTCTTGCCGACGAGGCGTTCCTCCTGGACCGCGGCGACGATGCGGTCGCCATGAAGCAGGCACGCGGCGCCGTTGTGAGAGGCGCTGAGCCCCAGGACCCAGGGTTTACTCGTGGTGACCATAGGTATCTGCTTTGTATATCTCGGACCGGGAGGGCGTGAAGGAAATCGCATTGGACCTTTATTGCACGCACGCTTCAACCGCCTGGCCGCCCAGATTAACCTCGCACCTGACGAACAGCCTTATCCGTATTAACCACGATTGTCCCGCCCGGGTGGCGAAGCTACGGTTCGCCCATAACAAGAGCAGTTCAAGCCTACGGCAACCCCCCTATATTGCCTGAGCGCTTGTTGCCCCGTCAGGGACCCTTGGCGGGGCACTTTTGTTTTGACTCTTTCTTCCTCAGTGCTGCAGGACCTTCCCCAGCACCTTGTCACAGATGAGTTCGCCGATCGGGATCGCCGATGTTGCCGCTGGCGACGGCGCGTTACAAACGTGCAGGCTGCGCGCGGTTTCAGCGAATAGGAAATCGTCCACGAGCGTACCGTCGCGCCTGACCGCCTGGGCGCGGACGCCTGCGGGATAGGGCCCCAGGTCCGCTAGCTGAATCGACGGACAGTATTTCTGTACCTGCTTGAGGTAACCGGGCTTCCAGAGCGAATTCCGTAATTCGGCGAGGCCCACGCGCAGGTTGTCCGCCGTCACTCGCCAGAAGCCCGGGAAACCCAGCATTTCCAAGGTGTCTCGCGCGCTGAAATTCATGCGTCCATAGCCCTCTCGCTTCCATCCCTGCACGGCGTTCGGGCCGACAGTCACGGTGCCATCGATCATTCGTGTCAGGTGGACGCCGAGAAACGGGAGTCCCGGCTCCGGCACCGGGTAAATAAGGTGCCGGACAACGGAGCTCTTATCGGCCGGCAACCGATAGTACTCGCCTCGATATGGCACGATGCGAAACTCGATCTCTATGTCCATCATCGCCGCAAGCCGGTCCGCCATGAGCCCGCCGCAGACGACCACGCAGCGCGCCTCGATTGGAGACGCCTCAGCGCCATGCACGGTTATTGAATCGGCCGACTCTTCGAGCGCGGTGACTTTGGAGCCGGTACGAATCTCGCCACCGAGTTCCGCCAGCCTGTGAGCCATGGCCTGAGCCACCTGGGTGTAGTCGACGATGCCCGTGGTGGGAGACAGGATGGCGCCCACACCGGCGACATTCGGCTCGGCGGATTTCAGCTGGGCCTCGCTCAGGAGTTCGACCTCGATGCCATTCTGCATTGCGCGTTCGTGCAGGGCGTGCATGCGCTCATACTCCACCGGGTCCGTGGCGACGATAAGTTTGCCGCACTGTTCGTAAGGGATCTCGTTATCTCTGCAGAACCGCAGGGTTGCCGCTACCCCTTTGCGGCACAGCCCGGCTTTCAGGCTGCCCGGCTGGTAGTAGATGCCGGCGTGGATAACACCGCTGTTGTGGCCGCTCTGGTGGCAGGCCACCGCATGCTCCTTTTCGATCAAGACGAGGCTCTTGGATGGCTGTCGCTGGCGCAATTGCCAGGCCGTGGACAGGCCGACAATACCGCCGCCGATGACCGCAAAGTCGTACATGCGTTATCCGTATCTGGAGAGCCGGGCAGGCAAGTCTAGTGACAGTAGCGACGAAGCGGAAGGCTTGCCCGAGGCTGATTCGGCATGCTTCAGGGGGGGCATTGCGCAGCGCGAGGCGATTGCCGTATAATCGCGCGCCAACGCGGTGGTGGGGCCGGAATGGAGCCTTCCGGATGGATGCGAGTCCTGACACGCACCGCTACCAAAGTCTTGGTAGAAAAAAGCCCCGCTCAGGGGTTTTTTGTTGCCCGGGGATCGGGCAACCGCGTTGGTAGATAATGGGCCTTGGGCCCATTTTTTTGTTTTGAAACAAATGGTTAGGTTTAAAAAGTGACGCGCGAAGAGTTGATTGAGTTGCTTGAGCCGGCCATCGTACGACTGGGTTACGAGCTGTCGGACCTGGAAGTGAAACTCGGTGGCAAACACGGCTTTTTGCGGGTGTTTATCGACAAGCCGGACGGGATCGGCCTGGACGACTGCGAGAAGATCAGCCGGGCCGTTAGCGCGATCCTTGATGTAGAGGACCCGCTGCCCGGGCATTACGATCTCGAGGTGTCGTCGCCAGGTGTGGACAGGAAGTTAACGAAAAATGCGCATTTTCAAAGGTTTACAGGAGAAACCGTGAAAGTGCAGATGCGCTTCCCGATAGAGGGGCGGCGGCGCTTCCGCGGCACCCTGGTGTCGTCGGATGACGAAAATATCGTGGTCGACGTGGATGGCGTGTCGCACACCCTGCCGGTGGCGACGATTGACACCGCCCGACTCGTGCCCGGCGTCAACTGAGGCCGCTGGGCAAGACTGGAGTTAGAGGTAATGAGCAAAGAGATCCTGATGGTCGTCGACGCCGTTTCGAATGAGAAGGGCGTCGAAAAAGACATCATATTCGAGGCAATCGAAGCCGCACTCGCGTCCGCGACGCGCAGAAAGCACGGTGAAGATATCGACGTGCGCGTGGCTATCGACCGCGAGACCGGCGATTACGACACTTTCAGGCGCTGGAAAGTCTTCGCGGACGAGTCCACCGAACTGGAATTTCCGGATCGGGAGCTGCGGATGATTGACGCGGTCGACGTCGACGAGAACGCCGAGCCCGACGGTTATGTCGAGGTTCCGATGGAATCGGTCGAATTCGGCCGCATCGCGGCACAGACCGCGAAGCAGGTGATCGTGCAAAAGGTGCGCGAGGCAGAGCGTGAGCAGGTCGTCGAAGAGTATCAGGAGCGTGAGGGTGAGATGCTCTCGGGCCTGGTCAAGCGCGTCGACCGCAACGGTGTCTACATCGATCTTGGTGGTAACGCCGAGGGCTTCGTCTCTCGTGAGCAGATGGTGCCACGTGAACCGGTGCGGCCGCAGGATCGCATCAAGGCACTGTTGACCGAGGTGCGCTCGGAACTGCGCGGGCCGCAGCTGTTCATGACGCGTACGTCGCCGCAGTTCCTGGTCGAGCTGTTCAAGATCGAGGTGCCGGAAGTGGGCCAGGGTCTCATCGATATTCTCGGCGCGGCGCGCGACCCGGGTTTGCGCGCGAAAATTGCGGTGAAGAGCAACGACAACCGTATCGATGCTGTCGGCGCCTGCGTCGGCATGCGCGGTTCTCGCGTGCAGGCGGTGTCGAACGAACTCGCCGGTGAACGGGTGGACATCATCCTGTGGAATGAGAACCCCGCTCAATTTGTGGTTAACGCCATGTCGCCCGCGGAGGTCGTCTCCATCGTCGTGGACGAGGACTCGCACAGCATGGATATTGCGGTCGAAGAGGACAAGCTGTCGCAGGCGATCGGACGCGGGGGGCAGAACATCCGCCTCGCGAGCGAACTGACCGGCTGGGAGCTCAACGTGATGACCGCCGCGGATGCCGAGCAGAAGAGCGAATCCGAGATGAAGGAACTCATCGAGATGTTCTCGAAGCAGCTCGATGTGGACGAGGAGATCGGCCTCATTCTCGTGCAGGAGGGATTTTCGACAATCGAGGAAGTGGCTTACGTTCCCGCCTCGGAACTGGTCGAGATCGAGGAGTTCGACGAGGACATCGTCACGGAGCTGCGCAGTCGTGCGCGCGACGTACTGCTGACGCAGGCAATCGTGCAGGAAGAAAAGATCGACGAGGCCGAACCGGCCGAGGACCTGCTCGAGCTCGAAGGCATGGACAAGGGACTAGCGTTCGTGCTCGCCAGCAAAGGCGTCGTGACCCGCGAGGACCTGGCAGAGCTCGCGACGGATGACCTGCTCGAGATCAATGAAATGGATGAAGAAAAGGCTGCCGCGCTGATCATGAAGGCGCGCGAACACTGGTTCGCCGAGGAGCAGCAAGCCTGAGCGCATATGCGCGGAGTGAAGTATGGCAGATGTCACAGTTGCACAATTCGCCGAAGTACTGAAGGTACCGGTCGAGAAGCTGCTTTCGCAGCTCGACGAGGCCGGTATTGAGGTCGGTAGTTCGGAAGACACGCTTAGCGACGATGCGAAACTCGAGCTGCTGACCTACCTGCGTCGCAGCCACGGCCAGGCAGATACGCCAGCGGGCGACGCTGCGCCGCGGCGCATTACGCTGAAGCGCAAGTCGCAGTCCGAACTCAGGCTCTCCGGTGCGCAGGGGCGTTCGCGGACGGTGAATGTCGAAGTGCGCCGCAAGCGCACGTACATCAAGCGCGACGTACTCGAGAAGCAGGCGCAGCAGGAGCAGGAAGAGCTCGATCGCCAGCGTCGCGAGGAAGAGGAGCGCGTAGAGGCGGAGCAGCGCGAGGTGGAGCGCCTGCAGGCGGAGAAAGAGACGGCAGCACGCCTCGAGGAAGAAAAGCGGCAGGAGGAAGAGAAGGCGCGCATCGATGCCGAGGAGGAGGCGCGCAAGGCCGCCGAGCAGGCCGCCGTTGTGCAGGCCGAGGAAAAATCCCGACTCGAGAAAGCGGAGCAGGACGCACGCGAACGCCGCGCCAAGGAAAAAGAGAAGGAAAAGGTCAAGGGCAAGGCCCAGCGACCGGAGACGCGTTACGGGCGCAAGGAACTGCACGTGGCCGGCGACAAGAGCGGTCGCCGCAAGCGCAAGACGCCGATGCGCCGCCGCCCGGTGTCGATGGGTGGCGACTCGCAACACGGCTTCGAGAGGCCCACAGCGCCGGTTGTGCGTGAGATCGAGATTCCCGAGAGCATCGCGGTATCCGAACTCGCCCAGCGTATGGCGATCAAGGGCAACGAGGTCGTCAAGGTGCTTTTCAACATGGGTGCGATGGTCACGATCAATCAGGTGATCGATCAGGACACGGCGACGCTCGTCGTTGAGGAATTTGGCCATGTTGCCAAGCCGATCGCGGCTGAGGCCATCGATGAGAAATTGCTTGCCGATGAGCTGGTCGAAACCGGCGAGGAAGTTTCTCGGCCGCCTGTCGTGACCATCATGGGTCATGTCGACCATGGCAAGACATCGCTGCTTGACTATATCCGCCGGACGCACGTGGCAGACGCGGAGGCCGGCGGCATTACGCAGCATATCGGCGCGTATTCCGTGAAGACCCAAAAGGGTCGCGTCTCCTTCCTCGATACACCCGGCCATGCCGCCTTCACGGCGATGCGTGCTCGCGGGGCACAGGCGACCGACATCGTAGTGCTGGTCGTTGCGGCGGACGACGGCGTCATGCCGCAGACGATCGAAGCTATCGAACATGCCAAGGCCGCGGGTGTACCACTCGTGATCGCGGTCAACAAGATCGATCGGGAGAATGCCGATCCGGATCGCGTCCGCAACGAGCTGGCGCAGCACGAGATCATCCCGGAAGACTGGGGTGGCGAGCACCTGTTCGTGCACGTGTCGGCGAAGACCGGTGAGGGCGTCGATTCCCTGCTCGATGCGATCCTCCTGCAGGCAGAAGTTATGGATCTCAAAGCCGTGGAGGACGGGCCCGCCAGGGGACTGGTCATCGAGTCCAGCCTCGAGAAGGGGCGTGGCGCCGTCGCGACCCTGCTGGTGCAGTCGGGTACCCTGAAACAGGGCGACATGATTATCGCCGGCGAAGAATACGGCCGTATCCGCAATATGTTCGACGAGACGCAGCAGTCCATCGAGTCCGCCGGACCGTCGAGTCCTGCCGTAGTTCTAGGACTGGGCAAGACGCCGAATGCGGGCGACGACTTCATGGCCGTAAAGAACGAGCGCAAGGCGCGTGAGGCTGCGGAATTCCGGCGTGCGAAGACACGCGAGACGAAGCTCGCTCAGCAGCAGGCGTCGAAGCTCGAAGACATGTTCAGCCAGATGAGGGACGCCGAAGCGGATACGATTTCGGTGATCATCAAGTCCGACGTACACGGCAGCGCCGAGGCGCTGCGAGATGCGCTCACGAAACTCTCGACTGACGAGGTTAAGGTCAAGGTTCTGAGTTCGGGTGTCGGCGGTATCACGGAGACGGACGCAACGCTGGCAGCGGCGTCAAACGCCGTGATCATCGGCTTCAACGTGCGCGCGGATGCCGCAGCACGTACGGCGATCAAGGAATCCGGCGTCGACGTTCGCTATTACAGCATCATCTACGAGGCGATCGATGACGTGAAGGCGGCTCTCAGCGGCATGCTGTCGCCGGAGATTCGCGAGCAGATCGTCGGCCTGGCCCAGGTCAAGGAAGTATTCTCCTCGCCGAAATTCGGCGATATCGCCGGCTGCATCGTGACGGAGGGTCTCGTAAAGCGATCGAATCCGATCCGTGTCCTGCGTGAAAACGTGGTTATTTACGAGGGTGAACTCGAGTCGCTGCGTCGTTTCAAGGACGACGTGAACGAAGTGCGCTCGGGCACAGAGTGCGGTATCGGCGTGAAGAACTACGCCGACGTCCGGGTTGGCGACCAGATCGAATGCTACGAGCGGATCGAGGTTGCGCGCACCCTCGATTGAGGCATGCGCCGGTAGCTGATTCATGCCTCGCGAATTTTCCAGAAACCAGCGCCTGGGGCACCAGGTGCAGCGGACCCTGGCGGAACTGTTGCAGTTCGAGGTCAAGGATCCGCGGGTGCAGAATGTATCGCTGACCTCTGTGGATCTATCGCGAGACCTGAGCGTCGCGCGCGTGTATTTCAGCCTGCTCGAGCCCGACGCGGATCCAGTGCAGGCCCTCGAGGGGCTCGAGCGCGCGTCGGGGTTTCTGCGCGGGAAGCTCGGCAAGGCGATCAAGGCGCGGCATGTGCCGGAGTTGCGATTCGTCCACGACGACAGTGCCGCAGAAGCCGTCAGACTGGCCGAACTGATCGATCAGGCCGTTGCGGCCGACGATCGGGAGTAGGAGCAGTGAGTCGGGGCCGACACAGTCGATCGGAGCCGGTCGACGGGATGCTGCTTTTGAACAAGCCGGCGGGGCTGACGTCGAACCAGGCCCTGCAGCACGTGAAGCGGTTGCTGAACGCTCGTAAGGCAGGCCACACGGGCAGCCTGGATCCGGCGGCGACGGGAATGTTGCCGTTGTGCTTCGGCGAAGCGACGAAAGTCTGCGCGTTCCTGCTGGAGGCCGACAAGACCTATCGGGTCACGGCGAAACTGGGGACCGCGACGGATACCGGCGACGCTACCGGGTCGGAAATCGATTCGGCCGAGGTGTCGCAAATGACGACGGACGAGTGGGCTGCCGTCCTGCAAGGCTTTCGTGGAGAGTCGTTGCAGGTGCCGCCGATGTACTCGGCATTGAAGAAGGACGGCAAACGGCTCTATGAGCTTGCCCGCAAAGGCGAGACCGTGGAACGTGAGCCACGGCCGATCAGGATCGACTTCATCGAGTTGCTGGAGGTGGCAGGCAACCGGCTGGTTTTCAGGGTGCGATGCTCCAAAGGCACCTACGTGCGCAGTCTCGTGGAGGATGTTGCGCGGGCAGCCGGGACCGTGGCGCATACGGCGCGGCTGCATCGAGAGACCGTGGCGGACTTCAGGGCGGATGAGATGCTCGACCTTACGGCCGTGGAGAAATCGGCTGCAGACGGGCCGAGTGCCTTGCGCGAACGCCTGCTGCCACCCGACAGGGCGCTGACGGGGCTACCGCAGGTATGTCTCGACAGGGACAGTGCCGAGCGATTCTGTGGTGGACAGAGGGTACGGGCCGACGAGTCGGCGCAGGCAGGACTCGCGCGGGTATACGGCGAGGAACAGGTTTTTTTGGGTGTGGGCGAGCTGTGCGGAAACGGCATGGTCGCACCACGAAGGATCTTCGGGCGCCCTGGAGGCAACCCGTAGATATTTGATTTTGGGCTGTCAATAGGCTCTTTCAGACGCTAGAATACCGCGCTGCAAAAAAGGGCCAAGAGACGAAAGTAGTACTGGAGAAACGAAGAGATGTCACTGTCAAGTGAAGCGAAAGCCAGCATTCGTGCTGAGTATGGCCGCGGAGAGGCCGATACGGGTTCGCCCGAAGTCCAGGTAGCGCTGCTATCTGCAAGAATTTCCGAACTCACCGAACACTTTGGTGAGCACAAGAAGGATCATCATAGCCGCCAGGGTCTTCTGCGGATGGTCAACAAGCGACGCAAGTTGCTCGACTACCTGAAAGCCAAAGACCAGGATCGGTACCGCGAGCTGATTTCCCGGCTCGGCCTGCGCCGCTGATCAAGCGGACTATCCCCGGCAATGTAACGACCGACGAGACGTACCCGGACTGGGTGCTCCGCCGGTCGCTGCTGCCGTCATCAATATCAATTGAGCAAATACTGTGAATTCAATCAAGAAATCGTTCCAATACGGCGAGCACGTAGTCACCCTCGAAACCGGCGCCGTTGCGCGCCAGGCTGACGGTTCCGTCCTCGTAGACATGGCGGAGACAGTGGTACTCGTTACGGCGGTGGGCCGCAAGACAGCGGACCCCGGCCGGGACTTCTTCCCGCTGACCGTCAATTACCAGGAAAAGACCTATGCTGCGGGCAAGATCCCGGGCGGCTTTTTCAAGCGCGAGGGCCGGCCCAGCGAGAAGGAGACGCTGGTTTGCCGCCTGATCGACCGCCCGATCCGGCCGTTGTTTCCGAAGGGCTTCAAAAATGAAGTCCAGGTTATTGCGACGGTAATGTCGCTGAACCCGGATGTCGATCCGGACATCCCGGCATTGATCGGCGCCTCCGCGGCGCTGGCAATTTCGGGCATGCCGTTTGCAGGCCCGATCGGCGCCGCAAAAGTCGGCTATATCGATGGCAAGTACGTACTGAACCCCGGCGTCGCAGCGCTCGCGGAATCAGA
>Ga0224509_10000338_pt1 | contig 12775 bp, 11 predicted proteins | sample SF_Jan12_sed_USG_5_FD_170158 | JGI IMG/M metagenome (GOLD analysis project Ga0224509, IMG submission 170158) | Sediment microbial communities from San Francisco Bay, California, United States - SF_Jan12_sed_USGS_24 | ecosystem: Environmental > Aquatic > Marine > Sediment | place: USA... | reverse complement strand
GGTTTGCAGCTCTCCGTCGCCGTCGGATTCGATAGGAATCGCGAGCACGGCGGCGCCGGATAAAATATGCTGTTTGCTATAGGAAAGAGCGTGCTTGTAGCCGATTTCGACCTCCGACAGTTCGCTCGAGCTGCCCTGGGACTGCTGCACCACTTCCAGTATCGCCTGGCCGCGCTTGCCTACGCGCTTCTCGAACTCCACTACATTCTTGTAGTGGTCTTCACCGTCCTGGCTGGTCAGGCGGCCTTTGTAGACGACTTCGTCTTCCGGGAACGCTTTCTTGACCCGGGTAGGAAGCATCAGGTTCATCTCGCCGGGAGGATACTCGCTGGTATCGACCATGGACTTGATATACACGGTCACGTTCTCGATCTCCGCATCCGTCAGCGCGCCTTCCTGCGCCGGCATTTGCTCGGCGAGGCCCATTGCATGGCCGCCATACTTGATGACCATCTCCCAGTCACCGGCCGGTTCGCGGCTGTTGAACAGCGGGTCGGAGAAGTCTGCCGGCATAACGCCCAGTCCCTCAACCACGGGACTGTTGGCATCGGGCCGGCCGCTTTGCCCATGGCAAACGGCGCAGCGGGATTCATAGACACTCCGGCCGGCGTCGATGTCTGCCGCGTTCGCGGCAACTGCCGGAAGCAACAAAGCCCCCAGCATCAAGAAGAGCGCTGCAGTTATGATTTGATTCGGTTTTGTCGTCATGGCACAGACTGCCTCGTTGTAGTCAGTCCTACAGGGATGTATACGGGCGGAGGGTCGTCGCGAGAATCAGAGGATGTACTTATCGCGCGAATTGCCCTCTCGCGATGCGGTGGCGTACAGTCGCCTTCATGAAACACACTGCGGCAAGACTCGTGCGCCACGCGCTGGAGAATATCGGCACCCGGTTCACCTTCGGTATCCCGGGCGTGCACAACATCGAGTTGTACGACGAGCTCAAAGCGTCCGAGACGATTCTGCCGGTCCTCGTGACCCACGAGGCGGGCGCCGCATTCATGGCCGACGCGATCGGTCGGCTTGGCGACTCCGTTGGCGTGTTGGCCATAGTCCCTGCTGCCGGTATTACGCATGCAATGAGTGGGGTTGGCGAGGCGTATCTGGACGGTGTGCCGATGCTGGTCATTTCCGGCGGTATTCGCACGGACATGGAGCAGAAGTTCCAGCTGCACGACGTTGATCAGCAAGCGCTCATGAGACCGCTGACGAAAGCCACGTACCGCATCGAGCGCTACGAAGACGCCATTCCCACTATATACGAGGCGTATCGCACGGCTACGGAAGGCGAGCCGGGCCCTGTGTTCGTCGAGCTGCCGGCGAACCTGCAGTTACTCACGGGCGAGGTTGCAGAAATGCCCGGGTTTTCGACCGAAGCCGAGCGCCCGTCAATCGATCCTGCCGATATAAACAACGCGGCGGAATTGCTGTCGAGTGCGAAACGACCGGGCATTTTTGTGGGTTGGGGCGCTCGCCACGTCGCAGACGATATTAAGCGTATCGCCGAGCACCTCGGCGCGCCGGTGTCGACGACCTTGCAGGGACTTGCGGCGTTTCCGGCGAGCCATCCCTTGCACACGGGCATGGGCTTCGGACAAGCAGCAGTCCCGGCGGCGGAAAACGCGTTCAAGGATTGCGACGCCATGCTCGCCGTCGGTACACGCTTTGCCGAAATCTGCACCGGGAGTTACGGCGCAATACCACCGGAAAACCTCGTTCACATAGACATAAACCCTGAAGTACTGAATGCAAACTACCCGGCGAAAGTCACGATAGCCGCTGACGCCCGTGACGCCGTACCAGCCCTGGCGGATGCCGTCTGCAACATCGGTAGTCCCCGGGACAATGCGGCGACGGCGCTGCAGATTGCCAACGACAAGGCCCTGTATCGCAAGGAATGGCGAGACCATGACAATGGCGATCGCGTTAGCCCGTGCAGGCTGTTCGACGCACTGCGCGAACAGCTCGATGATGATGCCATTGTCATTGCCGACGACGGCAACCACACGTTTCTTACGGCCGAATTGATGCCGATTCATGCCGGCGGTGCTTTCTTTTCGCCGACCGACTTCAATTGCATGGGCTACTGTGTGCCGGCCACCATCGGGGCGAAACTCAGCGCGCCTGACAGGCAGGTCGTCGGTGTCGTCGGTGACGGCGCATTCCTGATGACCGGAATGGAGTCGTTGACGGCGACGGCCAACGAGCTTGGCGTTGCCTGGTTTGTTTTCAACGATGGCGAACTCGCGCAAATCGCGCAGGCGCAGGAAATTCCGTATCAGCGCAGGACCTGCACGACGGTTGCGAGCCTGGACTACGAAGCATTCGCCAAGGCGACCGGTTCTACCTACGTTGGCATTCGGTCCAATGATGACATTTCTGACGGCGTGTCGTCCGCGCTAAAGCACGCCGCGGAAAACCAGCCGGTCATTGTTGACGTGCGAATCGACTACTCGAAGAAGACGCGATTTACGTCCGGCGTGGTCAAGACCAACCTGGGACGCTTCGACGCGCGGACCAAGGTTCGCATGGTCGGTCGCGCTCTGTATCGCAAGGTGTTTGGTGCATAAGCAGGCCTGCACCAACGATACGATGGTGCAGGCCTGGTCGGCTGCTATCGTCAGAACTCCAGCTCGAATTCAACCTCATCCGCGGAGATCACCGTAGCGGAAACTTCGCTGCCCTTGGCTTTGACCAACGAGTTAGGTGCCAACTGATTAAAGAACTCGGTTGAGGAAATGACGCTGTCATTGACGTCGCGGAATATCGTTCCACCACCGGTTTGTATAGTGACACCAAGGATAGTGAACGAGGGGTCAGTGATCGTTTCAACAAAGCCCTGCAATATCGCCTCGGTGTCCGCGTCGTCACGTTCGAGAATCGTCGCGAGAATATCACCGCTGCCGGCCGGAAACTCGTCGCCGCGAACTTCGATGTAATCTCCGGCGTTGATATCAGCCAGCGTCAACGGACGCACGTCCGCGTCGCTCTTGTCCTCGAGCCGCGTCAGGGCATCGACGCTGACTGTTATACCCAGCATCACGAGTGAGTTGGCCCCGGCATCGACCGAGTCGACATTCGCTGTCGCCCGTACGGCTTTCGCCCTGCGGATGTCCACTTTGGTCGCGACGAGGACGCCATTGCTGTCGACATCGCCTTCCACCTCAACCTTGATGTTGAGACCGAGATCAGCCGCATCGCCGCCTTCATACACCGTACTGGTGGTCGTTGTTACCGGGAATCCCGTGACATCGAAGTCCTGTGCCGAATCGAAACGCGTGATGAATCCCTGGATTTCAATGTGGTCGCCATCAGCAACGTTGGGTAACACATTCTTCAACTCGACCCTTGTAGCGACGAGCTCGCCGGCGGTGCTGACTGACATGCCTTTCGCCTCGACGAAGTCGCCGTCAGCTATCTGGCCTCCGGAAAAATTGTCCAGCGTGGCACCGCTGTAGTCGACAACCAGGTCGTTGATGTTAAATCGGAAACCGGCCATGTCATGACTGCTGACGATACCGAGCACCTCGAATTCGGTGCCCGCCGGTTTCAATTCTATGCGTGTCGCCGTAATACGCCCGTTGGCATCGACAAGACCGCTGACTTCAACGATGTCATCTTCGGCCAGGCCGGCAATTGATGCAGTGCTGATGCTGTCGTCGAACGAGGTTTCAGGGCTGATGAGCACTGTCTGTCCCAGTACTACGATCCGGCTCAGCGCGACGTCGATGCTTTCGATAGGACCCTTGACGTTATCATCGAAGTTGACCTCGTCGGCAGCGCCATCGACGCCGTTGTCGTCGATCGTGCCTTCGATTGTGATGACATGGCCGACACGCAGGTCGTCCTGCGAACCCGATGTACCGTTGATAGTAAATGTGGCTCCCGCCGTGTCATAACGGACGCCATTTACGACGACGCTGCCGAAGGTCGAAATGGGACCCAGCGCGACACCGGTTCTGCCGATGCCACCGACGGGCGGAGGATTCGTGTCGACGGGAGGGGTCTCACCTCCGCCGCTGCTGCCGCCGCCGCAGCCTGCGGCGAGAGTGAGAATGATGCTGCAAATAGTCAGTTTGATGTTTTTCATGGTTACGTACCTTCGGGTAACTGTCCTTCAATCGCGTAGACGCCCAAGCCCAGCCGGACAGGAGTTGCTTCTGATTCGTTGGGGTCAAGTCGATGCTGGCTCAGCCAGTCATCGATCTCTTCAAGAAATTGTTGTCCACGTTCATCGAGATAAGTTCTGAACTCCTCGACCGCGTCGGGATTAACCTGGTCGTCGACCGCGAAGCCTTCCAGCCGTGGAATCTTGTTGTCGCCGGCCACGTTGTTGGACAGGGTATTGGCGTGGTCGAACAGGTTGGTGCCGAAGAACCGAATGCTCCCGGAGTCCATCTCGACCGGCATGTGATAACGCCGCCTGGCGACATATCGACCCTGATCGTCTTCTTCGATGGACCCGGCTTTGAGGAGCTCTCGCGACAAAGTCTGTTCCGGCGTGTCTCCACCGTAATTCTCGAAAAGCGACTTGAAGCTCGGCTTCCGCCCTTCGCGCTCGAGCGCCAGAGGAGCGCCGTCGCTGCCGACATAGTCCGGATCCTGGTGCCAGCCCGACAATAGTCGAGTAGCGTCAGTTGTTTTCGGGGAGATCGGAGTGACGGGCTCGGCCAGGAGCTCACGTTGGCGTTTCACTTCTTTGCGAGAAATTCCGGTCAATATCGATACGCGGGAGACGTTCGTGGGACGGCCGCGGATGCCGAATTCATCCGTCGCGACCGAGACGAAAACCGACTTGGAGAGCTCCGAGAATTCGCGCCACGTCATGCCACATTTGAGGACCACAGAGGCAATAGGCCGGAGCAGGGCGCCGCAGGCCAAACGCAGGGTGCTTTTGATGTCGAGGTCCATAATTGGGGCAATATACCCCAATAATAGACAATGTCAAGGGCACTGGGCGCGGTTTTTGAGCCTGCGCCATCAAAAACAGGTATTTGCCCGGTTGTCGGCCGGGCACCCTGTCCTCGAAGCAGACGAATCGCATGGCCTGGTGTCGCTCGTGATCGAGTGGCAAACCTGCACCGTAGTAACCGACCTACATAATTAGCGGTACTTGGTGTTTCACACAATAGACGTAGGTGGAGGTAACGACTCTAATATAGGCCTTTACAAGCTGAGCAACGGCAGGGATCGGAGTGAGTGCAATGGCGGGATTGACCCAGAGTTACAGTTGCGGAGCATCGAGCACGCCGATTATTTACGAGACCATCGGCAACTACCTGGACGAGGTGGCGGCGCAATACCCGGACACGGAAGCGCTCGTCGTCTGTCATCAGGACATACGGTGGACATACGCGGAATTTAATCAAAAGGTCGACGAACTTGCGGCTGGCCTGTTGCAGCTCAGGATAAAGCCCGGCGATCGCGTCGGCATCTGGGGCCTTAACAGTTACGAATGGGTCCTGACGCAGATGGCCACGGCCAAGATTGGCGCGATCCTGGTCTGCATCAATCCGGCTTATCGCCTGTTCGAACTCGAGTATGCGCTGAATAAATCGGGCTGCCGGGCGATCATCAGCGCTGAGCAATTCAAGTCCAGCAAGTATCTCGAGATGTTGTACGCGCTCGCACCGTCACTGAAGATGTGTCCACCCGGAAAGCTGCGCTCTGTCAAGCTGCCGAAGCTGGAAATGGTCATCCGCATGGGGGAGGACAAATCACCGGGGATGCTCAACTTCTCCGATGTTTGTGCCGCGGGTCGCGAGGAAGACCGCAAGCGCCTGAAGGAACTCAAGAAAGAGCTGCGTCCCGACGACCCGATCAATATCCAGTTCACTTCCGGCACGACCGGCAGCCCGAAAGGGGCGACGCTGACGCACTGCAATATCCTGAATAACGGCTACCTCACAGGTGCCGGCATGAAGCTGTCTCCAAGTGACCGCGTCTGCATCCCGGTGCCTCTGTACCACTGCTTCGGCATGGTGCTCGGTAATCTCGCAGTATTCGCGCATGGCGCCACGGCCGTCTATCCGAGCGAGGCGTTTGACGCGGAGGCGACCTTGCGCGCCGTGGAAGCCGAACGCTGCACGGCGCTGCATGGCGTGCCGACGATGTTTGTTACCGAGCTGAGCCACCCTGACTTCGACAAATTCGATTTGTCGACCCTGCGGACGGGCGTTATGGCTGGCGCACCCTGTCCTGTCGATGTCATGAAGCGCGTCATAACCGACATGAACATGAAGCACATTCTGATCGGCTACGGCCAGACCGAGGTGAGCCCCATCAATCATCTCACGCTGCCCGAAGACCCGATCGAAAAGCGCGTCGAGACCGTGGGCAGGGCTGTTCCGTGGATAGAGATCAAGCTTATCGATCCCCACGGACGGGTCGTACCGATCGGCGAAAAAGGAGAGGTCTGTACGCGCGGTTATTCGGTCATGCTGAGCTACTGGAATGACGAGGAGCAAACGCGGGAGACCATTGACGAGGCTCGCTGGCTGCACTCGGGCGACCTCGGCATCATGGACGAAGAGGGCTATCTGCGCATCGTCGGCCGCATCAAGGACATGATTATTCGTGGTGGCGAGAACATCTATCCCCGGGAGGTCGAGGAGTTCTTATACACGCACCCGAAAATCAAGGAGGTACAGGTGTTCGGTGTTCCGGACCTCCGCATGGGCGAAGAGATCTGTGCCTGGATTCAGCTCGAGGAGGGCGAATCACTCACCGAGGAAGAGGTGAAGGCATTCTGCAAGGGACAGATTACGCATTTCAAAGTCCCGAAATACATTCGGTTTGTTGACGAATACCCGATGACGGTCACGGGCAAGATCCAGAAGTTCAAGATGAGCGAGATGATGAGCGAGGAACTCGCGAACGCGGCGTAGCAAGAAAAAGGCGGCCGTGTCTAGACGACACGACCGCCAAATAAGCGTACTGAAACCAGTAGTTAGAGGGAAAGGTCCAGACTCTTCACGACCTCGATGGGAACATAATTGCTGCCAGCGGGTAGGTTCTTGTCGATCGCGTACTGGCGAGCAGCACTTAGTGTTTGACCACCAATGACGCCGTCCAGACCCGCCTTGTAATAACCCTTGTCAGCAAGCGCTTTCTGCAGCGCCAGCACGTTGTCGCGGGTCATGTTGACTTCACACATGACCTGTCGCCATTCCATGCGCTCGTCAGTGGTCTTGTTGGTGCGAGTCACTGTCTGGTATTCGGCCGGAATAGTTGTGCGCGACTCATTTGCCGGAGACACCAATTTTGTAACGGTCACGGTCTCATACTTCGCCGGAATCATCACTTCGCGGGTCGTTGCCGGCTGTTTCACGACAGTCTTGGTCACGGTCTTGTACTCGGCCGGAATTTCGATAGTGTCGGTCTGGGCCGGCGTTACGAGGACGCGTTTTTCAATCGTCTTGTAAGTCGCAGGTATTTCAACCAGACACATGATTTCACCGGTGTCAGTTGTAGACTCTGACAATACATTGGCGGACTGGCGCGCGGCGGGTCCTTTCTTCCATGCCGTGTGTGCCGGCTTGTCAAGAACCTGTTCCTTGACTGTTTCATAGACAGCCGGAACTTCGACAATTTTCTGCGATGCTGGCTTGACCAGCACTCGCTCCTGAACCTCACCGTATACGGCGGGTACGACTTCCAGTGTGGAAGATGCTTCCTTAACTAATACATTTTCTTCAACGGTTTCGTAACGCGCCGGAATGATCTCGATACGCTCTGCCGCATCACGCTTTAGCACGTTCTCGGATACTGTCTGGTACTTCGCCGGAATCAAAACACGTGCATAGCATTGTCCTGCCTTTGGGTTCGGCGGAAACAAGCTGGCATCCGCTGTCATCGAACCCGCTGTGCTGCTCTCGCCAATGCGCGCTTCGGCGTTCGCGAGGTCCCGGTCTTTGGCTGCCAGTGCGGATTCCAACTCGCTGATACGCTGTTGTGAAGCTTCCAGATCTGCTGCAGTAATTGAGCTACTGCTCGCACTAACGCTCGACGTCTCCGCTGCCATGGTCGAACAGCCACCAGCTATGGCGGCACCCGCCATAATCGCCAGAGCTCTTAAATAGATCTTGTTCATTACCCTAACTCCTGAATTACACGTACTGTGAAAGTAGGCGGAGTATAGGGGCCCGATTAGGCAGCTCTTCACACTGTAACAATCGTTGACATTATTCGGCCGGGCAGAACCGACGCGCCCGGCATGCGGCCAGGCGGGGCGCGTCGTAATCGTCAGTCGGACTTGGCAATCAGCTCGATATGGTCCTCGAGCATCTCAAATCCGATGATGTCATTCGTGATGGGGTCAATGACGGGCGCACCTTGTGTCAGGCAAGTCGTCGCACTATCTGAACTTTTCTTGAAGCAAAGGTCGGCGCTCGAATGAATTGTTTGCTTGATCACCGAGCCGTCCTCGAGACTAACCAGGAGAATTGTCTCGTGCGGCGAATCGAGCGACACAGATGTGTCGGCATTGTAGGTTTCATCTGCGGCGAAAGTGCCGGCACTAAAGGTCCCAAGGACGATGGCCAGCGGCAGCAGGGATGCAAAAGGCAAGTATTTCATAAAACGCTCCACGGTCGATTTTGACCCCGAACGCCTCAGGGCCGGCCCCTGTGTCTTGCTGGTCTTCACACGCTATTCGCCTGCTTATATTCAGATTAGCAGCAGGATGGCTAACCTTGGCGTGACCGGGTTCTCACATCTGCCCTAGCCTGATGCGCGAGTTCGCCGTTGCTTTGTCAACAAATGTCACAAATGGAAACAAGCATCCATAGCTGGCATAGACTTCCCGCCAATTCTTACCAACACGACTTTCCAAGAGAGACCCCAAATGTCAATGAACATTGAAAAGATTGAAGGAATAGGGCCCAAGTCCGGTGAAGTACTGCGCAAGGCCGGTATACGAACCGTCGAGGATATGCTGGAGGCTGGCGCGGACAGAAAGGCACGCGCCGAACTGGGCAGGAAAACCGGAATTAGCGATGCGCGCATATTGAAGTGCGTAAACATGGCCGACCTTTTTCGAATCAACGGAGTAGCGAGCCAGTATGCAGAGCTGCTCGAGTGCGCAGGCGTCGATACGGTCAAAGAACTCAAGCATCGCAATGCGGAGAACCTGGCGGCGACTATGGCGAAGGTCAACGAGGCCAAAAATCTCGTGCGTCGTCCACCGTCGAGCAAGGTAGTCAGTGACTGGGTCGCGCAGGCAAAAAAGTTGCCAGCCAAAGTTTCCTACTAGAGTACGCGTAACCCGGTGCAAATTATGGTGTCGGGACGTGCCAGAGGCGCAGACAAGCAGGGAGAGTAACTCGTGGACATCGAATCGATCATGCAATCACTTCAGGGAACGCTGAGCAGTTCTCTACCAGGCCTTCTTGCTGCTGTTGGCATTCTGATCGTTGGCTGGCTGGTAGCTGTTGTACTCCGGGCAGGTACACGACGTCTGCTTAAAGCGGCGAGCCTTAACGAGCGAATCTCCGGCAGCACCGATAGCGAGGTCGACGCAGAATCCTGGGGTGCAACGGGCGTCTTCTGGATCGTCATGCTCCTGGTTCTGATGGCGTTTTTTAACGTTCTGGACCTGGAGATCGTTTCCGAACCGTTGAGTGCACTGGTTACGAAAGTCTTTGAATTTGGCCCGAGCTTGTTGGCCGGGGGCATTCTGGCATTAGTTGCATGGGTGCTGGCCAGCGTGGTGCGCTCATTGGCAACGAGCGCGCTTGCAAAGACCAGTATTGATGAAAAGGTCAGCGCGGCCGCTGAAATGAAACCGGTCAGCAACAGTATCGGTGATGTCCTGTACTGGCTGATCTTGCTCATGTTTCTGCCGGCGATTCTTGGCACCCTGAAGATGGAAGGATTGCTGGTGCCCGTCCAGGGTATGGTCGACAAGATATTGGCGATGCTGCCCAACATCCTTGCGGCTGGAGTGATAGGCCTTGTTGGCTATTTCGTAGCGCGCATCCTGAGAGACCTCGTCCAGAATATCTTGCAGGTGGTCGGCCTCGACAAGCTTGGAGAAAAAGCGGGTCTGTCGGGCAATGTCAGCCTCTCGCAATTGAGTGGCCTGCTGGTCTTCATTTTCGTCTTCGTTCCCGCGCTCGTCGCAGCCTTGAATACTTTACAAATCGAAGCAATCTCCGCCCCCGCGACGGAAATGCTGGGTGCGTTCATGGAGGCGATTCCGGATATATTTGCCGCGGTCATTATCCTGTCGATCGCTTTCGTACTCGCGCGATTCGTATCCGGATTAATTTCCCAAATGTTGGATGGCCTTGGCGCTAACGCGCTGCCGGAGAAGCTCGGATTCACGGCGGCTAACGACGGCTTCTACCTTTCAAGCTTTATTGGCAAGGTCGTCAGTTTTTTCATAATGCTGTTCGCAACCGTCGAAGCTGCCAATCAACTTGGATTTGCTCAGGTCTCGCAGATTGTCACCACGCTGATTGAATTCGCTGGTCAGGTCCTTCTTGGCGGAGTTATTCTCTCAGCGGGCTTCTGGATCGCTGGGTTGGCACACGCTGCCGTCATAAAAGTCAGCGGCGAGTCCGCGTCCGGCCTCGCAGGTATACTGCGAGCCGCGATTCTCGGGCTTGTATTGGCCATGGGCCTGCGCGCGATGGGTATTGCTGACGATATTGTTAATCTGGCCTTCGGACTGGTGCTCGGTGCGGTTGCCGTTGCGTTTGCGCTGTCCTTTGGGCTCGGTGGCCGAGAGGCGGCCGGCAAGCAAATGGAACACTGGCTGGCACGCCTGCGGAGCGGTAATGAGTAGTGCTTCGACGTAACAAACACTGTGGTGCGAGCCGACGAGGCCGTTGCGACAGCAGCGGCCGCGACCCGGTAAACTATTGAACTGATCGTATACCTGGATGCAAACGTGACTGAAAACAAAGGAAAGCCGATCGAAATAGCCGACCCTTTTGCGCGCAGGCTCGTTGGGCGATACCTCAGTCACCGAAAGAACGACATCAGTAAATTGCAGAGCGCGCTTGCCGAATCGGATTTCGAAACGATTCGTGTTACCGGGCACAACCTGTTCGGTTCGGGCTCAGCGTACGGCCTTGACGAGATATCTTATATGGGCGCAGGCATCGAAAAAGCGGCCGATGACCAAGACGTTGTGCGAATCGAGTGCCTCATCGACGATCTGATAAGGTTCCTGCGCAAGCTGCATGTTTACTGACGCGGCGCGATCGGGGGCCTATCTGCTATAATTTCTCTCAAAAACTGGCGCTTGGCCAGTTTGCCGCGGTGATCGGGAATAACGCTGGCGCGAGTATTCAAAAATTAATTCGTCAGCGCCTGGCAAAAACACGCGGCGCACGGGTTGCCAGTGGATTGGAGCAAAAATTGCGAGTCGCGATACTCGAGGACGACCCTGATCAGGCGGAGCTAGTAGGTCTCTGGCTAACACACGCGGAACATACCGTGGATTCCCACGCTGACGCGGCGAGTTTTTTGCGAGCAGTCAGGCACGATAGCTTCGATATGTATTTGCTGGATTGGGTATTGCCTGATCTGAGTGGCATCGAGGTATTGAAAAAGTTGCGCAGGGAGATGGACGATTACACGCCCACGATAATTGTAACGGCGAGGGATGAAGAGCAAAGCATCGTTCGCGGTCTCGAGGCTGGCGCCGACGATTACCTCGTGAAACCCGTTCGGCAAGCGGAACTGGTGGCGCGAATATCGGCAGTGCTGAGAAGAGCGGCGGGCGGCAAGCCAGAAGAAGAAGACCTGGACGTCGCGCCCTACTCGTTGAGTTTTGCGAACAAGACGGTGGGTCTGAACGGCGAGAAAATCAGGCTGACCAATCGGGAGTTTGAGTTGGCGCTTTTCTTTTTTCGCAACGCGGGGAAAATGATTTCGCGAAATCACCTGCTCGAGTCGATTTGGGGAATCGAGAATAAGTCCGTGTCTACACGCACGATCGATACTCACGTAAGCCGATTGCGGAAAAAGCTCCAGTTGGGGGAAGAGAATGGCTGGAAGCTGTCGGCGATTTATCAGCACGGCTACCGGCTGGAGAGAGTCGAAACGCAGAGATAAATGTTAGTGGCCATTAGTATAGGGAAAGAATGTCATGGCAAAAAAGCAAACACAAAATCAGGCCGGATTATCAGCCGATAATGTAGATGGCAACGTCGACAAAATTCGCGAAATTCTTTTCGGTGGGCAGATGCGCGATTATGAGCAACGCTTTGCGGATCTCGAGACGCGGCTGACGAAGAATATCGAGCTTATTTCGAACAACTTCGAAAAAAGGATGGATCGGCTCAATACCTTTGCGAAGCGGGAAATTGAGAAACTCGCGGAGCAGGTGAAAGAAGAGCGCAAGGCTCGCAGAGACGACGGCAGGAAGGGCGCAAGGGAGTTTAAGGAGCTGGCCCAGCAGCTTGAGTCGTGGTGCGCGGAGCTCGAGGAACAGATCGGTAGTGAGACGCAAGACTTGCGCGGGATACTGCAAGAGCAGAGCGAGGAGCTGTCAGGGATGATTCACGACACTCACGAGCAGCTGAGCAAGACCCTGGCTGTCGAGACGCGCAGCCTTGCCGATGGCAAGCTCGCCAGGGACGATATGGCCGCGTTACTGACCGAAGTCGCGCTTCGTCTGAAAAAAGATTTCAAGCTGCCTGACGCCTGAGCAGGCGTCTGAGGCGGAGTACCGATGAACGATCTCGATCAACTTAAGGAGCTCCTGTTCGGCGCCGAGAAGGAGGCCCTGGACTCCATCGCCGAACGTGTGGGGCGCCGCGAG
>Ga0224509_10000337_pt1 | contig 12777 bp, 10 predicted proteins | sample SF_Jan12_sed_USG_5_FD_170158 | JGI IMG/M metagenome (GOLD analysis project Ga0224509, IMG submission 170158) | Sediment microbial communities from San Francisco Bay, California, United States - SF_Jan12_sed_USGS_24 | ecosystem: Environmental > Aquatic > Marine > Sediment | place: USA... | reverse complement strand
AGCGACGCGCGACTGGTGCTCGTCTCCCCCGAGAGAGTCAGGCCCATCTTGAACATCACCGGCCCGATCAGCTCGTTGATCGCGACACCCCCGATGATCAACGTCTCGAGCGACCGCCCGAGCTCACCGAATGTGTTTCCGATGATCGCGGCAAGCAGGATCGACACCCCCGCCTGTGAAACGAACCCCATCCACCCGAAGTTCTGTGTCGCCTCGTCCGCCTTGGCGAGCCGGGCGCCCACCTTGGTGCCGGAGTAGATCGCGAATGCGCGGACGCCAACCAGGGCCACCGCGAACAACGCGACCTGTTGGAGCTCCTCCAGATGGAGCTTTGCGCCGGCGAGCGTAAAGAAGACGACGTAGACCGGCAGCGACAGGCGCTCCACAGTCTCGATGAGTCGGTGCCCCGTCTTCGAGAAGTTGGAGACGCCGAAGCCGGCGGCGAGGAACACCAGCACCGGGTCCCAACCAAGCTCCGCGGCGATGAAGGCGACGAGGTATACGACGCCAACGACGAAGATCAGAAGCTCCTGGTTGACGTACCGAATGTAGAGGGCCATCAGGCCGCCCACGACGACCGCCCCAAAAATGATCGAGAAAACGATGTGCTGCAGGAGGTAAGCCACGATGCCGCCCTCCATCGTGGTCACGCCGACTTGCTGCGCGAGGACCACTTGGGCGACCGCAAACGCCACCACGACGATCACGTCCTTGAGGACCACCACCGACAGGACGTTCCTCGTCATCGTGCCCGCGGCCCGCGATTCCATGATCACGGCGATGGTGGCGGCTGGAGAGGTTGCCAAGGCCACCGAAGCGACCATCGCGCCCACCGCCAACGCAGCCGCCATCGGCAAACCCTCGATACCCGGCAAGCCGATGAAAGGCACCGCGCCCGAAATCAACCAGAAGAATGCGGTGACCAACACACCGATGGACACGATCTGCGCTGCGAGAATGGAGCTGATCGCGCGAAACCCCTTCTTGAGCCCTTCGATCTTGAGCTCGCCACCGGCAGTGAGCGCAATCAAAGCAACTGCGAGCGAGTCGAACAAACTGAGTTGCTCGATCACGTCTGCGTTGAGAATGCCCTGGTCGAAAGGCGCGGGGAGCCCCAAGCCAGTCAGCGCTTTCGCCAGCGAAGGGCCGAACACGAGACCCGCGATCAAGTAGCCGGTGATGTGGGGTAGGCGGATCTGGGCGACGAGCCCACCGATCGTGTAGCTCGCCAAAACAACGAAGCCGAAGGCGAGCATTCCGCTCGGGTCGAAGCCGTCTTGGGCGAACTGCTCGAACTGATACAGCGCCACCATGCCGAACAGCAGCAGAATGATGACGGTGATCTGCCGGCGCGCGTGGGTCTCTTCGCCGGGCGGAGGCATGCTGTATGCGCCCGTCATCAGCGTCTCCAGAACCCAGGCAGGATCAGTGCGAACAGCGTGAAGAACTCGAGTCGTCCGAGCAGCATGGCGATCGCAAAGAACACCTTACTTCCCGCCGAATAGGAAGAGAAGTTGTCCGGCCCCACGTGGAAGGGTGCGGGGCCCATGTTGGACAGGCAAGTCAGCATCGTTCCAAACGCGGTGGGTGCCGGAACACCCTCGACCAGCGTCACGAAGAGCAGGCCAAAGCCGATGCATCCCATGTAGATCAAGAAGAACGATGCGACGTCAGCGAGGACTTGGTTGCTGATCGCGACCTTGCCCATGCGAACCAGCTGCACGGTAGCGGGCCGGAAGCTCTTCTGAATCTGAGAAACGGCCTGCTTGCCCATCAGCACCGCCCGCTCGACCTTGATGCCGCCCGCGGTAGAGCCGGAGCATCCGCCGACGAACATCAACAAGATCACGATGGTAAGCGCGGTGGAGCTGTAAACGCTGTAGTCGTCGGTACCATACCCGGTGGAGGAGATCGTCGTCGCCACCATGAAGAACGAGTAGCGGAAAGAGGTAAGGAACTCTTCATGCACGCTGAGATTCAGGACCGTCAGCACGAGCACCGCGAGGAGCACGATGCCGACGTACCAGCGAAACTCGATGTTTCGCACGAGCGTCCTCCAGCTGCCGGTCCGCAGCAGGCCGTAGTAGAGGCCGTAGTTCACGCTGCCGATCAACATGAAGCAGGCGATCACGTACTCGACCGCGGCGCTGTCGAATCCTCCCACCGAGCTATCGAGCGTCGAGAACCCGCCCGTCGACATCGTCGTGAACGCGTGGCACACGGCGTCGAAAAGGTCGAGCCCGAGGACCTTGAGCAAGGCGACCTCGAGGATGGTGAAGGCGCCGTAGAGCTTCCAGAGGGTGAACGACGTCTCGGCGATGCGAGGCCTCAACCCTTCGGCCGTCGTTCCGGGCACCTCTCCGCGGAACAGGTGCTTACCGCCCGCGCCCAAGTTCGGGAAGACGGCAACGAACAACACGACGATGCCCATGCCGCCAAGCCACTGAATCAAGGAACGCCAAAGCAACAGCGGGCGCGACAAGCGCCCTTCAATGTCCGATATGACCGTGGCGCCTGTGGTCGTGAGACCGCTGACCGATTCGAAGAACGCATCAGCAACCGACATGCCCGCCCCGAGCATGAAGGGGACGGCTCCACACGCGCCCGCCGCGATCCAAATCAGGCTCACGGCCAGCAGGGCTTCCCGGCGCGAGATACGCTCGGACACGAAGCGGTTGCCGTAGAGGAACGCCGCCATGCCAATGGTCGACACGATGATGGCAGACAGAGCCAACTCCGCGGCGCCGCCTTGGGGCCGACTCGGGTCAGGCGCGAACTGGTCCCAGAGCATCCCGACCCCAGCGCACAGCGCGATCATGACGCCGATCCCCAGGACAACGGCCCCGACTGGTCGGATCACCCCGCGAAAATCTCTCGACTGTGTGGTCACTCACCCCTCGGTCGAAAGAGCCGCTCGACGGTTGCCCGCGCTTCTTTGGTCGTCATCAGGATGACCCGATCACCTGGCCGCACGACGTCTTTGCCGTGTGGAATGATCACGTCGTCGCCGTGTACGATCGCCGCAAGGAGGGAGCCTCGGGGCAGGTTCATTCGGTGCAGCGGTTTGTTGACCGCGCGGCACTTCGGGCTCGCCGTGAGCTCGACGACCTCGGCCTGACCGTCTTCGAGTACCGTCAGGCTGTGGAGACCTCCGCCTCGGGAGAAGCGCAGGATTTGGTCCGATGCCACGGTGCGCGGGGAAAGAACGATGTCGACACCGAGTTGGCGGTAGATCGACGTGTAGTCGGCGCGCTGCACGATCGTTGCGGTTCGCTTGCACCCCGCGCGCTGTGCGAGGAGGGCCGCCATGAGGTTGATCTCGTCCTGCTTCGTGACCGCAGCAAACAGATCATAGGTGCCGACCTCTTCTTCTGCGAGGAGCGCCCCATCGGTGCCGTCGCCATGCACGACCTCGATCCCCTGGAACTCGCCGCTGACCTCCTCGGCGGTGGCGAGGTCGCTTTCGATCATCATGACTGTCGCCTGCTGTTGCAACAGCTCCCGCGCGAGCGCCTTGCCGACGACGCCGCCACCGACGATGCAGACTCGGCGCGCCTCGCGTTCCTTGCTGAAGAGGCGCTCTGCGGCGAGCACACCCTCGGGGCGTCCGATCAAATACACGCGGTCGCCTTTGACCAACACGTCTGCGCCGCCGGGAACGAACAGCTCTCCGTCACGGACGACCGCGCTCACCAGGGTGTGTGGCGGGAGCTCGACCGCAGAGAGCGGTTTGTTGAGGGCGCGCGACTCATCGAGGTCGATTTGCACGAGCTCGACCCGATCCTGCGCGAGATCCACGACATCTGAGGCACCATATGACCGAGCGATGCGGCTGAGCTCTTGAGCGACTAGCACGCGCGGATTGATCACGACGTCGACCCCGAGCAGCCCGTAGCGTATGCCGTCGGTCCACTCGGACCATGCGGTGCCCTGGACGCGCGCCACGACGTGCTTCGCTCCCAGCTGCTTGGCGGCAAGTGCGGCGATCAGGTTCATCTCGTCGTGGTTCGTTACAGCGACGACCAGGTCCGCGCGGGCCACACCCGCAATCTTGAGCAGGGTTTCACTCGCCCCATATCCAACGATCGATGCGACGTCATAGTGCTCTTCGGCGTACTGCACCGCCTTGGCGTTCGCATCGACGGCGACGATATCGTGTCCTTCTTTGTCGAGGACGCTCAACAAGTGCCGCCCGACTTCGCCCAAACCTATGACGACAATGTTCATCTGCTAGTTACCTCGATCGATGTTCGGGAATCGGAATCCTTGAGCTCGCGCTGGATCTCGCCCTCATCGACCAGCAAGCCTCTCAGCAATCGCGGTGCCATCAGGTCATTCAAGATGATGGAACCCAGAACGACGGAGTACGCGATCTTTGCGGCCTCTCCCTCGTAGACCAGGCGAAAAGAGACGGCCATCGCAAGCGTGACGTCACCGTGCGCCAACAACCCACGGAACAAGTCCTTACGCAGGCTGGTACCCCAGCCGGCGATCACGCTCGCGAGCCATTTAGCACCCGTGCGGGCGACGAGGAATCCTCCCAACGCGAGTAGGGTCGGCACCAGCTCCGTGCGCTCCCACAGCGCGCCGGCAAAGATCAGCAGCACGATCGCCATCGGACGTTCGGTCGACTCGAGCGTGGTATGCAAGAGCTGGCCACCTCGCGCAAAGTTCACCAGCACGAACCCCATCGAGAGGTTCACGGCCAACGGCGAAAGCTCGAGGAAATACGCCCCGCCGGACGCGAAGGCGATGATGCCGACCAATGCTAAGAATCGCGAGTTGTCCGACTCATCGCCGGCTAGGAAGAGTGAAAACAAGAACCCCAGCGCGCCGCCGAGCAACACCGTGACCCATGCCCAGAGTGCAGGGGAGTAGTCCTGGGCTTGCGGGGCGTTCTCGTGGAAAACGCAGAAGATCAAGCCAAACGCGAGGATGACCGCGATGTCCCCGAGGCGTGTTCCGTTTCGCAACAGTGAAGCGAGGCGTCCGCTGACCTCGTAGCGCCTCGCGAGCAGGTCGAATGGCTCCGCCGAGTCAGCCGCCGCAAAACAGGCCAGCGCCGAAGCGCTCAACGCAGCGTCACGAGGGGAGGTGAAGACCCACCCCGTCTTCGTGAAAAAGTAATAAGACCCGATGCCGACCGCTACACCCGGCAGAAGGTGATGCAGGAACACGACGCGCCACGTGGCAGGGTCGAGCTTCTGAAGACTAGCGAAGTCGAAGTCCGTACCGCGCAGCAGCCCGACCCACCCAGCTGCGAGCGCGATGATCGGCAGCAACCCGGCGACGTTGTCGAGCGCGTGGATTGCGGGGAAGGCCGGGCCCAGCAAGAACCCCAACAACAGATACTCGGCACCGCTGACGACGAGAAACCGACGCTGCAATCGCTCGACGACGTTATGCGCGAGAACGTACGCAACGCCGATCACGATCACGAGCAAGACGACCGTCCCCAGATCATCCGCGCTGTCGCTTGGACCCGACCCGCTCGCCGCGTGTGCGACGCCCGGCAGTGCCGCCCAGACGAGCGGCACCACGGTCACCATCAGCCTCCCCAGCATATCCGCCTAATTGTGAAGAAGAAGCTCCGGGAGCGGTAGTTTCGGGCTGGACAGGTGTTTAGCGTGCCTCAATGGCCCACCAGGACGCTACTTTCGCAGCCCCTCGAGCACAATCGAGATGAGACTCTTCGTGGTTTCGATGGGATCCATTTGGATCTGGTTGCGTACCGAGGCCAGTGCGAGCGCCTCCACGGCGCCGAGCACGGCAACGGCACTCACGCGCGGGTCGGAGACGACGACCAGTTGACGATCCACCGCGACTTGGCTGAGCGTCATCGCGCGCTCGTCCAGGTCGGTTGCTAGATCCGAGATCGCCTGCCGCGCTGTGGTCGCCGGGGCTCGACGCTCTTGCAGATACAGGCACATGGCGTCGGGGTGCATCGCGAGCGCGCCGACGAGCCTATTGCCGAGTTGCGCGTATGCAGCGACCGCATCCCCACGGCTGCCCGCTTCCCGCAGCGCGTCGTCGCATTCCCTGACCGCTTGCCGGGTCGTACTGGCCACCGGCTCGATGACGGCTTCGACCAGGTCTGCTTTGTCCCGGAAATACCGGTAGAAGTTACCTTTTGCCATGCCGGCTTCACGAGCGACGTCGTCGATCGTCACCGCTTCGATCCCCCGCTCCAAAAAGAGCAAAAGCCCAGCGTTTATCAGGTCTTGGACGCGCTTGCGCCGGTTGATGTCTCGCTTGCCCCCAAACGCGCCGGGCCGCTCCACGGGGCCCGCGCGCCTGGGCCGTCTTTCGTCATCCATCGAGGTGCTCCTAACGGGGATCGAGCCGCTGCGATGGCCCATTATGGGGCACGCCTGCCCCACGTAAAGTGGGTTTCGCGAAAATATTGCGCCTGGGCGGCCCGCTTTTCAAAACATTGCGGAAAATCAAGGAAACCGCCACAATTCGTAGCGTTAGACACGATTGACACGGAAGGTGCGGCCCCCTAAGAGCTTGGCTTAGGACTCATCGGAGCAACGGATGACCTTACCCGCTCGCAAACCTGAATGGCTTCGGGTTCGGCTCCCCACTGGGCCGCAGCATGACGAATTTCAGGGTCTGAAGTCCCGATTTCGTGGCCGCGGCCTGCACACCGTGTGCGAAGAGGCCCGCTGCCCGAACATCTTCGAGTGCTGGGGGCAGGGGACCGCCACCGTGATGATCCTCGGGGACACCTGCACCCGCGGCTGCCGGTTCTGCTCGGTCAACACCGGGAAGCCGGGCGGGGTGGTCGATCCAGACGAGCCCGAGAAGACCGCCTTGTCGCTCGCCGAGATGGGGCTCGCCTACGTGGTGCTGACGATGGTCGATCGGGACGACCTCAACGACGGCGGCGCTGCACACGTTGCGAAGACGGTTCGGCGCATCAAGCATCACAGCCCGGAGCTTCGCGTCGAGACGCTGGTTGGCGATTTCCGGGGCCAACGCGAGGACGTTCGAACCGTCGTGAGAGAAGGAAGCCCCGATGTCTTTGCGCACAATGTAGAGGTCGTACCGCGCTTGCAGCGACCCATTCGGGATGCGCGCTGTTCGTGGGACCGTTCGGTCGAGGCGCTGATCGCGGCCAAGGATCTCGGCTCTTCCATCACCAAGTCGTCGCTGATGGTAGGCCTCGGCGAAGAGCGCGATGAAGTGCTCGAAGCGATGCAACTCCTGCGGGACGCTGATGTCGACGTGCTGACCATCGGTCAGTACCTGCGGCCCACCAAGCGTCACGCGGCGGTCGAACGCTACGTCGAGCCCGGGGAATTCGCACAATACGAGCGGGCCGGCGCCGACATGGGTTTCCGCTTCGTCGCGTCTGGGCCGCTGGTTCGATCGAGTTATCGCGCGGCGGAGATCTTTCTTACGGGAGCGCTTGCGGCAGAGACGAATGCGGGTGAGGTGCCGCCGATGGATCGCTACGGCAAGAAGAAGAAACTCGCCGTTCTGACCTGAGGGGGAACATGCACGTGATTCGCGACGATGGAAGCCTCGACCCAACGCGCGACCCGGGCCTGTCGATCGACGAGGTGGTCGCCCTCTACAAAGCGATGGTCCGAACTCGGATCGTCGACGATCGCCTCGAGAAGATCCAGCGGCAGGGCCGCATCGCGTTTCACGTTGGCTCGCTCGGAGAAGAGGCCGCCATCATCGGCGCCGCAGGAGCGCTCCGCGATCGAGATTGGATCGTTCCCTGCTACCGGGAGGTGGGCGCCCTGCTTTGGCGAGGTTACCCACTTCAGCAGTACGTCGACCACATGTACGGCAACGCAGACGACCCGCTGCTAGGCCGCCAGATGCCAGACCACACATTCAGCCGCGCGCATCGCTACCTTTCTGTGAGCGCGCCGATAGGCACCCAGATTCCGCACGCCGTCGGTGTCGCGATGGCGGCAAAAAAGCGCGGCCTCGACGAGTGCGTCGGCGTGTTTTTCGGAGACGGTGCGACGAGCTCGAACGACTTCCACGCGGCGATGAACTTCGCGGGGGTGTATCAGGCGCCGGTGTTGTTCTTGTGCCGGAACAACGGCTACGCGATCAGTCTGCCGGCGGAGCAGCAAACCGCGACGCGCACCATGGCGGAAAAGGCAGCGGCCTACCGAGTGCCGGCAGCTCGGGTCGATGGCAACGATGTCCTAGCGGTCTGGCGGGCCGTGCGCGACGGGGTGCAGCGGGCCGCCGATGGGGGCGGACCGACGTTCATCGAGCTGATGACATATCGCCTCGGCGGTCATTCGACCTCGGACGACCCGCGAATCTACCGGAGCGAGGAAGAGACCGACTCCTGGCGGAAGGCCGACCCGATGTTGCGGCTCCGAAAGCACATCGAGCAGCGCGGCGTCTGGAACGACGACCTCGACGGCGATTGGCGCGCGGTCTGCGATGGGGAGGTCAAGGAGTGTGTGCGGCGTGCAGAAGAAAAACCGGCGCCCGCGCTCGTCGAGATGTTCACCGATGTGTACGAAGAGCAACCGTGGCATCTTCGTGAGCAGCAGGCGCAATGCATCGACGGTCCACGTGCGACTGCCGAGGAGGATGAGTCATGACTCAGATGAATCTCGTCCAGGCGATCAACAGCGGGCTTCGAGATGCGCTCCAGGAGGACGACAACGTCTTGGTGATGGGCGAGGATGTCGGGCGGCTGGGCGGTGTCTTTCGCGTCACCCAGGGGCTTCAAGAGGAGTTCGGCGCGGACCGCGTCCTCGATACGCCGCTATCGGAAACTGGAATCTTGGGGACGGCCATCGGAATGGCTCTTCATGGACTGAGGCCAGTTTCGGAGATTCAGTTCGCCGATTTCATCTATCCGGGCTTCGACCAGTTGGTGAGCGAAGCAGCGAAGTACCGCTATCGAACCGCCGGGGAGTTTCACGTGCCTATGGTGGTACGCACGCCTTACGGTGGCGGCATTCGCGGCGGGCAGTATCACTCACAGTCGCCCGAGGCTCTGTTCATCCACACCGCGGGGCTCAAGGTCGTGTGTCCGTCGAACCCATACGACGCGAAAGGGCTCTTACTCGAGGCGATTCGCGACGAGGATCCAGTCCTTTTCTTGGAGCCAAAGCGTGTATATCGCGCGGTGAAGATGGACGTGCCCGACACGCCGTACACCGTCCCGCTCGGGGAGGCGAAGGTTGTTCGGCCTGGGGAGCAAGTCACCTGCGTCGCGTGGGGGGCGATGCTCTATGAAGCGTTCACTGCGGCGGAAGAGGTAGCGAAGCAGGGCATCGACGTCGAAGTGATCGACCTGCGCACGTTGTGGCCTCTCAATATCGACGCGATCGTCTCCAGCGTCGAGAAGACCGGCCGTGTCGTCATCGTGCACGAAGCGCCGCGGACCTGTGGCTTTGGGAGCGAGCTCGTCGCGCTGATCACCGAGCGCGCGTTCCTGAATCTCGAGGCGCCGCCGGTCCGCGTAACCGGCTGGGACACCCCATTCCCTTTGACCCACGAGCGCGAGTATCTTCCCCTGGCTCACCGCATCGCTCCCGCGTTGCTCGATACGGCGAGGTACTGACCGATGGCACGGCTCGACTTCAAGCTCCCCGACATTGGTGAGGGCGTAGCCGAAGGCGAAATCGTTCAGTGGTTCGTCGGAGCTGGTGACACGGTTGGCGAGGATGATCCGATGGTGGAGATCATGACCGACAAGGCGACAGTGATGATCGGCGCGCCGTGCGATGCTCGGGTCGAGAGAATCTGCTTCGAGGTCGGGGCGATTGCGCAGGTTGGGGAGGTGATTTTGACGTTGGAGTCGGATGCGGCTTCGAACGTTGAGGCGGCGCAGCGGTCTTCGAGGCCGCCCGCGACTGCGGTGGGGGAGATTCGGGACCAGCTGCCGGGCGCCGCGTTGTTTGGCGGTGACCGTTTCCAAGCGAAGCCTCTTGCGACGCCCGCTACCCGGCGTCTCGCAAAAGACATGGGGGTCGACCTTCGGCTAGTTCGGCCGAGTGGCCATGGCGGGCGGGTGACTCGCGATGATGTGCATGGGGCGCTGCGCCGGGAGGTGGCCGAAGACCGGCCGAATGCGCCGCTGGAGGAGCGGCAGCCGATCATCGGGATGCGACGGAAGATCGCCGAGCGGATGCATCAAGCGAAGGCGACGGCCGCGCATTTCACGTTCGTCGAGGAGTGTGATGCGTCTCGTTTGGTCGATTTCCGACAGCAGCTGTTGCCAGAAGCGGAACGCCGCGGGGCTCGGCTTACGTTCTTGCCGTTCATCATCAAGGCGGTCACCGACGCGCTGCGCAAGCACCCTGTCCTGAACAGCGCGGTGGATGAGCGCACCAACGAGCTCGTCTACAAAAAGTACTACAACATCGGGGTAGCGACCGCGACGGCGGCGGGGCTGATGGTTCCCGTCGTGCACAACGCCGACCGCCTCCGGATCTTCGAGCTCGCCGAAAGGATCGAAAGGCTCTCGCGCGCGGCGCAAGACGGAACCCTGGCCCCCGAAGACCTACGAAACTCGACATTCACGGTGACCTCGCTCGGAAAACAAGGCGGCCTGCTTGCGACGCCAATCCTGAATCACCCTGAGGTCGGCATTCTCGGGGTTCATCGGATCAAGGAAAAGCCAGTCGTTCGTGATGGCAACATCGTAGTCGGCAAGGTGATGTTGCTGTCTCTCTCGCTCGACCACCGCATCGTCGACGGGCATGTGGGCGCTGCCTTCGCCTACGACGTCATCGAAGCGCTCGAGAACCCGGAGCGGTCGTTCCGCGAGTATCTTTGATGCCTCCGATTCGGCAGAAGCTGCTCGGCTGGTACGACCAAGCAGCCCGCGATCTCCCCTGGCGCCACACCCGCGACCCGTATGCGGTCTGGGTCTCCGAAGTGATGCTTCAGCAGACGCGCGTCGAAACCGTCATCCCCTACTACGAGCGCTTCTTGGAGAGCTTTCCGACCCCGCACGCCTTGGCCGAAGCCGACGAAGACACTGTGCTGTCCCGATGGAGCGGGCTCGGTTACTACCGGCGTGCGCGGCTATTGCACGCAGGTGTTCGAGAAGTCGTCGCGCAGTACGGTGGAACGGTTCCCGAAGATGAAGAAGCTCGACGCTCGCTCCCCGGTGTCGGTCGCTATACGGCAGGCGCAATCGGCAGCATCGCCTTCGACAAGGAGGAGCCGATCGTCGATGGAAACGTGACTCGCGTGTTGGCGCGCTTGCTGCGAATCAGGACACCCGTCGGGACGTCCGCCACGACCAATAGGCTGTGGGAGGAAGCCGCGCGGTTGGTTCCGGGCGAGCGCCCCGGTGACCTCAACCAGGCGTTGATGGAGCTCGGCGCGACCGTCTGCACGCCCAAGCAACCACGGTGCGAGTCTTGCCCCGTGGCTCAAGAATGCGAGGCCTTCGCGCATGGTGAGGTGGATACGCTTCCGGTTCCGCGAGCGCGGAAGGCTCCGATGGAGGTATCACTTTGCGCGGTCGTAGCGACCCGGGGCCGAGGTGCCGACCGGAAGGTCTGGCTCGTCAAAGGAGATCAGGCGTTGTTCGGTGGGTTGTGGGGTGTGCCGATGCACGAGGGAAGCGCGCGTGGTGTCCTCACCGCTGCAGGGCTCCACGCACGGCTTGGCTCGGAACCGGTTGGAGAAGTCGCGCACGTGCTCACGCATCGGCGTCTGCGGATCGATGTCTACCGCGCGTCGGCGGCGCGGGGGAGTGAGTCGGGGACCCGGCGTTCGTTTACGGCCAACGACCTCGAGCGGGTAGGCGTCTCGACGCTGACCAGGAAACTTCTAGCCTCCGCCCTTCGGGGCTGACATGGGCACTGACGCCGTCACGGATTAGCCCCCGCTTCCCCCACCCGATACACTAGCGGACGTGGGGATCCTTGCGTATCGGGGCGTGTCCAAGCGCTTTGGGCAGCACACGGCGCTCGAGGGGGTGTCGCTGGAAGTGGCGCCCGGCGAGGTATTTGGTCTCCTCGGTCCGAATGGTGCGGGGAAGACCACATTGATTCGGATCGGGCTCGACATTCTTCGCGCCGACGAGGGGGAAGTATTGCTGTTTGGTGCAGCGCCCAGTCCGACGGCACTCGATCGCACGGCGTATCTTCCCGAGGAGCGTGGGGTCTACCGCAGGGCCAAGGTGCGTGAGCTGCTCACGTACCTCGGGCGGCTCAAGGGGTTGAAGCGCGCTGCGGCTCGCAAGGCTGGGGACCATTGGCTCGAACGCGTGGGGTTGAGCCGCGTTGCGGACCAGCGGGTCGAGAGCCTTTCGAAAGGGATGACGCAGAAGGTTCAGATTGCCGCCTGCCTAATGACCGACCCGGAGCTCTGCGTTCTCGACGAGCCGTTTTCCGGCTTGGACCCGGTCAACGTGGCGCTCGTCACTGATCTGATCGAAGAGCGACGCGCCGGCGGGCGCACGACCGTGCTGTCCACCCACATGATGCACCAAGTCGAAGCGCTTTGTGATCGCGTGGCGCTCATTCACCGAGGCAACCTGGTGGTCTACGGACCGCTCGACGAGATTCGCCGGCGATACTCTCCGCACGAGGTGATCGTGTGGACGGCGATGGATTTGGCCGCGCACGGCGTTCGAGCCACGCAATACAAGGCAGGGGGCTGGCGCGTGGAGCTACCGCCGAACGCCACGCCCGCGGGATATCTCCACGAGCTCGTCCAAAACGGAGTGCTGATCGATCGCTATGAACCGTTGGTGGCGCGTATGGAAGAGATCTTCGTCAGCTTGGTGGGCGGGGGCCGGTGAGCGTGCGTATCCGACGCATT
>Ga0224509_10000336_pt1 | contig 12807 bp, 12 predicted proteins | sample SF_Jan12_sed_USG_5_FD_170158 | JGI IMG/M metagenome (GOLD analysis project Ga0224509, IMG submission 170158) | Sediment microbial communities from San Francisco Bay, California, United States - SF_Jan12_sed_USGS_24 | ecosystem: Environmental > Aquatic > Marine > Sediment | place: USA... | reverse complement strand
CGAACTCTATCCGAATACGCGAACGAGTAATGCGGTGGGCATACGATTGCGCTATTTTCTGCCCTACCGTGCGGCAATCGAAGGCGAGTATCGATTTTTCACCGATACGTGGGACATCGACGGCAACACTGTGGCGCTGTCCTACATTCATCCCTGGAAGGAATGGACGTTCACCGGCAAGTTCCGCTATCACGACCAGACAGGCGCGCATTTCTATCGCGATCTTTTCACGCGTTCGGAGGAAACCAATTTCCGCGGCCGTGACAAGGAACTCAGTGAGCTGACGAGCTACACGTTGATGGTGCAGGCCGCTTACGAGTTCCTGCGCGATGACGGCAACGATTGGGGCTTCATCAAGCGCGGCAAGGTAACGGCATCGCTCAACTTGCTGCATGTCGACTACGCCGAGTTCTCAGATCTGACGGCTGGGCAGCCGCTCGGTGCAGAACCGCTTTATGATCTGGACGCGAATATCTTCCAGATATTCTTCTCGTTCTTCTACTGAAGTTCCCGCATGCGCGATGGCCAGGCATGCATGCCCGGTGAATCTGGCGGCCTGAGCTGCGTGCCGCTATTATCAGATATCGAAATCAAACAGGGTGAGATCATGAGCAGGTTGTTCTTCGGAATGATGCTTCTAGTCGGACTGATGCTGTCTGCACCAGATGCCATGGCACAGCAGGACAAAGGCAAGGGCAAGGGCGCGCCAAATGCCGAGATGCGGCAACAGAAAGATCGCGCCAAAGATGCTGCCGATGAGGCAGAAGACCGCGCAGAGCAAGAGCGCAAGCGTGCGCAGAACGAAGAGGGATTCGGTGGCGACCTCGACGAAGACCAGGCGCGCGGTGCCGGGCGCGGTAACGAGACGTCGCAGGAAGCGAGGGCGCGCCGTGACGAGCGCAAGGCAATCAAGGCCGAGCACAAGGAAAATCGTGAGCCCGGCCGCGAGGGCGTCGAGCAGGATGCGGGTGCTGACGAAGCCGACGATGAGACCGATGACGAGCAGAAAGCGAAAGACAAGAAGCCCTGGTATAAGTTCTGGGAGGACTGAATGAGATGATACGATTCGCTCCTGCAATCGCGGAGCTGATCGTCATGACATCTGTAGTCATCGCGGCGCTGGCACTCCTCGGAGTTGCCGGCGTCGTCATTTACAACCGCCTTATTCGAAGCCGCAATCGAGTCGACACCTCGTGGAGCGATATCGACGTCCAGTTGCAGAGGCGGCACGACCTGATACCACGGCTGGTCACCGCCGTAGATCAGTACGCGAAATATGAGCGCGCGACGCTGGAAGCAGTGACGGAGCTGCGCTCGGAGGCGATGCAGCAAGCCGATGTGCGAGCGCGCGGCAGGGCCGAGGAAAAGCTAAGCGCGGGCATCGAACGCCTCATAGCGTTGGCGGAGAACTACCCGGACCTCAAAGCGAACGAAAATTTCCTTAGTCTCCAGAACGAACTGGTGGAGACCGAGAACTACCTGCAGTTTGCGCGCCGCTACTACAACGGCTCTGTTCGCGACTACAACACAATGACCGAAAGCGTGCCGAGCAATATCATCGCCGGTATGTTCAATTTCACGCAACGGGATTTCTTCCAGAAAACATCGGACGAGGCGGCCAACGTGCCACTCGCGAACTTCGGGTCAGTCGAATGAAACGCCTGATTGCACTGGTATTACTCTGCCTGCCGCTGGCCGCCCTGGCAGACGAGCGCATCCTCAGTTTTCACAGCGATGTTCGCGTCATGGCGGACGGGATGATCGAAGTTACCGAGAGCATCAAGGTTCGCGCCGAAGGGCAGCAAATCCGCCGCGGCATCTACAGGGATTTCCCGGTGGACTATGAAGATCGCCTCGGCAACGCGTATCGCATTACGCTGGAACCGCTGGCGGTCTTGCGCAATGGCGAACCGGAAGCCTTTCACACGGTGCGCAGTGGGCGCGACGTGCGTACATACTTTGGTCGATCCGATCGCTTCATCGAGCATGGCGTACACACCTACGAGTTTCGCTACCGTGCCAATCGCATTCTTGGGTTCTTCGAGCAGCACGACGAGCTCTACTGGAACGTGACTGGCAACAACTGGGCATTTCCGATTGACGAAGCATCCGCAACGATCAGGCTGGAGTTCGACGCGCCACGTAACGCCCTGCTCGTCGAGGCGTATACGGGACGGCTCGGCTCCAAAGCACAGGATTATGGACGCTTCCTCGATGATGCCGGCAACGTCCAGTTCCGGGCGAACAAGCCCTTGCCGCCTGCACATGGACTGACGGTGGTGGTCGGGTGGCCGAAAGGCTATGTAAAGGAGCCTACGCTTGCGGATCGCATTGGCTGGCTGCTGAAGGACAACCGAAGCCTGCTTGCCGCGCTGGGTGGTCTTGTATTGCTGCTGCTTTACTACATTCCGATATGGATCAAGCATGGCAAGGACCCGGATGAGGGCGTCATTATCACGCGTTATGAGCCGCCCACGGGCTTCTCTCCGGCGTCGCTGCGTTATATCCGCCAGATGTACTATGACGACAAGGTCATGACGGCCGCGATCGTCAACCTCGCCGTAAAAGGCTATCTCACGATCAAGAACAAGGACGATACGCACTCGGTCCACAAGAACAGCCTGGTCGAAGCGCTGGTGCCCATGGCGCCGGGCGAAAAAGAACTCTACGAGGCACTGTTCGCGGAGGACGATGTCGTCACACTCAAGAATCTGAATCACGAGGTGCTCGGCGGTGCCCGCAGCGCACACAAGAAGTCGCTGCAACAGGACTACAAGCAGCAATATTTTCGGACGAACGGTTGGCTGAACGTACCGGCGGTCATTATTGTCCTCCTGGCGGCAATCACAGCCGTCAAAATTGGCGAAGGTGCGACAGTACTGGTTATCGCGACGATCATTGCGTCGTTTCTCGTCATGGTGTTCTTCGCCATCATCATGAAGAGGCCGACGATGCGTGGCCGAAAGTTGCTGGACGAGATGATGGGCTTTTCCGATTACCTCGAGATCGCCGAGAAAGACGAGCTGAACCTGCGAAACCCGCCGGAGAAAACGCCGGCCTTGTTTGAAACCTTGCTGCCGTATGCGCTGGCACTTGGTGTTGAACAAGCCTGGTCCGAGAGATTTGCGGACGTGCTTGCGGCAGTCCGCAATCCGGACGGTGGTGCCTACCGCCCTTCCTGGTACAACGGCGCCTGGAATACGTCGAATCTTGCAAAAACGACGAGCAATCTGTCCAGCGGCTTGAATTCCGCGCTGGGCTCATCGGTGTCGCCTCCGGGTTCGTCATCGGGTGGCGGGGGAGGTGGTTTCTCCGGCGGTGGCGGCGGCGGAGGTGGTGGTGGAGGATGGTAGTGCCATTGAGACCCACATTGATTTTCGGTGCTGTGCTTGACCTCGCGTTGTGCGGGACAAACGTGCAGACTTCGTCGAACCCGACCGGAACCTCTTCGAGGTTAGCGCGTCGGAGATTAGCGATGCCAGAGTCACAATTACCGCTTTCGATGGAAGGACCGTCTACGAATGAACCAAAACGCGTTTAGCCGCGGACCCGCGAGTCGCAGTGCAATTCCCAATGTGATCTTCGCGTTGCTGGTTGCAAACGGCATCATTTTCGCGCTGCAGCAAATGAGTCCGCGATTCATGACGATTAACTTCGCGCTGTGGCCCGCGACTCATCCGCAATCTCCTTTCATGCCCTGGCAATTGTTGACCTACGGATTCCTGCACGGGAACCTGACGCATATCGCTTTCAACATGTTCGGCTTGTGGATGTTCGGCCAGGACCTGGAGCGCTTGTGGGGACCTAAGCGCTTCCTGAATTACTTCCTCGTGTGCGTGGTTGGTGCCGGAATTATTCAACTGCTGGTGGCCGGATTGCAGGGCGGCCTGTACCCGACAGTCGGCGCATCCGGCGGCCTGTTTGGTTTGCTGCTCGCCTATGGGCTTACATTTCCCAATAGGATCGTCGTACCGCTGTTCCCACCCATCCCGATGCGGGCCATCACTTTTGTCTTTGTGTTCGGCCTGCTCGAGCTCTATCTGGGCGTCAGCGGCGGTGCACCGGGGATCGCCAACTTCGCACACCTTGGTGGTATGCTCGTGGGCTTCATGATGTTGCGATTCTGGGGACGCCGGCGCCGTCGATGAATTCACTGCTTGCACTGGTCGCTGCCACGGCTGTACTGGTCCTGATCCCGGGACCCAATGTCGCGCTTATCGTAGCCAACAGCATGAAATTCGGTTTTCGTACCGGTGTCTACACGGCGCTTGGCACGACGGCGGGTGTCGGGCTGCAGTTGGCCCTGGTTGTGCTGGGCCTCGCCGCTGTAATCTCAATCGCTGCGGATGCGCTGGCGTGGATTCGGTGGGCAGGTGTGGCGTATCTCATTTATCTGGGAATACGTACCTGGAACGAGTCGGCGAGTGACCTCGGGAAGGTCGAAGCGGCGCAAACGATGTTCTGGCACGGTTTCCTGATTGCTGCATTGAACCCCAAGACATTACTATTCAACGCTGCGTTTATTCCACAATTCGTCGGTACCGCTGACGCATCGCTTGCCCGGTTCTGCCTGGTTGCGGCGGTTTTCCTTACAGTACTGCTTGTGGGCGATGTGCTGTGGGCGGCGTTTGCGAACTCCGCTCGAAACGTGCTCGGGCGGTACACGAATCTAAGAAATCGGCTGACGGGACTGCTCCTGACGGCAGCAGGCATCGGCCTGGCCCTGGCGCGCCGTTGAGTGCAACCAATTGCGGATCCCGGGCATCTAACAGTCTGGTCATACAAGGGAGAGATCATGGCGATTAAACGAAGAGAATTTCTGGGCCACATGGCGCTCGGTAGCGCCGTCCTGACAATGCCAGCCTTTCTGCAAGGCTGTGGTGTGCAAAATGCGACAGCTGTCAGCCAGGCGACACCGGAAAATCCGTTCATGACGTGGTTTGGCGTGGATCAGGCGACCGCGGCACGCGTCATGTCCGAACTCACGGCGCGAGGCGCTGATGCGTCGGACCTTTATTTTCAGCATTCGCGAAGCAACTCACTGCGACTCGAGGACGGCATCGTCAGCAGTGCCAGTTCCGGTATTCAGCAGGGTGTTGGTCTGCGCGTCGTCATTGGCGAGCAGACCGGTTATGCGTTCACCGAGGATCTGACCATGCCCTCCATGCTGGCGGCTGCCCGCACGGCATCAGCCATAGCCTCCGGCAGCGCAGTCGCTGCACCACAGGCATTCAATCCGCAGGGCACAGGTGATCTCTATACGACCACGGTGCCGTGGAGCGACGTGGGTATAGACCAGAAACTTCCTGTTCTGAAATTCGTCGAGGAAAAAGCCAAGGCGATGGACCCGGCGATCGACAAGGTTGCCGTCTACTGGTCCGACGCCGATGAGCGCGTCATGATCGCGACGCTCGACGGCAAGCTCGTAACGGATCACCGGCCGATGACGCGCCTGACGGTCGTGGTGACGGCGAAGCGGGACGGAGAGGTGCAGACGGGGTATTCGAATATTGCGGCGCGCGAGGAGTTCGACTGGTACAGCGAAGAGCGCATCCTGACGATGGTCAAGGAAGCGGTGGATCGAACGATGATCCAGTTCGAAGCAATCCGGCCGCCGGCAGGCGAGATGCCGGTTATTCTCGCATCCGGCGCAAGTGGCATCCTTCTTCATGAGGCGATCGGCCACGGCATGGAGGCAGACTTCAACCGCAAGGGCACGAGCATTTACTCCGACATGATCGGCAAGAAAGTGGCCGAGCCTTTCGTGACGGTCGTGGACCAGGCCTCGATCCCGCGCGAGCGCGGTGCGTTGAATTACGATGACGAAGGCAACAAGGCCGGACGCACGGTCATGGTCGAAAACGGCATCCTGAAGTCCTACCTGCACGACCAGATCAGCGCGAAGCAATATGGTCTCGGGCCGACCGGATCCGGTCGCCGTCAGTCCTACAAGTACTCGCCAATGCCGCGCATGAGTTGCACATTCATGGAAGACGGGCCGCACACGAAGGAAGAGATCATCGCGGCCGTCGATCACGGCATCATCTGCGAGACCTATACCAACGGCCAGGTGCAGATTGGCGCAGGCGACTACACGTTCTACGTCAAGAACGGCTGGCTCGTGGAGAAAGGCAAGATCACAGCGCCGATCAAGGACGTAAACATCATCGGCAATGGACCGGAATCACTGAAACGCATCACGATGGTTGCCAACGACGCGCGCCTCGATACAGGCGGCTGGACCTGTGGCAAGAACGGCCAGAGCGTACCGGTGTCGCAGGGAATCCCGACCGTTCTCGTCTCCAACATGACAGTGGGAGGCGAAAATGTCAGCTGATCTTCAAAACAGGGCGGCGCAGGCTGTTGAGATGGCGAAGGCCGCCGGCGCGGATGATGCATGGGCCACGGCTTCACAAGGCCGCGATGTCGAGTTCGAGTTCCGCGACGGATCGCTCGAGAAAGTGAAGGATACGACGTCACGCAGCCTGGATATTCAGATTTACGCGGATGATCGTTATTCGAACCACCAGACGACGGACCTTAGTCCTGACCGCCTGGAGGGTTTCATTGCCGAGGCGGTTGCGATAACGCGCGCTCTGGAACCGGACGAGCATCGTCAGTTAACGCCCGCCGAGCTTTTCAGTGGGCGCCCCACAGATGATCTCGATCTTGTGGATTCGGCGGTCGCCGATATCAGCCGTGACCAACGCCTGGCGTGGTGCGAGTCGCTTGACCGTGTCGCGACGGATCACGAACGTGTCATTTCGGCCACCGCAGGTGTCTACGATGGGACGCTCAACTCGGCATCGGCAAGCAGTAACGGTTTCGTCGGATCTCATGCGCAGACCTATTGCTGGTACGGCTCGAACATCACGCTCAGGGACGAGGGTGAAAAACGAGCTTCTGGAGGGTGGTATGCCGGAGGACAGCATGTCGACGCTTTACCTGCGCCGTCGGATGTCGCGCGCATCGGACTGGATCGTGCGCTCGCAAGGCTGGGCTCGGAGAAAGGCCCGACGGTCAAGACAGCGATGCTTGTCGATGCTCAGGCCGCCGGCTCGCTGATTGGCAGGCTGTTGCGGCCCGCAACAGCAAGAAGCGTCCAGCAAGGCCAGTCGTTCTGGACCGATCTTGTCGGCACCAGGGCGTTCAGCGAGAAGCTGACGATTGTCGATGATCCGCTCATTCCGCGGGGATTCGGTTCACGTCACTTCGACAGCGAAGGCATTTCCGCGAGTTACCTGCCGATTATCGAGAATGGTGTCGTCCGAAATCTGTACGTCGATACCTATTACGGTCGCAAGGCGGGTATGAAACCAACGACCGGCTCTGCGTCGAATCGCGTCATCGGACTTGGTGATCACACGCTTGCCGCGCTGCTCAAAGAGGTCGGGAATGGCGTGTATGTCACGTCCTGGCTGGGCGGGAACGCCGACAGCACGACAGGCGATTTTTCGCTCGGTCTGCGTGGACACATGATCGAGAATGGTGAGATCGGCCGTCCCGTCGGCGAAATGAACGTGACCGGGAACCTTAAAGACCTGTTTAGCCAGCTTGAGCTGGTTGGCAACGACGTCCATCCGTACTCGCAGACCTTGTCGCCTTCGCTGGTCTTTGGTGGAGTGGATTTCTCAGGTGCGTGATTACGCGCTCGCGCCGCCATCGATGAGGATAGTGGCGCCATTTATGTGAGTCGCTGCGTCGCTGGCCAGGAACAGGGTCAGCGACGCCACCTCCTCGGGGTCGGCCACCCTGCCGCTCGGCACCGCAGCGCAGGCCTCTTCGAGATAGTCATCGATGTCCATGCCTGTTGCTTTAGCCTCGGCCGCGAGCATTGGTGTATCGACATCACCCGGACAAACCGCATTGACACGCAGTCCGTCTCGCGCATGGTCTTTCGCCATGGCCTTTGTGAGCAAGACCAACCCGCCCTTGCTGGCGCAATAGGACGCCGCGCGCTCACCGCCGCTAAGGCCCCAGTCAGAGGCGATGTTGACGATGCTGCCCTCTGTCTGCAGCAGGTACGGCAGGGCGGCGCGGCTTAGGAAAAATGGTACATCGAGGTTGACGGTCATTGTGTGACGCCAGTCCTCGTCACTTAACTCTTCGACACTGCCACGAATCAGAATCCCGGCATTGTTGACGAGGCAGTCAATCTGGCCGAACTCGTCGATCGTGTCGGCAATAAGCTCATCGCAGTCCTCGGACTCGGCGAGATCCCCGGCCCAGGTGACAATCTTGTCGGACACGTCAGCCACTTCCTCGAGCCTTCCCTCGTTTCGACCGGCAGCCATTACGTCCCAGCCCGCTTCGGCGAAGGCGATGGCGATGGAGGCGCCGATACCGGAGCTCGCGCCTGTAACCAGAACTACACTCATTTGAAACCCGTTTCTCTTACGTACAATAGCGTGCTATGTAGTGTATCCCATGAGCACACCTGAATCGTTACAAACCCTTGGATGGCGGCCGTTCTTCCAGGCGCAGGTCGATGTCGACGGCGACACGCAACCAGCGCGCGTGCTGCACGTGCATCGTGGCCGCGTCGAGGTTGCGCACGAGGCAGGCCATGAGTTACTGGAGTTATCCGCGAAAGCCCGGGAGATGGGCATTACGGTGGGCGACTGGGTGCTTATCGACAGGAACGGACCCCGGGTCCGAAGGCGTCTTGACCGGTTTGGCTTGTTCCAACGCCGCGCGGCGGGCACAGCCGGCGAGATACAGCTGATCGCCGCGAACGTCGATACCTTGTTCATCGTCACGTCTGCCAACCGAGATTTCAACGTCGCGAGACTCGAACGTTACCTGGCTATTGCGCATGATGCCGGCGCGTTTCCTGTCATCGTGATTACCAAGGCAGATATCGCGGACTCGACCGACGACTTCGTGGCGGCTGCGAGCGGCCTCGCGCCCGGAATTCTCGTCGAATGCCTGGACGCGCGCAGCGCTGATGACGTTGACGTGCTGCGTCCCTGGTGCGAGGCGGGTCAAACGATTGCATTGCTCGGTTCGTCCGGCGTTGGCAAGTCGACGCTCATCAACACGTTGACTGGCGAGCATCAGGACACGCAAGCCGTGCGCGAGGACGACCAGCGGGGTCGGCACACGACGACGTCACGGTCGATGCACGCGCTGCCGCAGGGTGGCTGGCTGATTGACACGCCAGGCATGAGGGAACTACAGCTTGTGGATGTTGGCGAGGCGCTCGATGATGTTTTTGCCGAGATTTCTGCGTTGGCTGCGCAATGTCGTTTTGCCGATTGTGCGCATGAGTCCGAGCCTGATTGCGCCGTGCAGAATGCTATTGAACGAGGCTTGCTCGATGCTGGACGACTGCGGCGCTACCGTAAGCTGCAATCGGAAGACCGGCGCAACAGCGAATCGATTGCAGAGAGACGCACGCGCGACAGGAACCTGGGCAAATTCTACAAATCGGTTTTATCCGACAAGCAAAAAGAGAAGGGTGGAAAATTGTAAGTGGCTTGCATTGACCTGAATGCCGACCTTGGCGAAGGCGCCGCGTTTGACGCCGAGCTCCTGCGGATCGTCTCGAGTGCGAACATAGCGTGCGGTGCACACGCGGGAGACGTCGAGTCGATGGCCCTGGCGGTGCGTGACGCGATCTCGAACGGTGTGGCGGTCGGCGCGCATCCCGGGTACCCGGATCGTGAAGGCTTTGGCCGGGAAAGCGGGTTCATGTCGGGCGATGCGTTGTACGAGTCCCTGACAGAGCAGGTGACGGCACTCGCCGACATTGCGGCGGAGCTTGGTGCGCGCCTTACCCATATCAAACCACACGGGGCCCTGTACAACGATGCCGTGCGTAACCGGGATCTCGCGGACATCATCGCGCGCGTCATAGCCGAAGCGCCGGGTGAACCTGCGTTCATGGGTATGGCCGGAACGGAGCTTGAGCGCGCTGCGGACCAACACCGGCTGACCTTCATCGCGGAAGCATTCGTCGACCGTGCCTACGAGCCTGACGGCACGCTTGTGTCGCGCAAGGACCCGGGGGCCGTTCACGAAGACCTTGCGGTAGTGACGACCCAGGCCGTGCGCCTCGCCAAAGACGGAGAAACAACGGCCAGGAACGGCGAGACCGTAAAGGTGCGTGCTGACACGCTGTGTATACACGGGGACACGCCGGGCGCAGCCGAGAAAGCACGCGCTGTACGTGACGTACTCGAATCCCATGGAGTAAATATTCGTGCTCACACGTTGCGGTGATGACCTGTTCTCGATTACTACCGAGAGCCCGCAGGATGCACAGGCGCTGGCAAGTCACGTGCGCGATTCGGGGGACTGGCTCGAAGTAATTCCGGGCATCGATTCAGTCGTGTTGCAGTTCGATGCGTCGACGTACGACGGTGATGATGTGCGGCAGACGATGGAGTCGGTGCTCGCGGCAGGAATCAAGCCATTACAAATCTCTTCATCGCTTGTCGAAATTCCGATTGTCTATGGCGGTGAATACGGACCGGATCTGGGTGCTTTATGCGAGGCGACGGGAATGTCTGCCGAAGATGTCATCGCGTTGCACACGGCGAGCGAATACACGGTGGACATGGTCGGCTTCACGCCGGGTTTCGCGTTCATCGGCGGACTTGACGAGCGTCTGCATGTGCCCAGGCGCAAGGAACCTCGACAGCGCGTTGAGGCCGGCTCCGTTGGTATTGCGGATGGGCGCACTGGCCTCTACGCCATGGCGAGCCCGGGTGGCTGGACGCTTATCGGGCGCACGCCTTACAAGCTGTTTGATCCGCATGCGAAACCGCCGTTTGTACTCGAAGCCGGCATGCGGGTTCGGTTCAAGGCTATTTCAGCTGACGAATTCGACGGATGACAATTACCGTCATCAAACCGGGCCTCCAGTCGACAATCCAGTCGCGACCGCGAGTGGGTCTGCGATACCAGGGCGTTCCGGGCGGTGGGGCCGCTGATCCACTGTCACTCGCCCTGGCCAATCGCTTGCTCGGTAACGAGTGGGATGCGCCGGCACTTGAGGCAACGCTGCTGGGTCCGACACTTCGCTTCGACCGTGAATGTGCGTTCGCAGTCACTGGCGCTGTTGCCGTGGTTACGCTAAATGGTGACGAGATCCAGGCTCATGAAAGCCGGACTGCGAGTGCTGGTGACCAACTGGCCATCGGTGCCGCCGAGATCGGCGCGAGGAGTTATATCGCTGTGACCGGCGGTTTCGCGGCTGATGAGGTACTGGGTTCCTCATCAACAAACCTCCAGGCCGGATTTGGCGGCCTGCAGGGGAGGGCGCTGCTCGCGGGCGATGTGCTTCGCTGCGATTCCGTCGTCGCTGAGTCGGCAAGAACGCCAGACGAGTTTCGCCTGCCAATGTCGTCAACCTGGGCTTTGCGAACATGTATCGCGCGTGAAACGGATTTGCTCGACGATGACAGCCTCGATCACCTGTTCAATACGAACTGGACGGTTGCTCGTCGTGCCGATCGCATGGGCGTGCGCCTCGAGGGTCCGAGGCTTGCGGTATCTTCGGACGGTCGGATGCCGAGTGCGGGTGTCATTCCCGGAACGATCCAGTGTCCCGAAGACGGGTCGCCTTATGTGCTCTCGGTCGATGCGGGCACGGTTGGGGGCTACCCGCGAATTGCGCAAGTCGCACGTGTTGATCGACACGTGCTGGGCCAGCTGCGGCCAGGCGATCACGTGCGCTTGCTGCGGCGAGAACCTGATGATGCGGTCACCGAACTACGCGCCAAGCTCGCCTATTGGCGCGAGTGGTTGCCGGATATTGACGAGGTTCTCTAGTCGGCCTGTATCGTTGCCGACTCACTCCAGCTGCTGACGGCAACGCTCGTAGTATGTCTCTGCCAGATCCAGGTGCTGAATTATCTCTTCGCGTTCGTGGTCGCTGTTAAAGTCCTCGTGCGAATTGACTGCAGTTCGCAGATTGCCGACCCAGGAGAGGAAGTACTCGGCATCTTCAGTGGATTGTGGCGGCTTGTCGTTTACTGTTATGTACACAGGACTCGTCGTTGCGTAGGGATAAGCATCGAGCACCATCGGGTGCGGTTTATCGCTCCAGGCGCGCAGAAGCAGCCAACCGCTTTCTTCAATTGCTATGCTGCCGCTGATATTCGCGCTGGTCTGTCCATCGGCTTTGTCGAAGGATTCGATGACTTTGCCATTGAGGACGATCTCGAGGTGAGCGACGTCGAACGTTGAACGCAGAAACCCCTCGAATCGGACTTCGAGGTCCTCGCCTGCCAATGCAATTCTGCTACCCGGGTACTGCCCGTTAACTGCGAGCCCAACAAGCGGGCCATTCGTTGCGATCGATGCGCCGGCCTTCAGCCCGTTAAGCCACGCGTCGCGACGATCTGTGGGCAGGCGCGGGTCGCCGGGAACGCGTACGTACGTGCGATTGAGACCGACGGGTCCGCGTAACGAAGCATAGTTTGCCATGGCATCGGTGCCACCGGCAGCAGCGATTTCTGCACCGCAATTCAGCAGTTTGTACCAGACTTCGGCAGATGTCCGGTGATCCGCAAAGCCCACGGTTTCGTAGTAATCAATAAGCCCGAGTGCTGCGCTGACGGGGAGCGCATGCGTCAATGCCGGGTTATTCGCGGGGTCTGGCAGCGGTGCGTCAAACGGATGCACATAACCAACTGCGGCATTTTGTTCATGAGCCAGTCGCGCAACAGTGACGTTGTCGGGGTACAGGCTTGCAGCTGCCGTGCCCGGATACGCCGAGTAGTCAGGGATCAGCAGATGACTATCAAGCCCCAGCAAACCCAGGTGTCCCCAATAACTGGTGTGGTACTCCTGTGCATG
>Ga0224509_10000333_pt1 | contig 12847 bp, 13 predicted proteins | sample SF_Jan12_sed_USG_5_FD_170158 | JGI IMG/M metagenome (GOLD analysis project Ga0224509, IMG submission 170158) | Sediment microbial communities from San Francisco Bay, California, United States - SF_Jan12_sed_USGS_24 | ecosystem: Environmental > Aquatic > Marine > Sediment | place: USA... | reverse complement strand
GCATACCGCGCTGCAACAACGCGTCCGCTGCCTCTTGCGGAATTCCCGGACCATCGTCCCCGACGCTAAGGACCATGCCGCTGGCGACCGCTGACCTGCCGGTCGATGGCACGACAGCAATGCGGACCTTGTGCTTGCACCATTTGCAGGCGTTGTCGAGCAGATTGCCGGCGAGCTCAAGGAAATCACCGGTGTCGCCGCGGAACTGCATCCCCTCTGCGATCCGCACCTCGAATTCCGGTTGCTTGTCGCGATACACCTTGCCCAGACCATCAATCAATCGCGCGACTTCTTTCCCGACCGGCACCGGCGCAAGAACGAGCTTGTCAGCGGATGCCGCGGGCTTGCGCAACTGGTAGCGCACAATCTCATCCATGCGATCGATCTGTTCGTTGTAGCGCTGGCCGAAGTCTTTTTGCTGACGGTCGTTCAACAACGAGCGCATCGCTGCCAGCGGCGTCTTCAGGCTGTGCGCGAGGTTATCAAGCGTATAGCGATATCGATCCGAGCGCGCACGCTCGCTGTCGATAAGGAGGTTCAGGTTGCGTGCAACACCCTTTAGCTCCGTCGGGAACTCGCCGGACAGTGACGCCCGATCGCCCTCCTCGATCTCGGTGATTTCGGTCTCGATCTGGCGCAGCGGTTTTAACAGGCCACGCAGCAGCATCGAGAAAGCAAGCAACATCGTAAACGCGACAGCCGCAAACCAGCCGAACAGCTGCCGGCGGAATCCTGCGATTTGCGCGTTGAACCCGTCGAGACTTTCGGCCACCTTGAATATGTAGGGTTGGGACATGCCGTCATCGAGTTCCCAGTCGACGGCAAGACTCAGAGTCAGCAGCGGTGTACCGTCTGCGAGGGACTCACGCGCAAACGCATGATCGCCAAGCTCCAGATCTGCACCCTGTGGAATCTCGAGGCCCAGCGCGGAACGCGAACGCCACAGCACGACGCCATCAACGCCTCGCATCTCTGCGTACAGCCCGGAGCCGATGCGTTCCAGGCGCGGCTCCCGCAACCGGTCCGGCATAACCAGTCGCCCGGTATCGTCCGGTTCCGCGGCGGCGAGTAATCCGACCAGGTGTCCGTCGAGGATGTCCTGCCGCGCCTGCTCACCGGCTTCGGTGAACGCGCGGTCCAGTACGGCGATGGTAGCGCCAAAGAAGAACAGCAGCAGAACGCTGACGGAGACGAGGAGTCGGCTGCTAAGGGAATTCATCCAGGTCTCAGTCGACCTGGTTACGCTCCAGCGCGAAGCGATAGCCGCGCCCTCGAAGCGTCTCAATCGGCTTGATGGAATTGTCGGGGTCGAGCTTCTTACGCAATCGCCCGATGAAGACCTCGATAACATTACTGTCGCGTTCGAAATCCTGGTCGTACAGGCGATCGGTCAACTCCGCTTTGGAAATCACCTTGCCCGCGCGAACCATGAGGTACTCAATGATCTTGTACTCGAAACTCGTGAGATCGATAACCGCATCATTGACCAGCACCTCCTGGCGCGACATATCCAGCGTCACGGGACCCGCACTGAGCACCGACGATGCCCAGCCGCCGCTGCGACGCAGCAATGCGTTGACGCGTGCGCTGACTTCTTCGAAATGAAACGGCTTCACGACGTAGTCGTCGGCGCCGGCGCTCAATCCGTCTACTTTATCTTCCCAGCGATCACGCGCCGTCAGAATCAGGATTGGGTAGGAATGTCCGTCAGCACGAACCTGCTTGATAATGTCGAGGCCGGAGACTTCCGGCAGGCCCAGATCAATGATCGCGAGATCGACAGGATACTCACTCGCAAGGTACAGCCCTTCTTTACCGTCCGCTGCCTGTTCGACCGCAAAGCCGCTTTCGGTCAGCTTGCGCGAAAGTGTTTCGCGCAAAGTTGCATCGTCTTCGATTACCAGTAATCGCATGTTCTCTGCTCCTTTCTACTGGTTAAGAAAGATTAGCGGCGCCGGCCGTCGACTTTGTGAGTCTTGACCTTGCCGTCCTTGGTGAGAACCTTGATGTGATGCACTTCGCGACCACCCTGAACCCGTGTCTCGGCGCTGACAATTCGATCGCCCGGCTTCAAGCGGCTGCGTACAGATGCGGTCGCCTGCGACAGCGACATGCCGTCCTTGGCCGCAAACAGCAGCGGCTGGCCCTCGTACTGCACATGCTGCGCCTTCAGGTTCTCCTCGAGATCGAAGGCGTTGGCGCGCAGCGGCAAGATAGCCGCCGCAGCCAATAGCAACAGTGTCAGTGCGATTCGCATGGCCCAAGTGTGGTACGGCCGCAAACTGATTGCAACGAAGCGTGTCACATCGGTTCCCTAATATTTACCTGTGCTACCTGGCCGGACGGATGTCTACGCGTACCTTGATCCGATTGCCCGGGTCGTACGGCATTTCCGTCATGTACTTCTGGCCGTGATAGCGATACATCACGCGGTAGCCGTTGACGCGCTCTTCCTGGTGCGAGCGGTAACGCGTTTCACAACGCTCCACCGGACGGGCGTGTTGTTCGGCCGCCGTACCCTGATGCTTGCGTGCTGAACTGTTCCCGATCGCAGCGCCGATCATCGTGCCGGCGACTGTCGCTGCGTCGTTGCCGCTGCCACTGCCAATCTGATGACCAACCACGCCACCGATGATGGCGCCTAACAGGGTGCTGGCACCACGCTGACCGGCATTGTTATCAACCGTGTAGTACTCCATCTCCTCCCAGCACTCCTGTACCGGCGTTTTCACCGTTACATAGTTGATGATCGGCTCGGCCGAGATGACCTTGGCATAGTCGTATTGGGCGCCGCTATTGCGATAGCCGTTATCTGCCCATGCGTTGCTGCCCAACAGCATCGCGGCAAGGGCGAACGTTGCGATACGTGTTTTTGCGTTCATGGTCCTGTCCTTCGTTGCTTGCGACTGGCCTTTTGCCAGCCTGGGGACAAGATTAGCCCCACGGCAATGAACCGAGGCTGAACGCTACCCGACGTCTTTCTTGGCCTTGCGCCAGCGTTGATCAAGCGCTTCAAGGCTCATTTTGTTCATTTTGAGCCCTTCGGCTGCAATTTCGGATTCCATGGCCCGAAAACGGCGCTCAAATTTGTAATTGGCACCTGTCAGGGCTTTTTCCGGGTCAATGTCCAGATGTCGCGCCAGATTGACCACGGCAAACAGCACATCACCGAGCTCGTCCTCCATCTCGCTGGCTTCACGGGTGCCCACGGCGTCTTCAAGCTCCCCCAGCTCCTCATGAATCTTCTCGTTGACGCCTTTGCGGTCAGGCCAGTCAAAGCCGACACGTCCTGCCCGTTTGCCCAGCTTTTGCGCCCTTTTGAGGGCTGGCAAAGCGCGGGTAACCCCGGCAAGCGCGCTATCGTCGGGGTCTGCGGAACGCTCCTGCTCCTTGATCTCTTCCCAACTGCCGTCAACCTTGCCCGTCGCGCGCTCTTCATCGGAACCAAATACATGTGGATGGCGGCGCACCATCTTCCCCGTGATCCCGTCCGCCACATCGTCAAAGTCAAAAACACCTTTCTCGCTGGCCATTTGGGCGTAGAAGACCACCTGGAACAGCAGGTCGCCGAGTTCCGAGCGAAGATCATCGAAGTCCTCGCGTTCAATCGCGTCGGCCACTTCGTAGGCCTCCTCGACCGTATAGGGAGCTATCGTCGCAAAGTCCTGCTCGAGGTCCCAGGGGCAGCCCGTTTTCGGGTCTCGCAACGCTCGCATAACTTCACGTAGTTTCTCTATACTCGACATAAGCTATTTATTTAAAAGGTATTTTCGAAATGCCAAAAGCATGTATGCCGTTGCACCCCAGATACGCTCACCTTTGTAGTGAAACTCGACCAGTGAGAAATTCTGCCCCTTGTACTCGCGATCCACATAGCGGTCATTGCGCTCATCGAGGAGATGGTCGAGCGGCACCTCGAACGCATAGTCGACCTCCGTCTGATCAATGACCAGCTCTACCTCACCAACCACAAGGCCGACGATCGGCGTAACGGCAAAGCCGGTGATGGTCGGCATGGACCGGAGATAACCGATCACATCGACATTCCCCGGCTCGATCCCCACTTCCTCGTGCGTCTCCCGCAGGGCCGCGGCACGCACATCGGTATCATGAGTTTCCATGCGCCCGCCGGGAAAACTCACCTGCCCGGCGTGATGCGTCAGGTGGGATGCGCGTTGTGTGAGTAGCACGGAGAGCCCCTTCGGCCGCTGCATCAGCGGCACCAGGACACCTGCGGGCTTCAGCGGCACATCCAGCTCCTGCTGCATAGCGTGCGGCCAGCGGCTCAGCCCCGGCGGCATGACGACGTCAAGCGGATCCGCGGGCATTTCGGTTGCCGCAAACCGTGCTCGCAGGTCACCTGCGGTTAATGATCCGTGAGCCGGACCTGTCAATGCTTGATACCACCCTCTGTGAGCGCAGCCGGATCCAGCAGGCGATCGAGCTCTTCATCAGTAAGCTCTGTCATCTCCCTGGCCACATCCTTAACCGCCCTGCCTTCTGCATACGCCTTCTTGGCCACTGCAGCGCCGAGTTCGTAGCCGATAACCGGGTTCAACGCCGTGACAAGAATCGGGTTACGACCCAGTGCACGATGGATGTTTTCCTCATTCACGGTAAAGCCCGCGATGGCCTTGTCGGCAAGCACGACACTCGCCGTGGCGAGGATTTCAATGCTCTGCAGCAGGTTGTAAGCCACCACCGGCAACATCACGTTCAGCTGAAAGTTACCGGACTGGCCGCCCATCATGATCGTAGCGTCATTGCCGATAACCTGCGCTGCAACCATCGCTACAGCTTCCGGAATAACCGGATTCACCTTGCCCGGCATGATGCTGGAACCGGGCTGCAATGCCGGCAGAGCGATCTCGCCAAAGCCGGCCAGCGGACCAGAATTCATCCAGCGCAGGTCGTTGGCGATCTTCGTCAGGCTGACAGCCAGCGTGCGCAGCTGTCCGGACGTCTCAACCGCTGCGTCCTGGCAGCTTAAGGACTCGAACAGATTGTCTGCGGCGCGGAACGGCACGCCGGTCCGCTCGTTCAGCAGCACGGCGACCTTACCGCCGAATTTCGGATGGGCGTTGATACCGGTACCAACCGCTGTACCGCCCTGCGCCAACGCTGTCAGGCGTTTCATGGTGTCGTTGAGCCGTTCCACTCCGTGATCAATCTGAGAGCGCCACGCATCGATTTCCTGGCCCAGCGTCACGGGCATGGCATCCATCAGGTGCGTACGTCCCGTCTTGACGATATCGCGAGTCTCCTCAGCCTTGGACTCGAGCGTTTCCGACAGATGTGCGAGGGCCGGCAACAGTGTCTGGTGAATCGCCAGCGCCGCGCTGACGTGCACGCACGTGGGAATGACGTCGTTGCTGCTCTGGCTCATGTTCACATGGTCATTCGGGTGAACGTTGGCACCGAGCGCTTCTGTCGCGACGTGCGAGATCACCTCGTTGGCGTTCATATTGGAGCTTGTGCCCGAGCCGGTCTGAAAGATATCAATCGGAAAATGCTCGTCATACTCACCGTCAGACACGGCCAGCGAGGCCTTCTGGACAGCAATAGCAACCTCGCTCTTGATCAGACCCAGCTCGGCGTTGGCGCCTGCTGCGGCCCACTTGACGAGGCCCAGAGCCGCGATGAACTGGCGTGGCATTGTGAGGCCCGAAATCGGGAAGTTATTGACCGCGCGCTGCGTCTGCGCGCCCCACAGCGCGTTCTCGGGAACCTGAAGTTCACCCATGCTGTCTTTTTCGATACGAAATGCCTTGTCGTCCATACCTTCTGCACACCCTAAAACTGACCGGAAAACGTGTATGATTCGCGCTTTGCGCGCGCAAGTCTACACGGGTTTCCCGAACATGAAAGTCCCAGCCCTCAGAGCCCTCTCCCCGGCCGACGGCCGCTACGCCGACAAGGTCAACAACCTTCGCGATATCTTCAGTGAATACGGCCTGATCCGCTATCGCGTCCTCGTTGAAATACGCTGGTTGCAGTGCCTGGCCGATCAGGCCGCGATCGAGGAACTCGGCCCCCTGTCCTCAGTCATGAAAGACGTGCTCAACCACATCGTTGACGACTTCTCTCTTGATGATGCGGAGCGCGTCAAAGCCATCGAGGCAACGACCAACCACGACGTCAAGGCCGTCGAGTATTTCATCCGCGAGAAGCTGGGCGATGGCCCGGAAACGCAGGCGCTCAAAGACTTCCTGCATTTTGGCTGCACATCTGAGGACATCAACAACCTGTCCTACGCGCTGATGTTGCGCTCCGGACGCAGCGACGTCCTCGCCCCACAGATGCGCGAACTGCGCAACAAAATCAAGGGCATGGCTCGCGACCACGCAGAACTGCCAATGCTGTCACGAACGCACGGCCAGACAGCCAGCCCGACAACACTGGGCAAGGAGCTCGCCAACGTGGTCGCCCGTCTTGCGCGAATCGAGAAGCAGTTTGGCGCTGTCGAGATTCTCGGCAAGTTCAATGGCGCGGTCGGCAATTACAATGCTCATGTCATCGCCTATCCCGACATCGACTGGCCAGCGCTCAGCCACAGCTTCATAGAGTCACTCGGTCTGCAGCCAAATCCCTATACAACCCAGATCGAACCGCACGACTGGACGGCCGAGTATTGCCACGCACTCGTGCGTTACAACACCGTGTTGATCGACTTTGCGCGTGACACCTGGGGTTACATCTCGCTGGGCTACTTTAAACAGAAGGTAGCAAAGGACGAGGTCGGTTCGTCGACGATGCCGCATAAGGTCAATCCGATCGACTTTGAAAACGCGGAAGGCAATCTTGGTGTGGCCAACGCGATGCTGAGTCACTTCGCAGAGAAGCTCCCTATCTCGCGCTGGCAGCGCGATCTCACCGACTCCACCGTGCAACGCAACCTCGGCCTCGCCGCGGGGTACATCGTCATTGCCCTGCAGTCCTTGCTGAAAGGCGTCGGGAAGTTGCGCGTCAACGAAGACGCGATTCACGCGGATGTCTCTGCAGCCTGGGAAGTCCTCGCTGAAGCTGTGCAGACGGTCATGCGTCGTTACGGCATTGAAAACCCGTACGAAAAACTCAAGGCCCTGACCCGGGGCCAGCCCGTGACCAAAGAGATACTGCTTGAGTTCATCGGCACGCTCGATATTCCCGATGCGGAAAAGGAACGGCTGCTCAAGCTAACGCCTGAGAGCTACATCGGCATCGCCGATCAACAGGCACGCGACGTCTGAGTATTGCCAGATGCTGAAGCTACCCGGCAGGCTAAACGCCGAGAAGTTTCTCGATCGTCACTGGCAAAAAGAACCCCTGTTCATGCCGCAGGCGCTGCAGCGTCTGCGACCCGCCATCACGCGTAACGAACTCGGTTGGCTCGCGACACTCGAGGATGTCGAGTCACGGCTTGTTTTCACTGACCGCGACGGCGACCGGGTACGCTACCGCGCCGAAACCGGGCCCTTTGATCCCGACTATCTTGTCGACCTCCCAAAACGTGACTGGACCCTGCTCGTTCACGATGTGGAGAAACATCTGCCCGTCATGCGTGCGCTTTTTAAGTACGTGCCGTTCATACCGGACTGGCGTATCGATGACCTTATGGTGAGCTTCGCAGCGCCGGGCGGCGGAGTTGGCCCGCATCGCGACAACTATGACGTCTTCCTGTGCCAGGGCATCGGCGTTCGCGACTGGCACCTGTCATCAGAGACTGTTGCCGATGATCCCGACGCAAGCGACGACCTCGCCCTGACTGCGCCCTTCGCAGGTTCGGCACACTCCGTGCGCGAAGGCGACGTGCTGTACGTGCCACCCGGCGTTGCGCATTGGGGCACCGCAACCCGAGCGTGCATTACGTATTCGATCGGCATGCGTGCCCCACAGTTATCCGACCTGCTGGCCGGTTTGCCAGATACCGAGCGGCTAAATCCGTTCTACGCCGACCCCGATCTTGTCGTGACCGAGTCACGGCCGGGATTCATTTCGTCGGAGTCTGTCGATCGGGCGCTGCGCCTGGTTAATCAGGCCGAACAGAATCGTGATGGTGTCGCCGAAGCACTCGGGCGCTATGTTACGCAGACGAAGGATTGGATAACGCCCGACGGTGCAAGCACTGCAGAGGCCACATCTGTCGTCAAATTGATTTACCAGGGCGCGGAAATGGACCTTCACGGGATGGCTCGGATCGCCTGGGACGAACGCAGTATTTACGTCAATGGCGCCTGCCTGGGTCGTGGTGAGACGAGCTCCGCCTGGCTGGAGTCGCTCTGCGCCCAGCGCACCCTGAACGGGCCAGGCTCTCTTCCCGCTGAGTCGGTCAAAAGCCTCATAGGCATGCTAAAAAAGGGCGCTTTCGACCTACCTGAGAAATTGTGACCATATGTGAAATCGCAGGGGCTCGGGACAAATGGATCAGCCGCCCTGAAACGCTCAATTGGCGCGGGATGCGAACTATTTTCAACTGGGAACGATCGGCCAAAACGTGACGCAGTTGGCACAGTGGATCAGATCCCGCCGGTAATATGATCAGCCTATGGAACAGGCACGGCAAAACGGAAAGCGCTGGGTAATCTCGACTCGTGAGGAAATGCGTGAGGCGGCTATGGACGTCGTGCGCGAAGCAACACGCAAAGTTTCGATCTTCACGCACGATCTCGAACCGGGTATTTACGATGATCCCGAGTTTCTCGAAATCATCAAGCGGCTTGTCCTCTCGCAGACTTATGCACGCATTCGCGTTCTTATTGCCGACCCGTCACGGGCCGTCAAGAACGGGAACCAATTCGTGCACCTGGGTCGTCGTCTCAACACCTATATCGAATTCCGCCATGTGCGCGAAGATTTACGAACGCATGCCGAAGCGTTTTGTATCGCTGATGAAACCGCCCTCGTCTATCGCCTGCAGGCACCGCGTTGGGAAGGTATCGCTGACACTTACGAACCGGCCGTCGCGAGACTCTACGGAAAGATGTTCGACGAGATGTGGGCTGCCAGCGAAGTCGAAGTGGAATTTCGCCAACTCGGCATATAAAAACAAACTGGTTTAGGACACGGATGTATCCAACTGACCTGACAGTCGCCGCCGTCGTCGAACATGATGGCAAGTACCTGCTTGTTGAAGAGCACGCAATGGGGCGATGCGTCTTCACTCAACCCGGGGGCCACATCGAAACAGGTGAAACACCTGAACAGGCTGTAATTCGAGAGACCCTGGAAGAAACGGGTTGTACTGTCGAATGCCAGGACCTGATCGGCGTATACCTCTGGATTCACCCGCAAACCCGTCAGCAGTTTCTGCGTATCGTGTACGCCGCAAAATTTATTGCCTGCGATGAATCCCTGCGCCTGGACGATGGCATCCTTGGGCGCCGCTGGATGACCATGCGGGATCTCGAAGACCGCAAGCCGGTTCTGCGTTCACCTGCTGTGCTGCGTTGCGTGCACGACTACATCGCCGGACACCGCCAGTCGGACGCGCTGCTCACCGGCATGTTGCCGTTGCAACAGAACGTCCACAGAATTCTCGCGACTGCGGATCTGGTGTAACGCGCCCTGACCAGCACTATTCAAGCGATGAACCGCCGAGGCCAGACAGATCATGTGGCCGTCAGAAGGAAACCGCCTCCCCAATCCGGACTGCTGTCACTGAATCCGGTAAACACGTAGAACTGCACGGTCCAGGCGTCACTCAGCTCCCTGGAGACAAACCCTGAAAGTTCTGTCAATGCGTCGCCATCCGTTATCGCAGATTCGCGATAATCAAGTATCAATCCAACGCGGGCCGCATCACTTGCGTAGAAGATACCGCCAACCGACGCAATGAGGACATCCTCCAGATCGACGGCGTCGGGGTCCCCACGGAACTTGTAGCCGACCGATCCCAACAGCGTGAACTGGTCGAAGAACTTGTAGAGATCCGTGCGCAGCGTGAAGTCCTGCTCACCGGTACCTAATCCCTTGTTCTCGTCCGCTGTGCCGAACTTGACCTTACCTGTGATGTCCAGCGCAAGACCCAGTCTGTCGCTGTACAGAACATCATAAACAGTGATTCCTGCGATGATATCGCCAAGCCCACTCTCGGTTACGGTCTCTCCACTGCCAGGTATGGGCTCGCCACCCGGGCCGATGACGGTCGTTCCGGCAGGCGCGCGTATGCTCAGGTATGGCACCGTCAGATCGAACGATACGCGCGGCAGGTTCAGGCTGAAGCCAACCGGTAGATAGAGATCCTCGATATCTGTGTCACCGCCAAACGTGCCGCTCGAGTATTCCAGGCCTGTAGACCAGCTGGTCGTTACGGTTGAATCGTCCGCAATACTGTTGCCGCCTGCGAACAGGAGCAACAGGCAGAAAAATTGGGTAGCACCCCGCATGCTTTGGCTCATCTTATTCTCCAGTCGCGAGAATGTTCTTGTTCGTTGGGGTGCGGGGGCCGACAGGTTTCGCCCCCGCTGTTGGTGGCCGTCAGTCGCCGCTGCCGTCTGCAGGCGGATCAGGAAGATTTACGCCCTTCTCTTTGGCGCGTAACTGCATTTTTTCCTGGTGCTGCTTCATGAACTGCGACCGCGCTTTCGGATCCGACTCCGTGATTCGAAGCTGTTCGCGATACTGATTGCGTTCCTGCGCGTTCATCAGCTCGCCGCCATAAATACCCTGGTTGCCATTCTGAGCGTTGTCAGGTGCGTGGGTACGATCCTGATCACGATCCTGATCACGATCCTGTTTGCGATCCTGTGCAGGGTCATTGACCCGGTCACGATCACGCACACGATCCCGATCAAAGTCCCGCTGGCCACGCTCAACCTGAGCACGTTGCGGCGGGGAGGCTCCGCCTTGACCTTGGCGCCCCTGAGCTACGGCAGAAGCAGATGTAATGGCAAGTGCGCTTGCGACGAGAATGCCGATAGTCGTTTGGGCTTTCATGGTGGTTCTCCTGTTGACTATGTTCATTTAAGAGAACGCTGCCGATGTGCGCTCGTTGACACCCTGCCAGTCCGTATTTCTACCTACAATTTTGCTGCGTCGGGGGTGACTGCACGAGTGATGCGCGTAGAATGCGCCCGCTATGACCAAGCGCGTAATTCTCGGCCTTTCAGGCGGCGTGGATTCGGCCGTTGCCGCCCTGCTCCTGAAAGATGAAGGCTACGACGTCCATGCCCTGCACATGACCAACTGGGAGGACGATGACGGCTATTGCACAGCCGCCGAGGACCTCCAGGACGCACGTCGCGTGTGCGAACAGCTCGATATTCCGCTGCACCACGCTAACTTCGCCAGGCAGTATCGCGATCAGGTGTTCGAGTATTTCCTCAAGGAATACCGCGCCGGACGAACGCCCAACCCAGACGTGCTCTGTAATCGCGAGATCAAGTTCGGCGTTTTTCGAGACTATGCGAAACGCCTGGGCGGCGACTTGCTCGCAACCGGGCACTACGCGCGCGCAGGGCTTGTCGACGGCTACGGTGCTCTGTTCAAGGGCAAGGACCCTGGCAAGGATCAGAGCTACTTCCTGCATGCCGTCAGTGCGGACGCGCTTGCAGAGACCGTATTCCCGCTTGGCGAGCTGCTCAAGGGCGAGGTGCGACAGATCGCACGCGATCGTGGGCTGCCTGTTCACGACAAGAAAGACTCGACAGGTATCTGTTTCATCGGTGAGCGGCCGTTTCGTGAATTCCTGGCCACCTATCTCCCGGCGAACCCCGGGCCCATGCGTACGCCTGATGGCGAAGTCATGGGCGAACACCAGGGCCTCATGTACTACACCCTTGGCCAGCGCCAGGGCCTGCTGATCGGCGGTCATCGCGACCACGGTGAAGAGCCCTGGTACGTGGTCGGCAAGCATCTGGCTGACAACGCACTCATCGTCGCTCAGGGCGAGCACGAGATGCTGTTCTCCGACGGCCTGACCGCCACCGATGCCAGCTGGATCGGCAAGGCACCGGACGGACTCGACAATGGCCTGCGGTGCGCAGCGAAGGTTCGCTACCGCCAGGCGGATCAGGCCTGTGTCGTTACGGCCCTGGGGGACAAACGGCTGGACGTACGCTTTGATGAGCCGCAAAAAGCCGTGGCACCGGGCCAGTTCGTCGTGTTTTATGCCGGCGACCGCTGTCTGGGTGGTGCCGTTATAGACGAATTGGGGTGAGCGATCGCTTCTGCCATTCGTTATAATGCGCCCCCCGCGGCCCGCTGGCCGTAAAGAAAACCTCAAATTCCGGAGAACACACGATGACGGACAGCTTCGGCGCGCGCTCAGCGCTTGCAGTTGGTGGCAAAGATTACGAAATCTACCGACTCGACGCAGTCAAGGACGGCCATGTAGACCGCCTTCCCTACTCACTCAAGATTCTGCTTGAAAACCTGCTGCGTCACGAGGACGGCCGCGACGTAACCCGCGACGACATCCTCGCACTGGCCAACTGGGACCCGACAGCGGCTCCAAGTACTGAAATCTCGTTTACGCCGGCACGCGTCGTCCTCCAGGACTTCACCGGCGTTCCAGCTGTGGTCGACCTTGCCGCGATGCGCGACGCCGTGGTCAAGCTCGGTGGATCCGCCGAAGACATCAATCCGCTTTCCCCGGCCGAACTGGTCATCGACCACTCGGTACAGATCGATCACTACGGTGCCGCGAACGCGCTTGATCTCAATACCAAGATTGAATTCCAGCGAAATATGGAACGCTATTCCTTCCTCAAGTGGGGGCAGTCAGCGTTTGATAACTTCCGCGTCGTGCCGCCGAATACAGGCATCGTCCACCAGGTCAATCTCGAGTACCTGAGTCGCGTCGTTTTCGGCGTCGAGAAGAACGGCACGCTGTCCGCCTACCCGGACACGGTCGTCGGCACGGATTCAC
>Ga0224509_10000330_pt1 | contig 12855 bp, 12 predicted proteins | sample SF_Jan12_sed_USG_5_FD_170158 | JGI IMG/M metagenome (GOLD analysis project Ga0224509, IMG submission 170158) | Sediment microbial communities from San Francisco Bay, California, United States - SF_Jan12_sed_USGS_24 | ecosystem: Environmental > Aquatic > Marine > Sediment | place: USA... | reverse complement strand
ATAAATTCAGTAAAATCTTTACCCCTGGTAAATCGAAGCATGCGATCGTAGTTTTTGCGCCGCGCGGCATCGCCCAGTATGTGATAGGCCTGATTCAAAACTTTGGTCTTTTCTTCGGCTGCTTCGGTACGGTCGGGATTTTTATCCGGATGCCATTCTTTGACCTTATTCAGGTAGGCCTGCTTGATCGCTTGCGGGCCGGCTTTTGGTTCGATCCCCAGCAGTTCATAATAATTCACAATTTTTTCGGAGGAATTGTTCATTTTAGCTGTTGATGCCGCTTTCCATTAGAATGTTCCGCAATATCCCATTTTTTTTGCGGCACCGTCTTTGACCCGGAACAATATAGGAGAATATAATGCGGACGTCCATTATTTTATTGGCTTTAACCGAAAGAAATTAAGGGTCAGATATGTCCGGTTGCAAAAATTTTCAGAATACCGTACAAGCGATGCCGCGGACTTTTTGAACGCTTTGACCTAGTCCGGTCAATTCTCGGGCAGTGCGATATTTATTTCTTCGATAAAATGAATTTGCCGAGGTCATCCTGAATTCCATGCGCAGCATTCGTGACTTAAAAAGCCAGGCGACGCGCCTGACCATGTTGGGCCTTATTGTCGGAGCCGTGCTGATCAGTTTTTCCGGGGTCTGGGTTAAAGTGGCCCACGTCTCGCCGAACGTCTCGGCCTTTTACCGCGTTTTTTTCGGCAGCATTGTTTTACTCGCGGCGGCCCTGTACCATCGGGAAGTCAAATGGCCGGAGCTCCGGCATCTGCTGTTGAGCGTGTTATGCGGCATTCATATTGTCGCTTCGCAAGTTGCAGGCGGATCAGATGGGTGCGCCCCCTTTTTTTGTGCTGCTGCTGGTTTCGCTTAGCACCGCTGTTTTTTCATAGACCGACATCTCTGGTGAACTGGCTGGGGGTAGTGATCGCCCTGGCAGCCATTTACCTGGGAATGGCCGGAAAACCGGCGGACGCAGATCCTACCCCCGGTGCCGTTTTAACTCACCGCGGATAACAGTAGAATAAATAAGGAGACATCATGCCTATCATCGATAAAAGCAAACCGGTATTGGTTACCGGCGGCAGTGGTTATCTGGCCTCCTGGATAATAAAAATGCTGCTGGAAGACGGAATCGACGTCCATGCAACCGTGCGCGATCCCGCTGATGCAAGTAAGATCGATCATCTCAAGGCCCTGGCTGAGACCTCAAAGGCCCAATTGAAGCTCTACCGGGCGGAGCTCATGGATTCCGGCAGTTTCGATGAACCCATTCAGGGCTGCGAGCTTGTGATTCACACTGCCTCGCCCTTCTTTATTACGGGAATCAAGAATGCAGAAGAAGAATTGATTCAACCGGCGCTGGAGGGCACTAAAAATGTTCTGGAAGCAGTAAACAGGACTGATGCGGTCAAACGCGTCGTGCTGACCAGCAGCATTGTGGCCATTTTTGGCGATAATGTCGATAAAGACCAGGCGCCCGGAGGCATATTTACCGAAAAAGAATGGAATGTCACCAGCAGCAGCGGGCACCAGCCCTATTCATATGCCAAGACGGCCGCCGAAAAAGCAGCCTGGGAGATGGCCGGCAAACAGGACCGCTGGGATCTGCTGACGATAAACCCCGGCTGGATGCTCGGCCCTTCTCTGTCGAAAAGAAAGGACTCGACAAGCATTCGGACCATGATTGAATTTGCCGATGGGACTTACAAAAGAGGGGTTGCAGAGATCTGGATGGGGACCGTTGATGTGCGTGATGCGGCATCTGCCCACATCAAGGCGGGCTATACGCCCGAGGCCAGCGGCAGGCACATTGTCGTCGGTGGGGAAGCCACCTTGTTCGACGTTGCCAATATTCTTCGCAAGCATTTTAAAGATGATTTTCCGTTCCCGAAAACACAGGCGCCCAAATTTGTGTTCTGGCTGATAGCGCCGCTATTTGGCTTTACCCGAAAATTCGTGAGCAAAAATGCCGGCATCAAGATCAAATTTGACAATTCATACAGCCAGGCTGATTTAAAACTCTCTTACATTCCGCTTGAGCAAACGGTGACGGAACATTTTCAACAGATACTCGATGATGGTTTGTTGGACTGAGTTTCAGGTTAAACGGGTTATTTGTATGCCGTATCCGGCATCCGTCAAGCCGGAAGAAAGGGGCAGGCCGTATCCAGCCCGCCCCAGGTGGTTGCAACCTCCTTGCTGATCAAAGCGGTTTTGCGGGGTTGTACAGTCAGGCGATCAGTTCGTCTTGCTTACCCCGACAGAGACTGAGAAACCGCTGTCCGAAACATAGGCGGAAGCTTGAAACTCGTCTTGCGGTGCAGCATAACTTTCGGCGCTGCTGTAATAGTTGTTCGTTTCCCGTACCACCGAATGATGGTGTCGCCACTTGAAGTGTCTTGGATGGCCACCGCGGTAGACCGGTCGATGGCGCCAGGGACGGTATTCGGGCCGGAAGCGCGGCGGTACGCGATAATGATGCCGCCTGTTATATTTGTGCTTGAACCGGAGTACTGGACGATAATGGTGACGCTTGGGTTGATAAGCCCGGCCGCGGTCCCGTTTAAATTTGCGAACCGCTGGTTTATCCCATTTCTGAAAGCTGCCGCCGCGGTCTTGGTTAAACTTGTGAACCGCAGATCGATCCCCATTCTGAAAGTCGCCGCTTCGATCCACACGGCGATCGCCGCCCCTTTCGCGTTGGGCCCATGAATTAGCGCTTACAGCCAGAAAAAACCCAATTAATACCACGCTTATGATAATGATCTTTTTTTTCATGATTTTCCTCCTTCTTTTTATAGTTTTAAACGCCCATTTGAGGTCAGAGCGTCCGTACCATGATCAGGCGTGTATGACATGTATGATGCAACGGGTTTCCGAATGGTTTACAAAAAAAGGCAAACTATGAATTATTGATTGGTATCCTGGATACTTGTAGATCACAAAATATCCGTGTTGCATTGTTTTTGAGCGGCGATTTGAAGAAATTCCAGCAAAAATAGCTGCAATTGCAGAAATCATTTAAAATGAGTTGACAGAAGGTATATCGTTCGTTATAAAACGACCGGTTGGTATATATCATTAAGTAGAGGAAATATATGGCGGCTAAAGGTATCCAAACGCGTCAAAACATCATCTCAAATGCGCTGCGGCTTTTTTGTGTCAAGGGCTATTACAACACCTCGATCAAGGACATCCTGGGTGCCACCGGTTTGACAAAAGGCGGGCTGTACGGCCATTTTGCCAGTAAAGAAGATCTCTGGTATGCGGTTTACGATGAGGCCTTGGGCATCTGGCGCAAGATTGTTTTTCGGGGTATCCAGTCCAGCGCCGATCCCCTGGAACGTATTCAAACCCTGATTGAAAATGATATTAAAACCAAACTCGGAAACCACATATTCGAGGGCGGCTGCTTTTTCCACAGTATGCTGGTTGAGCTGTCGGGACAATCCGTTGCCATGAGCAGCCACCTGATGCAGGGTTTTAATCAACTGGCCGGGCTGCTGTGCGCCTGGCTGGAACAGGCTGAGAAACAGGGGCTGCTCAAAGAAAATCTAAATTTCAATGAAATTGCCAACTATATCATCATTTCTTTAAACGGCGCGGCCGCTTTATACGCCCCCAGCCGCGATCCGGCCATTCTGGCTCAGACCGTTTCCCAGCTTCACTTTTATATCCAGCAGCTAAAAAAATAAAATAATTTGGATTGATTCATCGTCAGTACTTTATTGGGATATAAATATACCGACCGGTTTGAATATATTTAAATTCCAATAGATTTTTGGCTTTTAATCCCATGATTGCAGTCGCTGCTCTACTCCGATACCGTTTTGGAATATCAGCAATTATGGCAGAAATATTAAAGTTTTTCGGCAATTATGACGATATTAGGATTAGAGACCAAAAAGCGGTCTCAAAATTAAACCCTGTGCTGAAATTCCTCCTGAGAAGTCCCGCGTTCAAGCGGTACCCCTGGACCTGATCTGAAGTTTTGAGGCTGCTTTAAAAATCGGTCAAACAAATTCGATTCAGGGAGCCGCCACATGAAAAAAATTCTCGTTATTATCGCAATCATTCTGATACCCACTATCGCTTTTGCCAATTTTTCAATCCAGCTTGACAATAACACCGGCAAAAAAATGTTTTACCTGCTTTACTGGATTGATCATACCTACGACTGGCCGCATCCGTTTAATCTGGCCGGCGGTGAACTGAAGTCCTCAGAAAGCATTGATCTAAGATCGGACTATCGAAACGGAAAGTACTTTGTGGTCTGGAGCAATAATGGGGACTGGCAAAACAAAGTGATGCTGAATGTGAACGACGATGTCAAATCGGTCATTGTGACACCAATTAAAAGCAGCATGACAAAATAAAATATGCGTTGCGGCCCTAAATTTTCCGGCCGTTTCGTGCTTACGGAAAGACCCGACAAGGAATTAAAAAAGGGATATCAGAATTAATCTGATTTCCCTTTTTTATTAAATCGAAATTCAGACGCGTTCAACCTGGACCAGGCAGGTATTGCAAGGAAAAGCACCGCCGGGAGACATGGCATCTTTGGTGAGAACGTTCACGCAGCCGCCGTCATCCACACCATCCGCATCCAGCTGAAACCAAATGCCGGCATCCAGGCTGGCTACCCCCGGCATAATCCGATCGGTGACTTTGGCGATTGTGCGCAGGCGGCCGCGATCATTGTAAACCATGACCCGGTCTCGGTCTGAAATACCTCGGGCGGCGGCATCGGCCGGGTTTAACCAGATGCGGTCATCGGCTTTTTGTTTCAAATGCGGAATATTATCGAATTGAGAATTTACCCGGGTTTTGCCATGAGGGCTGACCAGTTGCAGGGGAAATTTTGCATAAAGCTTATCACCGGGGCTTTCCCAGGGTTCGATATACCGGGGGGTCGTCGGGATCTGCGGATGGTTCATTAGCTCAATTTTATGGCTGTATATTTCAATTTTACCCGATGGTGTCGCAAACGGATGCCCTTGCGGGTCTTCGATCTGGCTTTTAAATGCCACCCAGGGTTCGTTGAGCTCAACGCGATGAACACCTTCTTGCTTAAATTGCTGCTGGTCGGGAAAATGCGGTGTTGCATCCAGAAACGATTTTAACCACTGTTCCGGGGACCGGTCGTTATAGCCTTCAACGCCCAGGCGGCGTGCCAACTCCGCAAAAATAGCCAGGTCCGAGCGGGTCTCCGGCATGGGATCTATCACTTTGTTCATATAAATACAGTAAGGCCCGCCCAGCCAGGGCTGGCCGATATCTTCCTGTTCAAGATAATGGGTCACCGGCAGGACGATGTCCGCATATCGCGCGGTGGGCGTTAAAAACAGGTCATGTACGGCGATAAAGTCCAAGGCCTTGAGTGCTTCGATGCCTTTGTTGACATTTAAGAACTGGTTTAAAATATTGCAGCCCACCACATAAAGCAGCTGGATTTCAGCCGGATAACCGCCGGCGGTCCCCGTTAACAGGGTGTCGTAAATTTCAGTGACATGGATCTCAGGGTTTTCTAATTGCGGCACGGGCAAAGACGCAGCTAAAGCGCCAAGCGCCATACGGTCGGTGCCCCCGGCCACATGGCCGCCGGTTACGCCGATGTTGGCGGTCATGGCGGCCAGCGTTATGGCTGCACGATGAAACTGCTCGCCAAAGGCACTACGACCCGGCGCCCATCCGGTGCAAAGTGCCGCCGGCGTTAAAGTGGCGTATTCCCGCGCCAGCCGGGTAATATCTTCAGCCGGCACACCGCTTATCTGCGAGGCCCACGCCGGGGTTTTGGGAATTCCGTCGGTTTTTCCGGTGACATCGTTTTTAAATTCGTCAAATCCGAAGGTACAGGTTTTGATGAAGTTCTCATCATATAGATCCTCGGCAATCATGACATAGGCCATGGCGATCATCACAGCAGTGTCCGTGCCCGGTTTTACAGCAATCCATTGTTCAGCCAGGCTGTCGGCAGATTGGGTCCGGCGGGGGTCAACGACAATAATTCTGGCACCTTTTTTCTTTGCCTGCGAAAGATAGGCAGCGGTGTAAGGTCGGAAACGGGAAACCAGCGGATCCCAGCCCCACAGAATGATTAATTTGGAGTGCAGCAAATTGTCGCGGCTGTTGCCGGTAAACTGGGTTCCAAGGGTGGTAGCGCAGGCGAAGCGGGCGCCTTCCAGCGAGGTGCTGCCCCAGACAGTGGTGCATCCGCCAAACAGGTTAAAAAAGCGACGCGCGGTTTTTAAGGTATTGTTCAGCGCCGCTTCGTTGCCGAAATAATCCATCAGCAGGGTTGCGTGGGGCCCGAAGGTTTCTTTGACCTGTTTTAATTTTTGAGCCACTGTGTCGAGGGCTTCGTCCCAGGAGATGGGTTTAAACGCTGCGCGGCCGCGTTCGCCGATCCTTTTTAAAGGCTGAGTAAGGCGGTCGGATGCATAAACCACATGTTTCTGGGAAAGTCCACGGATGCATGCTTTTAAGCCCGGTCCGCGCTGATTGTCGGTGCGGATGCGAGTGATCTTGCCGTCGCAAACATGCACCTTGAGCAGACAGCGCGCCCCGCAATCATAAGAGCAGGTCGTGGTGATGACCTGCTCATTTTGTTTTGGCGAATTTTCATTCATGACAGTGGTGGGTATTGAGCATTTTTTTAAACCACGAAGGCACAAAGTTCACAAAGGATTTAAAACGTTTTTAACATGTTATTCTTTGTGTCCTTTGTGCACTCTGTGGTGAACAAATAGCCGTTTTATATTAGACTGTTGTATACACAATTTTAACCGATCATGCCACCCGAAACTTGCGTTATCCGGATCCGCTTTAACTTTCAGGAGGATTTCGCTATGGTTTTATGTTAGCGTCTGTTTGTCACAGCACAGGTCAATAAAAATGAGCACATTAGAACGCTATTATCCGATTGTCGATGACATTAATGCTTTCGCTGCAGCTGCACGCCGGCCCCAGCCGTTGTTTGTGTGGACCAACACACTGCGCACCACATCACCTCAACTGGTGGATGTCCTGCAACACGACGGCTATGACCTCACCCCGCTTGACTGGCATCCCCAGGCGTTTCGGGTTATTTGTCGGGATGGAAGCGAGAGTCTGGGCCGCCACTGGGCCTATCTGGCGGGCTGGTTTCACATCCAGGAGGCCAGCTCGATGATACCGGCCCTGCTGCTGGACCCGCAGCCCGGTGAGCGTGTGCTGGATTTGTGCGCGGCCCCCGGTAACAAGACCGCACTGATGGCGCAGGCCCTGGGGAATCGGGGCACGGTTGTGGCCAACGATATTTTTTGGGACCGCATACGGCCGCTGCGCTCCGCCATTGACCGGCTGGGGCTGCTCAATGTGAGTGTGACCTGCCATGACGGCACCGCCTATTCGCGGGCAGCCGGGGAATTTGATTGTGTTCTGGTGGATGTTCCCTGCAGCTGTGAAGGCACCAGCCGCCGCTTTCCGGGCCTTTTGCAACGGCCGCCCACGCGACGCATGCCGAAACGATTCAGAAAGCAACAATTGCTGCTGGAAGCGGCGATCCGCCGCTGCCGGGTCGGGGGTCGTATTTTATACAGCACCTGCACCTTTGCGCCTGAAGAGAATGAAGCCGTGGTGGACGCCGTGCTCGCTGAATTGCCCGGGGCGGTTCGTATTTTGCCGGTCAGCCTGCCGGGATTAGAAACAGCACCCGGCCTGGCGGCCTGGGGGCGCGAATCCTTTAAGGACGACCTTCAGCACACCATCCGAATCTGGCCGCATTTGAATGACACCGGTGGATTTTATATCGCTCTCCTGGAAAAAATTGGCCGCCCCTCCGGTAAAACGGCTGAACCGCCTGAAGTATCCCACCCGGACTTTCAAACGGCCTCCGGCAGTACCCAGCAAACGCTGGACGATGCCGCCCGCATGTTTGATATCCTCAGCGAGCGTTTTGGTATTGATCCGGCCGCTTTTTCCGATCTACAACTGCTGATCAAGAGCCGGCGGGATATTTACGGGGTAGCCGCCGATCACCGGCCACCGCAGATGGCCAAATGCATCAGCGGTCTGCCGCTGTTTCATATGCATTTTCAATATCCCAAGCTGACCACGTCATGTGCGGCGACCTTCGGCCCCGCGGCCGGCCGCAACGTGATCGATGCGTCCGCCAGCCAGCTGCAAGCTTATCTGGCCCGCAAGCCATTTACCCTCAAAAAAGATCAGGCCCGGGCCTGCGACGGCAGCGGATATGTGCTGATGCGCTATCACAATGCCGTTGTGGGTGTTGGGTTTTATGATCAAAATCAGGACGTTGTCGCCAGTTTATTTCCCAAGAGCATGGCCGCCTTGTAAGGTTCCGCCCCTTTTTGCGACTAACGCATCAAAACTCTGACTTTTTGATAATTAATGCTTATGTTTTAAGCAGTTCTTCTTAAAACCCTCGTACCAGGTGGAGCTAAAAATGTTAAAAAAAATCTTTATTATGGGCGCAATATTTCTGATAGGCATCGTCCTATTCGGCTTTCAAAAGTCAAACGACAAACAACTTAAGCAGGAAGAGAAGAGTCCCCTTATGAAGACAGAACCTAAAAACTACAAGACCGCAACATTTGCCGGCGGCTGTTTCTGGTGTGTTGAATCGGATTTTGAAAAAATTGATGGCGTGATCGAAGCCATATCCGGCTATGCCGGTGGTGAGGAGCCGAACCCGACTTACAAGCAAGTTTCGGCCGGTGGAACCGGTCATACCGAAGCGGTCCAGGTGCGCTTTGATCCGGACAAAATCACCTACAAAGAACTGCTGGATGTTTTGTGGCGTCATATGGACCCCACCGATGCCGACGGGCAATTCGTCGATCGCGGCTCCCAGTATCGACCCGCCATTTTTTACCATGACGAAGAACAAAAGCGCATTGCGCAAGCGTCGAAAGCGGAGCTGGAAAAATCCGGCCGATTTACCAAACCGATTACCACCGAAATTGTTCCATTGACAAAATTTTATGCGGCCGAGGATTATCATCAGGATTATTACAGTAAGAATCCCTTGCGCTATAAAATGTACCGTTACGGCTCCGGCCGTGATCAGTTTCTGAACCGCACCTGGAGCGCTGAGGCCAAACCCTCCGCTCAGCCGATGAAATCCGCGGATACTACAAAATATTCAAAGCCCGACGATACCGTGCTTAAAAAGAAATTGTCGGCCATGCAATATAAAGTCACCCAGCAAGACGGCACCGAGCCGCCATTCAATAACGAATATAATGATAACAAAAAAGAAGGCATCTATGTGGACATCGTTTCCGGAGAACCGCTGTTTGCTTCGGTGGACAAGTTTGATTCCGGCACCGGTTGGCCCAGTTTCACCAGGCCCCTGGTGCGCGAAAATATCGTCGAGCACCAGGACCGCAAGTTTTTCATGGTGCGAACCGAAGTGCGCAGCAAGCACGCTGATTCCCATCTGGGACATGTGTTTCCGGACGGACCGGCGCCCGCCGGTTTGCGGTACTGCATTAATTCCGCCGCCCTGAAATTTATTGCCAGAGAAGATTTGCAAAAAGAAGGGTATGGCGAATATTTAAAATTGTTTGAGTCTGAATCCGCTCAAACGGCCAATTAATCGTTCATTAAATGTGTAAATGCAAAAAGGGAATCCGGTAAAACGGATGCCCTTTTTGTTTTGAAAACGAATGTCGCCTGATAAGGTGCCTGTCAGGACTGACGCCCGCCGTCTTTAAAGGCCTCGTCCAGTTCCACCTGGAAGCCGTTGACCAGCGCGTTGGTCTGGTTGGCCATGCCCACCACGGCCATCAGCTCGGCCAGCATTTCATCCGTCATGCCTTTTTTTCTGGCGGCCGCCGTATGGCTGTTGATGCAGTATTTGCAGCCGTTGGTCACGCTGACAGCCACATATAACATCTCTTTGACCAGCGGATCGAGTGCTCCGGGGGCCGTCGCCTCTTTGACTCCTTGCCAGGTGCGCCGCAAAAGTTCGGGTTGCACCGCTATGGCCTTCCAGAAGTTGTTGATCCAGTCGATTTGCCGGGTGGCCATGATGTCATCGTAAACCGCGCGCACCTCCGGGCTGGCCGCTTCGTATTCGATTAGCTTAACCGTTGCCATTTGTATTCTCCTTTCGTTCGATTCTATTACAACAGGTGGCGTTCTATTTTGGATTTTGGCTTTAATAAGGCGGATCTCGCCTCAGAGGATGATGAAACGGTGTTTGAGTCTTTATTTTTTTTATAGAACCGGCTGGCTTTGGCGCGATTGCCGCAATCGGCCATGTCACACCAGCGCCGGCTGCGGTTACGGCTGATATCCAGAAACAACCAGCCGCAGATCGGGCCGGCACATTTTTTCACCCGCCTGAATTCTTCTGAGACCAGCAGGTCGGCGGCAGATCGGATAACCGGATTCAGTATCCAGTCCAATTTTGTTTTATTACCCGCCATATCCAAATAAAAACCCGCTTGAGTTTTAACGATTTGGGATCGCATCATGGCTTTGCCGAGGTAATTATTAAAAACCGCTAAATCTTCTTGGGCCGGGGACTGACCTTTCAGGGTAATCGTAAATATGCGGTAGATGCCTTCCCGCAGTTCAATGGCACGCCTGTGGGCGCTATTGGCTTCAGCAGGATACCCGGCAGCTCTGCGCAATAATATTTTGGCCTCATCATCGGTGATCGTACCCACATGCCGGCTCCACGCCACCAGATCGTGATAGGTATTCAAATATTCACCAAGGTCTGCGCAGCCATAGCAGTGTACCGTATTCGCAAAATCAAGACACAAGGCCCCCCCGGATAACTTGATATTACCCGCATCCCTTTTTTCGCGCATTTGATTTCTCCATCAAAACTTTATAACCTTCAAAAACTATTTGACAGGTTATAAAAAATAGACTATCCATATAACCATCAAAAATTTAATAGATGGTTAGGCGTTTGTCAAGTATTTTAATCGCGAACAATTAGATGATAGATGGCAATAAAAATTCTATCCAAGGAGGTGTAATCCAATGGCAGATAATAATATTCACAAAACAACCAAAGGTGGCTGCTTGTGCGGAAACGTTCAATTTGAAATTCATGGAGAGCCTAGAGATATTGTAAATTGCCACTGTTCAAAATGCAGAAAGTTTCATGGCAATTATGGCGCCTACACAAGCGTTAAAGTCGAAAATTTAAAAATTACCGAGCAAAAAAGGTTGAAGTGGTATAAATCTCCTACAGATGAAACCGCCAATGTGCATCGTGGTTTTTGCACCGAATGTGGGTCATCTCTTTTCTGGCATCCAAAAGATCAGCCAAACATTGCCATTGCTGCAGGTTCATTAGATTCACCGACGAATTTAAAAACAATCGGCCATGTTTGGTGTAGCCAAATCTCGGATTTTTATAAAATTGAGGACGATCTTCCTCGATTTGATCAGAGATGGGTTACCTAAAAGATGTGAACCACACCATTCAACCAACTAAAAAGGAGACCGAAGATGAACGGTCCGCAGTTAAGCAAGGCTTTGCATGAGAGCATTGGCAAACAAGGCTTTCAAGGGAAAATCGTCTCCATTGAGCATGTTAAAGAACTTGAAACAGAAATCATGACCCGTTACCAGAAAGGACTGCTGGACCCGGACCTATATGACGCCTATCTGGCATCTTTTAATTTCGCCTGTCAGCAAAACATACAGGATGCTCGATCGCTGATTATCGTAACCGTCCCGCAGCCCCAAATAAAGGTTACCTTTTTCCGGGACGATAAGTCCTACCCGGTTGTCATTCCACCCACTTATTATTCTGCTATCGATAACGATGTGGCGGGTCTTCTGAAAGCGGATCTCGAACCGCAGGGATATCAGCTGCAAAAAGTCAGGCTGCCCGAAAAACTGCTGACCGTGCGCAGCGGCCTGGCCCAGTACGGGAAAAATAACATTACGTATGTAAAGGGGATGGGAAGCTTTCAGCGGCCGGTGGTGTTTATTTCCGATTATCCCTGTGAGGAGGACAGCTGGGGCGAAGCAGCGGTCCTGGAGCAATGTGAAAACTGCAGTGCCTGCTTGAAAGCATGTCCAACCAAGGCCATCGTTTCGGATCGTTTCCAGTTGTATGCTGAACGCTGTCTGACCTACCACAATGAAAGCACTAAAACGTTTCCGCAATGGTTGTCTGCCTCCTGGCACAACTGCCTGGTGGGCTGCATGATCTGCCAGAAAGTGTGTCCGGCCAATAAAGATGTGGTTAAGTGGATTGAGGCCGGTGCGACTTTCGGTAATGATGAAACGGACCTTATTTTAAACGGTGTTTCCAGGGAGCGGTTGCCGCCGGAGACCCTTGAAAAGCTTATAGGGCTGGACATCATATCGTACTATGATGTTCTGGGAAGAAATCTGAAAGTGCTAATTGAGAAGCCGGGTTAGCTTGCCTGACTACGGCAGGTGTTTTTTCGGCAACTGAAACCCGGCGATTCAGATTTGACAGGGCCAGGGGAGTTTGATAGTTTAAAAGATCAAATTCATTGAAGATATACTGAATACCTTTTTATACTTCTTTTCCTGATAAACGCAGGAGGATTTATGGTCAAAAGACGACTTCAACTGGTCGCATTGCTTTGCTGTTTTTTAATCGGACTGAGTGCCTGTTCGCGCAAGTGGGTGGTTATCGGAGCCGCGGCGGCGGCGGTGGGCACCGGCGCGTATTATTACGTAAAAGGGGATCTCAAAAGAAACTATGAAGCCCCGATGGACAAGACATGGGATGCAACGGTTAAGGCTTTAGAAGCGCTTCAAATTAACGTTGAATCCAAACAAAATGATGCCTTAACCGGCGTTATTAATGGTAAATTGGCCGATGGCAAAAGCTATACC
>Ga0224509_10000329_pt1 | contig 12862 bp, 11 predicted proteins | sample SF_Jan12_sed_USG_5_FD_170158 | JGI IMG/M metagenome (GOLD analysis project Ga0224509, IMG submission 170158) | Sediment microbial communities from San Francisco Bay, California, United States - SF_Jan12_sed_USGS_24 | ecosystem: Environmental > Aquatic > Marine > Sediment | place: USA... | reverse complement strand
TCGTAGTCGGCGCGATAGAAAGAGAAACTCAGGTGATGATCGTCCGACCCAATGAAGACTTCACCAACGGGATAGTACTCGTCATCTATATTTAGGTCATCTTCCAGATCGAGTTTAGTACCATTCAGTGAGCCATCGCTATATTTGACGTCACCGCTTATAGTTGGGAACCAGTAATAGCCTCGTACGCCCGCCTCGAAAGCTTGGGCCGGCAAGGAAGCGCCAAATACGACCATAATACTGATGATCAAGAATAGTATCTTCTTCATATGCCCCCCTCGGAAAGGACATTATTGCTTCTCAGCAAAAGCCCAGTTGCGCTCTGTCGCCATTTCTTTGGACGCGGTGCCGTATGTCCGCTAAACTTTTTCATCTCCCATCGGCATCCTACAGAGCCTAAACCGAGACAATGTCCTTCTCCACTCTACTAAGTGTGCGAAACTTGGCAAGATATGAGTAATCAGAACGTGGAAAAACAAAGAGCAATAATTAGGCCAATGTATACCCGAGGGAGTGGAAGTGGTCAAAGCAGGGGGGGGTGCATCAGACACGAGTCTGTTCTAATCGATGTCATTATGCTATTTGTATTGGCTGACTCATTTTGTCTGGTTCCTGCCCTTCTTATTACAAACGGAGAGCAGCAATGATAGATTTACTTGTTGATCCCAAAATCTGGATTAGCCTTTTTTCAATAACGTTGATCCAAATCGCCCTCGGTGCAGACAATCTCATTATCATCACCATCATTGCCAACAAATTGCCCGCGTCTCAGCGCACAAAAGCGATCAACCTTGGCTTAGTGCTGGCCATGGTCTTTCGCATCTTCCTTTTGGCGATAGTCAGCTACATCCTCAAATACGTCACGGGGGTCTTTTACCAACTCGACACCTATTACCCTTCATTGCTTAGACTGCATGTGGAGTTGAGCGGCAAGTCATTGCTGCTATGGATCGGTGGCTTCTTCCTGATATGGAAAGGTGTCAAAGAACTCAGGTTGAAGTCCAAAGGGATGGAACAGGAAGTCGAGAAAGCAGACCGTTTCAGCCAGGTGGTTTTCCTCATTGTTAGCATAAACCTGCTGTTTTCCGTGGACTCCATTCTCACCGTCGTCGGGATGACAGACGTCTTTCTGGTCATGGTGGGGTCGGTCGTTATTTCGGTTATGCTGATGCTGTGGTTTGCCGAATACATTTCCAACTACATGATGAGCAACCCAGACTTTGAGATTCTGGGTCTGTTCGTTCTTCTATTGATTGGTTTCGTCCTGATTCTCGAAGGGGGACATTTTGCACATCTAACGATAAACGATAGTGCCTTTCCCTATATTCCACAGTGGATTGTTATTTTTATCCTTTTGCTGATGTTCACGGTAGATGTGTATCAGAACTGGGTGGAGCGGAAGCGCGAGAAGGATCCTCTTCCTCTGCGTCGGAGAAAAAAGGCGAGTGTGGCAGAGGGGTAAGAAAAAGACAGCCTGATAGATAAGATCATGGCTGGAGTAATGGAACATTGCAAAATATCAAATTCCAAGCACCAAATTACAAACAAATCTCAAATTCCAATACTAAATGACCAAAACAGATTGAGAATTTGAAATTTCGGTCATTGTGATTTGTTTGATATTTGTGATTTGTGATTTGGAATTTCTATTCCTCTAGTACTCCAATACAGCTGGCAGTCGTTGCAACTAGGCACTCCTTAGGGGCGATCAGGGAACCTCCGCACCCTTGGATGTACGGAGGCTAAACGACAGCAGAAGGCAGATGACGATGCCGAACAGACAGAGCAAAAAAGCGTTCCTGAATCCCGACAGAGAGTAAAGGTCGCCGACGCGACCGGCCCGATCTAGAACAGCGCCCGTAACAACTTGATACACGGCAACGCCGAAAAACGGCGCCGGGTTGAGCAGCCCGGCGGTTAGGCCCATAATTTCTTCAGGCGTGGTCTCCTGGACTATCCCCCACAGGGTGCTGATGAACCCGCCCGTGGTAATGCCCATCACTAGCAGCACCAGGGAAAGACCGGCGGTCCCCAATTGACTGTAGAAGAAAATCATTCCTATCCAGGTCAAAGTATACACGGTTAGGATTGCGATCAGGGTATTTCCCTTGTCGAGTGAAAACCGGTCGGTCAGCCAGCCGAAAAAGGGCGCACCAATGATTACGCCCACGGGGATTAGCATGTTCAATTTGCTGGCAAAGATGCGTTCGATTCCAAGAGCTGCCATCAAGAACGGCGTTGCCCACAGCCCCTGCAGGGTTATCAGGGTACCGTATATGCCGAAAAAAACTGTCGCAACGATCCAGAAGTGACCGGATGCCAGCACCTTGAAGACTTTTGCTCTAGAACCCGGATTGCTCCCTGAGGCTGTGGCGGGCCCCACCTGAACCGGCTCTGGGGGAAGGGCATAGTCTCGGGTGAGCAATAGGGTGACAAACGCCAATACCACCGTAATCCCGCCAATTAGGAAAAATGTGGACCTCCATCCCCAGGTACCGGCTGCCCAGGCAAGGGGTGTGGTGGCAATCACGGCCCCGAGATTGCCCATGGACATGAGCAGGCCAATCATAGTGGCAAACTCATTCTTTCTGAACCACTGGGAGATCGCCTTGACCGCCGGCACGTACACACCACCAACGCCAAGTCCGATAAGGGCCCGGCCCACTGAAGCCCAGCCGATGTTTGGCGCCATGCCGAAAAGAAAACACCCAGCAGCAGCCCCCAAGGACCAGTAGCCGATCACTCGCCGGGGCCCGATCCGGTCGGACAAGTATCCCACAAGCGGCTGTTCGAAAGCATAGAGATAGAAATACAAGGACGACATGAAGCCCAGCGCCGTGGCGTTGGTGTGAAACGCTTCTAAAAGGTCCGAGACGATGACCGAAGTGGAGACCCGGTGGAAATAGACGAAAAAGTACACCACGCCGACGACGGAAAAAACCATCCAGCGGTGGGGGTCGCGGTCTGGATAAGGGGTGTGGTTGTTCATTCAGTTTTCAGGGGCTAATGCTTGACGTCACTTGTGATGGCCTGCAATGCCAATTATCTGATAGATGCGGTCCATGTCGAGGTGGTTACGAAGATGCGAGGCCAACTTGTCGTACTGCTCCTCTTTCCAGCGACGGAAAGATCCCAATCTCTCCTTGGTTAGCTCCACATAATCAACACTCATGAGCCGACTAATGAGGCGGTGCCTCAAACCATCGTTATCAAACAGGCCGTGTAAGTAACTTCCCCAGACGCGGCCGTCGCTGGAAATCAGGCCGTCCTTGACCTGTACCGGCTTACCATTACGCTCCACAATTTCCAGCAGCGGAGTAGACGGACCAATAACCCTGCTCTGCCCCATGTGGATTTCATAGCCGCGCACCTCTTCCTCGGGATCAGCTAGTTCGCTCCAGAGCAACCTGGCCTTCACCTGGGTAGTTACTTTTTCTCCCAGGAGCTCTGTCTCCATATCAAGCAGACCCAGTCCGGCCAATTCTTGCAGATCGCTCTCCACACCCAAGGGATCCAGCACCTTACGACCCAGCATCTGATAGCCGCCGCAAATTCCCACCACAGTACCGCCTTTGGCATGGAAGGAAATAATCGCCTCGGCAATACCCTGGTTTTGCAGGTAGTGGAGATCGTTAAGTGTGTTCTTGCTGCCGGGTAGAATCACCAGATCCATATCAAAAACCTGCTCGGGAGTAGTGAAATAGGTAAGGCTAACTGATGGCTCTTGCTCGAGGCTGTCGAAGTCCGTGTAGTTTGAAATGTGCGGCAGACGGATAACACCAACCCGCACCTGTTCCTGTGGTCTCTCTTTTGGCGCCCTCATCTTGAGGTCCAGGGCAACACTGTCTTCTTCGGGAATGTGGATATCCGTAAAATAGTGCACCAGGCCCAGAACCGGCTTGCCGGTGCGAGTCTCGAGAAACTCCACCCCGGAAAGAAGCAAGGATGGATCTCCTCTGAACTTGTTGATGATTAACCCCTTTACCAGGTCCCGCTCCGCTGGCGTGAAAAGCTCCATATGGCCGACTATACTTGCAAATACTCCTCCCCGGTCTATATCTGCCACCAACAGCACTGGGGCCTTCACCCGCTCCGCCATGGAAAAGTTTACCAGATCCTTATCCTTGAGGTTAATTTCTGCTGCACTGCCCGCGCCCTCCAATACCAGGACCTGGTATTGTGCCTCCAGGCGACGATAGCTTTCCATGACCTGCGTTACCAGATCAGATTTCTTCTGATAGTACTCTGCAGCCGTAAAATTGCCGAGTACCTTGCCGTGCAATATGACCTGGGAACCAACATTGGACGTGGGTTTCAGTAGAATTGGATTCATATCAACATGTGGCTCAATGCCGGCAGCCTCTGCCTGTACCACTTGAGCCCGGCCCATCTCGCCCCCTTCCGGAGTGATGAAGGAGTTGAGTGCCATGTTTTGGGCCTTGAATGGAGCTACCCTATAGCCGTCTTGTTTGAGAATCCGACACAGGCCGGCCACCAGGATGCTCTTGCCCACATCCGAACCTGTACCAAGGATCATCAGGTTTTTTGCTGTTGCCATAGGCTTTACTTTCTCTGGGCATAAGGCGCAGGGCACAAGGCGCAAGGCCCATTGATAGAAACCGGTAGCCAGTAGTCAGTAGTCAGTAGAAATGAGTATGGGGCATAGGGCAAATTCAAAATCTTTCACTCTATGCCCTTTGCTTTACCTGTCCTGAGCTTGTCGAAGGATGCTCTTTTACCTTATGCCTTGCGCCTTACGCCTGCTGGCAGCTAAAAAGCTGTCAGCAGTACATATGCCGCCCCAACTATAATCACGCTGATCACCCTGAGCGTTTGCCCCAGAGCAATTAGTAGTCCCCCAAGCTTCGGCTGGAAGATTCCCATGTAGTAAGGAAGCTGGTGCCTTAAGGCCCTCACAGGGGTTGCAATAACGTTTCCCAAGAGCAATGCAACCACCGTTTCCCTGATAGTGAGGGTCCCGGCATCCAATAGAGCCCCGGCTGCTGCAAATCCGGAAGTAAATTCAGCCACCAAACTAAAAATTACTACACTCATGGATTCTATCGGAACCACAGTGGAGGTGATCCCCCCCGCGAGCTGCAACCGTAGCCAGGTGAAAAAACCCAATTGGCTTACTAGCATCACTACCAGATAGACCGGAACCACAAGCAGCATAATCCGCTTCAACCGTTTGACGAATTTCTGCCAGGTATCCTGAATAAGAGCCTGCCAATCCTTTTTCGTTTTTTTCTCGTCCGCCATCTCCACAGGACGCGGTGGCAGTGAAAATCTCGAGTAAGTTACCAGCCCGGCCGTTCGCAGTAGTGTGGCCAGCAACGTCAAAACTAGATAGAGAAGTCCGGCCTGACCTGCCAGCGGAAGAATTATGAAAAATGTCGTGGGGAGATGGAGGAAATAGGCCGGCAAACCATTCAACAGACTGGTTAAAATCACTTCTTTTCTGGTGAGCTTCCCTTCCTCATGGAAGGTCACCAGCATGGCCTGAGCTGCTGTGCCGGAAACGAAGGCGGTGGTGAAAGAAGCTCCAGACCCATCCGGTAAGTGGCCCCAACGCATCAGCGGTCGCACAATGGCTGAGAGACGGCCGGTCCAGCCTGAAGCTTCGATAATCTGGCCGGCGAAAAGCCCGAGAGAAATGAGAAGGGTCATGCGCAGCAGTGGTTTGACAAGACGTTTCCAGAGAAAAGCTGGATCTTTAAAGGACGAAGAGATGGTTGGACTGCCAAAATAAAAAACCAGCAGAGCCAGTAGCAAAAGAGCGGCCAGGATACCGTATAGCAGCCAGGGTGAAGTCCTCTTCTTTGTTTTCAAAGTGCCACTTGTCATTCGTCATTTCTTCGCGCTCGCTGCGCTCAACTGTCATTCGTAGTCATTTGGCCACTGAAAGTGGCCGTCATTACGCTTCGCTGTCAATATGCCTGCGGCGTCATTTGTGGTAATTAGGTCAATACGCTACGCTGTCATTCATAGTTAATTGTCATCGTAGCGTTGAGACAACTTAATGACAGCCGTCAGGCGTAATGACGGGCGCTAGCCCTATTGACGCCGAAGGCAAATGACCCAATAGTGTCTAGTACCTAGTTGAAACGACTGCCAGCCTGTCCTGAGCCTGTCGAAGGGCTGCCCACTAACTTTCTTTGCTCTTTTTCACTATCATCAGTGAAAGATATGGAACCTTCTTGCCCCGTAATTCCTGCGGATTCTTGCAGATCACCTGATCTTCCATACCACATCGAGACACGAGGGTGACCCCTTCCTGTATGCCGAGATCCTCGAGTATGTCCAGTATCTTGTCTAAATGTCGATACACCTTTAGCATTACCACGCAGTCTACCTTGTTGATCATCTCCTTAAGTTGCTCTCCTCCTTTAGAGCCGGAAATCACACAGAAGGTCTCCTCTTGTGCTGCTACTATTTCATGAGCAGCTGCAGTAGCAGCTTGGTAAGAGGTAACACCAGGAATAACATGGACGGGCACTTCTGGAGCCATCTCCTGGATGGTCTGCATCACGTATCCGAAGGTGGAGTAGGTGAGAGGATCTCCGATGGTAATGAATGCTACGTCCTTGCCTTTTTGGACAAACTCCAGAATCAGACGCGCATTTTCTTCCCAAGCTCTTTCCAAGGTTTCCTGCTCTCGGGTCATTGGAAAACTGAGCCTTACGACCTCTGCGCCGTTCAGCATGTGAGATTTTGCATTCTCAAGTGCTAGGGAGTACTCATTCTTGCTCGAGGCAGCGGCAAAAATCACCTCCACCTGGTTCAGCACTCTCATTGCTTTAAGCGTGATAAGTTCTGGATCTCCAGGCCCAACACCTACTCCGTATAAGGTTCCAGGTTTCATAGCTCTCATCCTTTTAGTTTGTGACCTTAGTGGTCTACACACCACCCGTTGCCCCATAAGCGCTAAGTTATTTTGTAAACGTTCCCAGGTTGCATTTATGCCATACGGGGTTGTTTTGAAAGATGAACGTCGAACATCGAACGTCCAACGTCGAATGAAAAGACAAATATCGAATACCGAACATTTAACGGTTATTTCTTTTTCTTTTCAGCCGTTTTGATACTCGTAACGAAAATTTTAATTAATTCTTCTGTTTCCTGAAGAATATCATCGAGTAGTTTAGGTTTATTGATGAGTGGCACACGCTGAATAAGTTTTAACCATCTCTGAGTCTCCCTAAGTTCCTTTAATGAAATACGAAGCTTATGGATAAAGTCCTTTGGGGACTCCGCTGCCTGGGCTTCGCCATGGTTTGGATAAGGTGAAGTGCCCGATTTTAACAATTGACCCGCAACATGGTTGCCTACTCTGGTTTTTGGTAGTTGTTCAACAATCTTTATGATGTGCACCGAATACTCGAGCAGCCTTTCTTCCAGGTCATATGATTGTCTCTTCATCTTTTCCCATTCAATGTTCGATGTTGGACGTTCGATGTGCATTCTTTCTTCGAGCAGCGTTTCTCAAAATGATACGCTTGCTTCTTCATCTTCTTTCCCATTCAAAATTCGATGTTGAACGTTCGATGTTCGATGTTCATCTTTTCAATTGCTCCTGAGCAACAACTTAGTGCTCATGACCCGTTGCTCCCTAGACTTCGGGCTACCGACTGAAATTCGGATGTAGAAATGCCGCCAACTTCTCCACCGCTTCCACCGACCTGGGTCCTGGTCGGGAAAAAATGTGCTCATCCACGAACAGGACCCGACCCTCTTCCACCGCCTTTATGACCCGAAAATTTGGCCGGGATTTTGGCTCGACCGGATTGCGGTTCATGGGACCTTTTTGGACCACGTACACCTCAGGATTGTAGCCAACCAGGGTTTCGATATTGATCCGAACCAGTTTCTTTCTGTTTGGCAGACAGTTGATGCCCCCGGCCTTTAGAATCACATCATTCACAATGGATTGTTGTCCTGCACCCAGGAGATTTGGATAACGCACCTCAAAAAACACACTGGGTCGGTGCTCAGTTGCGGTCAGCCTCTGGCTCAATTGCTGGAGTCGACCCCGCAATTGCTTCACTAACCGGTCGGCCGTTTCCTCGTTGCCAGTGAGAGTTCCCAGCCTGTGAATGACTGAGAAAAGCTCCTCAAAAGTATTTGGCTGAAAGGAAGCTACTACTAACCCTCTTTCCTCTATCTGTCGGATGACCTCGTGTCCATATTTCCTTCCGGAGGCTTGAATAATGAGATCCGGCTGCAACCCCAGCACCAGCTCCATGTTGGGCCGGAGGTGGGTTCCCACACTCGGCTTGCTTAAAATAGCCGGAGGAAAAAGATCCGCCCTGGTCCGGGCCACCAGACGGTCTTCTAGTCCCATGGCGAAAAAGATTTCACTGTAAGCTCCATAGAGTGAAATGATTCTCCTGGCAGGCCCCTCCAAGGAAATGACCTGCCCCAGGTCGTCGGTTATTCTCACTTCTGCCGACGCCATCGCCGGGAGAAACAGCAGCAACTCCAAAGTGAGTAGCACAGCCATTGTGTATCGACCAAAACGAGACATCTTGTTCGCCGTCAACTCTCCGGTGTTTGACCTTGTGCTTAGTGCTTAGTTCCTAGTTTTTTGCTGTCCTCAGTCTTCCAACCTTTTTTTCAATTCGCAATTGTCCTTCGGACTCCCACCCTTCGGGCGGGTTCCCAGTTTCGAAATCCGAAATTCGTAATAATCTCTCTCTGCCCGCTGCTCACTGCTTCCTGCCAGCTGTATTTCTCTATGCTCTATGCTCTATACTCTCTGCCCCTGGCACAAACATCGCTTGAGGCACACCAGTATCAGGGTGCGGGATAATTCTGACCTCAGTCTCATAGATCTTTGACAGATTCTCCTCAGTAAAGGTCTCCATGGTAGGACCATCAACGCTGATGCGCCCGTTCTTCAGAAAAATCAAACGCTGGCAGTAAAGGGCTGCCAGATTCAAATCATGCATAGCGCACAGGAAAGTGGCACCTTGGTTGTTCTTTTCCGAGAAGAGGTCGAACATCTGCATCTTGTGAGCCACATCCAGGTTGGCTGTGGCTTCATCGAGCAGCAGGAGTTCTGCTTCCTGGGCCAGGGTCCTAGCAATAATCACCCGCTGTGCTTCTCCTCCGGAAATCTCAGTGATCCGCCTTTGCGCTAGATCCAGGGTGTCAGTAAGGCGCATGGCCTCCATAGCTCTGGTCAAGTCTTCGTCGCTATCACTGCCAAACTCACGTTGGTGTGGATAGCGCCCCATAAGTACCACTTCAATACACCTAAAAGGAAAAGAGATCTCTAGACGTTGGGGCACCGAGGCTTCCACCAACGCCAGCTCACGAGCAGAGTAGGCCGAAAGCTCGCGGCCGGACACAGTTGCCTCACCCGCGTGCAAAGGCACGACCTTGCTAAGACAAAGAAGTAGAGTAGATTTACCACTTCCGTTTGGACCGAGCAGCCCGACAAGTTCGCTTTTGCCAACATGGAAATCCAACCCATGCAGCACTACTCGATCCCCGTACTTCGCGGTCAAGCCTTGGACGCTAATCAAGAATCACGCCTCCCCTCCTCCGCTTGAGGAGAAGGCAGAAAAAAGGTCCGCCAATCAGAGCAGTGACCACGCCAACCGGTAGCTCCTCACCACCAGGTAAAAGGGTGCGTGATACCACATCAGACCAGAGCAAGGCAAGGCCCCCGAGGAGTCCGCTGAAAATCATGAGCCTCTGATGCGCCGCTCCCACAGTCATGCGCACCAGATGGGGAACCACGAGACCCACAAAGCCGATTACTCCGGAAACCGATACTGCTGCGGCTGTAAGCAGGCTAGCTCCAACCAGAAGCCGGCGGCGCACTCGTTCCACTTCAACCCCGAGTTGACGTGCCTGCACTTCCCCCATCGTCATAATGTCCAATTCCCGGGCACATTTTGCCACTAGATACAAACCCAGGAGCAGATAGGGCAGGGAAAAAGCTACATGTATCCAGCCTCGTCCCTGAAAACTCCCCATTACCCAAAAAACAATCGCCGAAACCGCCTCTTCATCCAGTGCCTTGATCAAAGCAATGAGGGCAGAGAGAAACGTCGCTACAACTATCCCGGCCAGCACCAAGGTGTCCCTTCGCAAGCGTCCTTGTACCCGGCCGAGAATAACCACCAGGGCCAGAGCACCCAGGGCTCCCACGAGTGCCAACAGTGGAATGATACCCAGCCCCAGGTAGGAGGCTCCCCCCAATCCCAGAGCAAAAGCCAGGGCTGCTCCAAAGGCGGCACCGCTGGCAACACCAATGGTGAAAGGATCAGCCAGTGGATTCCTCAGGACTCCCTGGAAAACAACTCCGGCCACCCCCAGGGCAGATCCCACCAGAAAAGAAAGAATCACCCTACTCAAACGAATGTCAAAGACCACCACCAGGGGAGTGCGTTCCACTGATCCAGCCGGAGAAAGACCCAAGCCCTCACCAATGGCAGCCATCACAGTCTCCCACGGGATCTGCAAGTGGCCGATTCCGGTGGCTCCTAGAACTGATAAAAAAGATACTACCGCCAGGAGTACCAGACCGATGACAAAAATTCTCCTGGAGGCAGTCAGACGGCCGCGAATCTCCTGAAGGTTTGGTGAGGTTTGATTCGAGTCAGGCAATTAGCTTCACCTTCCTATTTGAAATTCCACTGCCTTAATGAATTACCATACGTAGGGGCGGGGTTTATCCCCGCCCGTCGTTGGTGGGCAACGCCCACTCTATATTGAACTAATTCCGAATCTCGAAATCCAAAACCCATCCTGGGAGTCCGGAATTTAGAGATTTAGGTATTCAAGAAGGCCTTTTCGGGCGGGGGTAAACCCCGCCCCTGCTTTTCTCTCTAGCCCCTTACTTGTATGTTTCTACTGAAAATGCTCGAACGCAGCCCGTAAATGATCAACCCAAATATCCACGAACTCCTGGAATTCAGCTGTGCCTTTGAGCACCACTAAGCAATTGACGCCTTCTTTTTCCAACATGGATTTCCAAGAGTCTGCCGACGGTCCTGCCATGTCGTTTCTGGCATGATCCCCGGCCACGGTCATGAATGGCATTAGATAGGCCTTCTCGATGCGGTTATTCTTGAGGTCCGACGTGATGTCATCGATCTCGGGCCAGCCTTCTACTGTGCCCACGAAAACATTGGGATCCAATTTCTGCACGTGATAATTGAGAGCTGCATAATAAACATTGGCAGGATGATGGGTGCCGTGGCCCATAAAGACAACCGCATCCGTTTTCCTGCGTTCTGGTGGAATAATTTTAAGCAAGGTCTCCGCCACCCTTTGCACATCTTCGCTGGTAGTCATTAAAGGATAGCCTACTATGACTTTCTGTAGCCCTTTGCTCATACCTGCAAATCTCTGGACATTCTTCACTAAGCCATGGAACTCCGCCCCTGGCATTACGTGGAGTGATTGCACTGCTACGTGGGTAAAATTCTCACGCATCATGCTGGACAAGGCTTCTTCTGGAGTAGCAAGGTGCTTACCCTTTTCGGCCATCTTCCTAATGATTGTGCGTGAAGTGTATCCCCAGCGAACAGGTACTCCTGGAAAGGTTTTTTTTACTGAGCGCTCAATGTTATCGTACGAGATCTGGGCTTCGGGAACAGTGGTGCCAAAAGCAACGAGAAGGATTCCTTTTTTCATTGGCTTTTTGTCTCCATGTGCAGCCAAGAGTGCTGGGGGCAGTACAAGAAAAACCAGGGCGAGCAGAACCAACAATTTAATTGCGGTTTTTGCCTTCATCTTCCACCTCCATCTCTACTAGTCCCGAGGTAAATACCCAAGATCCACAATACGGTGAACGGAACGAGAGATAGCTGGCCCTGGCGCTTCTGAACTGCCGCCGCCCCCCCATAAATAAGTTGATGCCACAAATAAAAAAGCCTTGAGTCTTTCTGGAGACTCAAGGCTTGCACCCAGCTTTCTTCAACCTCGAGGGGTTCGGTATCCTCGTACCGCGAACCGGCAACTTTACCATTGTTGACGCTTCTGGAAAGACGGCAGGTCTTCTGGCTCTCCCGATCTCCGGCTCGCCTTCCCACCCCGCTTCATCCCAAACGCTGTAGAGGGACTTACTGGGCAGTGACTTTAACACCAGGCTGGATTCTGGCTTTACGTTTGCCAGTAACCTTCTCGGCCCGGTGTATACCGGAGATGTCTAACCCCACCTGCACAATCTTGCCGTGGTGATGAGGTCGGGATGACAGCGGCGGGACCGCTCCCGACTTTCACGGGATTCCCTTTTAAACCCGGCCCACAATGAATAATGTGGCCTAACGGCACCGTCCTTTTATGTCTGTCCATCATATCAGCACCAGCGAATTTCAGTCAAGCCTTCAATGACCAGGAGTTTCCCCAAGAATGTTATGAGCGACACAGCCCAAAGGGGAAGGCTACTCCACAACGAGCAATTGAACCCCGCTAAAGCGGGATTCGAAATGTAAGGAAGATATCTGGTCTTATTGTAGTTCGCTCGCAGTCCCCCAGTCCCGCATGGCGGGACTGGGGTTGGTGCTCGCTGAAGCATTTTCGCGCCATTTTATGGCAGTGTCCCTTTTGAAAATGCACCAAATCTTCATGCTGGCATTGGCGGGGCTAAGAGAGGAAGGAGCGGTGGCTCAGGTGCTCGTTGTTTCACAGCTTCCTTCTTTGGTCTTCCTGGTGTTTCTTCTGAGTGACTGGTGGGAGGCCTGTGTCACTTCCGCAGCTGTGGGTGGGGGAACAGGGAGGGGCGCCTTCCCCCGCGCACAGCTGCGCTTGAAGTGACCAGGCCGGAGCCTTGGAACGACAGAAGAAATACCAGGAAGACATTTTAATTTCCAAATGAGAGCTGAACTCGGCAATAGCTTCAGTG
>Ga0224509_10000328_pt1 | contig 12864 bp, 6 predicted proteins | sample SF_Jan12_sed_USG_5_FD_170158 | JGI IMG/M metagenome (GOLD analysis project Ga0224509, IMG submission 170158) | Sediment microbial communities from San Francisco Bay, California, United States - SF_Jan12_sed_USGS_24 | ecosystem: Environmental > Aquatic > Marine > Sediment | place: USA: California... | reverse complement strand
CTTTGCACAGTTCGATGACGGCGAAGGCAACCTTTACAACGGCGGTTCGTCGGGTATTCCGGGCACCTCGATCTTCTCGGGCGCTCTTGAGGATTTCTCGCCAACCAGCTTTGGTGTTACGTTTGACCAGAATGGCAACATTCGTGAATTCGACACCAGCAGCGGGCCGGGCAACGACTTCTACAACTACGCGCCGGTCAACTACATTCAGTTGCCGCAGACACGCTACCAGACGACTGCTCTTGGCCACTACGACCTCAGTGAGCGCGTAACGGTTTATGGGCGCGGCCACTTCACGTCGTCGTTCGTTCCGCAGCAGCTGGCTGCGACACCGATCTTCCAGTCGGGTACGCAGGTTACGCTTGACGGCAACCCGTTCCTCACGCCGCTATCGCAGCAGGTGCTGAGTGATGCATTTGGCGACGGTGTTGACACCTCCGGCAACGGTATCGACGACACCGGCACGATGTTTGTTCGTCGTCGTATGCTTGAAGTTGGCGAGCGTCGGGATGAAGGCACGTTCACGAGCTTCTCGCTCCTCGGCGGCATCAAGGGCGACATCAGCGAAAGCTGGAGCTTTGACGGCTACTACCAGGTTGCTAACGTAAATGGCTCATCGACGCAGAACGGTAACGTAGACCGTAACCGCTTTTTGCAGGCTCTGATTCTCGATCCTGCCGACCCGACGCAGTGCGCCAATCCGGCTGCTGGCGGTTCGACGGTTGCTTGTGCTCCGATGAACATCTTCGGTGAGGGCAATATCTCGCCCGAAGCCGCGGCCTTCGTACGTACCGCTGTAGCTTCAGCGTTCGATTACGGACAGGACATCATCGGCCTGAACTTCACGGGTGATCTCTTCGGCCTCGAGCTTCCAGGTGGTGAGATCGGCGTGGCTGTCGGTTACGAGCACAGGCAAGAGCGCTTTGATTTCCGCCCGTCACAGGCACTGGCCTCAGGCAACATTGCAGGCTTTAATGGTGCCCCGCCGGTAAGTGGTGGGTTCACCGTAAGTTCCTATTACGCTGAAGCCTATTTGCCGATTCTGTCAGGCGTAACAGGTTTCGATCAGCTGGACCTCGAACTTGCCTTCCGTTCGGAAGATTACAATACGTCAGGCAGCATTGAGTCCTACAAGGTCGGCGCCTCCTGGGCACCGGTCGAGTCATTCCGCTTCCGCGGTGGCTTCAACCGTGCTGTGCGCGCACCGTCAATCGGTGAGCTGTTCTCGCCGCAGGGTGAGAACTTCCCGGCTGCGACGGATCCTTGCTCCGCGCTCGGTGCTCCGACCGCGGCTACAGAGGCGATATGTATCGCCACGGGTGTACCAGCCAACGTTGTCGGCACACCGGCCATTAACCTTGCAGCGGGTCAGGTACGCGCCGTTACGGGCGGTAACCCGAATCTGTTGCCGGAAGAAGCTGACACCTACACAGTCGGTTTCGTGTTCCAGCCGGACTTCATCGAAGGGCTTAACCTCTCTATTGACTACTTCGATATCCTGATCGATGGTTATATCACCGAGTTTGGTGGTGGCGCTTCGCAGGTACTTACCAATTGCTACACGAACGCCAACCCCGCAGACGGTGGAGTTGGTTCACCATGGTGTAGCGTAGTCAATCGTCGCTCCGACGGTACGATCGACAATATCTCGTTGTCGTCAGCGAACGTTGCTGAACAGACGCTCAAGGGCTTCGATATTCTCGCGACCTATGATTTTGACCTCTTTGATGGCGACATGCGTATTAACTACGTAGCGACGATAACCCAAGAGTCCAATTTCACGGCATACGAGGGTGCTGAAACAGACGACTGTTCGGGTGCATTTGGTCAGACGATTTGCGGCGAGCCGCTGCCTGAGTACAAGCATCGTGCAACGGCTACGTGGTCGAACGATAATCTGACCGGAATGTTGTCCTGGCGTTACGTTGGTGAGGTCGATGATGATGATCCTTCATTCCTCAACTACGCCGAGAAGATCGATGGCTTCAACTACTTCGATCTGTCCGGTACGTATCGCTTCACGGATAACTACTCTCTGACGGTCGGTATCGACAACGTTGCGGATGAGACGCCGCCGCTGTTGGGTGATAACCAGGAACAGGCGAACACCTATCCGGCAACTTACGACGTATTCGGTCGCACCTACTTCGTTAGGATGTCTGCTGAGTTCTAAGTAAGTCTGACTTTTGTCAGTAGAACGGCGGGCTTCGGCCCGCCGTTTTTTTTACAATAGTCTTCGCAGGAATTGATGATGATTGACTCCGAGAAAGGCTGGACCGACTACTGGCGGAAAGATAGCGCCGATGGCGAAGTCTTTGTTAATGCCGAAGGTGAGCGGCATCCGGCGCTGGCCGAGTTCTGGCAGGCCCATTTCTCAGGTCTCCCGGAGGGTTCGAGAGTACTGGACCTGGCGAGTGGCGCAGGGTCGATCTACACGCACTTGCCGGAGGGGCATACGTTCCAACTGTCGGCGACCGATATTTCTGACGTGGCGCTGGAGGCGCTGCAGGATCGTTTTCCGGGGGTGTCGACCGTCGTTTGTTCGGCCGATGACATTCCGCTCGATGATGCGTCTTTCGACGCCGTCGTGACGCAGTTCGGCGCCGAGTACGCTGGAATGAATGCGTTTGCCGAGGCGGCACGGCTGGTTGCGCCAGGTGGAAAATTTATCGGTCTCTGTCATATTCAGGACGGCTACATCGATAGCAGCAACAGGCAGCAGCTCGCCGAGGCGCAGATCGTCGCCGAGCAGGAATTTATCGACCATGCAATACGCATGATCACGGGGGCCTTTTCGGGCGATTCCGCCGCTCTAAAGAGCGCACAGGATGCGTTTGTGACGGCTGCGACTCCAGTGGGTGAGGGCATGCGCCGTTGCAGGAGAGGAATACACACCTATTTGTTTCAGGGCTTCCGCCAGCTTTATGAGCGTCGGCAACAGTACGAGCTCAAGGATGTATTGGAGTGGCTCGATGCCATGCGCGGCGAGTTGGACATCAACCTCGATCGTCTGAGTCGTATGTGTGCGGCGGCTCTGTCAGAGAGCGACGTCAGAGAAATCATTCGAATATTTGAAAAACAGGGCCTCAAAGATGTACATTGCACGCCGTTTGAGACGCCCGGGAACCAGCTTCCCGTCGCGTGGAACCTGACGGCGCAAAAAGGAAGTAAGAAAAATGACTGATAGCAGCAATCCGAATACCAGCACGAGCCTGAGCGGCAAGATGTTTCTTTACAAGAAGCCGGAGCTCCTAACGAACGACGCGCACGGCACTATGGGGTTTATGCCGGCGAAGAACCCGTTCGATTTCGCCAGGGGTGTTCGTGTAGTTCCGTTGACAATGATCGAGTTCGGCTCGGCGATGCGAACGTACCCGATTATCTTTACGAATCTCGAGACGCCAACGCCGTTGGCCGTCGTGGGCCTGCTTGACGACGTTAACCTGTTCGTCAACGAACAAGGCCATTGGGACCCGTTCAGCTACATTCCGACCTACCTGCGCTGCCATCCTTTTACCTTGGCGAAAGAGTCAGGCGGGCAACTGGCCATTGTGCTCGATCGCGATGCGGCGTCTGTCAGCGAGGAGCCGGAGTTTCCGTTTTTCACCAATGGCGAGCCGTCAGAGCATACGCAGGCGATGATGCAACTCTGCACGGATTTCGAGCGCGAACGCCAGCGAACGGTCGCTTACTGTCAGAAATTGGTAGAGCTCGGTTTGCTCGCAACTATGCGCGCGGCGCATCAGCCTGAGGGTGAGACCGAACAGCAAGCTTTGGCCGATTACGTTGCGATTGACGCGGCCAAACTGGATGAGTTGCCAGCTGAAGAGATCTACGAATTGCACAAGTCAGGCTTCCTGTCAGCCTCATATCTGCACCTGTATTCGCTCGAAAACTGGCGCCACCTGATGGCACGTCGCGTAAGTCGGGGTATAGACGTTTAGACGGGAACGGCGTCAAACGGCGCCGTGACGCGCACGGCATCTGTGTGTATGGCCTGCGTGCCATGCCAGAGGTATGACGGAAACAGCACGAGAGTCCCAGCTGTTGGGCGAATCCACTTCTCCGGCGGGCTTGGTGGCATTGTCTTGAATGGCGGTTCGCCAAACTTGATCCAGCCGGCCTTGTCCTCGTCGGATTGTTCTTCCTCGGGAACCGCAACGTAGTATGCGGAGCTGATCCAACCTTCGGAATGTACGTGGTTGATATGCTGCCCGCCGCCGTGCAGCTTTACAGACCACGCACCGGCGATACGGTAGTTGCCGGTATTGCGTGCGGTTAACGGGTGTTCCGGACTGGATCCCACTGCAGCCATGTACTGATGGATCGGTTCGTCGAGGGCGTCGTAAAAAGCGTTTATGACGGGGTCGTTGATCGATGTCAGGTCACGCGGAGTCTGGCTTCCGTGGCGCAATGACTGTTCGAGGGGATGCGTTTCGTATTGATGCCAGACATCCAGGGCCTGAAGGAACGCGTGATTAAACTCATCGATCGTTTTGAATCCGTCCGGAACCGGCAGGCGATACGGCCTGACGAACCGCTCCAGGTCAACCAGTTGGCCATAGCGCTCTGAGCCCAACAGGCGCAGGGCAGAGGCCTCGTATGCAATCCAGTGCTGTCCAAAGGGTTCTGCTTTGCGCATTTTTTCAATATGAGGCAGAGCATCCGCTGCTTTGCCCTGCATCAGCAGGCTGCTGATCAGGCAGCCCATGATCGTCCGGTCGTCCGGACACTCAGCGAGGCAGGCCAGCGCTGCGACCTCGGCTTCCTGCGCCTCGTCAAGATCAATATGCGCGTTCGCCTCCACGGACCAGGACTGGGGCGGCAATGCCGCGAAGTCGCGGGCCTTCGTCAGAACAGCAAGCGCTCTAACAGGATCGCCGCTTTGTCGCAGTATTTCAGCGCTGGTCACAGCCAACTCCGGTTTTTTCGCGGATTCATCCAGCAATGCGACAAAGTTGTCATTATCGCCCAGCATCCAATAGGTGCCGGCCAGGGTCCTGAGCGCGAAGTTACTGGGGCTCCTGGCATGAGAGGCCTTGAGGTCAGTGAGTGCCGCATCTATTTGTCCCAGTTCCAACCGCGCCCGCGCTCGCATGAATTGAATCTGTGGCTCGTCATTCCCCTCTCTGATGAGTTCATCGAAGATTGACTCTGCCTGTTCGGCCTTGTTACTCCCAAGGCATGCTGTACCGAGCCCATAACGGCCGGCTACATTCTCGGGATCGATCTCCAGCAGCTTGTCGTAAACACCAGCGGCATCCTGCCAACGCTCACTGTCGATCAGGAGCCGACCGAGACCAATAGCAGCCTGCAGGAAAGTCGGGTTGCACTCCAGAGCTCGACGAAACTCCAACTCCGCAAGTTCTGTCTGCCCCGTATCCCTTGCCAGAACGGCACGGTTATTCGCGATCTCAGCATCACCGGGGTCCATGTCGGCGGCCTTCTCCAGTAGTTCTGCCGCCTTTTGCACATCGCCCGCCTTTTGTTCTACGAGTGCGAGTAAATGAATGGCCTTGGGGTGATCGAGGCCCTCCAGATAGCGCCGCGCATCGGCAAACGCACCGCGTTGCAGGGCCTTGTAACTGGATTGGATAGCCTGATAGATGTGCTGCATATCTCGCGTGTACGGTCGCGGTTATTAACTTGTTTCTGTGATCGCGGTCTGCGCTTATTGCTGTGAACTACCTTCCAGCAAGTCGTCATCCGTGTATGAGAACTGAAGTTCAAAAACGAGGTCTTTGGAAGGCACCGGTTCCCCGTCACTAAACGGAGGCCTGAATGCGAAATTCTGCACATGATTTCGGACGATATAGTCATGCAGACCCGGTGGCGTCGATTCAACTATCCGAACGTTCTCGGAGCGACCGTCCCGACCCACATCGTATTCCACCATAATATAACCGTTCTTGGTACTCTCGGGGTCTGCAGCATTGTCGAGCAAGCTGAACATCGCCGCTGGAGTCCCGCCAGGTATACGGTTGAGAAGACGGACTTTTCCAAGAAGCTTGTCCCGACGTTCGTGATATTGGGCGTCGCTGTCGAGATATGCCCATCCCCGCTGATAACTGCGAATCGCGGCATCGCTATTCGCAGTCATCATGTTAAGAAAATCCCCCAACCTGATATGCGCATCCGCTTTCATGGGAGCACTCGCTTCCGCGCTTCCTTCCGTGATGGCAATAGCGCGGCGAAGATAACGGCGCGCTTTCTCCGGACCGTTCTCACCGTCAGCAATCGGACTGCCGCCCAGCAAGGCGGCGGTCGCGGTAAGTGCAGGGACCAGTTGAAGTGATCTGCTCCCTTCCGCTCTTTCTATTAGCGCAATGATTCGCCGATAGCCGTTATATGAGCGTAGGTAGTCCCCGGTTCTGTAATACATGTCGGCGCGGCTGTACATGGACGGCAGTCGCGCAATATTGTCGCCAGGGAACTTACGTTCAATGACAGCGACGTGCAGGTCCTGCATGCCTTTGGCACGGTCGAAATCACTCGATGCGAAATAGACTTCGCTAAGCTCAGCGACGATTTCGGCCGTTTGCTCACCGAATAGTCCGTTGTTGACCTGGTGCACGTGCAGCGATTGTTGGTAATTGCGTATCGCGTCTGGGTATCGATTCGTCGCGGCGAGGCAACGGCTCAGGCCGAGCAGCGGGGTCACCAGAGCATTGTCGAGGCGATCTCGTGCAAACTGAATCGCCTCGATCGCCAATTTGTAATTCTGTATCGCCGCGCCGTACTGTTCCGCAGAAAACTGGGAATCAGCCAGCAACGTCAGCAGCTGCCCATAGACCATGCGGTCGTGATCGGGGTCCTCCAGTAGAGCGGCTATTGCCAACTTCACAGATTCGCCCGCTTCGAGATACTGTTGCTCGGCGACGGACTGATGGTAAGCCTGGAGCGCGTCCTGGATATCCGGTTCCGAGTCGGTCAGGAGTTCAGCTGACGCGGCACTTCGGAAAACAAAGAGAACACCCCACAGAGCTAAGCATCGCAGCACTCCTAATTTCCCTCCCAGATCACGTCTTGTGTATGACTGGTGATTCTACCGAAAGTTCGGAGCTCCCGATGCATTCCGGCGCATCATCCGGGTGGAGGAAGACCAGACCCGGTGGATTGCTCAGACAACATCACTTTTACTGCCGCGCCCTCGTTGAGGTTTTCCGCACCGCGAATGGCAACCCGGTCGCCGTCCTGCAGCGGGCCAAGTACAGCAACGAGATCGCCGGAGGAATCGCCGATCTCAACGGAAATCTGCTCGGCGACATTTTCCTCGCTAATACGAAAGACGAACGAGCCGTTATGCCGGAGTACCAGTGCATCGCGTGGCACAGTCAGTGACACTTCGCGCATGCGGATAGGGACCGCGACGCTGACCAACTGACCGACGGTCCAGCTGTCGCGGGCCGTCAAGGGCAGGTCGATCCGCGCCTCGAACGTCTGGGAGCGCACGTCACCGGTCGGTACCAGGGCACGGATGGTGCCCTCATAGTCAGCATCCGTCCCAAATACAAGGATCGCATCGCCGACAGCGGTACGCGGCAGGTGTTTCAACGGTACGAATGCTCGTACTTCCATGTTTCGAATATCAGTTAGTTGCGCGAGTACCTCACCGCGCGCGACGTCCTCCCCGCCGCGATGTGCACGGCTGATCACAACACCCGTAAATGGGGCGCGCACGTCGGTGCGTCGAATCTGATCGTCAATCTGTCGAATCCGGACCTTTGTAATGTTGGCGTCGCTGATGGCAAGGTCGCGACTGGCCTCTGTCTGTTCGAGCTCAAACTCCGAGACGAGGCTGGACCCGTGTAGCTCGCTCTGCCGGCGGAGCTGGCTTTCGAGCTGTCGAACATTAATTTGTGCGCGTTGCAACAGAGCCTCCTGTTCAGCACGCTGCAACAGCAGTGCTCGGCGGTCGATTTTCGCGACCGGTTCGCCCTGCTGCACGATGGTGCCGGGCTCTGCCACCATGAGCAGCTGCCCGGCGACTCCCGCCGTGACCTGTACATCATTGCGGCTGTAGATCGTGCCGGGTACCGCGATTGTTGGCGCGATTTCCGTGCGCTGCACATTCGCAACCTGCACAACTTTCGCCGGCATCTGCTGGGCGCATACCGGACCCGCCAGTAAGCAGAGCGCGAACGCCGCTGTTCTGGTTATTGTGGAATTCTCAAGCATCGGTGATGACTCCCTCAGTGGCCGTCGTTCCGATCTTCCTGCGCAACGGATTCGCCAGTGGCGGCAAGCGCAGGATGCTCGGCATCAGGATCAGCGTAAAAATGGCGCTAACGAACATGCCGCCGATAATGACGGTGGCAAGTCCACGATAGATTTGTGAACCGACGCCCGGAATTACCATGAGCGGCAGCATGCCGAAGATACTGGTGAGCGTACTCATGTAAATGGGCCGGGCTCGAATGCGCACGGCATCGGCAACGGCTTTGCTGCGGTCCAGCCCGTTCCTCTGTCCGCTGCGTGTCTGCATTACGAGCAGGATTGCGTTGTTTACGACAAGGCCAAGCAGGATCAGGAAACCGATCGTCGTCAACAGGTCCATTGCCTGGGTCGTGAACAGGTTGAGTACGCGTAGCGCAACGACACCGCCAGCAACAGCGAGTGGCATTGAAAGCATGACCAGCGCGCCATCCCACAGTGAGCGGAACATCGCCGCAAGGACGAAGAAAAGCACGACAGCGGCAACCAGAAGATTGACCGTCATCTTGTCGAACGCCTGTTCCAGCCGATCCGCCGTGCCGCGATAAGCAATGCTCATATCGCCGGGCATGACGTCGCGCAGCTGCGGCCCCACCACGTCTCGCAATGTGTCGAGCGCTTCCTCGACAGTCATTTCGGGCGGTGGCGTCACCGCCAGCGTCAGGGTGCGTTGCCCGTTGACCCGCAGCAGCTGCGAGGGGCCGACAGTACGCCTGATGTCGGTTAGCTCACCAATCGACTGGATACCGGCCAGCGGTGTCGCGATCGGGATGGCAGCCAGCTCCTCGGGCGATGACCAGGTCGGGCCCTTGAGGATCATGTCCATACGGTCATTACCGTCAAAGTACTCGCCGACGAACGAGCCACTCGTCAGCGCGCGCACGATGTTTGCAACGGCGGCGCGGTCGAGACCGGCCGCTGTGATGCGGCGATCATTTGGCACCAGCTGCAGCTCTGGCTCGGCGATTTGCAGGCTTGGTTGCGGCCGTACTTGTGCGCCGGGGATCGCTTCGTTGATCATCGGCATGGTTTGCATCGCGACGTCCGACAGTGCCTGAAAATTTGGTCCCTGCAGGTCGACGTTGATCGCGCGGCCACCGTCAAATCCGAAGTTGAGCAGAGAGCCGCGCTGGACGAAAGCCTGGGTGTCAGGAAGGTCGACCAGGGCTTCGTCGCGCACGATCTCGATCATCTCCTCGATGCGCCCCGGGTCCTGAGGATAGACGACGAGTTGGTTGAAATTCCCGAACGCGAACAGGATGTAGCCGCGAATAAAGGGCTGCTTCTCGTGATCCATGTAGGGCCGCAACCGCTCGACGACCGTTCCCGCGATCTCTTTCTCGGCCATTTCGACGGTGCCCCCCGGCGGCATCGCGAAGAACGCTCTCAGAAAATCAGACGGCGCCTGCGGCAGAAGATTCGCCTTGGGCACAAGCAAGAAAATCACCAGGAAGGATGCGCCGAGGATCCCGGTAATCCAGCCGGTGCACATGGCTGGTGTGCGCGTGAGGCGCATGATGAAATTCGTTATGTTGTCCCACCAGTGTCCGAGCGGATCGTCCTTTTCCTTGCGCAGGAAGAATCTGGCGGAGACAGGCAGGACCGTGATCGCGATGAAGAAGGACGCCAACACGGCGACCGCGATCGTCAGCGCGAGGTCCTGGAATAGCTGACCCTCCATACCCTGCATAAAGAGCACGGGCACGAAGATGGCGACACTCGTAACAGTCGAAGCGAACAGGGCCCCCGTGATCTGGCGCGTGCCGGTCGCGACGGCTTCTTCCTGGCTGAGCCCACGTTGCCGACAGCGCACGATGTTCTCGAGGGTGACGATTGCGGCGTCCATAACGAGCCCGACTGCGAACGCGAGCCCGGCCAGTGAGATGACGTTCAGAGACTTGTCGAACAGCCGCAGCGCGACAAAGGCCACGAAAATCGACAGAGGCACAGTCGCGGTTACGAGGAGCGTCGCGCGTCGGCTGCGCATCAGGAAATAAAGGACGCCCACCGCGAGCAGCAGCCCGATACCGAGGTTGCTGCGAACAAGGGATATGGCGCGCCGAATGTGCACGGACGCGTCGAAGCTCAGGTCTATCTCGAGTCCCTCCGCACGCAGCACGTTTTCATTCAGGTCGACGATCGCCTCGTTGACACCGTCCAGGATCGACACCGTGTTGGCACCGTGGTCACGCTGTACCGTGATGTAGTAAGCGGGATAGCCATTGCGCAGCGTAAAGCCGTCCTGCCTGCGAGGAACGATATCGACATCGGCGACTTCGCTTAGATAGATGGGTCGTTCATCGCTCCAGCCGACAATCAACTCGTTGAGCTGTTCGGGTTCGAACTGACCGACGAAACGCACGGTGTACTGGCGGCGCCCGACGTCGGCGAAGCCACCCGACGAGTCCGTCGCGCGCGAGACGGTAGCGACGATGTCATTGATTTGTACGCCGAGGGCGGCCGCCCGGTACGAATCGAACGTGATGTGTAATTCCCGCGGCTGCTCGCTCTGCAAGTTGACCTGCGAAACGCCCGGGATGCGGGCGAGGCGTGGCTCCACATGCTCCTCGATGAGCTTCTGGTAGCTCGACAGCTCACGCACGGGATTGTCGGGCAGCACGCGAATGAGCAGCGAGGCTGCGGGAAGGCCTTGTTGTCCGCCGCCGGCGTTGACCTGGGGCTCGAGGGCGTCACCGGGTCGCGGCGGTGTCTGCGTCAGGTTGTTGATGACGTCAAGCTTGGCTGTCTGAATATCTGTGCCGACGGCAAACGTCAGGTTCACGTATCCCGTGCCGCGGCCGATAAATGAGTTGATATTGGTCAGGCCGGGTGTATTACGCAGGACATTCTCCTGCGGTTCGACAATATTGGCCTCCATCTCTTCCGGTGCAGCGGCACGCCAGAAGTTGGCCACTGAAATCTGCGGCTCTTCAATGGTTGGGAGAAGCTGTATCGGTAACGATGCAATAGAGGTTATGCCGAACAGCGCGACTAGTGCGACTGCGGCGGCGACAGAAGGCCACTGCCGGGTGCTCAGATCTGTGAGATTCATGCAGCATTAGATGCGCACCGCTGCGGTTTCGTTGCGCGGCGGCGCCGGCTCTGCGACGAAGCGTTATTCCGGTATGGAATAATGAGGCGTGGCCTACTCTCCGCGGCGCGGTATGTCGTCACCCAGCATCAGTGCTCGGACGAAGCGTGCAGGCGGTGATCCATACGACAGCACCTGGTCGTGATAGCGGCGCAGCGTGAAATCATCCCCCCACTTTTCGCGTACGGCCTCGCGCATCTCAATGTGTTCCAGGTAACCCACGAAATAGGTCGACAGCTGCGCGGACGTAAGCTGTGCGCGCACCCACTTACCTGCAGCTTCGCGCTCTTCCTGGAAGCCGCCCTCGACCATGAGCTTCATCGCAGCTTCGCGTGTCATGCCGTCAACATGAATTGCTGAGTCGATAATCGCATTGGTGATTGCACGCAAGTACCACTTGAGATTGATCAGCTTCATGAGCGGGTCGCCGTCCATATATCCATTCTCGATCATCATCTCCTCGGCGTAGACAGCCCAGCCTTCGACGAAAGGTCCCGACCAGAGAACGCTGCGCAGCGGCGATGGATATCGATTGCTCAGTGCGATCTGAAGATAGTGGCCGGGGACGCCTTCATGGATGGTCAGGTCCTGAAGGGACAGCAAGTTGTATTCGCGCAGAAAGGACTCCGCCTGTTCGTCCGTCCAGTCCTCAGGCAATGGGGCCACTGCGTAGAATGCGGGCTGATCCCTGTCGAGCGGCCCCGGCGGGTCGAGGTACGCGATAGCAACGCCACGCTGGAACTCGGGCATGATAATTATTTCGACCGGCTCCTCCGGCATCGTGACGAGATTGTGCTCGACGACAAAATCGCTTGCCTGCTGCAGGTACTGTTTCGCGATTTCAACGATGCCGTCTCGCGGCGGAAGCTGCCGGTAGGCCTCTTCGAGAGCGGCCCTGATGATCGCCTGCTTATACGATTCGTCCGGGTTGTCAGGAAAAGCCGTGAACGGATGCTTCTTTGCGTAAACCTCTTTAGCGACCTCGTACATCCTGTTGCGCACAGCCTCGTATTCCTGCTCAGCACGCGCGGTGATTTGCTTGCGGGACAGCGGCGAGTTCAGCGCAAATGCGAGCTTGATATCGTAGAGTTCGGCGCCAATGCGAAAGTCACCGTTGGCGCGCGGCAGGAGCTCTTCCTCGAGCCAGGTCTGATGATCGGCGAGGGCGTCCCTGGCCGTTTCAATGGCCGCATTCAGACGCGCCCGTTGCTCCGTCGTGAGCGCCTCCATCTGTGGCACGATCATTGCCCCGATGATTGATGAAAGCCCCGGGTTTTGCTTGATCGCCGTCTCTGCATGAATTTTTGGCACGCGGTCGGACTTTATCGACCCACGGGCCTGTTCGAGAAATCGCGGTAGCTGCTCCAGCCGTGATGCAGCGGCGAGCAGGCGTTGTTCAATCGGGGCGAAATCTCGTGCCATCAGCGCGTAAATCGCGCTGCCGGATCTGTCGACGTAATAGAGCGGGTTCCAGGCCCATTCCTGAAGTGTCTCGATTGACCAGATGCTTGACTCGATCTCATGAAAAAGCAGCTCGTAGTCAATCTGGTTGGCGCGAG
>Ga0224509_10000327_pt1 | contig 12873 bp, 11 predicted proteins | sample SF_Jan12_sed_USG_5_FD_170158 | JGI IMG/M metagenome (GOLD analysis project Ga0224509, IMG submission 170158) | Sediment microbial communities from San Francisco Bay, California, United States - SF_Jan12_sed_USGS_24 | ecosystem: Environmental > Aquatic > Marine > Sediment | place: USA... | reverse complement strand
CAGCACCGCTGCGCGGAGTTTGTTCTCGAGCGGCTCCGCGAGGGCGCTGAAATCTCCACCTTTGCCCTCGCCGCCCGCGACCAGCACGAGCATGCCGTCGACAGAACGGATCGAGGCGATGGCCGCTGCCACGTTGGTGGCTTTCGAGTCGTTGACGTAGTTGACCGCAGATACGCGGCGCACGTACTGCATGCGATGAGGCAGCCCGGGGAACTCGCACAGCACCTGCAGCATCGCCTGCAGGTCGAGCCCGAGGAGTTCGCCCGCGGCGAGTGCCGCCAGCGCATTCGCCTGGTTGTGCAGCCCGAACAACCTTAGTTCGGTGACACCGAGCAGCACGCTATCTCCACGCGCCAGGAAAACCTCGTCGTCTTCGCGCCGTATACCGTAGTGCCCGTCTTCGGGTGCGTCGAGGCCGAAGCTGATCACGCTGTCGATATTCCTGGTCCGCTCTGCAGCCTCGCCGTCTTCGCGATTTATCACCGCCGACTCGGCTTCACGGAATATGCGGTACTTGGATTCCCGGTATTCCTCTTCGCTTGCGTGCCAGTCGAGATGATCGGGCGTAACGTTGAGCAAGACGGCGACCTTTGCCGGCAGCGTCTGCGTGCGCTGGAGTTGGAAGCTCGACAGCTCCAGCACGTAGAAGTCCGGCTCTTCTTCTGCGAGCAGCTCGAGGGCGGGCTCGCCAAGGTTGCCCCCGGCCAACGCGCTGTGCCCAGCCGCGCGGCACATGTGATAAAGCAGCGTCGTCACGGTGCTCTTGCCATTCGAGCCGGTCACGCCGACAAACGGCGCCTTCGCTTCACGGGCGAACAGCTCGACGTCCGAGATGACTTCGAGTCCTGCGTCGCGTGCCGCCGCGACGATTTCATCGTTGTCCGCGATACCCGGCGAGACGATCACGCGACCGACGTTTGCGGGCAATGCGGCCGCGCCGAGTTCGCGGTCCGCACCGGGCCAAAGTTCATCAAGCTCGGCGAGGCCCGGTGGCTCCTCTCGGCTGTCGAGGAACACCGCGTCGCGGCCCGCGCGTTTCAGGTAGCGCGCGACGGACAGCCCGGTAGCTCCCAGCCCCAGCACGAGGTCCTTGTCCCTGCTCTTCGCCCGGGACCCGGCCTTCTTTCCGGATTTCTTTTTCTTCGCCGCACTCATCGGATCTTCAGACTCGCGAAACCGATCAACACGAGGATGACGGTAATAATCCAGAAACGGACGATGACCTTCGGCTCGGCCCAGCCCTTGAGCTCGAAGTGATGATGTATCGGCGCCATGCGGAATACTCGGCGCCCCGTCAGCTTGAACGAAGCGACCTGGATGATGACCGACAGCGTCTCCATTACGAACACGCCGCCCATGATCGCGAGTACGATCTCCTGCCGCACGATGACAGCGACGACGCCGAGGGCCGCGCCGAGCGCCAGCGCACCGATGTCGCCCATGAAGACCTGGGCCGGGTAGGTGTTGAACCAGAGAAATCCGAGTCCCGCCCCGGCCAGCGCGGCACAGAAAACCAGGACCTCGCCGGTGCCCGCTACATAGGGAATCCCCAGGTAGCCGGAGAAATTGACATTGCCGGTAACATAGGCGAACACGCCGAGGGCGCCGCCCACGAGCACGGTCGGCATGATCGCGAGGCCATCGAGCCCGTCGGTGAGGTTGACGGCGTTCGAGAAGCCAACAATAAAAAAGTACGTCACGACGACCTGAAAGATGCCGAGCGGTATCGAGAGGTCTTTGAAATACGGGATCAGCAATGAGGTGGATACCTCATCGGTCGCCGCAACGTACAAAGCAATGGCAGCGGTGATAGCCGCTGCAGACTGCCAGAAGAGCTTTTGTTTGGCCGAGATGCCGGCCGGGTTCTGCAATACGAGTTTCTTGTAGTCATCGACGTAGCCGATAACGCCGAACGACAACATCACGAACAGGACAACCCAGACAAAGTGGTTTTCGAGGTCAGCCCATAGCACCGTGCTCACGGCGATCGCGGTAAGAATCAGCGCACCGCCCATCGTCGGCGTGCCGGCCTTGGGCAGGTGGGTCACCGGGCCCTCTTCGCGCACCGGCTGACCTACCTGGTTCACGCTGAGTTTCGCAATCATGCGCGGGCCGATGACGAACGAGAGGACGAGCGCCGTCAGGGCACCGAGGATTGCGCGCATCGTCAGGTAGTTGAAGACGTTGAAGCCGGATTCGAACTGCGCCAGGTAATTCGTCAGGTAAAGCAGCACGATCAGGCCTCCTTGCTCACGGCCTGCGGATCGAGCAGCGCTTCGACGACACGCTCCATCTGCATGAAGCGGGAACCCTTGACGAGGACGTTGCTATCGGCGTGCAGTTCGGACCTTACCCTGGCGGTCAGCCCGTCGATATCGGCATGCCAGCTCGCGCCGTCGCCGAAGCCCTCCACGGTACTGCGAGACAGGGCGCCGGTGGCCAGCAGGCGCGAAATTCCGGCTTCCCGAACCTGCGCCCCGGTTTCCGCATGCAGCCTTGCCGCGTCGTCTCCCAGCTCGCCCATGTCGCCGAGCACGAGAAGGTTGTCGCCCGGCAACGATGCCAGGAATTCCGCGGCGGCAGCAACGCTCACGGGATTGGCGTTATAGCTATCGTCATAGATCGTCGCGCCGCCGATCCCCGTAAGGCGCCGCAGTCGGCCCTCGACGGGCGCCACCGATTCCAGCGCCGACTTGATATCTGCAATGTCGATTCCGACTGCGACCGCAATCGCAGCGGCAGCGCACGCATTCCTGACGTTGTGTCGCCCGGAAAGTGGCAGGCTGATGTCGATCTCGCCGACGGGCAGGTGCAGATCGAAGGATGAGCGGCCGGCGACGGCGTCGATGTTGCAGGCGTGGACATCGGCATCGGCGTCGATCCCGAACGTAATCAACTGGGTATCCTCCACCAGCGTCGACCAGTACTCGAAATAGCGATCGTCGGCATTGAGGATGGCGACCTTCGGGCGGATTTCCCCGCGCAGGATCTCGCCTTTGGCGCGAGCGACGCCGTCGAGCGAGCCGAAGCCTTCGAGATGCGCAGCCGCGGCATTGGTAATGACGACGATGTCCGGCTTCGCCAGCGCCGTCAGGTAGGCTATTTCGCCCGCATGATTCGCGCCCATCTCCAGTACTGCGAAGCGATGTTGTTCCTCGATGCGGGTCAACATCAGCGGCATGCCGATGTCGTTGTTCAGGTTTCCGTGCGTGGCCAGTGTCGGCGCGGCACTGGCAAGGCACGCCGCCGTGAGTTCCTTCAGCGTTGTCTTGCCGTTACTGCCCGTCACTCCCACCACGACTGGCGACAGCTGCTGCCGCCAGGCGGCACCGAGCTGTCCGAGTGCGCGTCTGGAGTCTTCGACCGAGATCTGCGAGATGTCCTCGTCGACGAGGGTCGGCACGACGGCACCTGCCGCACCCTTGGCGCGAGCCTGATCGACGTAGTCGCAACCGTCGAAATTCGGCCCCTGCAATGCAACGAAGAGCTCACCCTTCTTCAACGAGCGGGTATCGGTGCTCACACCATTGAACGGGTGGTCCGCACCCTGCAGTTTGCCGTGCATGTAGTCGGCAGCGGCGGCCAGCGTTGACATCACTCGCCTCCCTCCCCGCGACCCGAGCGCGCCTGCAGGTTGGCGGCTGCGGCCCCGTAATCCGAGAAGTCGCGACGCTCGCCACCAATATACTGGTAGTTCTCATGACCCTTGCCCGCCAGCAGCACGACATCGTCCGTTGCCGCGTTGCCGATCGCCCAGGCGATAGCGGCGCCCCTGTCCTCGATAACGGTGGCAGCGTCCGCTGCTTCCAATCCTCCGAGGATCGCCTCGATGATCTTCACAGGGTCTTCGTTGCGCGGGTTGTCGGTCGTAACGACGACCCGGTCGGCGTGCTCCTCGACGGCGCGGCCCATCAGCGGTCGTTTGCCCGCGTCACGATCGCCGCCGCAGCCAAACACACACCAGAGCGCGCCGTCACAGTGCGGCCGCAACGTGCGCAGTGCCGATTCGACCGCGGCCGGCGTGTGCGCATAGTCCACGAATACGTCCGGGCCCGTACCGACGTCAACACGCTGCAGACGTCCGGGCGGCGCTTGTGCAGCAGAGAGAGCGGCGCTCGCAGCCTCCAGGGCCACATCCTCGCTGAGCAGGAACGCAAGTACGAGCGCCGCATTGGCGACGTTGAATTCGCCGTGCAGCGGCAACCGAAAGCTGCTTTCCCCCCATGAACCCGCGACCGACACATCGAAACCGTTTCCCGTCGCCGCGGCGGAACGAACGACAAGATGCGGCAAGCTCTTGTCGACGCGAGCCTGATCCATCGACACGGCGACCACGTCCGGCCCGCATCGCGTTGCGAGAATGCTGCCGAACTCCGAATCGACATTGATGATTCGCCGCGAAGGCTCCGCCTCCAGGAACAGTGACGCCTTGGCCTCGCCGTAAGCCTCCATGTCGCCGTGGTAGTCGAGATGGTCGCGCGTAAGGTTCGTGAACACCGCAGTATCGATCTCGACCCCGTCTGCCCGGTTTTGCGTCAAGGCGTGCGACGAGACCTCGACGGCCGCGTAAGCTGCGCCGGCATCACGAAATACGGCGAGGCGCCTGTGGAACTCGACAACATCGGGCGTAGTCATTCCTTCACCACCGCTCAGTTCGTCGACGCCGTAACCGAGCGTGCCGGCGTAACCACAGGTCTTCCCGAGCCGTTGCAGGCACTGCGCCAGCAGCCATGCAACGGTGGTCTTACCGTTCGTGCCCGTGATGCCGAGTACCTTTACCGAGCGCGACGGATGGTCGTAAAAGCGATTCGCGATCTCGCCGAGCCGGCTGCGCAGCGCGTCGACCGGGATGAGCGGCGCGTCGATTTCGGGGATCGAGCCAGCCGTCGATGCGTCATAGGCGACGGCCGCGGCACCGGCGTCAATCGCCTGGGCCGCGTACTCCAGGCCGTGGCTGCGTTCGCCGCGGCAGGCAAGAAACAGGAATCCTTCGCCGACGTCCCGCGTATCGCTCGCGATGCCGCTGATCGCGATCTCGGGCGCCTCTGCAAGACCTTGTAACAAGGTCGCGACAGTGATCGAGGAATTCAGACGATGTGCCGGCATGTTCATTGACTCATCGCCTGCATTACGCTGCCGGGGTCGCGCGCCGGCAGCGCATCAGGCGGCACGGCCAGCAGGCGCAGCGACTCTGTCATGATGTCGGCAAAGACCGGCGCCGCAACGTCGCTGCCGTAATAAAGTTCACCGCTCGGCTCGTCGATGACGACGACAGCCGCCAGCCGCGGATCGCTGGCCGGCGCCAGGCCCGCAAAGATCGAAATGTACTTGTCTTCAGAATAGCCGCCGGCCGCGAACTTCCAGGCCGTGCCGGTCTTGCCGGCTATCGTGTATCCGGCAACAGCCGCCTTCGTGCCGGTGCCCCCGGGACGCACGACCTCTTCCAGCATGCGGCGCACTGCTGCAGCCGTGTCCGGCGCAACGACCTGCTCACCCTCGACGGGCGCTTCCAGCGCAACCAGCGATACGGGGTACAGGTGCCCGCCGTTACCCAGGGCCGAATACGCCTGGGCCAGCTGCAGCGCAGTGACCGAAATACCGTAGCCGTAGGCGAGCGTCGCCTGGCTGATCGGCTTCCAGTTACTGAAATGGGTCAGCAGGCCTGCCGACTCGCCGGGAAACGCGCTCGACGTAAGCGAACCCAGGCCGAACCGCGTCATCGTCTGCCACAGCTGGTCCGGTTGCAGGGACATCGCAAGCTTGGTCACGCCGACGTTGGACGAGCGCGCGAGTATCGTCGTGAGGTTTACCCGCCCGAGATTACGGCGGTCCTCGATGGTCTTGGCGCCGACCGTAACGTAGCCCGGCGCGGTGTCTATGATGCTGCTCGGCCGGAACTCACCGCTCTCGAGTGCGGCTGCAATGACGAGCGGTTTGATGCTCGAGCCAGGCTCGAAGATGTCGGTAACCGCGCGATTGCGGTATCGCTCCGCAGAAAACTGTGAGCGATCGTTCGGGTTGTAGGTAGGCTGATTCACGACCGCGAGCACTTCTCCTGTCCTGACGTCGAGCACGACGATGGAACCGGATTCCGCGTTGTAAGACTGGATCGCGGCTTTCAGTGTCCGGTAGGCGAGATACTGGATGCGCAGGTCGATGCTGGTCGTGAGACTCTTGCCGTGACGCGCGGGCCGGATGCTCTCCACATTCTCGACGGAACGGCCCAGGCGATCCTTGAGCACGCGTTTTGCGCCCGACTCTCCCGCCAGCCAGTGATTGAACGCGAGCTCCAGGCCTTCCTGGCCTTCGTCGTCGATATCGGTAAACCCGACCAGGTGTCCCGTCACCTCGCCGGCCGGGTAGTAACGCCGGTATTCGCGCTGCACGTTGACGCCGGGCAGCTTGAGCGCAAGGACCTGCTGCGCTTGTTCCGGACTCAGGTGCCGCTTCAGATACAGGAACTCCTTGTCCATGCTGCGCGTGATGCGACGTATGAGCAGCTGCGGATCGATACCCAGCGTGCGCGCCAGTTGCGGCACTTCGTCAACGGCGGGCGCCAGTTCCTTCGGGTTTGCCCAGATGCTGTCGACGGGCGTGCTTATTGCGAGCGGCTCACCATTGCGGTCGGTGATCGTGCCGCGGTGCGCGGAAATCCGTTCCCGGCGCAGGTGGCGCGTATCGGCCTGCTGGTTCAGGAACTCCTTGTTCAGCACCTGCAGGTGCACCGCGCGCGCCGCCAGGGCGGCCGCGATCAGCGAGAAGAACACCAATACCAGCGTCACCCTGCCGACAAATCGTTTCGCCGTCCGGGTTTTCGTTTCGGCTCCGCGCGTCATGGGCGTTCGATGACAAAGATTTCGGTTGATTTGGGCCGCACCAGCGACAACTTGTCGAGTGCGACCTGCTCGATACGGGCATGGGTGGCCCAGGTGCTTTGCTCGATCTGCAGCTGACCCCACTCGATATTCAGCTCGTCGCGTTCATGGGTCAGCGTCTCGAGTTCGACGAACAGCTTGCGAGCTTCGTGCTTGGTGTATATGAGCGCCATCGCGCTCATCACGCATACGGCAGCAAATGCGAGTACCAGTGCAGCCGGCTGAGCTTTCGCCTCGAAGATCATCACAGCCTCTCCGCCACTCGCAGCCGCGCACTCCGTGCGCGCCTGTTGGCCGCTATTTCTTCGGCCGTGGCCTCGATGAGCTTGCCGACAGGCTTCAGCTTCGGCCGGTATTCCGCCGGCACCGACGGCATGCCACGATACTGTTCGGTTTCGCGCGACGCGTCCCGGATGAAGCGCTTGACCAGGCGATCCTCCAGTGAATGGAAGCTGATTACGCACAGGCGTCCGCGGCTCCGAAGGACATTGACGCTTTGCTGCAGCGCGCTCTTGAGCTGTTCGAGCTCACCGTTGACGACCATGCGGATCGCCTGGAAGGACTTTGTCGCCGGATGGCGCTTCTGCCCGTGAGCAGGCGCGGCTGCCGCGATGATGTTGGCCAACTGCACCGTTCGCTCGATCGGCGCTTCGTCGCGTGCGGACACGATCGCGCGTGCTATGCGCGCAGCAGAGCGCTCCTCGCCATAGGTTTTCAGAACTCGTCTCAATTCCTTTTCATCCACCATTGCGAGCCACTCGGCGGCGCTGACGCCTGCATCCGGGTCCATTCGCATGTCCAGAGGGCCGTCGCGGAGGAAGCTGAAGCCACGGCCTCCTTCGTCCAGTTGTGGCGATGAGACGCCGAGGTCGAGGAGCACTCCATCCACGCCTCCACGGAGACCTCTCTCATCAATGAACTTCTCAAGTTGCGCACATTCACCTCGTATCAACTCAAATCTCGGGTCCGACAGCAGTGCCCTCGGTGCCGATGCGATTGCCTGCGGGTCACGGTCGATCGCGATAAGGCGTCCGTCCGCAGTCAATCGTTCGAGAATGGCGCTGCTGTGCCCCCCACGGCCGAACGTCCCGTCGACGTAACAACCGTTCGCTCTTATATTCAGTCCTTCGAGGACCGGCCTGAGCAGCACCGGCAAATGCGCCTTGCTGCTCATGCGATGATTCGCGACCTAGAATGAGATCGACTCAAGTTCGGCCGGCAATTCGCCGTCGTCTTCCTCACTGAGCCATGCGTCCCGCTTGTCGTTCCAGGTTGCTTCATTCCAAAGTTCGAACTTGTTGCCCTGCCCGATCAGAATTGCGTTCTTCTCGAGCGAGGCAAAATCTCTCAACTCCCGTGACACCAGGATGCGTCCGTTCGCATCCATGTCGACCTCGGTCGCATAACCGACCATAATTCGCACTATTCGGCGTGCGACCTTGTTCATGCTGGGGAGACGGACGAGCTTGCGCTCCAGTTCCTCCCAGTCCGGCAGCGGATAGACCAGGAGACAATGATCCTTGTCCACGGTAACGATGATCTGGCCCTCACAACGGGCAGCAATCCGATCCCGATACCGGGTCGGTATTGCCATACGCCCCTTGGCGTCCAACGTGACTTTGGTGGCCCCTCGAAACACAACGGCTCGGGCAGGTCCGGTTTCGCTCTTCTGGCACGAATTCCGGGAGCAACGCCCATTTCCTCCCACTTTTTTCCACTTTTCAACACTATAGGTTCGGCCCTGCGGAGCGTCAATAACGCTTATCAATTTATGGTTGTTCTACAGGGACTTAGGGGCAAATCCGTGGCCCAATTCGGGCGAAAAATGGCAGGAATCGCGCAAGTAAAATCAATTGCTTACGGAATTTTCTTCAAAAATAAGTGAAAATCAAGTCGGCGAACGGCGACAGGGGCGGTCACGGCGCCGCCCGCAGCGCAATTTGCGCAAGCGCCGAAAATCGGAAAAGCCGGAGCCGGCAATAAGCCGGGTTCTGTCGAGGGCAATCATTCATCTGGGACGGCCGTCACCGGCCGCCTCAAGCAACCTACCCGGGAGTCCGCTCGGGACCGGCGGTGCGGCAGTGAAGCCGCGCACTCCCCTATTTGGTCTTGCTCCGGGCGGGGTTTACCGTGCCGCGGACTGTTACCAGCCGCGCGGTGCGCTCTTACCGCACCTTTTCACCCTTACCGGGTTTGCACCCGGCGGTATCTTTTCTGTGGCACTTTCCATGGGCTCGCACCCTCCAGGCGTTACCTGGCGCCCTGTCCGAAGGAGCCCGGACTTTCCTCTGCTTCGAAAAACAGCGATTGCCTGGCCGACTCCGGCGTTTCCGGACCGCGAATACTAAAGCATTTCCCGATCTCGCGCGCCCGGAATTACCAAGATTTGACAATTTGCTTGTCAAGATTAATAATGACAATTCACTTGTCATTATTTCTGGGCTACAACATGCAGGCACAATCGCCGCAATACGAAGTGACCTGGCTGATCCGGCGGGTATTTCGCGCCATGGCGCAGCTGGCGGACAGCTATCTGCGGGCGCACGGGCTGTCGGCGGCTGACCGCGCCGTCCTCGAGTTTCTGTACCCCGATGGCGCGCTTTCGGTGCCGGAGATCGCGGCGCGCTACCAGGTGTCGCGGCAGCACGTGCAGGTTACCGTGAACACCCTGCTCGATGACGGGTTCCTGCAGTCGCGCCCAAACCCGCGCCACAAACGTTCACCGCTGTTCGCGCTCACCCACGTCGGCCGGGAACTGTTCCGAAAAATCCGTACGGCCGAATCCGATCTGCTCGACGCGTTATTCGCCGACATTCCGATGGACGACATCGAGTGCACCCAGCGCACGCTGCAGGCCATGTATTTTCACAACCTCAAACAAGGAGAGACTGATGAGTCATTTTGACATCAAGCACCTGCTGATAGCCGGCGTAGCGCTTTCTGCGATCGCCATGACAGGCCTCTGGTCATGGAATACGCTTGCGGAACTGTCTGGCGCTCCGGAGGCGCAATTCAGGCACGCCATCGCGGCGCTGGCACTACTTGCGACTCTGCGACTTGCCATCCCGCACCGCCGAACGGCGTTCAGGCGTCACCGTCGCCCTTGATCTCGAGCAGGCGCTTATAGAGCGCGTTGCGCGTTTCCCCCGTCACCCGGGCCGCGATCGCCGCGGCCTTTTTCGGTGGCAGCGCCTCCGCGAGCTCTGTGAGGAGGCGGTCCGTGTCGATCGATGAGGCCGGGGCATCGCCCGCCCCGTGGATAGCGATGACGAACTCGCCTTTCGAGACGATCGTCCCGTTGGTCAATTCGTCGAGTAGCTCACCCAGGCTTGCTCGCCTGCTCTGCTCGTGCAGCTTCGTAAGTTCTCGGCCCAGGAAGGCCTGGCGGCCCGCACCGAATACGTCGACCATGTCGGCGAGCGTCGCGGCTATTCGGTGCACTGCCTCGAAGAACAACAGCGTACGCTGGTCGTCCGCGCGGGCCTGCAGCCATTTACGACGTGCTGCCTGTTTTGCCGGCGGGAATCCCTCGAAACCGAAGCGATCCGTAGGCAATCCCGATACCGACAATGCCGCTGTGACTGCGGAGGGACCCGGAAGCGGAGAGACCGCAATGCCGTGTGCATGGGCCGCCTGCACGAGCCGGTAGCCGGGATCACTCACGAGCGGCGTGCCGGCGTCACTGACCAGCGCCACCGATTTGCCGTCTTTCAGCTGTTCAATGAGAACCTGCGCGGCGCGTGCCTCGTTGTGTTCGTGCAGCGCAAATTGCCTCGTTTTCAGCCCTAAATGCGATAGCAATCGCCCGGTGTGGCGGGTATCCTCGGCGGCAACCAGGTCCACTTCGGCGAGTGTCTGGCGCGCTCGCGGAGACAGGTCTTCGAGGTTTCCGATCGGTGTGGCAACGACGAACAGTGTGCCGCTCATAGCGCGTTCTATTCCGGCCCTAATCAAAAGTGCACGAACAATGAATTTTCAACGACATCCTGCCCGGCAATTGAACCGCAAAGCAAGCACTGTCGCCGTGCTCTTGCTCTCGCTCATTGTCGGTGCCTGTGAAACGCCCGGCGGCGGCGCGCTGGGCGGTTCCGCCGAATCCCGGGCCGAGCGCGCCGCTCTGAACGGTGAGTACCAGGAAGCAGCCGGCATCTATATCGGCCTCGCCGCAGACGCCAGCGGCGCCGAGCGCGACCGGCTCACGTTGCTCGCCGTAGACAACTGGCTCGATGCCGGCGACACGGTTCGCGCGCGGAACGCATTCCGCGGCGTCACCCAGCCCCAGGGCGGCGAACTGCTGTGGCGCTGGAATTCGACCAGCGCCGCGATGCTGCTGAATGAAGGCGAGGCAGTACGCGCACGGGACTTGCTGGAATCGCTGAGCCGGCAGTCTCTGCCACCCGACCTGCGCCTGCGCGTCGAGGCGCTGCGCGCCGATGCATGGTTTCAATTACAGGAACCGACGCGGGCGGTGGAACTGCTCATGCAACGTGAGAGCTGGCTCGACGACCGGCGCAGCATCGATAGGAATCGCGAGAGGCTCTGGAATGGGCTTCTGGTCAGCGACCCGCGCGTTTTGCGCGGGGCGGCCGAAATGGCCACGAACCCGACCGTACGAGGCTGGCTCACGCTCGGCTCGCTCGCCACGGCGACCGGGCAGCAGGGCATCGGCTGGAGTAACGGTGTCGTGCACTGGCGCGAGCGCAATGCCGGCCACCCCGCGATGAGCGTGCTGGACACGCTCGAGATTCCGGAGGATCAGCTGCTCGCCTACCCGCGCCGTATTGCGCTGCTGTTGCCGTTGAGCGGCCCTACCGCCAGCGCAGGGAAAGCCGTGCAGAACGGATTCCTGGGCGCCTACTTCGCCAGTGCAGGTGGCCTCGACGATCGCCAGTCCATACGGATCTATGACGTGAATGCAGAAGGCGGACCGAGCGCCGCCTATGCCTCTGCGGTAGAGGACGGCGCCGAGTTCGTCGTCGGTCCGCTTCTGCGCAACAACGTGAGCGAGCTTGCGAACAACATTCTCGTCCCCGTTCCCGTACTTACGCTCAACTATTTGCCGGATGAGTCGCTGCCGCCGCCCGGTCTGTTCCAGTTTGCCCTGGCGCCCGAGGACGAAGCGGTTTCAGTGGCCACGCGCGCGTTGCAGGACGGGCATGGCAAGGCGGTAGCGCTGGTCCCGAACAGTAACTGGGGACGCCGGCTGCTCACGGCTTTCGCGACCGAATTCGAAGGCCGGGGCGGGACGTTGCTCGACTATCGGAACTTTACGACCGAAAGCCCGGATTATTCGCGCACGATCGAAGAACTCATGGGGCTTGCAGGAAGCGTGAGCCGCTATCAACGCCTGCGCGCCAACCTCGGCTCTCCGCTGCAGTTCGATCCACGACGCCGCCAGGACGTCGACTTCATATTCCTGGCCGCCGATGGCGCTGCGGGCCGGCTGTTGAAATCGCAGCTCAAGTTTCATTACTCGGGCGATCTGCCCGTGTATTCAACGTCGTCGATATACGCAATGGACGGCCGCTCCAACTCGGACCTGAACGGCATCCGTTTCGCAGATACGCCGTGGATCATCGCGCCCCAGAGCTGGATTCGATACCTGCCGGACGTTTACCAGGAATACTGGCCGGAAGAACGGCGTCTCGGCCGGCTGCACGCAATGGGTTACGACGCCTATCATCTCGTTGCACCGCTGTTCGCTGCGCGCAACGGCACGATGCCGGAGATTGATGGCGCCACCGGGGTCCTGTACCTGGACGCCAGCGGTCGCGTCCACCGGCGACTTGCCTGGGCGGAATTCCGCCGCGGCGAGCCGGTGCCGCTACCAGGGGATCTCGACGCGCCATTGCGGACAATCGACGAAGACGGCACGGTATTGCCTGCAGACCCTGACGACGCTCAGCCGTGGTACGAAGAGACACGAGAGCTTTAGGAAGCGCGACCGAGCAACTTGCGTGTCGATACCTGACAAACAGGGGGCTGGAACAGGTTGAGC
>Ga0224509_10000326_pt1 | contig 12894 bp, 11 predicted proteins | sample SF_Jan12_sed_USG_5_FD_170158 | JGI IMG/M metagenome (GOLD analysis project Ga0224509, IMG submission 170158) | Sediment microbial communities from San Francisco Bay, California, United States - SF_Jan12_sed_USGS_24 | ecosystem: Environmental > Aquatic > Marine > Sediment | place: USA... | reverse complement strand
TGCCTCTGTCCTGCAACTGTTGAAGGACAGAGGCATCGAACCCGGGATCGTCGAGTACCTGAAAACGCCGCCCGATGCGGCCGAGTTGGGTCGGATTCTCGATCTGCTCAACCTCGCGCCCCGCGATCTCATGCGCCGCAAGGAGCCGGTCTACAGGGACCTCGGCCTCGACGACCCGGCGCTGGGCCGTGCAGCCCTGATCGCCGCCATGACGGAGAACCCGATCCTGATCGAACGGCCGATTGTCCTGGCCGGCGGCAAGGCCGCGCTGGGCCGTCCGCCGGAGAACGTGCTGAGCATTCTCTGAAAGCCCTTGCCTGAAGGTCTCGGGAGCCGTCAGGCGCGCCGCGCCAAGGCCAACCCCAGGCCGGCGCAGATCATCAGGCTGCCCGAGATCCGGTTGCGCAGCATGACCCCGGATCGGGTCCGCAGGACGTGCCGCGCCCGTCCCGCAACCAGTGCCCAGAGCGCCGTGAAGACGTAGGTGATGCCGAGAAAGGTGACCCCGAGGACCGTGAACTGGAGCACCGGCGGCGCGGCCGGGTCCACGAACTGCGGGAAGAAGGCCGCCAGGAAGAACATGCTCTTCGGATTGGCGACGGTCACCACGAGCCCCTGAAGGAATAACGATCGGCGGGGAGACACGGCGGGTACGGAGGTGGTTTCCACCGGCCGCGCCCGCCACAGCTGGATACCCAGATAGAGCAGATAGGCGACGCCTAGCCAACGCAGCCACTCGAACCAGCCCGCCAAGACCAGAAGGAGCGACGTCATGCCGACGAGCGTGACGGAGAGCTGCACGGCGACGCCGCAGGTCGCGCCTGCCACCGTTGCGAGCGCCCGGCGCGGTCCGAAGGACAGGCTGTGGGCGACCGTCAGCAGGACGCTCGGTCCCGGCATCAGGATCATGATCGTCGTGGCGGCGAAGAAAGCGATATAGAGCTCGAGATCCAAAGCAGTCAGTCCCCATTATGCCGCCCGGCTGTGGAAGCGCCGCTCTACCGAGCGCCGAGCCGGTCCGCCCGCTACTCCGCGGCGGGCTGGTCTTCCTCTTTGTGCATCTTGATGACCGGCTCGACCTTGCGCAGCTCCTCCATCGGGATGTGGCAGGAAATGACGTGGCCCGAAGCGTCCTCTACGAAGGGCGGGTCCTCCGTCTCGCAAATGCTGCCGAGCTTGCGCTGACAGCGCGTGTTGAAGGGACAGCCCTTGGGCGGATTGATCACGCTGGGCAGATTGCCCTCCAGAATGATCCGCTTCTTCTCGATCGAGGTGTCGGCGATGGGGACCGCCGAAAGCAAGGCCTCCGTATAGGGGTGGTAGGGCGGCGAGAAAACCTCATCGGTCGTTCCCTGTTCGACAATGTGGCCGAGATACATGACCACCACGCGGTCGGCCAGATAGCGGACCAGGCTGAGGTCGTGGCTGATAAACAGAAGCGTCGTGCGGAATTCGCGCTGAATATCCATCAACAACCCGGTCACGGCGGCCTGGACCGACACGTCGAGCGCCGAGACCGGCTCGTCGGCGACGACCATGGAGGGATTGCCGGCGAAGGCCCGGGCGATGCCCACGCGCTGCTTCTGGCCGCCCGAGAGCTGACGCGGCCGGCGCCGCGCGAAGTCCCGCGGCAGCTTGACCAGGTCGAGCAGCTCCATCACACGGTGCTCGATCTTGTGCTTGTCGGATTCGACACCGAATTTCCTGATCACGCGGGCCAGCTGCGCGCCGACCGAATGGCTCGGATTCAGCGTGTCGAAAGGGTTCTGGAAGACCATCTGGACCGAGCCGACCTGCTTCGGCGTGCGTTTCTGCACCGGGTAGTTCGAGACGTCCTCGCCCTTGAAGACGACCTCGCCGTCCGTCGCGGTCTCCAGCCCCATGAGCACCTTCGCGAAGGTCGACTTGCCGCACCCGGACTCGCCGACGATCGCCACCGTCTGGGACTCCATCGCTTCGAACGAGATGCTCTCGTTTGCCTTCACGTAACGCACGCGGTTGCCCTTTATCAGGGCCGCGATCGAATTGTCGTGGATCTCGTAATACTTGCGCATCTTGTTGATCGAAAGGACGCGCTCGCCCTGGGTGATGGTCGCGCCGCCTACGCCCTCCGGCCGATAGGCGTCCCAGTCAATGTCGTCCCAGCGGCAACACCGCACGCCGTGTCCGGCCTCGCCCGATACGCTGGTCATCTGGATCAGTCCGCTGTTGCAGCTGCCCTCGGCGAAATGATCGCAGCGCGGGCCGAAATAGCAGCCCGGCGGCCGCTCGTGCGGCAGCGGCAGCTGTCCGCGGATCGGCACCAGGGGCCGCGCGGTCTTGTCGGCGCCCGGCAGCGGGATCGCACTGAACAGCCCCTTCGTATAGGGATGGCGCATATGGTCGAAGACCTCGTCCACGGTGCCTTCCTCGACCACCTGCCCCGAGTACATCACGTTCACCCGATCGCAGGTCGCCAGGATCAGGCCCAGGTTGTGGGAGATGTAGATCATCGAGGTATGGAACTTCTTTGCGATCTCGGCGATCAGCTCGATGATGCCCGCCTCGACCGTCACGTCGAGCGCGGTGGTCGGCTCGTCGAGCAACAGCAGCGACGGATTGGACAAGAGCGCCATCGCGATCACGACGCGCTGCTGCTGGCCGCCCGAGATCTGATGCGGGTAGGAGCTCATGACCCGCTCGGGATCGGGCAAATGCACGTCGGCCAAGATCTTGATCGCCCGGCTGTAGGCCTCCTCCTCGTTGATGTCTTCGTGGCAGAGCGGCACCTCCATGAGCTGCCGGCCCAGGGTCATGCTGGGGTTCAGCGCGGCCATGGGCTCCTGATAGACCATGGCGATCTCGTTGCCGCGCAACTGGCGCAGCTCCTCCTCGCTCAGGGTCGCCAGGTCCCGGCCCTTGTAAACGATGCTGCCGCCGACGATGCCGCCGTTGTTCCCCATGTATTGCATGATCGCCATGGCCACTGTCGACTTGCCGCAACCGGATTCGCCGACCAGTCCGACACTGTCGCCCTGACGCAGCGTCAGATTGAAGTCGACCACCGCCGGAATCTCGCCGGCGCGGGTGAAATAGGAGATGCTGAGGTCCTTGCACTCCAGGATCGGACCGTCGTAGTCCTTGCCGTTGGTGGACATGGGCCGCCTCCCTAATCTCTCAGTGACACTTCGCGCAGGCCGTCGGCCAGCAGGTTGAACCCGAGCACCAGCGAGGAGATTGCCAAGCAGGGGAACAACGCCATGTGCGGAAAAGCCATGGCCATCTGACGCGTTTCGTTGATCATGCCGCCCCAGTCCGGGTCGGGTGGCGGCAAGCCGAGACCGAGGAAGCCCAGCACGCCGATAGTGATGATCACGTAGCCGAGCCGCAGGCAGGCATCGACGATCAGCGGCCCGCGCGCGTTCGGCAGGATTTCCACCGCCATGATCCGCCAAGGCGGCTCGCCGCGGGTCTGAGCCGCGAAGACGTACTCGCGGCTGCGCAGGTCCAGCACCAGGCCGCGCACGATGCGCATGATGCCCGGGGCCGAGGCGAAGGTCACCGCGATCACGATGTTGACCGCCGATGCGCCGATCGTGGCGATGATGATCACGTAGAGCACCAGAACCGGGAACGACAGAATGACGTTCGCGATGAAGGAAAGGACCTCGTCGGTCAGGCCGCCGACATAGCCCGCCGCCAGGCCCATGGGAATGCCCACCGAATAGGCGCAAACGGTGGCAAGCGGTCCATAGATCAGCACCTGACGCGCGCCGTGCATGATCCGGCTCAGGATATCGCGGCCGATGTGATCCGTGCCGAGCAGGAACATACCGCCGTCCGGCGCTTCGGTGCCCGGCATGACCAGAGGCATGATCGTCGCGTTCGGCGGAAACGGCGCCAGCAGGTCCGCAAAGAGCGCCACCAGAACCCAGAAAAGAACGATCGCCAGACCGACCATACCCACCGCGCTCTCGCGCAGTAGCGCTACGCTCTTGATGGCACGCAGAATGGAGGATTCACGCCGCGGAATTTCGATCGTCTGTTCGCTCATCTCGCGGCCCTCCTAGCTGAACCGGATGCGCGGATTGAGGTAGGTGTAGCCGACGTCGGCGATGGTCTGCGTGGCCACGGCGACAAAGACGGCCACCATGGCACAGGCCTCGATCACGAAGATGTCCGAATTGAGCGACGCCTCGAGCAGCAGCGCCCCGAAACCCTTGTAAGCGAAGTAGTACTCGACGACGATCACGCCGGAGAGCAGCCAGTTGATCTGCAGCATGATGACCGTGAAGGGCGTGATCAGCGCGTTGCGCAGGGCGTGGCGGGCGATCACCGTCTTGTACGGCAGCCCCTTCAGCACCGCGGTGCGAATGTAATGGGTCAACATGACCTCGGCCATCGAGGCCCGCGTCATGCGTGTGACATAGCCGAAATCGTAGACCGCCAGGACCATCACGGGCAGGATCAGTTGCTTCAGATCGAAGCCTTCGGACATCCCACTCGTGCCGGGCAGGATGTCGAGCAAGAATACGAAGACCGCCGAGAGCAGCACCGCGCTGGCGAATTCGGGGACCGAGGTGGTGACGATCGAGGAGACCGAAATCGTCCGGTCCAAGGTCGAGCCCTCGCGCATGCCCGCGAGGACGCCCAGGATAAGCGATACCGGCACCACCACCCCCAGTGTCGCCAGGGCCAGGATGCCGGTGTTGGCCAAGCGCGGCCAGAGCACCTCGCCGACCGGGACCTTGAAGCGGATCGAATCGCCGAAGTCGCCGATGACGAAGTTGCCGAGCCAGCGGAAGTAGCGTTCGTAGATCGGGTCGAAGTAGCCGTGGGCCTCGAGCCAGAGGTTGCGCTGCTCCTCCGAGGAATACGGGCCCAGCACCTTGGTGGCGACGTTGCCCGGCGATATCTCGAGCAGCAGGAACAGCAGCAGCGAAACGACCAGCATGGTGAGCACCATGGTGCCGCATCGCCTCAGAACAAAGATCATCATGGCCGGCTACCCCCTCCTGTTCCCCGGTCCCTCGGCGGGCGGCCTCGCGGGGCCGCCACCGAAAAACGGCCGCGGGGGGCCAGCCCCGCGGCCGTTGTCTCTGGTCAGGCGAGCCAGATCTTGTTGAACTGGTGGTATTGCGTCGGATGCATCTCGTAGCCGCGCACCTGTTTGGTGGTGGCCGAGAAGACGGCACGCCAAAGCGGTTGGGCGATGACCGCGTCGTCCTGCAGGATCTTTTCCACCTTTTCCATGACCTTGCGCCGCTCGCCGGCGTCAAGAATGCCGCCGGCCTCGTCGAGCGCCTTGTCGAAGTCCTTGTTGCAGTATGCGCTCTCGTTCCACGGCACGCCGCAGCGATACCCCAGGTTCAGAACCATGACCCCGAGCGGCCGGTGCGTCCAGGAGGTGAAGCCGAAGGGCGTCTTGTCCCAGACGTCCCAATAGCTCGCGCCCGGCATGGGGTTGAGCTGCAGGTCGATGCCCGCCGGCGCGCACTGCTCCCTGAAGGCCTGCATCGCCGCCAAGTGCCACGGCTCCGCCGATCCCAGATCGATCTTCACCTTGAGGCCGTCCTTGTAGCCCGCCTCGGCCAGAAGCGCCTTGGCCTTTTCATGGTCCTGCTTGAGCTTCGGCAGCTCGAAGTACTCGGGATGGATCGGCGCCACGTGGTGGTTCTCGCCGGCCGCCCCGCGGCCCCGATAGGCGATATCGAGGATCGCCTTGTGGTCCATGCAGGCCGCCACCGCCTGGCGCACCCGCCGGTCGTCAAAGGGCTTCTCCGACACGCGCATGCGCGCCACGCCGGTCTGCGCCGTCACCGCCTGGTGCAGCACGGCGTCGGGCAGGCGCTCCACCAGGTCGGTGCTCGTGTTGGCCACCTCGTAGAGCATGTCCGCCTGTTTCGAGGCCAGCGCCGCAACACCCGCCGTCGGATCGTCACCATGGTCGATATAGAGAATCTCGTCCAGATAGACGTCGCCGCCCCAGTATGGCTCCGACCGCCGTTTCAGCACGCACCTTTCGCCGACCCGGAACTCCGCCAGGGCGAAGGGTCCCGTCCCCACCGGGTTCTTCGACAAATCGCCACCTTCCTCGTCGAAGCGCCGGTGCACGATGGCCGTCGGGTAGTTGTAGAGGTTCTCCGGAATCGACAGCACGGCGGACGTCAGGTGGAGGCGCACCGTGTGGCCGTCGACCTTCTCGACCGCCCCGCCGATCATCCGCCTTTCCTTGACCGGGTCGCCCTTGTCGTCCTTCTTCCCGGTGTCGACCTCCTCGGTCATCTGCGGAAACAGACCCAGGTTGGACGAGCCCGTCTTCGGGTCGAGCCAGCGCTTGAAGTTGTGCACAACGTCGTCCGCCCCGAAATCGTCCCCGTTCGACCACTTGACGCCCTTGCGCAGCTTGAAGGTCCAGGACTTCAGGTCGTCGGACGCCTCCCAGCCCTCCGCCAGATAGGGCCGCGTGATGTTATCCGGCCCCGTGACCGTCATGTACTCCAGGACATGGCGCGTCTGGTTGGACATCTGCGTCCAGTCGTAGGTCGCCGGGTCGTCCATTCGCTGAACGCGCATGGAGCAGCGCAGCCGACCGCCTTTCTTGGGGGTCTCAGCCGCGCTCGCCCTCGGCACCGCGGTTTCCCCGGTGATCCGGCCCGCAAGGCCATAGGCCGCTGTTGCCGAAACGCCTAGCAAGGTCGCGGTGCGCAAGAACTCTCGGCGGTCCACCTCTCCCCGCCGAAGAGCTTCACTCAGCTCCGGGACATACGGGTGCACCCTCTTCCCGTTTTCGTTCTGCAGTTCCTTCGGCATGTCGTGCTCTCCCTGTTGAAGGTGTTGTGTGGGGCAGGTGTTACGGTTGTCCGTGATCCGGCGTCCGGTGGCCATGCCACCGTCCGTCTCGTCGCGATGCCGGCGAATCTATTCCTAGACGCGGTATTGGAGGAGTCCCTCCGGCGGCCTGCATCGCCAAGGCTGGAACGAGTGTCGCACGCTCGTCCCCCATGGAAGCTAGAGACTGTTTCAACGCCTCCCCCAATTCGCGGCGCCGGCCCTTTCCGGGTTCTGCCGCGTCCTTGTCTTTAGTTAGTTCGCACTATGGCTTGGAACAGCCTAACAAACTTTTGGCGGCGGCGTCACCCCTGGTTCCCGACCGTTATTGTTCCAACGCGGACATACTCTAGCTGATTTTGCCGGTATTCGGGCGGATAGATTTTTCCCTCGGACTGGCACGGCACTAGGACTTGTTGGTCGATTCGGCCTATGCGGTCCCGCCTTCACTTGCAAGTTCCGTCTCGATCACAACCTCGCTTTCCAGAGTCCTGTGAACCGGACACTTGTCCGCGATCTCGAGCAGCTTTGTCCGTTGCCCGGCATCGAGTGTTCCCTCCAGAATCAGGGAGCGTTCGATACGGTCTATCCGGCCTTCCTTGGTCTCGCAATCGGCGCAATCCTCGGCGTGGACCTTCTCGTGCTGCAAAGTCACCGTCACACGGTCGAGCGGCCATTGTTTGCGTGCGGCATACATGCGGAGCGTCATGGAGGTGCAGGCGCCAAGACCAGCCAACAGCAGGTCGTAGGGGCCCGGGCCGCTGTCGTTGCCGCCGAAATCCTCCGGCTCGTCGGCCCTGAGCGTGTGCTTGCCGGTGGCAATATGCTGGGCGAAGCGGCCTTCTCCAGCCTCCCGGACAACCACGGTGCCCGGGACCGCGCGCGGCGCCTCGGGCGCCTCTGCCTGGCCCAGATAACGGGTCGCCCAGGCAGCCAATACCGTAGCGACGTAGACGGCGTCCTCCCGGCGGCTCAGCAGGTGGTCGGCGTCATCGAGCGACACGAAGCTCTTAGGGTGCTTGGCCGCCGCGAAGATCTCGCCCGCGTTCTCGATCCCGACGGTGGCGTCGCGCGGCGCGTGGAACACCAGCAGGGCCTTGCGCAGACCGGCCAGCGTGGCTGCAAGCTGGTGTTTCTCGATGTCCTCAAGGAACTGCTTGCGGATCCGGAAGGGGCGGCCGGCCAGAAGCACTTCCGCCTCGCCCTTGGCCTCGATCTCGGGCCGCGCCGCCTGAAACAGATGGCGGACGTGGGCCGGGTCGGCCGGCGCGCCGATCGTCGCCACGGCGAGCGCCTCGGGGACCCGTGGCGCGGCCGCAAGCACGGCCGCGCCTCCCAGGCTGTGACCGATGAGGACCTTGGGCGCCGCGCGATTTTCGCGCAGGTAATCGGCGGCACACACCAGGTCCGCGACGTTGGACGAGAAGTTGGTGTTGGCGAACTCACCCTCGCTGTGCCCGAGCCCGGTGAAATCGAAGCGCAGAACGGCGATGCCCTGCTCGGCCAGGCCCGCGGCGATCCGCGCGGCAGCGAAGATGTCCTTGGTGCAGGTGAAGCAATGCGCAAAGAGCGCATAGGCCCGCGGCGCGCCGTCCGGTAGGTCCAGGCGCGCAGCTAGTTCGGCTCCGTCGGCGCCGGTAAAAGTCAGTTTCTCGCTGCTGATCGCCATGCTGTGCCTCCCCGAATGCCCCGGCCAAAACCACTTCCCAGCCATGGCAACACGGTCCGCGCACGAAGCGCAAGCCCCGCTTTCAACTTGGTCGCCCTGCAAGGACCGCCCTATTATCTGTCCCGGCCGCGGGATCGGTCGGAACGCCCCTGAAACCCTCGTGAGGCAAGGCCCATGGCGCCCAACAGCAGCTCCGACGATCGGGTGGAGATCATCGACAAGCAGACGCCTTTTCGGGGCTATTTCCAGATCGACGCCTACCGCCTGCGCCACCGGACCTTCGACGGCGGCTGGACCCGGGAGATGAGCCGGGAGGTCTTCGAGCGGGGTCATGCCGCGGCCGTGCTGCTCTACGACCCGGACCGGGACGCCGTGGTCCTGGTCGAGCAGTTCCGCACGGGCGCCCATGCCGCCGGCCTCGAGCCCTGGCTCATCGAGACCGTAGCCGGCATCATCGAGCCGGGCGAGGAGGCCGCTGAGGTGGTCCGGCGCGAAGCGCTGGAGGAAGCCGGCTGCAACGTCGGAGACCTGGAGCCCATCGGCACCTTCATCCTGAGCCCCGGCGGCAGCTCCGAGACCATGATGCTGTTCTGCGGCCGGGTCGACAGTGCGGGTGCCGGGGGCGTGCACGGCCTGGATCATGAGGACGAAGACATTCGGGCCCTCGTGCTGCCGACCGACGAAGCCCTTGAACTGCTCCGGGTCGGCCGGATCGTCAATGCCACGACTGCTCTCGCGCTGCAATGGCTGGCGCTCAACCGCGAGCGTCAGCGCGCCGCCTGGCGCTGAGCGCTACGGCTTGAAATGCGCCCGGTCGGGCGGCTAGTCTCCGTGACCCCACGAAATTGGTCCCGCGGGCTGGTCTGGAAGGGCACATGGACATTCGCGACGGATTTATCGGCACCATCGGAAACACGCCCCTGGTCCGCCTTGCCTACGCTTCGGAGGCGACCGGCTGCGAGATCCTGGGCAAGGCCGAGTTCCTCAATCCCGGAAGCTCCGTGAAAGACCGGGCGGCGAAGTACATGATCCTCGACGCGGAGGAACGCAGCGTCCTCGAGCCCGGGGGCGTGATCGTCGAGGGCACGGCCGGCAACACGGGCATCGGGCTCGCGCTTGCGGGCAACGCCCGCGGCTATCGGACCGTGATCGTCATTCCCGAGACCCAGAGCCAGGAAAAGAAGGACATGCTCCGGCTCTGCGGAGCCGAGCTCAAGGAGGTTCCGGCGGTACCCTACCGGGACCCGAACAACTACGTGCACGTCGCCGCGCGCCTCGCCGAGGACATGAAGAAGACCGAGCCCAAGGGGGTGCTCTATGCCAACCAGTGGGACAACACGGCGAACCGGCGGGCGCACCATGAAGGTACCGGTCCGGAAATCTGGCAGCAGACCGATGGCAGTGTCGACGGCTTCATCTGCGCCGTCGGCACGGGCGGAACGCTGGCCGGCGTGGCGATGGCGCTGCGCGAGCGGAACAAGGACGTGGTCATCGGCCTCGCCGATCCGATGGGCGCGGCACTGTACAGCTACTTCACCACCGGCGAGCTCAAGTCGGCGGGCAGCTCGATCACCGAAGGCATCGGCCAGGGCCGCATCACAGGCAACCTGGAAGGCCTGGAGGTGGACGAACCCTTCCAGATTCCCGACGAGGACGCGGTTTCGACCTGCTTCCGGCTGCTCAAGGAAGAAGGGCTTTGCCTGGGCGGATCGAGCGGCATCAACGTCGCCGGCGCCATGCGCCTGGCCGAGAAGATGGGCCCGGGGCATACGATCGTGACGGTCCTCTGCGACTTCGGCACGCGCTATCAGAGCAAGCTGTTCAACCCGGCCTTTCTGCGGGAAAAGGGCCTGCCGACGCCGGGTTGGCTGACCTGAGGGAGGGGGCCATGGAGCCGATCTTTCGCGACGACGCTTATTGCCGGAGCTGCACGGCGACCGTGCTGAGCGCGGGAGCCGAGGGCATCCGCCTCGACCGCACGGTCTTCTATCCCATGGGCGGCGGTCAGCCGGGTGACACTGGGGTGTTGCGCTGGGCCGGCGGTGAAGCGCGGATCGCCGACACTCGCAAGGGCGAGGGTCACGACGAGGTGGTCCACGTTCCGGCCGAGAGCGCCGACCTGCCCGAGGCGGGCACCAAGGTCGAGGCCGAGATCGACTGGGAGCGGCGCCACCGCCTGATGCGCATGCACAGCTGCCTGCACCTGCTCTGCGCCGTGGTGACCGGCGACGTGACCGGCGGGGCGGTCGGCGACGGCAAGGGCCGTCTGGACTTCAACCTGCCCGACACCAGCCTCGACAAGGACCATATCGCCGCCGAGCTCAACCGGCTGATCGCGGAGGACCACGAGGTGCGGCCCCGCTGGATCACCGACCAGGAGCTGGAGGCCAGCCCGCAATTGGTCCGAACCATGTCGGTCCAGCCGCCGAAGGGCGCGGGCAAGGTCCGCCTGCTGGAGATCGAGAACGTCGACCTGCAGCCCTGCGGCGGCACCCACGTGCGCCGGACGGGCGAGATCGGCCCGGTCAGGATCGGCAAGATCGAAAACAAGGGCCGGCAGAACCGGCGGGTCAACATCCTGTTTGCGGATTAGGAGCGGTGGAGGGGCTGTTTCCTCATGGCTGATTTCGATAGCGACGCGGTGGTCTCCACCACCTGGCTGGCCGAGCATCTCAGCGCGCCCGACGTTCATGTCGTGGACGCCAGTTATTACCTGCCCGACGAAGGCCTGAGCGGCCGCCAGGAATTCGAGCTGCAGCACATCCCCGGCGCGGTGTTCTTCGACATCGACGAGATCGCCGACGGCGACGATGCCCTGCCCCACATGCTGCCGTCGCCCGAGAAGTTTTCGTCCAAGGTCACCAAGCTGGGGCTGGGCGACGGCGTGCGCATGGTGATCTACGACCAGCGCGGTCTGATGAGCGCACCCCGCGTGTGGTGGACCTTCCGCTATTTCGGTCACGACGACGTCGCTGTGCTGGACGGCGGCCTGCCCAAGTGGCTGGCCGAGGGCCGGCCGGTCGAGGACGGGCCCGCGCGGGCTGTCGAACGGCACTTCACCGCGCGCATGAATAGCTTCATGCTGCGCGACAAGGAGCAGATACGGGCCAACCTGGCGAGCCGGCGCGAGCAGGTGCTGGACGCCCGCAGCCAGGGCCGTTTCGAAGCCAGCGAGCCGGAGCTGTGGCCGGGCCGCCGCGCGGGCCACATTCCCGGCAGCCTGAGCCTGCCCTATACGGACCTCGTGGACGCCGAGGCCCAGACCCTGCGGCCGGTGGCGGACCTTCGGGCCTGCTTCGAGGCCGCCGGCCTGGACATGGCCCGCCCGGTGATCACGACCTGCGGCTCCGGCGTGACCGCCGCGGTCCTGGCCCTGGGGCTGCACCTCGCGGGGCACAAGGACGTGGCGCTCTACGACGGCTCCTGGGCCGAGTGGGGCCTGCCCGGCGACACCCCCGTGGACACCGGCCCGGCCACCTAGGCGGATGGCGCGCAAGTCCAACAAGGCCGCAAAGCTGGACATCCGGCCCTACCGGCAAGGCGACCGCGACGCCGTGGTCGCGCTGTGGGAGGCCTGCGAGCTGACCCGGCCCTGGAACGACCCGGACCAGGACATCGCGCTGCTCAGCGAGACATCCAGCGCCGAGATCCTGGTCGGCGTGGTCCGGAAGAAGATCGCCGCGACGGTGATGGTCGGACACGACGGCCACCGGGGCTGGATCTATTACCTGGCGGTCGATCCGGCCTCGCGTGCCAGGGGAACCGGCGCTGCCATCATGCGCGCCGCCGAGGCCTGGCTGGCCGAGCGGGGCCTCGGCAAGGTGATGCTGATGGTCCGGCCGGGGAACCTGGCTGTGAAGCGGTTTTACGCCAGCCTCGGCTATCAGGCCGATCCCTGCCACCTCATGCGCCGCTGGCTGGACGGCCGCGAGGCGCCCGGGATCGAGACGGACCGGGACGACGGCAAGCTGGAGACCACGGTCACCTATCTGGAGATGACCGAGCGTCCGCCGCACCCCCACTTGGTGCCGCCGCTCGGTATGAAGCTGGCCCTGCTGCGCGCACGCCCGCCGACGGTCGGGTTCTACCGCTTCCTTTACAATACGGTCGGCGGACCGTGGCTGTGGTACGAGCGGCGCGCCCTGGACGACGAGGCTCTCGGCCGGATCATCACGGACGACAGGGTCGAGATCTACGTGCTCTACGCGAACGGCGTGCCGGCCGGCACGCCGAGCTGGACAGGCGCGACCCTCCGGATATCGAGCTGGCCTACTTCGGCCTGATACCGGACTTCATCGGCAAGGGGCTGGGCCGCTACCTGCTGACCTGGGCGATCGATACGGCTTGGAGCTACGAGCCGGAGCGCCTTTGGGTCAACACCAACTCGCTGGACCACTCCACGGCCCTGGCGCTCT
>Ga0224509_10000325_pt1 | contig 12903 bp, 13 predicted proteins | sample SF_Jan12_sed_USG_5_FD_170158 | JGI IMG/M metagenome (GOLD analysis project Ga0224509, IMG submission 170158) | Sediment microbial communities from San Francisco Bay, California, United States - SF_Jan12_sed_USGS_24 | ecosystem: Environmental > Aquatic > Marine > Sediment | place: USA... | reverse complement strand
GATCCATGCGTTCCATGCGAAGGGTGTCTACCACGCGGACATGAATGCCTATAACGTGCAGATCGACACGGACGGCCTGGTCTGGATGCTCGACTTTGACAAGGGTGAGCTGAGAACCCCGGGCCCTTGGCAGCAGAAGACGCTGAGTCGCCTGCATCGCTCCTTATACAAAATAATTGGGCTGGACCCCAGACTGCACTTTCGCGCCGCCAACTGGGAGCAATTGCTCGAAGGCTATTTCAACGCATCGAGATCAGAGTAATAGTCCGGGTACGTGTCAGGCAGATCCTTGAACTTGCGATGAATCCAGAAATACTGCTCCGGGCAAGTCCGCACATGTTCTTCGACGAGCTTAACGTAGCGTTTCGTATCGGCGATCGGATCTTCGCTCGGAAAATTATCAAGCGCGGGCAGCAGGACTAGTTCGTACGTCGAGTCCTCGAGGCGCCGTGGGAAAAAGGGCACAACGCTGGCGTTACCCAGTCTGGCGAGTGTCGATGTTGCTGTCGTGTGCATGGACGGCACACCAAAGAATTCGATGATCTCCGAGCCCTTGCGGTTGTAGCTCTGGTCGGGGGCATACCAGACGGCGCGATTCTTGCGGAGGCTGCGCACCATCTTCTTGATATCGCGCTTCTCGATGGTTGTGTCGGCTGACACCTCGCGGCCACTGCGCTGCAGCTCGGTCATGAATTCGCTGCGATTCTTCCGAAACACTGCGTCGAAAGGAAATGCCTCGGCCATTACTCGGCCGGAAATCTCCAGCGTCGTGAAGTGGGCGCTAAGGAGAATAACGCCTTTGCCCGATGCCAGTGCATCCAGAGCATGTTCGGCTCCGATAAGCCGCGTAATGGAATGCAGGTGCTGCGTACGTGCCCAGCGTCCCAGGCCCATTTCCACCAGCATCATCCCGAGTGCCGTAAAGTGTTTTAGCGCGAGGGCATCCCGTTCGCCGGGTGTCAGCTCAGGAAAACAGAGTTCTATATTGCGCCGTACGACAGCGCGCCGCGATCCACCGGTGGCATGCGCGAGACGACCGATCAAACGACCGATGGCGAGCGTTACGCGATGTGGCAGCAGGCAGATCAGGCGCAAGAGACCCATTCCGGCCCATACGGGCCAGTAGCGGGGGGCCCGGTAACTGGACAGGGGTTTACGTTCGCCGCTCATGTGCTGCTGCTTTGGGAGTCGAAACCGGATTTTACTCAGACATGCCGTCCACGTAACCACCCGTCTCGTTATTTCGATCAGCTTCCGAAACCGCTTCTTCCTCTGGTATCACGTCCTCGGCCTGGATGCCGACGTGAAATGCTGCGAAGCCCGGCATAACGACCTGGTTGCGCGCCATGCCGATAATACGGCCAGCGTAGGGTGAGCGCAGTTCGGTGCTTGCATTGCTCATCGGGTCAGTAATCGTACCGAGTAAATCGCCTTTGCGTACCGAGCTGCCAAGGCTGACGTCAGCAAGCAGGATACCGCCATTGTCGGCGCGCACCCATGATGACCGGTAGTACACGGGCTCCGGGTCACCCCAGAGTCGTCTCTTCTTCACCATGCCCAGCGTTGACAGCAACGTTTGGATTCCCTTGACGCCGTGTTTCACCTCGGCCAGTTCCAGCTGCGCGGGTCCGCCTGCCTCGACCGTGACCGCGGGAATGCCGGCCATCGTTGCAGCGTGGCGTAGCGTGCCCACCGTCGGTTGGCTGTGCAGCACGACCATTGAGCCGAAGCCGAGGGTGAGAGTCACAACATCAGGTTTGCGCAAGTCGGCACGAATTTGCGGCAGATTTGCCCGTTCGAACGAGCCGGTGTGCAGATCAACAAGCGCATCACAATGCGCGACGACATCCTTGAATAGTGCGTGTGCGATTCGTGCCGCAGCGCTGCCATTGGGGTTACCAGGGAAGTAGCGATTCAGATCGCGACGATCGGGAAGGTAACGTGAGCCACGGCGAAACCCCTGCACGTTAACGATCGGCACGCCGATCACGGCGCCTGAGAGCTTCCCCGGGTCAATGTCGTGGAGCACGCGTCGTACCATCTCGATGCCATTGAGTTCGTCCCCGTGTACAGCCGCCGTTAGGCAAAGCGTGGGCCCGGGCAGTTCGCCATTGACGACCAGTACGGGCGTCGATACCGGCACGCCCTCAAACAGCTCCGTAGCCGACCAGGCCAGTCGCTGGGCCGTGCCGGGAGCGATATCCTGTCCCAGCAGGCTAAGTGATTCGGCAATCCCTTCCGCTGTAGTTACGGCATCGGCTAGCGGCACATCATGCGGGTGCGCGGGAATCGCCTCAACGAGATCCTCGGCGGCGGCGGACGTTTCGCTGGAACGCGAATCTGCATCGAAGGTCGAATCCTGGAGCAGGTCGACACCATTGCCGGATGGCTCAACTGCAGTCTCACCCGCGAGGGCGAAACTGCCAGCGAAAAGCAGGCACAGGGCCGCCGGCAAAGTCCGAAAACCATGAAGAGATACAGCTTGGCGGCAATTAACGCTCATATGAAGCTTAAAATACGGCAGAATGCCGGAAAATTCCATGAACTAATCAATAATTTGCGATTGAAACCTGAAAAAAACAAATGACAAGTCCTTGCCGCCTTTTAATACTTTCCTGGTTCCTCGTATCGGGCGCAGCGCTGTCCGACGAGATCTTCCCGCAGCCTCCGGAATTGCAGCCGGACGTGGATTTCTGGGTGTCAATATTTGCTACCTACACCAGTGACGAAGGCGTGCTGCATGACAATCGCAATCTCGCTGTCGTGTATGAGCGTCTTGACATGCCAGCCCATCTGTCACGCCGCGAACGCAATCGACGCGTGGAAGAGCGTCGCAAGGAACTGCAGGTGGTATTGCGGTCACTGGCTGCTGGGAAGCGTGACAACCTGAGCACCGAGGAGGCACGAGTACTGGCGCTATGGCCAGACGACGTGTCAAACGACACTTTAAGCGCTGCTGTCGGCCGTATTCGGTTTCAGCAGGGGCTGCGCGATCGATTCAGGAGTGGGCTAGAACGTTCCGGGCGCTGGCGCGACTACGTCAACGAGGAATTCACGGCGCTGGGTATCCCGCTCGACATCGCGGCGCTTCCGCATGTGGAGTCATCGTATAACCCGGAAGCCCGATCGCATGTTGGCGCGTCGGGAATCTGGCAATTTACACGCAGCACGGGGCGTCGCTTCATGCGTGTCGACCATGTTGTCGATGAGCGCAACGATCCTTTTGTTGCAACGCAGGCAGCGGGTCGATTACTCGCCTATAACTATTCGCTAACGGGCAACTGGCCCATGGCCATTACCGCTTACAACCATGGACTGTCCGGTGTGCGTCGTGCCCAGAGCAGACACGGGGATACGGCCTATGTCGATATCTTGCGCAACTACAACGGCAGGACATTTGGTTTCGCGTCGCGGAATTTCTATGTCGCCTTTCTTGCGGCGCGGGAAGTCGACCAGAATGTCGAGGCCTATTTTTCCGGCGTAGTCCCGGAATTACCAACGGACTACGCGACGGTCAGTTTGTCGACCTATGTATCAGTGTCCGGTCTTAGCGAGGTCATCAATGTCAGTCCGGCGGAGATTGCGAAACATAACCCGGGACTGCAGGCGACGGTCTGGCAGGGCAGCAAGTACCTGCCCATAGGGTATGAACTGAGACTACCGCGCTCAATGACGAGTACGCCGCTTGCGCAACTCATCAACGGTCTGCCTGATACCGCGGTATTCCAGAAACAGTTACCCGACATGTTCCACAATGTTGCGCGCGGCGACACCTTGTCGCAGATCGCCGAAACCTACGATACGCGCGTGTCGACGCTGGTTGCCTTGAACCAGCTTGGCAGCAGTCATCGTATCCGTGCCGGACAACGCCTGCGCCTGCCGGCTGCTGGTCCCGCGCCACGAGCTACGGCTGCGACGCCTACTCCTCCGGAACCTGAGGTCGTTGCCAGCATCGCAACGCCTGAACCTCAGCCAGTGGTTGTTGAAATGGCGCCTGTTGCCCTCGCCGGTGACGTAGCTTCATCGACGTTGGGTACTATCGAGACCGCATTACTGTCAGACCCGAGCGACTACAGCGTCGCCGATGACAACACCATCGAGGTGCAGCCGCTGGAGACCCTCGGGCATTTCGGCGACTGGCTTGAGATCAAGACGCAGCGGCTGCGCGATCTGAACGGATTTGCATTCCGCACGCCGGTAAGTGTAGGGCAACGCATTCGCCTCGATCTTGGTACCGTCGACGCCAAGGTCTTTGAAGAAAAGCGTATTGCGTATCACCGGTCACAGCAGGACAGTTTTTTCAGGCAGCACATTATCAGTGATGTTTCCGAGCACACCATCAAGCGCGGTGAGTCGATATGGGTTATCGCCCTGCGGCAATACAAGGTGCCGATGTGGTTGTTCCGTCAATACAATCCAACGATCGACATGCACAAGGTGCAGCCCGGTACTACCGTACAGATCCCTGTGCTCAGGGACGTGGACAGCGACTAGTGAATGCGCGGCACAAATTTATTGTTCTGCGCCTGTCGCCCGTCCTGCTGCTCTGCCTTGCGGCAGGATTCTGGTTCGTCGAGGTGCAGCAGGGAGGACCATGGGCTGCGCGTAACCTCGTGCCGCTGGGAGTACTTGTTGGCTTGTCACTCCTGACACTGCACAAAGGCGCGGGTCACTGGACGGGTGCCGGCATGCGTATGCCGCTGGGAACACTCGGCTTCGCAATTCCCGCGCTCGGATTAGCCGCCTATCTCCACTATGCCTATGCAATCAACCTGAATGGGATGTTCAGTGATGCAACATTTCCGGATCGTGTGTTTCGCTTTCTTCCCGCGTACACGCTTGTTGCCGGCGGCATCGGCTTTGCGATTGGCTGGATCGTGGGTCGCAACGTATGACGATATTCTTATAGTCTGTGATGCGGCTCTTTTTTTGCGAACTCCAGATTTGTTAGTCTTGCCAACATGAGGATCTTTGTACTGGCCCTGATTGTCCTGCTTGCACCCGGTCTCACACCGGCCAGCGAGTTTCCCGTGGCCGATCGCGTCGTGATAGAAAAGGGCGCGCGCCTGCTCCACCTGATGAGCGATGGCAAGGCCTTCCGTACATTCAAGATTGCGCTAGGTATTCGACCTGTCGGTGACAAGAAGTCGGAAGGTGACTTCAAGACCCCAGAGGGTAAGTACACGCTGGATCGCCGTAACCCAAATAGTGATTTCTTCCTGTCAATTCATGTGTCCTACCCGAATTCTGCTGATCGCCGCGAGGCCGCCGAGCTGGGCGTCAGTCCGGGCGGGGCGATCATGATCCACGGCCAGCCGAATGCGCCGTCGCGATCCGAGGCCTACTATCGGACCCAGGACTGGACCAACGGCTGCATCGCCGTGTCCAACTCCGACATGATCGATATCTGGCTTATGACCAGCGAGAATACGCCCATCGAAATCCGACCCTGAATGTCCGGACATTTCATTGACGCCGAGGTTTGGCCGGAAGGCAGCCTCGAGGTGCTTTCCCGGTTCGAAGTAGACCAGCTGCAGAGCAGCGGCTCAGGTGGCCTCTATCCATTGCTGCGGCGCTGCATGCTGGCCGTGCTGAACGCGGATAGTCACATGGATGATGCGCGCGTCCTGCTCGAAACGTATCGTGATTTTGAAGTCGGCTTTATTCGTCAGGATCGCGGACTCAAGGTAAGTTTAAAGAACGCGCCGGCAGAAGCCTTTGTCGACGGCAAGATGATTCGTGGTACACGCGAGCTGCTGTCGGCGGTTCTACGCGACATCGTCTTCACGCGCAACGAGATTGTCGATAGCGGTCGTTTCGATTTATCGACATCCGCTGGCATCACGAACGCCGTTTTTCACATTATTCGCAATGCGCGGTTACTGACCTTGCCGGCACATGTGAATCTGGTCGTTTGCTGGGGCGGTCATGCCATCAGCCGTGAGGAATACGACTACTCGAAGCGGCTTGGATATGAGCTCGGCCTGCGCGGATTGAATGTCTGCACGGGCTGTGGCTCGGGTGCCATGAAGGGGCCCATGAAGGGCGCAACTATAGGGCACGCAAAACAGCGAATTCGTGGCGGCCGATACGTGGGTATCACCGAGCCGGGTATCATCGCGTCCGAGTCGCCAAACCCCATCGTGAATTCGCTTGTCATCATGCCGGATATGGAAAAACGCCTTGAGGCGTTCGTGCGGCTTGGGCACGGCATCATCGTGTTTCCGGGCGGCGTCGGCACCGCCGAGGAGATCCTGTACCTGTTGGGCGTGCTCATGCACCCCGAAAATGCCGGACAGCCGCTGCCCATGATCATGACAGGCCCCGCGTCAGCGGAGCCGTATTTTCGCAAGATCGATGACTTCGTGGGGGCCACGCTCGGCGCGGCAGCGCAGAATCGCTACAAGATTATTATTGATGATCCACAGGAGGTTGCCAGGCAAACAACAGCAGGCCTCGAAGATGTGCTGAGTTTTCGTAACGAGCACGGCGATGCCTATTATTTCAACTGGCGTCTGAAGATCGACGCGGACTTTCAGCGCCCGTTCGTCGCTACACACGCGACCATGAGTGAATTGCAGATTGACGAAGGGCTTCCGGTACATGTGCTCGCGGCAAATTTGCGACGCGTCTTCTCGGGCATCGTTTCCGGCAATGTTCGGGAAGATACAGCGGCGAGGATTGAGTCAGAAGGGCCCTTTGAAATCCACGGATCACGTCAGATCATGAATCTGCTGGACGACCTGCTGGCCAGTTTCGTGGCCCAGCATCGTATGAAGATATCGAGCGGCGACTACGATCCTTGCTATGTGATTAAGTAAAACCAAAGTGTAACTTTCTGTTTTATAAGGAAAAACAGAGAAACAGCACTGTGATGCAGTTCCTGTGATTCTGGCTTGCTGGCACTTAATATTTGTTCAAAGGATTTACTTGAGCAAGACGATGCCAGATAGCAAATACATGAGGTGGGACGATCGTTTCGGTATGGATGCCGATGCGGAGTCCAAAGCAAAAGATGCGACACTCGATGCGAACGAGCCTGCGGCGAATGACGCGGACGGTTGGCAGCAATACCGTCGCTGGATTTCGAAAGCGCCGGCCCCGAAGGGGCGACGCTCCAGCATAGATCCTGCTCTGTATTCGTGGAAAGGTTACCGCGACTGGAGCGACCAGGTGCGGCGTAATTGGGCGAAAGAGTCCATGGATGATAAGGACTGACACCGAGACTTTATGCATACGAAAACGCCGGCTTCATGCCGGCGTTTTCGTATGCATATGAATGTGAACCGAGTCCACATAAATGCCGGAACTGCGTCTGGTTTCTGACCTTTTTCAGACCCTGTAGGGTAAGCTGTGACCGGCCTCACAGCCCGGCGCAAACAGCGGTCCTATAGTCGCACTTACTGAACGGCAAACAACACGATATGAGTATGGCTAACAAGCACCAGAATTCCGAATCTCCTGTTGACTCATTGAAGAATGAAGCGTCGCGCCAGCGTTGGGAGTTGTTCCATCGAGCGATCGCGCACGCCAAAGAATCGAATAATGCTGCCCTAAGTGAAGCAGATATCGAGACGGGCGATGCTGAATGTGCCGGTCCGCTCCTGACGATTGTCCGCTAGGCAGTGACATGGAATATTTTCTCCAATACCTTGATGATCTGGACGATCTCTACAGTGTCGTCGGACTGGTCTGGGAGAAGTTCCGCCGGGCGCTGCTCAAGCTGATTTCAAGTGTCATGGTCGTTGCTGTGGCGGTCGCTGGCATCTCGCTTGCGCTCGCACATCCGCCTATTGCCCTTGCTACATCAACCATGCTGTTTGTGACCTTGCTGTACCGCTCGGTGACTGTTCCGTCGCCCAGATGGGTTGCCAGTCGCCAGTAAATGTCCCCCTGGTCCCGCTCCGGACTTGAAATCGACAGCCAAGCCCCTATCGTGTCTGCCTTTGGTTAGGAGATAAGCGGCGTGGCCGAAAAGCAAGACAGTACCCGGAAAGAGACTCTCGGTTTCCAAACCGAGGTGCGTCAGCTGCTGAAGCTGATGATTCACTCCCTCTACAGCAACAAGGAGATCTTCCTTCGTGAGCTAATCTCCAACGCTTCGGACGCGGCTGACAAACTGCGTTTTGAGGCGCTTGCTCAGCCTGATCTTCTGGGCGAAGACGAACTCACAATTCAGATCGAGATCGACAAGGAAAAACGCCAGCTGTCGGTTGTCGACAACGGTATTGGTATGTCGCGCGACGAGTTGGTCGACAATCTTGGTACCATCGCACGCTCCGGTACGGCCGAGTTCCTCGAGCAGATGACGGGCGACCAGCAGCACGATGCAACGCTTATCGGCCAGTTCGGCGTGGGTTTCTACTCGGCGTTCATTGTGGCCGACAAAGTGACGGTCGACACGCGCCGTGCCGGCGATGATAAGGCCGTGCGCTGGGAGTCGAATGGTGAGGGCGAGTTCACGATTGAAGAGATCGATCGTGAGGAGCGCGGCACACGGGTAACCTTGCATCTGAAAGACGACGGTGCCGAATTTGTGGAGCCATTCCGCATCGAGTCACTGATTCGCAAGTATTCCGACCACATTGGCTTCCCCGTGTCTCTGCACACGGTAGGTGAGGACGAGACCAAGGTTGTCAATTCGGCGACCGCACTCTGGACGCGCTCGCGAACTGACGTCGAGGACGAGGAGTACAAGGAGTTTTACAAATATCTGTCGCACGACTTCGCGGATCCGCTGGCATGGAGCCACAACCGCGTCGAGGGCAAGCGCGAATACACGAGCCTGCTTTACATACCCGCTGCAGCACCGTTCGACATGTGGAATCGTGAAGCGCCGCGCGGCTTGAAGCTCTATGTGCAGCGTGTCTTCATCATGGATGACGCGGAGCAATTTCTGCCACTTTACCTGCGGTTCGTCAAAGGTGTGGTCGATTCGGCTGACCTGCCACTAAATGTCTCCCGGGAACTGCTGCAGCAGAATCCGGACCTTGCCGCCATGCGTAGCGCGCTGACCAAACGTGTCCTCGACATGCTGGGCAAACTGACCAAGGGTGACGAGTATGCGAAGTTCTGGCGAGAATTCGGCCAGGTGCTGAAAGAGGGTTTGGTCGAGGACCTTGCGAACAAGGACAAGCTGGCCAAACTGCTGCGTTTTGCGACGACCCAGTCGGGCACAGATGCGCAGGATCAGTCGCTTGATGATTACGTGGCGCGTGCGCAGGAGGATCAGGACAAGATCTACTATATCCTTGCCGATAACCATGCGACGGCTGTTGCCAGCCCACATCTAGAGCAACTGCTGAAACGTGGACTGGAAGTCCTGTTGCTGACGGACCGTATCGATCCCTGGCTTGTCGACGGTATTGCAGAGTACGAGGGTAAGGCGCTTGTTGACGTCAGTCGTGCCGCGCTGGACCTGCCCGACGACGAAGAGAAGACCTCGCTGGAGTCGATGAACGAAGAGCACCAGCCTCTGCTGGAGCGAATCAAGGGTGTACTAAGCGACCGCGTGGAGACTGTCCACGTTAGCCGGCGCCTCGTTGATTCGCCCGCCTGTGTGGTGGCTGCCGATGACGACCTGAACCCACAGCTGCGGCGAATGCTCGAAGCCAGTGGTCAGGAGATTCCGGAAACTAAGCCAATTCTCGAGATTAATGTTGAGCATCCGCTCGTCAGCCGCCTTGCGGCCGAGGCGGACGAGCAGCGCTTTGAGGGACTGTCGAATATTGTGCTCGACCACGCCTTACTGGCCGAGGGATCGCAGCTCGACAACCCGGCTGCGTATGTGCACCGAATGAACAAACTGCTGCTCGATATCGAGTCAGGAGCAAAAAATGACTGAACAGGATGACAAAGACCTGCGGGACAAACTCAGCGAGGAGCAGTACAGGGTTACGCAGTGCTCGGCGACTGAGAGGCCGTTTACGGGCAAGTACGTCAATCACAAGGACGATGGCACGTATCACTGCGTTTGCTGCGACGCGCCGCTGTTCAGCTCCGACCACAAGTACGACTCCGGCTCCGGATGGCCGAGTTTTTGGCTGCCCCAGGCGGGCGATGCCGTGCGGACGCGCACGGATGAGACCCTGGGCATGGTACGTGTGGAGGTTGTCTGTGCTGCCTGTGACGCACACCTCGGGCACGTGTTTGAGGATGGCCCCCAGCCCAGCGGTTTGCGATACTGCATCAATTCCGCTTCTCTGGGTTTTGAGGACCAACCTGAATGAATAAATTCAAGCTGCTGCTGGGTTTGCCAGTGGTAATCCTGCTCGCCGCTTGCAGCCGGACTGAGCAGGGCGAAGTTAATGAGGGTCCTGCCGCGCAGGAAGAAGCCTCCGCCGTGATCGCCACCAACTGCCCCAAGGCCGATGACCGGGGCATTATCGAGGTCCAGGACGGTCTGACGGCGACGATCACCAAAAAGGGACACGGCCGTGCCGCGCAGAGTCAGGACTATGCGGATGTGCACACCACGCTGTGGCTGTATGACGAGGCGGCCGAAGGTGGTCGTGGTCAGGAGATCTGGGCATCCGGTGGGGTGCGGCCGTTCCAGTTCCAACTGGACGCGGGCCAGGTGATCAAAGGCTGGGACCTCGGCGTGAACTGCATGCTGCTCGGTGAAAAGCGTGAGCTGAAGATTGCTCCGGAGCTCGGTTATGGAACACGAGGCAAACCGCCGGTACCGCCGAATGCCACTCTGTTGTTCGAGATCGAACTCGTCAATCTGACGCCCCCGTAAACTGAATCTCAATGCGGCGGTTGATACTGCGGCCATACCGCGTTGCGTTGTCTGCGACCGGCAGTGACGAACCGGCGCCAGTGATGACCAGCCGTTCTTTCGCGATTCCCCGTGCGTCCAGATAGGCGGCGACGGCCCCGGCGCGTGCCAGGCTCAGCTGTCGGTTCCAGTTTTCGCTGCCGCTTGAGTCGGTGTGCCCGGTAATGGTGACGGTCGCTTCACGGCAGGCGTCTGCCAGCACCACCACGCTGTCGAGTACAGGATAAGCGGACGCACGCATATCAGTGCCTGATTCTTCGAAGGCAACCTGTCCGGCCCTGAAATTAGCGAATTGCCGCTCGCAGAAGCTTGCTGCTGTTGCGCTCATGTCGATGGCCGCAAGTTGGACCTCGACATCCGTTGCCAACGGCATCGCTTGACGCAACGCCTGCAGTCGCTGCTTTGCACGGGACTCGTCGGGTACCAGGGCCCTGATACGCAGACTGTTTTCAGTCAGGTCGGCACGCGGTGATTCCATGACTGCAAGCGTTGCGATGAGCTCAACCGTTGCGTCGTCCCACCATGCCGGTGCCACGCCCAGCGGACGAAACCCGAGTTCCGTCAAATGTGCGGGAAAGTGTTCAGACACAGCGTCAACGATGCGCTGTTCATGCTGTTTCGATCGCGTGTTCCCGGCAATGACCAGCGAGCCTCGATATACCGTGACCTGAAACTCGGCGGGGTCAGCTGCGGAGTAGGTTGCCAGTTGAGGTTCGGTATCCGTCCGGCCGGGCCCGGTGGGCAACGTCCATGCAATCCCGGCGAGCAGGATCAGGACCGCGGCGATGTTGCGTAGGCGTTGTGTCAAGAGTCAGGCGCGTATCGCCTGGTCGCGCAAATCCCTGGCTTGCCCGATCCAGTCTTCGCGGTAAATGCGCGAGTTGAATCCCTTCAGCCGCCTGGCGACGCGATCGATATCGTATTCGCTCATCTCGGCAATCTGCTGGAAGCTGAAGATGCCCAACTCGTTAAGTGTCTTCTCGATCGCCGGACCGACGCCCTTGATCTGTTGAAGGTCGTCACGAAGGTCGTGCGTTCCCGTCACCGGCTTATTTTCCTCGAAATCGAAATCGAAATCGTTTTCGAGTTGTGCTTCGTGCTCTGCATCGTCCTCCGATGCGGTCTCAGGTTCGAGGTCAACGTTGTCCGCAGCCGGTGCGTCTGCGTAACCGTCCACCGGATCATTGGATGCATCGAGGCCATCCGTCAGTTCTTCAGGATGCGTTACCGGCTCTATGCGTGTCTGGCCCTCGACGGAATCTGTCCGTGCGCTTTCCAGCTCATGGATACGCTCGCGGGCCAGAGTGAGCTCCGACTCGAGCTGCTCGGCTTCCGCATTACGCGTGCGAAACCGCTCGATGAGCGGTGGCAGGCGGTCTTGCCAGTTATCGAGTTCCTGCGTCAACTTCTCGATGCGTGCGTCCCTCTGCTGGACGATATTGTCCTCCGAGTCGCGCGCCGCCATATCCGACTGCAGTTGGTCTCGCTCGCTAACGACCACCTCGAGATCGCTGCGAATATCCTTGATCTCGCGCTGCAGTTCGTCACGGCGTGCGAAAGCCTCCTGCACCGCTATGGAGAGTTCCTTTGCGCGATTCTTGGCGTCTGTGTGCGATGCCTGGAATTGACTGACCTGTTCCATCAGTCCTTTGTTCTGTTCGAGAAGCCGGTCGCTCTCGCGGCGTTGTGCATCGATCTGGTCCTGCCACTCTGCAGTGACGGCTGCTTTTTCCTGTTCCGCCCGTTTCCCGCGAAACACCCAGCCAATAATCGTACCAATGACTGTCGCAATGGCCATGATGGCGACGAGAATGACAGTTAGTTCAGGCATTGGCTGGTTCCTGTGCTGGCACCCTCATAACGACAGGCAACGGGTGGTAATTGTGTGCACAATACGGTGCTTCAAGTAGCCTGATGTCGCGCAGCAGACCACCCTGCATTACATAAGATCATAATTTTACAGCACAATTCACGAATCTATCCACCCCGGAATTAGCAATGAACCAACACCCTGTGATCGAGAGACTGTTTATAGACGGCCCGGCCGGTCGTCTTGAGGCCGTTATCGAGCGTCCGGGCGAGGGTGCGCTGGAAGGATGCGCGGTCGTCTGCCACCCGCATCC
>Ga0224509_10000322_pt1 | contig 12950 bp, 9 predicted proteins | sample SF_Jan12_sed_USG_5_FD_170158 | JGI IMG/M metagenome (GOLD analysis project Ga0224509, IMG submission 170158) | Sediment microbial communities from San Francisco Bay, California, United States - SF_Jan12_sed_USGS_24 | ecosystem: Environmental > Aquatic > Marine > Sediment | place: USA: California... | reverse complement strand
ATGCCGCCGGGCACTATATTTCCGGTCCGGTTGCCCTTGGTCACCGGCGGCTTGCGGTGATTGATCTCTCCGAGCGATCCGCACAGCCGATGGTCGACAGCACGCTGGAACTGGTGCTGGTATTCAACGGCACGATCTATAATTACCCGCAACTCAGGGAACAGCTGCAGGCAAAGGGTTACCGGTTTTTCTCCGGTGGTGACAGTGAAGTTATCCTCAAGGCTTATGCCGAGTGGGGTGATGATTGTCCACAATATCTGCAGGGCGTGTTTGCCTTTGCTGTCTGGGATATCAGGAAGCAGCGGCTGTTCCTCGCGCGCGACCGGTTTGGTGTCAAGCCGCTTTATTACAGTATTACATCCACGGGTGTGCGCTTTGCCTCCACCAGCCAGGCATTGATTGCCGCAGGTGGTATTGATGATGCCATCGACCCGGTAGCGTTGCACCATCACCTGACCCTGCATGCGGTGGTGCCGGCGCCACGCACCCTGTTGCGTGGCCTGCGTAAAATGCGTCCGGCGCACAGTCTGGCGTTTGCGTTAGACGGCAAGCGCGAGCTGAAACGCTACTGGCAACTGGATGCGTCGCCCTGTCTTGAACACCGCAGTGAGTGGGAATGGATCGAGGCAACCCACGAGGCGTTAAAAAATGCAGTTGACCGGCGGCGATCAATCGCCGATGTGCCGGTAGGGGTTTTACTGTCGGGTGGTCTGGATTCCAGTTTACTGGTGGCGTTGCTGGCAGAGGCGGGTAACAGTGACATCGTGACCTTTTCTGTCGGTTTTGAAGATGAACCGGAAGAGAGCGGTAACGAGTTCGAGTATTCCGACCTGGTAGCGGACCTTTATGGTACCCGGCACAATCGTTTTACCATTCCAAATTCGGAGGTGCTGGCACGTCTCCCTGAAGCAGTAGACAACATGGCCGAGCCGATGGTCGGCCAGGACGCGGTCGCCTTTTACCTGCTGGGAGAGCGGGTTTCCCGTGAGGTCAAGGTGGTACAGAGCGGCCAGGGTGCAGATGAAGTGTTCGCCGGTTATTTCTGGTATCAGCAAATGCAACAGGCCGCTGGCAGTGATATTGAGCGCTTTCGTTCCCTGTATTTTGATCGTCCGCACGAAGAGTTTGCACAGCTGCTTACTGCAGATTACCAGTGCCCTGATTACACCACGCCACGTGTGGCGCAGGGGCTGGCAGCAACGGGTGCCGAACGTTTTCTCAACCGGGTGCTGGGTTACGATGTCACCACCCTGATTGTCGATGACCCGGTCAAGCGCGTTGATAACATGACCATGGCCTGGGGGCTGGAAGCCCGGGTGCCGTTCCTGGACCAGGAGCTGGTTGACCTGGTTGCCTGCATGCCGCCGGAGGTGAAGCTTAAATCAGGTGGCAAGCACCCGCTCAAGGTGATCGCACGTGACTTGCTGCCCGAGGTCGTTGTGGACCGCCCTAAAGGCTACTTCCCGGTACCGTCACTGAAGTTTGTACGTGGTGAAGTGCTGGAGTTTATGCGCGATGTGCTTGATTCAAGGGCCTGCCGTGAGCGAGGCCTGTTTCAGCGACAGTATGTTGAACAATTGCTGGAGAGTCCGGAGCGTGAGCATACCCCGATTCTGGGTAACAAGCTGTGGCACCTGGCATTGCTGGAGTTCTGGCTACAGCGCAATATCGATAGAACTACTTGATTAACTGCTTTTCTGGCAGTTGCCAAAAAGGGTACACTAGCGGCCGGAAATTATTTACAGATTCAAATAACTACAGAGGACAGGGTTATGGACGTAATGGAAAGGATAGACAGTGCAGTGAAGGAAAACCCGGTAGTAATCTTCATGAAAGGCACGCCGCAAATCCCGCAGTGCGGTTATTCCAGTCGTACGGCGCAGGCGCTTACTGCCTGTGGGCAGGAATTTGCACATGTCAATGTACTGGCTGATCCGGAGATTTTTCAGAACCTGCCACGCTATGCCAACTGGCCGACCTTCCCGCAGGTTTACATTGATGGTGAACTGGTGGGTGGATGCGATATCACCATGGAGTTGTATCAAAAGGGTGAATTGCAGAAGATGGTCAAGCAGGCAGTAGAGAAGGAATAACTATTATTTTGGTGTAGGAGCGGATCTCGTCCGCGATTGGTTTTTGTTCAAACAACAATCGCGGACGAGATCCGCTCCTACAGGTAAATCAGTTCGCTTCCAGTTTTAATAACTCTTCCAGAACCTGCAGCATCAGCTTTTGACCCTTGTCAGTCATGTTCTCGGTCAGCTTGTCTGCATCGCGTTCACCATCTACCAGCGGGCGAATCCGCCCGGCCAGAATACCCATATCGCCGCCGGCTTCCAGCATTTGCTTGGCCATGTTGCCAATGATCTGCAATGCCTGTGCATTGCCATTGCGTGATGCATGAACCAGTCCGGCGATTCCTGGTGCGGCCATATCTGAATCAATGTCGGTCTCCAGCGATGGCAAGGTATTTGGATCCTGCAAACCTTGCAGGATGGATTCGGCGATCACGCGGTCTTCCTCGTCCAGCACCAGCAGAATGGATTCATCGCGGTTGCCTGACATGATGTCGCGGATCACGCTAACCAGCGCAGTCCAGTCGTTGTCCGCAGCCATTTGCAGGACCTGTTCCATGTCCGGTACCGAGCCCGGGTTATTGCAGTGCATGACGACGCGGTGGATGAGCCCTGTATGGGATTGCAGTATTTGTTCTTTTGTATCGGGTAGTGACATGGTTTTTAGATACCTTCTGTTGCTTTGATCGGGGGAACAACCTCGGGTTGTTTCAGGCTGAAGTCATTCCACTGGTTAATAATAGTGCAAAATAGATCGGCAGTCTTTTCGGTATCATAAACCGCCGAGTGCGCTTTTTCACTGTTCCAGTCAATTCCGGCCGCCTTGACGGCGCGTGCCAGTACTGTCTGGCCAAAGGCCAGTGCGGCAAGGCTTACGGTATCAAAGGTGCTGAAGGGATGGAACGGGTTGCGCTTGATTCTGGTTCGATCCACCGCGGCATTGATAAATGAAAGGTCAAACGCGGCGTTATGCCCCACCAGTACGGCACGGCTGCAGCCGCTGTCCTTGATGGCGCGGCGTACCGGCTTGAAAATATGTTCCAGTGCCTCGAGTTCCGGTTTGGCCATGCGAAACGGGTGGTAGGGGTCAATGCCGGTAAATTCCAGTGACTCCACGTCGAGGTTGGCGCCGGGAAATGGTTCAATATGGCAGGCGATGGTTTGCTTGCGGCTGATGATGCCCTGCTCATCCATGTCCAGCAGCACCGCGGCAATTTCCAGCAGGGCATCGCGTTTCGGGTTAAAGCCAGCGGTTTCAACATCAACCACAATGGGTAGAAAGCCGCGAAATCGATTGGCGATAGGTGCCTTGTGACGGGTGTCAGCCATGTAATCAGTGTACAGAATCAGAAATAAAGAAGCGATGCTGTATAAATGGAGGTCGGTGCCGGCAGCATGCTGTGCATGCAAGCGGAATGGCTGGTGTTGGATAAACTGTTTATTGAGGAATACTGAATGATGCAGTATCTAGCTGTGGTGAAGGCTGATGGCAGAGTCCTGGTTGCGTGCGTGCTGGCCGTGGTGTTTTTACAGTTGCTCACTCCGTTACGCGCCAGTGAGGATAAAAATCATGGCCTGTTATGGGAACTGAGCAAGCCGGGTATCGAGCCTGCTTACCTGTTCGGCACCATCCATTCGGAGGATCCGGAAGTACTGCAGTTGCCACAAGCGGTGCAGCAGGCGCTCGACCGCTGCAACACGGTAGTGCTGGAAATGCTGCTGGATGCGGAGGCCATGATGTATTCCAGTACGGCGATGTTAATGATGGACGGTCGTATGCTGTCCGATATTATTGGCAAGCCGCTGTTCCGCCAGACAGCATTGGCGATACGCTCACGTGGTATTCAGGAGCTTGTGCTTGAACGCATGAAACCGTGGGCTGCCGCAGTGGTACTCTCGATGCCGGCATCAGAAACCGGTCTGGTGCTGGATATGATGCTCTACCAAAATGCACTGGATCAGGGTAAGTCCGTGCATGGCCTGGAGACTGTAGAGGAACAGTTAAATGTATTTGAAGCGCTTTCCGAAAAAGATCAGGTCCTGCTGTTGCAGGATGCAGTTGAAAACTTTTCTGCGCTGGACGCCTTGCACGCAGAATTACTGCATGCCTACAAGCAGCGGGATCTTGCCGGACTGGTGGCGCTGAGCGAGGCGTCCATGCAAACGGGTGATCAGCAGCTCGCTGACGAGTTCCAGCAACACCTTGTGGTCGACAGGAATCACCGCATGTCGGACAGAATGCAGGTCTACCTGCGACAGGGCAGGGTATTTATCGCGGTGGGTGCCCTGCACCTGCCGGGGGAGGAGGGCCTGTTGAACCTGCTTGAACAGCAGGGATTTACTGTCAGGCGACTCTACTAGGCTTCACGTGCCGGTGTTATTGCGTAGTTGCCAGTGCAGCGTTTCGCCAGCCAGCAACGGCACCAGTGTGGAGCCTGCCAGCGGATAACTGTCCGGCACCTGCCAGTCTTTTTTCACCAGGGTGATCTTCTCTGTGTTGCGTGGCAGGCCGTAAAAATCGGCGCCAAAGTGACTGGCAAAACCCTCCAGTAGATGCAGTGCCCCGGCATCTTCAAACGCCTGTGCATACAGTTCCAGCGCAGCATGCGCGGTGTAGATGCCGGCACAACCGCAGCTGGTTTCCTTGCGCTCGCGTGCATGCGGGGCGCTGTCTGTGCCGAGGAAAAACTTTCTGCTGCCGCTGGTAGCGGCAGCCAGCAGTGCCTCACGGTGTGACTCACGTTTCAGCACCGGCAGGCAATAGTTGTGTGGTTGCAGGCCGCCCCTGAACATGGCGTTGCGGTTCAACAGCAGGTGGTGTGCGGTAATGGTTGCAGCGACCGTATCCGGCGCGCTGCTGACAAACTCAATGCCTTCGCGTGTGGTGACATGTTCCAGCACTACCTTGAGCTGTGGAAACCGCTGTGTCAGCGGTAGCAGGTGACGATCGATGAAAACCTTCTCGCGGTCGAAGACGTCAATGTCCGGGTCGGTGACCTCGGCGTGTACCAGTAATGGCATGCCTTGTTGTTGCATGCTTTCCAGTGCAGCCCAGGTGTTGCTGATGTCCGTGACGCCGGCGGCGGAATTGGTGGTGGCCCCGGCCGGGTACAGCTTGACGGCCTGTATCCTGTTGCTGTTTTTTGCCTCGACAATGTCATCCGCAGTGGTCTGGTCGGTCAGGTACAGTGTCATTAGCGGCGTGAACTGCAGGCCTTCAGGCACGGCGGCAACAATACGTTCGCGGTAAGCCAGGGCCTGCGCTGTTTTGGTAACCGGTGGTTGCAGGTTCGGCATGATAATGGCGCGTGCAAACTGTCTGGCAGTGTGCGCTACGACAGTTGTCAGTGCATCGGTATCGCGCACATGCAGGTGCCAGTCATCCGGGCGCGTCAGTGTCAGTTCCATGTGTCATCCATTACCGACTGTTGCAGCAGCAGGTTGAGTGTGTAGCGGACGCCGAAGCCGGTCGTGTCAGTCGGGATATGCCCGAGTCCACCCTTGTGGTTACTGGCTGCAAGGTCAATATGCACCCAGTTACTTTTTTTGTCGACAAAGCGCTGCAGAAAACGGGCCGCGAGGATGTGGTCGGCATCCCCTTCCAGAGTGCATTGCAGGGTATCGGCAACGGTCGACTTCAGGGATTCGTCAAAGTCCTTGTCGAGTGGAAATGGCCATACGCGTTCGCCACTGCTGCGTCCAGCCGCGGTTAACGGGCCATGCAGTGCATCCCGGTTGCTGAATACGCCACTGTAACGCGAGGATAACGAGTAAATACAGGCGCCTGTGAGGGTGGCGTAATCAATCATCAGGTACGGTTTGCCCTTGCTTGCCAGTGCCAGCGTGTCAGCCAGTACCATGCGTCCTTCTGCATCCGTGTGTTTTACCTCGATGCTGGTACCGTTGCTGGCGATGACTACATCGTTGGGCTTGTAGGCACGGCTGCCAATGTGGTTTTCCGCCAGCGCCAGCCAGCAGTCTACCGGGTGATCGTAGTTGAGGCGTGACAGTGCCAGCAGGGTACCCAGTGCGACTGCGCTTCCCTGCATGTCTTCGTGCATGCCATTCATGTAGCGCGCCGGTTTTACATTGACGCCACCGGTATCAAAGCAAATCCCCTTGCCAACCAGTGCCAGTTTGCGGCCGCCGCGTTTCTTTGGCCGGTAGCTGAGATGAACGATGCCGGCATCATCGACCGGGCTGCCTTGCGAAACCGCCAGAAAGGCACCGGCCTTTTCACGCTTCAGTGCCGTGGACCCGAGAAACTTCATGGTCCAGCCTTCTTTGGTTGCCAGTTGCTTGACAAATTTGCGGTACAGGGTGGGTGTCAGTTCATTCGGTGGCAGGGCTGCCAGCCAGCGTGCCAGGTGATTGCCTGCCGCCTCGGCCTGCACCGGTGCCAGGTCAACTTTTTTATCCAGTCCGTAAATATCAATTTGTTTGAGTGCCGCCGGTTTGTCGGCATCGGATTTGAAGCTCGGCATCGGGCAGACAGAGGCCAGCAGTGCCGCCGTCATGGCCTCCAGGAGCCTGGCCGCGGTTGCCGCAGAAAAGCCGCTGATCTGCAGCAGCAGGGATGACGGATTTTGCTTGCCGGCCGCACTGGCGAGTTCGCGAGCGGTAGTCAGGTATTCAAATGTGCTGGCTTCAGCATCCATGGTCTGCAGCAACACACGGGTGCCGCGTTTATTGGGCAGGTCAGTCAGCAGGCAGCTGTGCTCACCCGGCTGGCTTTGGAGCTGCTGGTAACGTGGCTTCAGTACCTCCGCATAGGCGAGCGTGTCCCATAGCGCCTTGCCGGGCTTCTGCGGGGTTATTATCAGGGACACCTGCCGGGCGTCGATCTGCGCTCTCGTGGGGGTCTTTAGATGTTGATTCAGCTTGATATTTTCAGAGTGCTTGTAAGGGATATGCATGCTTTTTGCCTTGACCTGTTAACGCAAAACGCTGATGATATCGCGCTTGCTGTGTTTCTGATACTGCTGTTTCCTTGAAATTCAGGGGGATGGGCAATTTTCAAGGTCTGCTGGCCTGTTTTATACGTGAAACCGGCGTGCACGGTCACGGTCAAACAGATCTTCACTGTTTCCACACTATTTAAAAAATGATTATGAAAGACACAGATAAAAAACGTGTGCTGCGGGAAATGTTGTTTGCCCGCCGCTTTGAAGAGCGCTGCTATGAGGCCTATGTCGAACGTAACATCGGCGGTTTCCTGCATCTCTATCCGGGTGAGGAAGCCTGTGCCTTTGGTGTGCTGGAGGCGGCAAAGCCCGGACATGATTATGTGATTACCAGCTATCGTGATCATGTACATGCGATCAAGTCGGGTTCCGATCCCAAAAAAGTCATGGCCGAGTTATTTGCCAAGGAGACCGGTGTCAGCAAGGGGCGCGGTGGTTCCATGCATATATTCGATGTTGCCAACCGTTTCATGGGCGGTTATGCGCTGGTCGGCGGGCCTTTTCCACTGGCTGCCGGAATTGCCAAGGGTATCCAGATGCAGGGCGGTGATGAAATCTGTATCTGTTTTCTGGGTGATGCGGCCAACAACCAGGGCACTTTTCATGAATCCCTGAACATGGCCAAGATCTGGAATCTGCCGGTGCTGTATGTGTGTGAAAACAACCTCTACGGCATTGGTACCCGCATTGACCGGTCAACGGCAGTGATTGACCAGTACAAACGTGTGTCCGGTTATAACATTCCGTCAGCGCAGGAAGACGGCCAGGACTTTGACAAGGTGTTCACGGCGGCAAGCAAGGCGATCAAGCATGTGCGCGGCGGTAACGGCCCGTATTTTCTTGAGCTGATGACCTACCGTTACCGTGGACATTCAATGTCGGACTCCAACGCCTACCGTGCGAAAACAGAAGAACGTATGTGGAGTGATCGCGACCCGGTCATCATGTTACGCGACCGCCTGATTGTATCGGGTGCTCTGACACTGGATGAATACAAGGAAATGGATACCGCTATCCTGGACGAAATTGAAGATGAGGTTATCCGTTATGCGACCGAGTCATCCGAACCGCCAGTGTCTGAAGTGGAGCGCTTTGTACTGGCGGATAATGACCCCTGGGTCAAGGGCGGGGTAAAGTAATGGCTGACATCATGATGTGGGAAGCGATCATGCGTGCGCATGATGAAGAGATGGCCAATGACCCGATGGTCATTGCCATGGGTGAGGATATCGGTGTGGTTGGTGGCACCTACAAGGCGACCACCGGCCTGTATGACAAGTATGGAGAGCAGCGTGTGATCTACGCGCCAATTTCCGAAAACGGCTATACCGGCCTGGGTATCGGCGCCTCCTTTCTGGGCGTGCGCCCGATTATAGAAATCATGTCAGTGAACTTTGCCTGGCTCGCCATGGACCAGATTTTTAATACGGCTGCCAAGGTGCGTTACATGTCCGGCGGTCAGTTGCAGGCGCCGGTGGTGATTCGTTCACCCGGCGGTACCGCACACCAGCTCGGTTCACAGCATTCGGCACGCATGGAGAAAGTGTTCATGGGTATTGCCGGTCTGCGTGTGGTAACACCTTCCAGTCCGCGCCAGGCCTATGGCCTGCTGAAGTCGGCAGTACGTTGCAACGACCCTGTTTTTATTAATGAACATGAGTTGATGTACAACATGCGCGGTGATGTGCCGGAAGATGAATACTTTCATCCGCTGGAAGGTTCCGAGATTACCCGCGAGGGCAGGGATGTCACCCTGTTTGGCTATAATATTTCGGTGCACTGGTGTTTGAAGGCAGCCGAACTGCTGTCAAAACACCATGGCATTGAAGCAGAAGTTGTCGACCTGTTTACACTCAGCCCGCTGGACCGTGAAGGTATCCGCAACTCGGTCAGCAAAACCCACCGTGCCGTAATTGTAGAAGAAGCGGAGCCGGCAGTTGGTGTGGGTGCAGAGGTAATGGCTGTTATTAATGAAGAATGTTTCTTTGAACTGGATGCTGCACCCATGCGTGTTTCTGCGCTGAATGTGCCAATTCCCTATAACCATGCCATGGAGAAAGCTGCGCTGCCCGATGAGAATAATGTCGTCGAGGCAGTGCGCAACATGTTTGGTGTCTGACGTACGCAAAGAGTCGAAATTTTAATGTCTGAACCTTATGTAATAAAAATGCCGCAACTCTCCGATACCATGACGGAGGGCGTGCTTGTCAGTTGGGAAAAGAATATTGGTGATGCCGTCAAGCGCGGCGATATTGTCGCCACGGTTGAGACCGACAAGGCGGTCATGGATGTGGAGGTTTTTCGGGACGGTTTTCTCTCCGGCCCGATAGCCGCGATTGATGCGGTAGTTGAAGTTACCCATCCAATTGCCTACCTGGTGGAGTCACAGGATGATGTGGTGCAGGGTGAAGCCGGGCAATCGGCACAGCCGGCAGCGGCCGCAACACCTGCTACCCCGGCACCGGCAGCCGGCAAACCGGCACTTGCCCCAAAAGCAGCACCGACTTCACGGCCGCAGGGCAGCAAGGCGTCGCCACTGGCACGCAAGCTGGCCGCACAACAGGGTGTGGATATTGACCGCTTGAGCGGCTCCGGACCGGGCGGCGTGGTGATATCAAATGATGTGCAGCGTGCTCCGGCGCCGTTCGAAGTTGCCGTTGCGGGTGACGGGCGCCCGATGAAATCGATGGAAAAGGCGATTTCCCGCGCCATGGCATCATCCATTTCCATGCCGACATTTCGCGTCAGTTCGCATATACGCCTGGAATCACTAATGGGTGCGGCAAAGTCTGCCGGCGTATCGGTTACGGTAGCCGTTGCCAAGGCCTGTGGCCTGGCGATGCTGCAACACCCGAAGATGAACTGGTGTTACCAGCCGGATGACAAGTTGATAGAGCGCAGTCAGGCCGATATTGGTATGGCAGTGGCGGCTGATGACGGTGGCCTGGTGGTACCGATTCTGCGTGGTTGTGAATCTCGCGAGTTGTCAGAGCTGAACGGTGACTGGAAAGACCTGGTGGCACGCGCGCGCACCCGTCATCTCAACCCGGAAGAATTTACCGGTGCCACGTTCCAGATTTCCAACATGGGTATGTTTGGCGTCAGTTATTTCGATGCCATTGCCACGCCGGGTCTGGCAGCGATCCTGGCAATATCTTCCAATACCGGGAACGGCAGTGCCTTTACCATTACCGCCGATCACCGCGTCATCAACGGCGCCGATGTTGCGAATTTCCTGCAAACACTGAAAACCCTGATCGAACAGCCGTCAGACTGGATGGGGCCGGGTGCCTCGGCCATACCGGACGGTGACTGGGACTACGATGTCGTTGTGATCGGCGGTGGTCCGGGCGGTGAAGACTGCGCGCGTGACCTGGTTGCTCACAAGCTGAAGGTTGCCCTTGTAAACGATTCACCGTTTCCGGGTGGTGAGTGCCTGTGGCGTGGCTGTATCCCGTCCAAGGCATGGCGTGCCGCGGCGGATCGTATGCGCGACCGCGCCGAAGATGCGCACCTGGGTGTGACCGGAACCAACAGGGCCAGGCTGGTGTGGAAAGACCTTGAGGCACATCGTAAGAGCGTACTGGAAACGCGCGGTGGCATGGCGCTGAAGACCGATAAGGGTGTGCGCATTGATTACCTGCAGGGTTTTGGCCAGTTTGTTGATGCCCATACCGTGGCGGTCAATACAAGCACCAACCATGATGATCCACACACGCGTGCCGGCCTGCCGACGGAAAAGGCCAGCAAGACAATCAGCTTTGGTTGTGCGGTGGTCGCGACCGGTGCGCCGCCCTTTGTGCCGCCAATCCCGGGTGCGCAGGAAGCCGTTGAAAACGGTGGTATCCTGACGTCTGACACGGTGTGGGCGCTGCCGGCACCGCCAAAGAAACTGGCCGTTATCGGCGCCGGTGCAATTGGCGTGGAGATGGCACAGATTTTTCAGGACTTCGGTTGCAAGGTCACCTTGCTGGAGGCGCAAGAGCGTATTCTTGCCGAGGTCGAGCCGGAGATCGCGAGGACGCTGTCCGCCATTCTGGACGACGAACCACGTCTGGATGTGCATACCTCGGCAGCCGTTAATAAAATCAGCGGCGAGCCGGGTGCAATGAAACTTGCCTACACTGACAGTGAAGGCAAGAAGCGTAACCTCACCGTTGACTACGTGATCATGGCAACCGGCAAGCGGCCGGTGCTGGATGGCCTGAATCTCGAGGCTGCCGGGGTGGCCAGTGATCGCAGTATTATCGGTGCCGACAGTCGTTGTCGTACCAACGTAGCGCACATCTTTGCCGTTGGTGATGTCATCGGCGGCCTGATGCTGGCCCATACGGCAGCACAACAGGGGCGGGTGACCGCTGCCACTATCCTGGGTGAAAACATGCGCTATGACCAGGACAAGGATTGCGGTGTTATTTTCTCGCGCCCGCAGGCGGCTTTTGTCGGGGTGTCAGTGGAGCAGGCGAAGGCCAGCGGTATTGATGCGGTGGAGGTGAAGGTGCCCATGAATATCGATGCCAAGGCGATGATCAACAATGAAACGCATGGCATGATCAAGATTGTCGCAGACAAGGCCACGCAGCGCGTCATCGGTGTACATTTCCTGGCCGACCATGCGGACACGCTGATCGGTGAGGCGGTGATGATGGTGTCTGCCAACATGACGCTGGAGCAGGTCGGTGAAGCGATTCATCCGCATCCGACCCAGACAGAATTGTTTGGTGATATGGCGCGCCGTTTGCTGTCACGCCTGCGTCGCAGCCGGAAAAAGGCAAAAGCCTGATTTTTGCCGCAGCCTGATGGCAGGCTGCGGCTTTTCAAATATTGTGGGTAAACAAAAGTCTTTCTCTTCCATGCCTGGATTCGGGTGCATCGGCAGAGGACGCTAACAGGGTTATCGTTAAAAATGTCTGATATAAAGAAAGTAGTACTCGCCTATTCGGGCGGTCTTGATACCTCCATCATTCTCAAGTGGCTGGAAGAAACCTACGGCTGCGAGGTGGTGACTTTTACTGCCGATGTTGGCCAGGGCGAGGAGATCGAGCCGGCGCGTGCCAAGGCCCGGGCCATGGGCATCAAGGAAATCTATATAGAAGATCTTACCGGGGAATTTGCGCGTGACTATGTATTTCCCATGCTGCGCGCAAATGCCATATACGAAGGTGAATACCTGCTGGGTACCTCGATTGCGCGCCCCCTGATTGCGCGACGACTGGTTGAAATTGCTGCTGAAACCGGTGCTGATGCGATTGCACATGGTGCGACCGGCAAGGGTAATGACCAGGTGCGGTTTGAACTTGGCGCCTACGCGTTGAACCCGGATATAAAGATTATTGCGCCGTGGCGTGAGTGGGACCTGACTTCGCGCGAGACCCTGATGGCCTATGCCGAAAAACATGGTATCCCGGTAGAGAATAAACAGGGAGAAAAATCACCCTATTCCATGGATGCCAACTCGCTGCATATATCCTACGAAGGTGGCATCCTCGAAGACCCCTGGGCAGAGCCGGAAGAGGATATGTGGCTGTGGACCGTCTCGCCGGAAAATGCGCCTGACAAGGCGACTTATGTCGAGATTACTTTTGAACGTGGCGATGCCGTTGCCATTGACGGTAAAGCACAATCTCCTGCGGAAATCATGGAGGCGCTTAACAAGCTTGGCGGAGACAACGGTGTTGGCCGTTCCGATATTGTCGAGAACCGTTATGTCGGTATGAAGTCGCGCGGCTGTTATGAAACGCCGGCCGGAACCATTCTGCTGAAGGCGCATCGCGCCATGGAATCCCTGACGCTGGACCGTGAGGCGGCACATCTGAAGGATGAATTAATGCCGCGTTATGCCACGCTGGTGTATAACGGTTACTGGTGGAGTCCCGAGCGCGAGCTGTTGCAGCAATTGATTGATGCATCA
>Ga0224509_10000320_pt1 | contig 12969 bp, 11 predicted proteins | sample SF_Jan12_sed_USG_5_FD_170158 | JGI IMG/M metagenome (GOLD analysis project Ga0224509, IMG submission 170158) | Sediment microbial communities from San Francisco Bay, California, United States - SF_Jan12_sed_USGS_24 | ecosystem: Environmental > Aquatic > Marine > Sediment | place: USA... | reverse complement strand
GTTGATGCGGTGGTCGGTGACTCGACCCTGCGGGTAGTTATAGGTGCGGATGCGCTCCGATCGATCGCCCGAACCGACGAGCAGCTTGCGCTGCTCGGCCTGCTCGCTCTGTTGCTCCGCGATCTTTGCATCCAGCAGGCGCGCCTGCAGCAGCGACATGGCGCGGGCGCGGTTCTTGTGCTGCGAGCGTTCGTCCTGGCATTCCACCACGATGCCGGTGGGCAGGTGCGTGAGGCGCACGGCCGAGTCGGTCTTGTTGACGTGCTGGCCACCTGCGCCCGAGGCGCGGTAGGTGTCGACGCGCAGGTCGGCGGTGTTGATCTCCTCGGCCTCGACGTCATCGACCTCGGGCAGCACGGCGACGGTGCAGGCCGACGTGTGAATGCGGCCCTGTGACTCCGTGGTCGGCACGCGCTGCACGCGATGCGCGCCGGACTCGAACTTGAGCGCCGCATAGGTGCCGCTGCCCGTGATGCGGCTGATGATCTCCTTGTAGCCGCCGTGTTCGCCTTCGCGCGCACTCATTATTTCGACGGACCAGCCCATGGATTCGGCGTATTTCGAGTACATGCGGAACAGGTCGCCGGCGAAAATCGCGGCCTCGTCGCCGCCGGTGCCCGCGCGGATTTCGAGGTACACATTGCTCTTGTCGTGAGGATCCGGCGGGATCAGCGCTTTCTGCAGTTCCAGCTCGAGTGCCTCATGGCGCTCCTGCAGCGTGGCGAGCTCTTCCTCGCCCATCTGCCGCACTTCTTCGTCCGTGTCGGCCGCCATCTCCTCCGCGGCGGCGATATCCTGGTCGATCGAATCGTAGTCGGAAAAGAGCTTCACGATCGGCTCGACGCGCGAATACTCCTTCGACAGGTCCCGGAACTGGTTCTGGTCGCCGATCACTTCGGGATCGGCCAGCAGCCCGGCGAGTTCCTCGAAGCGGTCGCGGACCGACTCCAGCTTGTGGCGTATCGATTCCTTCATGGGCGGCAGCTTACTCTTCTTCGAGGCCGAACAGCGCCCGGGCCGCCGCGATGATCTCGGTGTCGGAGTTCTCGCTCGCTTCGCGGAGCTTCACGCTGGGGCTGTGAAGCATCTTCTTCATGAGCGCCGCGGTCGCGTACTCGAGCACCTCCTGCCCGTCGGCGCCCTTGGCCAGGCGTTTCTGCGCCTGTTTCAGTATTTCGCCGCGGACCGAGTTCGCGTTCTCGCGCAGCGCGGTAATTAGCGGGGCGACCTGCTTGGCGCGCTCGATATTGAGATAGCGCGAGATCTCCTCGTCGAGTATGCGGTTGGCATCCTGGGCCGCGGATTCGCGGTTGCCCTGGCCTTCGAGGACGACCTTGTTCAGGTCGTCGATCGTGTACAGGTAGACGTCGTTGAGCTTGCTGATCCCGTCCTCGATGTCGCGTGGCACCGCGATGTCGACGGCGAAGATCGGCTTGCGCTTGCGCGCCTTGATGGCGGCCTCCATCTGCGGGAGCGTCACGACAGCCGTCGGGCTGGCCGTGGAGCTGATCAGGATATCGGCCTCGGGGAGGGTACCCTCGAGGTCCGAGAGCGCGAGCCCGAAGCCGCCGAACTGGTTCGCCAGGTCGTGCGCGCGCGAGATGTTGCGATTCGCCACGAACAGGCGGCCGATGTCCTTGCGCTTCAGGTGCTTGGCCACGAGTTCGATCGTGACGCCGGCGCCGACGAGCAGCGCCGTGTGCTTCTTGAAATCGGAAAAGAATTGCTGCGCCAGGGTCACCGCGGCGTAGGCGACGGAGACCGGGCTCGAGCCGATTTCGGTGTCGGTACGTACCTTTTTCGCCACCGAGAAGGTGTGCTGGAACAGCCGCGAGAGCTGCTTGCCGACGGTCCCGGCGTCCTCGGCGTCGCGGTAGGCATCCTTGAGCTGGCCGAGGATTTGCGGCTCGCCCAGCACCATCGAGTCCAGCCCGCACGCGACCCTGAAAATGTGGCGCAGGGCGGCATCGTCGTCCAGCTCGAACAGCGTGTTCGCGAACGAGGGGTCCAGGTTGTGCGCATCGTGCAGCCAGCCCTGCAGGCGCCGCCGGCCCTCGTTGTCTGCCATCACGTAGAACTCGGTGCGATTGCAGGTCGATAGCAGAACGGCCTCGTCCACGCCGTGGATGTCGCGCACGGCCTGCAGCGCGCCGGGGATTTGCTCCCCAGCGAAAACGACCTGTTCGCGAATTTCGACAGGTGCCGTGTTATGGTTCAGCCCGAGTATTTTGAGCGGCATATCAGATTAAGGTAAGGCACCGGTCCGGTACCGGGAGGAATTCGTTTACTGGGCACGTATCATAAGCGAACTGAAGGCACAGTTCCTTGTCTGTGTTACTTATACACCGCATTATCGCGGCTGAGGCAGTGACACCGCCGCGATAGGATGATAAGACACACACCAATGCATCGAAACCGACGATTGCTGTCCGCCCTTTGGGCCGTGACGGCACTAACCCTTTTTTGCTCCAATGCCTTCGCCGATGACGAGGAAAAGCGCAGCGATGCTGCGGCCCACCTTCTGCAGGCCGAGCTGGCGCTGCAGGGCAGCGAATACCTTGAGGCTGCCCAGGAGTACCGCAAGGCGGCCCAGATCAGCGACAGCGTGGATGTCGCCCGCCAGGCGACGCGCGTCGGCTACAGCTTCGGCTTCAATGAAGAGGCACTGCTGGCGGCCAAGCGCTGGCTGGAGCTGGACGAGGAAAGTGACGAAGCGCTGCTCTACGTCGCGCAGCTGCAGCTGCGTTTGGGCGACCTGCGCAAGGCCCGGCGCAATCTGAAGAAACTGATCGAACGCGGCGACGAGGGGGCCGACAGCCGCCTGTTGTCGCTGGTGCAGGTCCTGTCCCAGGAGGATCCGGAAGACGCCGACAAGATCATGCGCTGGCTCGCCAAGCCTTATAAAGACTCGGCATACGCGCAGTATGCGACGGCGGTCATTGCGATGCAGGCCGGCGATACGGATTACGCCGAAGAACGCACCCTGCGCGCCATCGAACTGGATCCGGAGTGGACCAAGGCGAAGCTCCTTTACGCGCGCACGATACTGCTCGCGGGCAGGCAGGACGAGGCGATAGAGTATACCGCGCGCCTCATCGGCGATGATCCCGACCCCGACCCGGATGCGCGCATGGAACTCGCGTTGATGATGATGACGGCGGGGCGTGACGACGATGCCCTGAGCCAGATCAACCAGATACTGCTCGAGCAGCCGTCGCGCGCTGATGCACTGCGCATGATGGCCATCATCAACTTCCGGCTCGAGAACCTCGACGCTGCCTGGGCGGATTTCCAGGACCTGCTGGCGAGCGGCCGCTTCACGATGGACGCGCTCTACTACCTCGCGCGCATCGCGGACGTGCGGGAGGAGCACGAACGCGCGGCCCGCCTCTACTCGCAGGTCCGGTCGGGACCGAATGCCGTCGTGTCGCAGCGGCGCGCCAGCGCGCTGATCGCTTATGAGTTGGAGGATCCGCAGAAAGCGCTGCAGGATCTCGAGGAATTCGGCACCAACAGCCCGAGCCACGCAATCGACATGGTGCTTGCCCGGGCGCAGCTGTTGGCATCGTTCGAGCGTTACGATGAGGCCCTCGATTTTTACGAAAAATACGTGATGTACAGGCCCGACGACGAGTCCGCGTTGCTGGGCCGCGCCGAGTTGCTGTTGCGCATGGACCGGGTGGATGACGCGGTCGCACAGTATCGCGCCGCCGCAAAGCGCTGGCCGGAAAGTGCCATGTCGCTCAATGCGCTGGGCTACACGCTGGCGGATCGCACGGATGAATACAGGGAGGCCGAGAAGCTGATACGCAAGGCGCTCGAATACGACCCGGACAGCCCGGCCATCATCGACAGCCTTGGCTGGGTGCTCTTCAAGCGCGGCGAATACGAAGCTGCTTTGGTTGAGCTCGAGCGCGCCTATGAGAAGCTCGACGACCACGAGGTCGCTGCCCATATCGTCGACGTACTGGTTGCGCTGGAACGGCGCGACGATGCACTCGAGGTGCTCGAAGACGCCGAAGGCCGGCATTCGGATAGCGATCTCCTGAAAGATGTCAGAAACCGCCTGTTCCCGGACGCCGACTAGCAGACGACTCACCGGCCTGCTGTTGCTGGCGGCGTTTTCGCTGACGTCGGGCTGCGCGACCCGCGAAAGCCTCGATCTCCCCGACCTCGGCGGCTGGCAAAGCCGCCAGTCCCTGCTGGGCCAGCTCGACGAGTGGGCATTCAACGGCCGTATCGGCGTCATTGCCGGTGACGACGGATTCAGCGGATCGCTGCGCTGGACGCAGGAGGGCGACGATTTTGAAGCAACCGTGAGTGGCCCACTCGGCATCGGTACCGTGCGCCTCGAGGGCGACGGTAGCCGCGTGCAGCTGATCGACAAGGACGGTAACCGGACTGTTCTGGAAGACGCGGAACGGGACCTCTACCTGCGCTACGGCTGGACCATACCCGTGCGCAGCCTGCGTTACTGGGCGCTCGGCATTCCCGACCCGGAGTTGCCGGCGGAGACCGAGATGGGCGGCGACGGGCAGCTCCAGAGCCTGACCCAGGGTGGCTGGCAGGTCGACATCACGCGTTACGGTGAGGGCGGTGGCCAGCCGATGCCGACCCGGTTACGGGCAGCGAGCGAGCAGACCCGCGTCAAGCTCGCGATACATAAATGGTCATTTTTTGACCAATCGGGGCGCTGATCACCGGCCTCGTTGACACCTCCGGGGCCTCCCCGCACAATTCGCACGGGCAAGCCAATGCGACTGGTAAATAATTGGGGCGTAGCCAAGTGGTAAGGCAACGGGTTTTGATCCCGTGATTCGCAGGTTCGAGTCCTGCCGCCCCAGCCATTACAAATAAAGAGGGGATGGTCGTGGATATTGCAACAATGGCCGTGTTTACGGGGAACGCGCACCCTAAACTCGCCCACGCTATCGCGCGCTGCCTCATGCTGCCCCTGGCGCGCGCCCAGGTCGGCCGCTTCTCCGACGGTGAGATCAACGTCGAGATCCTCGAGAACATCCGCGGCCGCGAGACCTTCATCATCCAGCCGACCTGCCCGCCGGCATCCGAGAACCTCATGGAACTGCTGGTCATGGCCGATGCCGCCAAGCGTGCGTCGGCCTCGCGCATCACGGCCGTAATTCCGTACTTCGGTTTTGCCCGCCAGGACCGGCGGCCGCGCGCCGCGCGCGTGCCGATCACCGCGAAACTGGTCGCCAAGCTGATCGGCGTAGCGGGCGTCGACCGCGTGCTCACGGTCGACCTGCACGCCGACCAGATCCAGGGCTTCTTCGATATCGCCGTCGACAACGTCTACGCTTCCCCCGTGCTGCTTGGCGATGTCTGGAAGCACGGCTACCCGGACATGGTGGTGGTCTCGCCGGACGTCGGCGGCGTGGTTCGCGCCCGGGCGCTCGCGAAGCGACTCGACGATGCCGACCTCGTCATCATCGACAAGCGCCGCGCGCGGGCCAACCAGTCCGAGGTCATGAACATCATCGGCGAGGTCGAGGGCAAGTGCTGCATCATGATGGACGACATGGTCGACACTGCCGGCACGCTTTGCCAGGCGGCAGGCGCTCTCAAGGCGCACGGCGCGAAAAGTGTGCACGCCTACATTACTCACGCGGTGCTATCCGGTCCTGCCGTGTCGCGCATCACCGAATCCGAACTCGACGACCTGGTCGTCACCGACACGATCCCGCTGAGCGAGGAAGCGCAGGCCTGCAAGAAGATCCGCCAGCTCTCGACGGCGGAGCTGCTCGCCGAGACCATGCGCCGTATTTCCGACGAGGAATCGGTCTCGTCGCTGTACGTCGACTAACCGCCTTTGCAACAGACCGGAGGGTTATTTCTCTCCCTCATGGTTGACCAGCGACGTCCTGTCGCTGGCCCTTCGGGCGCGCAAGCGCGTCCAAATTCGCTCCCGGCGAATTTGTCACCGCGCTGCGCTTTATTTCCTTCGAAGAGCAACCGGCTGGCCTCACATCCCGGGGCATTGGTCTTTGTAGACCTTCCCGCCCTTCATGACGAAATCGACGTCGAGCAGCACTTCCATTTCCGTCATGGCCGAGACCGAAGGTCCGCTAGAATACACGGATGCGCATTATCAACAGACACGAAGTCGAGCGCCTGCTGCCGATGGCGGCGTGCATCGACGTGATGGCCGACGCGATGGCTGCGGCATCGGGCGGTGCCGTGTCCATGCCGCTGCGCCTGTTCACGCCGCTCGCGGACGACAGCGGCTCATTCGGCCTCATGCCGGGATCGATGCTCGACCCACCCTTCTTTGGCGCCAAGGTCATCAGCTTGTTGCCAGGCAACCCCTCGAAGGGCCTGCCGACCGTGCAGGGATATGTGTCGCTTTTCGATCACGACACCGGCCGGCCGCTTGCGCTGATCGAGGGGTCATCCGTCACGGCGATACGAACTGCGGCCGCGTCGGGCCTCGCCACCCGCGAACTCGCAAGGCAAGGCGCCCGCAGCCACGGTATCTTCGGCACCGGCGTGCAGGCGGTGACGCATATCGATGCGGTTGGATGCGTGCGCGACATCCGGGAAGCCGTCGTCTGGGGCAGGGATCCGGACAAGACGCGGCAATTTGCAGAACAGCAGTCTGACCGCGTGAAGTTTGCAGTGAGGGCAACGGAGAACCCTGCCGAAGCGGCAGGCTGCGACGTCGTCAGCACGGTCACGGCGGCGTCCGAGCCGGTGCTGAAGGGCGAGTGGTTGCAGCCCGGCTGCCACCTGAACCTCGTCGGCGTGCACACCCCGCAGGCACGCGAGGTCAACACCCGCGCGATCGAGCGGTCGCGGGTCTACGTCGATCTCGTGGAGTCCGCGATGAATGAGGCCGGCGACTTGCTGATCCCGATCGGGGATGGCGCCATCGATGAGCGGCACATCCTTGGCGAAATCGGCCAGGTGCTGGCGGGCGCGGTACCGGGCAGGACCGACGAATCCGACATCACCCTCTACAAGTCCCTCGGCATCGTCGCCCAGGACCTGTTTGCGGCGGCGCACATCTATGCACAGGCGCTGGACGAAGGGGCGGGGGTCGAGGTAGACCTCGGCTGAGCGTTGGGGTACCATGCGCCGCCCGCAACGGGTTGGTCGCAAGCCCGCGGGCGCCAGATTCTGGCGAATTTATACTTAAATCAATCAGATAACGGAGTTCAGTCATGGCTGAAGAATTTGATCTGATTGCGGAACTCCGGGACGACATGGGGAAAGGTTCGAGCCGCCGCCTGCGTCGTGAAGGTAAGGTTCCCGCAATCCTTTACGGTGCCGGCCGCCCGCCGCGCACCCTCGCGTTTGACCACAACAAGGTTCTCCAGCAGCTCGAGAATGAGTCGTTTTATTCGAGCATTCTCAACGTCAAGGTCGGCGAGAAGAGCCAGGCTGTGATCCTGAAAGACCTGCAGCGCCATCCCGCCAGGCGCCAGGTCCTGCACATGGACCTGCAGCGCATCGTCGAGGACGAGGTCATCCGCATGACCGTGCCGATCCACTTCGTGAACGAAGACGACGCGGTCGGCGTGAAGCAGGGCGGTGGCAAGGTATCGCACCTCATGAACGACATCGAGGTCGTCTGTCTGCCGAAGAACCTGCCCGAGTATCTCGACATCGACATCGCTGACCTTGAACTCGACGAACTGCGCTACATCTCCGACATCCCGCTTCCCGAGGGCGTGGAAATTCCCGCGCTCGCGCAAGGCGAGGAGGCAAATCGTCCGATCGTCTCGATCCACATCATCAAGGAAATGGTCATCGAGGAGGAGGAAGAAGTCCTCGAAGAAGCCGTGGCGGCAGGCGAAGTGCCTGTGGCCGGCGAAGAGGCCGAGGAAGGCGAGGGAGCCACTGCGGACGAGGAGCCCAAGGAAGACTGATTACCGGGCAAGTAGCGGTTATCAATTGAGAGAAGGCCGCCCACGGGCGGTCTTCTTGTTTGTACCATTAGCGATATGACGACACTGCGCATGATTGCCGGGCTGGGGAATCCCGACGACAAGTACCTGCGGACGCTGCACAACGCGGGCTTCTGGTTCGTGGACGAACTTGCGCGCAAGTTCGGCGGCAGCTTCAGATACGAGAAGAAGTTCGATGCCGAGTGCTGCAAGGTCAGCGTCGACGGAAACGACATCTGGCTCGTGAAGCCGCAGAGCTACATGAACCACAGCGGCGGGCCAGTGCGTGCGGCACTCGATTACTACCGCGCAAGCCCGGCGCAGTTGCTCGTCGCGCACGACGAGATCGACCTGCCGCCCGGTACGGTGAGGCTGAAGCAGGGCGGCGGTCATGGCGGTCACAACGGCATCCGCGACGTGATCCGTCACTGTGGAGCCGATTTCCTGCGCCTGCGGATCGGTGTCGGTCATCCCGGCGAGAAGGACAAGGTCACGGGATACGTGCTGAAACGCGCGTCCTCGGATGTCGAGGCGCTGGTCGAGAGGAATGTCGACGAGGCTGTCGATGTGCTGCCAGCGTTGCTGAAAGATGGCCTGAACGCGGCAATGAAAAAGCTGCACACGAAACAGGAAAAGGAAGACTGAGTGGCAATTACCTGTGGCATCGTTGGCCTGCCGAACGTGGGCAAATCGACATTGTTCAACGCGCTGACCGCGGCCGAAATCGCGGCGGAGAACTATCCGTTCTGCACGATCGACCCGAACGTCGGCGTCGTGCCGGTGCCGGATCCGCGGCTCGACATACTGACCAATATCGTCAAGCCGGCGAAGACGATCCCGACGACGATGGAGTTCGTGGACATCGCGGGACTCGTGGCGGGGGCATCGAAAGGCGAAGGGCTCGGCAACAAATTCCTGGCGAACATCCGCGAGACCAACGCGATCGCGCATGTCGTGCGCTGTTTCGAGAACGACGATGTCACCCATGTCACGGGCGTTATTAACCCGATCGACGACATCGAGACCATCAACACCGAACTCGCACTCGCCGATCTCGAATCCGTCGAGAAGCAGTATGTCAAAGCGGAGAAGAACGCAAAGACGGCGAAGAAGGAAGACATCTATGTCCGCGATACGATCGGGAAGATCCGTGACCATCTCGCGGAAGGCAACGCGGTGCGGACCCTCGGCCTCGACGAGAACGAAACGAAGATTCTCAGGGAATTGCACCTGATCACGGCGAAACCGGTCATGTACATCGCGAACGTGGACGAGAGCGGGTTCGAGAACAACCCGCATCTCGACGACGTGAATGAGTACGCAACCGCGGAAGGCGCCGAAGTTGTCGCAATCTGCGCCGCGATCGAAGCCGAGATCGCGCTGCTCGACGAACAAGACAAGAAAGAGTTTCTCGCCGATCTCGGTTTCGACGAGCCGGGACTGAACAGAGTCATTCGAACCGGCTACAAGCTACTGGGGCTCGAGACGTTCTTTACGGCAGGGCCGAAGGAAGTACGCGCCTGGACAACCAGGGTCGGCGCGACGGCCCCCGAGGCCGCGGGCGAGATCCACACGGATTTTCAAAAGGGTTTCATCCGCGCCGAAGTTATTTCCTACGACGATTTCGTATCCCACAACGGCGAGCATGGCGCGAAGGAAGCGGGACGCTTGCGCCTCGAAGGCAAGGAGTACATCGTCAAGGAAGCCGATGTGATGCACTTCCGGTTCAACGTCTGAGGCTTTGCTTTACTGCATCACCAAGCCGAGATAGCGGCCGCGCCCGACCCGCCGCGAGGCCATGAGAGGTCGAGGAACTGACCTACGACTAGGGACTTTCCGCAGTCCCGATGCATCTCCCAGGGGATGGGCTATAGTTTTTCGCATTGGAAGCCGCAGAGCTTCTTTCCAACCGGGAGTTCGATATGAGCAAGCGAATCAACATTCTGTTTTACATAATCATTGCTGGCCTGCTCGTGCCTTTCGCGCTCGACGCGCAGGCGGGCCCGGGCAAAGGCCCTGCCGAGGTCGCGAAGATCGAGGTGATGACCCAGAACCTGTATGTCGGCGCCAACGTGTTCCGGCTTTTCGCACCCGCCCCCTGCGGTCCTCTGCAGAGCGTCTTCGAGCTGTTCGAAACGGTCAAGGCGACCAACTTCCCCGAGCGGGCAGAGGCGATTGCGGACATCGTGCAACGCAAAAGGCCGCACGTCATCGGGCTGCAAGAGGTATCGCTGATCCGCAGCCAGACGCCGGCCGACTTCCTGGTCGTCCCGAACCCGGACGGTGAAACGTATACCTATGTGCCGAACGCCACTACCGTCGAATTCGATTACCTGGATCTCCTCGTCAATGCGCTGGGCGCGAGAGGACTCGACTACGTCGTCGTGGAAGATGCGACGGCCGAGGATGCCGATGTCGAGCTCCCTATGGCGAGCTTCGATGAAGAGTGCAATTTCACAAGTCAGCCGACCGACCTGCGTCTCAGCGACCGCGACGTGATCCTCGTGCGGGGCGACCTCGTGACGGACAACGCAATGAACGCCAACTTTTCGGTCAACCTGCCGGTCGCGGTGCCGGCCGAGATTCCGCCTGGAAACCCGATCATCCTTGCGTTCGAGTTCACGCGCGGCTTCGGCGCTGTCGACGTGACGGTCGGCAAGGTCACGCATCGCGTCGTCAATACGCACCTCGAGGTCGGCGACAGGGGCGACCTGTTAAGTCCTTTCAACTTCATCCAGTTCAAGCAGGCGGAGGAACTGATCGACGAAGTGACGGGCACGGCCCTGCCGCTCACGGTCGTCGGTGACTTCAATTCCTCGCCGGACCCGCTCGATCTGCGCCCGGCCTATGCGTTGATGACACAGTTCGACTATCTCGACCTGTGGAACGTGCGCCAGGGCCCGTTCGATCCGGGGTTCACCTGCTGCCAGGACGAAGTGCTCCGCAACGAAGTACCGGTACTGGACGAGCGCATCGACCACGTGTTCACTCGCCTGCCGGTCGATTCCGAACTGTTGCCGATTCAATCCGAGGTTGCCGGGGATCGTGCGAATGAGAAAACGGCTTCCGGCATGTGGCCGTCGGACCACGCGGGCGTCGTGACCACCTTGAAGTTCAAACGCTAACCAGCCGGGAGCGAACGTCCCCGAAATAGAGCACAAAGGTGAGCTGCCGACGCTCGTGGAGTCGCGTCGGCAGCTCGGTGAAGATACGCGCGAAGGCGTTCTTCGTGGGGGATCAATTTACATCCGGCAGGCGGCCGGCAAGTACTTGTTGGGCAAAGCAGCGTTGCCGTTGCAGTCCCAGGTAACACTGCCGGGGCTCGTCGAGTCGGGCGTCATGGAGAGAATTGCGCCAGCCAGATTTGGGTGTATGGAATTACCGTAGGTTATCTCGATTGTGCCGCCCACAACGATCTCGACCTGCGAGACGTACTCACCCGAAATGTCTGCCGGGGCCGAAAGACCGGCGGAGCCGTTGCTGGTGGCGAATAGACCGAAGGTCTGGAAGTATTCGGCGGCCGCGACTTTGGCCGCCGTGCTCATGTTGATACCTTCCGCGACCTGTGAACGGACGATGTAGTTTGTATATAGAGGGATGGCGATGGTCGCGATGATGCCGATGATTGCGACGACAATCATCAACTCGATCAGCGTGAATCCCTGTTGTACTTTTCTCATCGTTCGTCTCGGTCCGAGGCCCGCGCGAGTTGTTGGATATACTGTGGCAGGTTCGGCTCAGCCATGCGCCCAAGTGATTCACGAAAAAAAATGAGACACAGATCGCAATTTATGTAACCAGGCGCAAGGAAGCCTGCGCTCGACGGGTGTTTCAGAGCGGTTTGCGAGGAATTCTCAGGTTCCCGAATAACAACATAATGTTGAAACTAATCGAACGGACAGTTAATGATTGTCCTCGGGTTCGGGTTTATCGGCACGATTTGCAGGTCGAAAGTTATGCGGAAACTTGTTGCGATTTCAGTCGCAGTTACTTTATGTCTCGCGGCTCCTTGTCTTGCGGATCTTGCCGATTCGGGCACGACGCAGGTGGTGATGCTCGGGACGGGAACGCCGAACGCGGATCCGGACCGATCGGGGCCGGCGGTGGCGATCGTCGTCAACGACACGCCATACCTCGTAGACTTGGGTCCCGGCGTGGTCCGCCGCGCGGCGGCTATGTCACCGACTTACGGCGGCCCGATTGCAGGCCTCGAGGTAAAGAATCTTCGTTACGCGTTCCTCACGCACCTGCATTCGGACCATTCAGCCGGGCTCTCCGACCTGATCCTGACGCCGTGGGTGCTGGAGCGCGAGCAGCCGCTGGAGCTATTCGGTCCGGATGGCATCGAGGAAATGTCGTCCCATATCGTCAAGGCTTACCGCGCTGATATCGACTACCGCGTTTACGGGCTCGAGCCGGCCAACAACGAGGGCTGGCGTGTTAATGCCCACACGGTTGAAGAGGGCATCGTCTTCGAGGATGACAACGTCAAGGTCGAGGCCTTCCGCGTGCGCCACGGCACCTGGCCAAACGCCTACGGCTATCGTTTCACGACACCGGACCGGGTCATCGTCATTTCCGGGGACGCGGCGCCGGACGAGGCCGTCGAACGCTATGCCGAAGGGGCCGATATCCTGATCCACGAGGTGTACTCCGTCGAGGGATTCAAGAAGCGCGACCCCTACTGGCAGAAGTACCACAGCACCAACCACACCTCGGCCCACGAACTCGGCGAGCTGGCAAGCCGCGCCAGGCCGAAGCTCCTCGTCCTGTATCACGTACTGTTCTGGGGTGCGAGCGAGGAAACGGTACTCCGCGAGGTGCGGGAGAAGTACGCCGGGGAGGTGGTCCTGGCCGATGACCTGGACGTTTTTTGGGGGCCGGACCAACCTTGACAGCCGGTAGCCCCGCAAGGACAATCTGCGCCCCGCAGGCCGAAAGGCCGCACCGAAAAATGGTGATGTAGCGGGGCGACGCAGTCGCAAGGTTAGAGCGACGGACTCATAACCCGTAGGTCGGTGGTTCATCCGAGCCCGGCGCAGCCGGGCGACAGACGCCCGCA
>Ga0224509_10000319_pt1 | contig 12970 bp, 10 predicted proteins | sample SF_Jan12_sed_USG_5_FD_170158 | JGI IMG/M metagenome (GOLD analysis project Ga0224509, IMG submission 170158) | Sediment microbial communities from San Francisco Bay, California, United States - SF_Jan12_sed_USGS_24 | ecosystem: Environmental > Aquatic > Marine > Sediment | place: USA... | reverse complement strand
CCTGGCTCTTTTCCGGTTCGGAAAAGGCCAGTGCGCCGCCACAGCAGGACACTTTCTTGTCGTAGTTTTCAATCGGTTCGGCACCCATGGTCTCAACCAGCTTGTCGAGGTATTTCGGATTCTCGTAGGACTCGCCGTCGATACCGAACGGACGGTTGGTCTGGCAGCCGACATAGCCGGCAATCTTCAGGCCGTCCAGCGGCTTCTTGACGTGGCTGCCCATTTCCTCGTAGCCGAGATCCTCGATCAGCACTTCCACCATGTGACGGATTTTCTGGTTGCCTTCAACCTTGAGTCCGGCGGTGGCCAGGGCCTCGTTGGTTTCGGCCATCAGGCCGTCATCGTCATGCAGACGCTCCTGGGTCTCCTTGGTGGCCAGCCAGCAGGCGGCACAGGTAGCAACGATATCCTGACCGGGATTGGTCTGCTCACTGATCGCCATGTTGCGGGCAGACAGTGCCAGGCGCGGCAATTCGCCACCGCCGGCATAACCGATCGAGGCGGAACAGCAGTTCCAGTCCGGGATCTCGTTAAGTTCGATATCCAGCGTTTTGCACATGCTGTCGACCGAGGTCATGTAGTTGGATGCGGAAGCGGCCTTCTGTGAAGAGCAACCGGGGTAAAATGAATAGGATTTTTTAGCCATGATTTATTTCCTCACTTGCCGGCTGCGGGAATACGCGCAGCTTCAAGTTCTTCTGCCTTTTTCAGTATTGCCTGCAGACCCCTGGCGTCCTTGCATTTGTGACCGCCAATCAGTTCCATCGGGGTGAGGCGCTTGGTCATTAACATGCCGAGACCGATTTTCTGCATCTTCAGCGAGGTCTTGATGCCCTCGCCAATACCATTCATGAAATACAGCGACAGACCGAGGCGCAGTTCGTTAACACGGCCGGTCTTGGTCAGGTTGTTCCAGAACAGTTGCGCGAACTTGTGGGTCGGCTGTTCCTTCGGTGCAATGCCGAGGCGTTTTGCGTAATGCGCAAGGCCGTGCATGATGTGGGTGATCGGCAGTTCACGCGGGCAGCGCACGATACAGTTGTAACAGGAAGTACACATCCACATGGATGAGGATTGCAGTACCTCGTCACGTTTGCCGGCGCGGATCATCATGAACAGTTCCTGCGGCGGGTGATCCCAGTGTGGACCCAGCGGGCAGGAGCCGGAGCACACGCCACACTGCATGCACATCTTTACCCATTCGCCTTCCTCAACATTGTCTTCAACTTCACGGAGAAAGTCGTTGCGGTACTGCTCGACCATTTGGTTGTTTGCATCACTCATTAGTGTTCTCCTGGAACTAAAACTTGAACGGGCTCATGCCGACTTTCTCGACAGTCTCGGCCATGTCATTGATGAGTTGTGGTGCCCGCTCAATATCGGTAATAGCAACCTCGTAGGTTGCGACGCGCTCGGCCTCAAGGCTCAGTGACTGCAGTGTGTCATCGATCTTGCTCATGCGTACATGGGCGATCTCGGAACCCTTTACAAAGTGGCACTGGTAGTTCTCGCCTTTCTGGCAGCCCATCAGGATGATGCCGTCGTAGCCGCTGTTGAGTGCGTCGGTGATCCAGATGGTGTTGACCGAACCGAGGCAACGGACCGGAACGACGCGGGCAAACTCGGAATAGTTATTACCATTCTGCGCGGCCATGTCGAGTGCCGGGTAGGCATCGTTTTCACAGGCCAGTACCAGGATGCGTGGCTTCTCGTCAAACTCATCCGGTATATCAACCGCCTTGAGCTGCTGACCGACGGTCTCCACCGAGTAGTTCTCGAAGGAAATAACCCGAACCGGGCAGGCGCCCATGCAGGTGCCGCAGCGACGGCAACGAGCCTCGTTGAACTGCGGATAGCGTTCTTCGTCCTCGTCAATGGCGCCAAACGGACATTCCACGGTGCAACGCTTGCACTGCGTGCAGCCTTCCTTGCGGAAACTCGGGAATGACAGGTCACCGGAACGCGGGTGTGCGGCGCGGCCGAGCTTGGCATTCTCAAGGGCCTGGATGGCCTTCAGGGCTGCACCGGTGGCATCTTCTTTCGCCTGTGCCATGTCCATCGGACGGCGTACCGGACCGGCGGAATAGATGCCGGTACGACGGGTTTCATACGGGAAGCAGATGAAGTGCGAATCGTTGAAGCCGTTTTTCAAGTGAGGCAGATCCGGTCCCTGGCGGTAGGTCAGGTTGAGGATGGACTCGACCTTGACTTCCGGTGCGGGATTTTCCGCCGCTTCGTCATCGTCTGCATCCGCTGTGACCGGTAAATCGATGTCGACACCGGAGTTCGGGATCTGGCCGGTTGCCAGTACCACCAGGTCGGCCTTTTCGTTGACTTCCTGCGCCAGGATAAGGTCGTTGAACCTGACCTCGGGGCCATTCGCGCCGACGGTGACTTCACTGACGCTGCCCTTGGTGAAGGTGATGCCCTTTTGCTGACCGCTGCGGTAGAAGTCCTCACCACCGGCACCCGGGGTACGCATGTCACTGTAAATGATGTTGGTGTCAATCTTCGGGTTCTGGTCCTTGAAATACATCGCCTGCTTGATGGAAGTCAGGCAGCAGTGACCGGAACAGTAGGGCAGGTGGCCTTCCGTGGAGGAACGCTGGCCGGCGCACTGTACGAAAACGACGTTGCCGACTTCCTTGCCATCGCTGGGACGCTTGATCGGGCCGCCATTGGCTTCCACGGCGAGTTTTTCAAGCCCTGCCTGGTCGATAACGTCCGGCGTCTTGCCGTAACCCAGTTCCGGCAGCTGGTTGGCGTCGTAGTTGCGAGCGCCCGAGGCCATGATAATGGCGCCGAAGTTTGCGGTGCTGGTTGAACCTGACTCGGTGGAGATGTCTGCCGAGAAACGCCCCGGCGCACCGCTGGTCTTGGTGATGGTCGAGTTGAGGTGAACGGTGATCTTGCTGTCAGCCTCGACCTTCGCGAGCATCTCGGCGACTCCGGTGTCTTCCGGTTCCGCATATGGCATATGTTCCGGTACACGCTTGTATTCAAACGCTGCACTACCACCCAGTTGGCCACTCTTTTCAACAATAGTGACCGGATAACCGGCTGCTGCTGCCTCGATCGCTGCGGTCATGCCGACAATTCCACCACCGGCAATCAGCAGGCTGTTGTTGCTGGCAGCTTCTTCGCTGCTGTGCGGCAGGTTCATGTACTTGATTTCAGCACAGCCCATGCGCACGTAGTCAGCCGCCATTTCCTGGGTGGTCTCTTTTGCCTCATCGGTGTCCGGGCGCACCCAGATGACACCTTCGCGCAGGTTGGCGCGGGTGATGGCAACGTTTTCGAAGCTGAATGCCTCGGACTTGGAGCGACGCGAACAGGCTGCGATCATGACCTTGTTAACGCCTTCGTTATCGATGTCGTTCTGGATCATCGCCACACCTTCGGCGTTGCACAGGAAGTCATGTTCCTTAACGACGTTGGCCTTGCCTTCGCGCTCGGCGATGGTGGCCAGTTGACCGCAGTCGAGGCGGTCGCCAAGTCCACAGCCCTTGCAGATATAGGCACCTGTTTTAATTTCGTCTGACACTGTTTAACCCTCCGTTCCCGCAACCCGGTTTACCACCTGGATTGCACGCAATGCACTGGCCGTTGCACTCTGTACTGCGCGGTTAACATCCAGCGCATCAGATGAACAACCGGCCGCGAAGATACCGCCGTTCTTTTCGTCGGCCTCGATAAAGCCGTTGTCGTTGATGACCACGTCGATCGGGAAGGCGTTTTTCGGTACGCTTGGTTCCATGCCGACGGCCAGCACGCACAGGTCATGCGGGTTGCTGTAGCGGTGGTAGCCCTCGGTGTCGACACCGTGCAGGATCGGGTTGCCGGTTTCCTTGTCTTCGGTGATGCTGGCAACCTTGGACTTGATGAAGTTGACGTTTTCGTCGTCCTGTATCTTCTGGTAGAAGTCATCAATACGGTCGATGGCACGGATGTCGATGTAATAGACACTGGCCTTGAAGTCGTCTTCAAATTTCTCGCGCAGGTACGTGGTTTGTTTTAGTGTCGCCATGCAGCAGATGCGTGAGCAGTGCTTCAGGTGGTTGCGGTCACGTGAACCGGCACACTGAATGAAGGCAACATTTTTTGCTTCCTTGCCGTCACCCGGACGCACGATCTTGCCGCCGGTCGGGCCAAACGGGTCAAGCATGCGTTCGAACTCGACACTGCTGACAACGTTGTCAAAGCGGTCATGGCCATACGGCTGAATCTTGTCGGCATCGTAAGGCTGCCAGCCGGTGGCCCAGATGATGGCGCCGACGGTCAGCGTGGTCTCGCTTTCCTGCATGTCGAGGTCAATGGCGTCGTACTTGCAGGCGTCCTTTGCCTTCTGCGCCTCGTCCGTACCGATCATGTTCGGGTCGATCACGTAACGCTGCGGGTAGGACATGTTAAAAGGCAGGTAGGCACCCTTGCGCTTCTTCATGCCATAGTCATATTCACTGTCGAACTCGGCCTCGACGGCCTTTTCGCACTCACCGCAGGCGGTACAGTTGTCGTTGACGTAGCGTGGCCGGGTCTTCAGCGTGACACTGTAGTTGCCGGACTCACCGCTGACCGCAGAAACCTCAGTCATGGTAAGGATATTCAGGTTGCGGTTGGCCTTCATGCGGCGCAGGTTGATCTCCATACCGCAGGACGGGAAGCACAGTTTGGGGAAATACTTGTATAACTGGCTGACACGACCGCCGAGAGATGGGTTCTTTTCGATGAGTATGACCTGTTTGCCACACTCGGCAGCCTCGATTGCAGCGGTGACACCGCTGATGCCGCCTCCCACCACCAGGATTGTCTGGTTGGTTGCGATAACATCCGACATTGATATCCCTCCAATAAACGCCTGTTGGCGTAGATAACCGTATGAATTCTTTAGTGTTACTTTTTAGTAATGGAACGTCGCGGCGTTGCTTCCATGGTTGCTGCGCACGCAAAAAGTAACCGGGAAAATAGTCCAGTAACGATACCTCTTCTGCTTTTTTTGCGCCATATCAGCAGGCCTATAATGATATCGAATTTTGCGATGCCGAAATAGAATCTATATATAAGGATGATGTTCATGGAGGCTCAAACCATCCATTCTCTCTCCTTTATACTCATCTTTTGAGTACCCGGATGGTCAGCTGTCATGAGCCGTTCCTTTGCTACTCCCTGCGAAAGAAGACTCGGGAGGGCGGCTGTACCACGGTCACTAAACGCAAAAAAGCTAACCCTGTGTTCTCTGCCCTCGCTATGGCAAGATTGACCACAGGCACCATCAAAATAAACAAGGAGTCCCCGTGACCGTTCGCGCCATAAAACCCGAAGAATATTTTATCGAGGATGAACCTTACTATGAGCCGGTCGCTGATGAGTTGATGGTGTTCGAGGCTGCCTATAAAAACCAGCTGCCGGTATTGTTAAAGGGGCCCACCGGATGCGGCAAGACCCGCTTCATGGAGCACATGGCCTGGCGGCTGAAATTACCGCTGATTACCGTGTCCTGCCACGATGACCTGACTGCCTCCGACCTCGTCGGTCGCTACCTTATCACCGGCGGCGAAACGGTCTGGGTCGACGGGCCGCTGGCACGGGCGGTACGCAATGGTGCGATCTGCTACCTCGACGAAATTGTTGAGGCGCGCAAGGATACCACCGTGGTCATCCACCCGCTCGCCGACGACCGCCGCGTGCTGCCGATGGAGAAACTCGGCGAGGTACTCGAGGCAGGTCCCGGATTCTGCATGGCGATCTCCTACAACCCCGGCTACCAGAGCGTGCTGAAAGACCTGAAGCAATCCACGCGCCAGCGCTTCGTGGCACTGGAATTCGATTACCCGTCCGCGCAACTGGAGAGCAAGATCCTGGTGAACGAAACCGGCATCGCCGCGGACACTGCTGCGCAACTCATCAAGTTCGCGCAGATGACCCGCAACCTGAAAGGCAGCGGCCTGGAAGAGGGCGCGAGCACGCGCCTGCTGGTGCACGCGGCGAAGCTGATCGCCTCCGGTGTGACCCCGGTGGTGGCGTGCCGCAGTTGTATCGCGGAGGCGTTAACGGATGACGCGGAGATGTTGTCCGCTGTGCATGAATTAAGTGCTTCCGTATTTTAGCGGCTGTTCGCCTGCCGCGATTCCGGGGCGCGGGTACGCTGCTGGCGGTGCGGTTTGAATCAAAGGTAAGATTAAGATATTGAACTTAAAAGAGAATCTTGTTACATACAGGTGCCAATATGTTTCTAGTGGGCTTGATCTACACCAGTGAAATGACAGGCACTATGGATTTCATGGATATTCTTGAGGTCTCGCGTGCCAGCAATGAAAGAGACGGCATTACAGGCGTCTTGTTGTTTTGTAATAATAATGTTGTTCAATGCCTGGAAGGCTCGCGTGAAGCGGTAAATAAAACCTACGTGAGGATTGTTCAGGACAAGCGTCATCAGAACCCCCTGCTTGTTGATTATCGTATGCTGTCCACACGCTCGTTTTCGGGATGGTCAATGGGGTATGTGCCGGAATCATCGATAACACAACCGACGCTGCTAAAGTATTCTGTCTCGCAGGATTTTGAGCCAAGACTTTTAAGCGGAGAAAGTTGTTTGAGAATGTTAACTGAGCTAACCCGGAAAATTGACACTGTCTGATTTATTTTCCCGGTTGGGTTAACAGCTGCATGCATATGTCCGGGTGCGTCTGCGGCCGCTGTTACAAGCCTGCGAATGCACCGGCAGGTATAACTGAATGAACGGGATCGAATCCCGCGACGGGGAGTTCGTTACCATCAATACGCTTCATGCACGGCGAATACGCTGGTTGCTGCTCATCGCTTTCGTGCTGTTCGTGACAGGCATCATCGCGCCGATGATGACGATTTCAAAATTTGTCGTGGTAACGAATACCTTCTCGGTGCTTTCCGGTGTTGGCGAGCTTTTTCATAACGGTCATTACCTGTTGTTCCTGGTGGTGGCGACATTCAGTATTGTACTGCCGCTGCTTAAGATCAATGTGCTCTACCGGATTGTGGCGAAGCACCGGCACGCCGGTAAACAGCTTTCCAGATACCTGCAGCTGATGCATCGCTACGGGCGCTGGGCAATGCTCGACGTGATGGTCGTCGCGGTGCTGATCGTGACGGTGAAACTGGGAGCGATTGCCAGCATTCAGGTGCACTACGGCCTGTATGTGTTCGGCGCGGCAGTCTTGATTATTATGCTGGTTACCGGTTTTGTGGTGCGCCTGACAGAACGTGCAGACCGCTTTTAAAGCCCCCGTACAGGAGGCGTAAACCCCTCACCTTCAGCCGCTCGAGTCTTCGTGGCCGTTGCCGGGCTTTACCAGGGTGACGAGTATGACACCCAGTGCGATGAGGGCGATCCCTGCTGCGTGGTAGAGGTGCAGCTGCTCACCGAGGAGGAAATAGGCGAGAACAACTGTAAATAGTGTCTGCAGATAAAATGTGACGCTTGCCTTGGCGGCCCCCAGCATTCCAATACCGGTGTTGAAGAGCAGATACATGAGGCCGCCGCCCGGGATAGCAACGTACGCAATGGCCGCGATATCGTGCCAGTCAACGGAAATGCGCTCATCATGTACTATTTCCCATGCAAAAAACGGCGCCGAGGCAAGGCTTGCCGATCCAAGTATGAGAACAAGCAGCGGTAAGGCGGCAAGGTCGATAGCCACCTTCTTGATCATTATTGTGTAAAAAGAGAAACACGCCACCGCTACAATAACCAGAAGATCCCCGCTATTGACGCCCATATTGATGATGGTGTCGGGATGCCCCTGCGCGACCACTACCAGCACACCCCCGAAACAGAGAATGACGCCGAATATCTGCAACCATGTCAGGCGGTCACCCAGGAACAGTGCGGCAAGGATGACCGCCGTGATCGGCCATACCGAAAATACGATGCTGACATTGATTGCCGATGAATTATGCAGAGCGGTGAACAAGGCCCCCTGGGTGAGTGCCAGGCCAAGTGCGCCGATGGCGAGGATGATCCTGTAGTGATCCCGCAATGCCGTCGCCATCTCTCTGAAATGGGAGGCAACAAGGGGCAGCAGGAACAGCGTGGCAAACAGCGTGCGGAAGAAAACCAGTGTCCAGGGCGGGGTATAGTGCCCGGACCATTTGACGGCAATAAAAACCCCTGCCGCCAGTAACCAGGCGAGTGCCAGCAGCCCCAGCGCTGTATTTCGGCGGCCTGCTGTTTGCGCAGCCTGCTGCGGATGGTCTTTGTTTAGGTGGAGAATCGCATGTGGCATGGCGGTTAATCCTGCCGTCTCTGTTGATTCAGCTGGTTTGATTACATATTGCTGAGGAGCTGCCCAAAAGTTTCAACCTGTTCCCAGTCGGTGAATTCAATGACGGTTTCAGGATCAGTGGGACCCTTTGTTATCCACATAATCAACCGTATCATTTGCCGGTCACGGAAGCGATACTGCGGGTAATCAATTTTCCCTGCAAAGACAGCCAGCTGTTTTGGTTGCCAGCTAATCTGCCTCAGGAATTTCTGTAGATAAGGATTTGTTTCCGGTTGATTCTTTTCCGGTTTGCGGGCAACAACATTGACCGAGAAAAAGGCATTCGGTTTGCTATCCAGGATTTGTTCGTTGCTTTTTATGAAATCATAAATACGCTTGTGATGCTTGCCATAGCGAATACTTGCACCGATGACTATCTTGTCGAACGATTCCAGCCGTATGTCCGGTGCATCATCAACAGGCGCCAGCGTTACCTGGTGGCCCTGTTGTTCGATAAGCTGCTGCAGGCGCTGGCAAATCTCCCGTGTATGGCCATCGGTGGTTGAATAGATAATCAGTATTTCAGACATTCCTCATTCCCGGCTTTCTCCTCTTCAACAAAGAATAGTCGAGAGTCCCCGGCTTTGGAAATCAAAACGGTCAGTGCCGTTATTTTTGAGAAACTTTTCGGGAAAAGTCTCAACTCTGCTGGTTACTCTGGCGGGGGAGAGGCCAAATGTGTACCATCTTTGTCTACTAACTGCTAACCAGGGGCACCGGGAGGCGAAGCTGCATAGCGCTTCGCGCGCCTAACCAAATACCATGCGTGAAGGGCACAAATTTATCCTGCTGTGCATCATCCTGGCCACCCTGCTGGGGGGCTGCGACAAGACCCAGCAACCACAACTGCAGGCACCCGAGGTCACGGTAATTACGGTTTCGCCGCAGGATACTCCGGTTATCTTCGAATATGTCGGGAATACGGCCAGCTCGCAACAGGTTGAGGTGCGGGCGCGGGTGGACGGCTTCCTGGACGAACGCCTGTATATCGAGGGCGGCATCGTCAAGCAGGGCCAGGTCATGTTCCGGATGGACGCCAAGCCCTTTCAGGTACAGCTTGACGCGGCACAAAGCGCACTAGCCGAGCAGCAGGCAAGGTTGTGGACTGCGCAGGCCGATCTGAAACGGGTCAAGCCGCTGGCCAAGGCGAATGCAGTCAGTCTCAAGGAGCTGGACGATTCGCAGGGACGGGTAAACGCCGCCGCCGCTGCAGTAGATATGGCCAGGGCCGAGGTCGACACGGCACAACTCGACCTCGGCTACACCACCATCCATGCACCCGTGACCGGTGCATCAAGCTTCGCGCGCATCCAGAACGGCGCCTACGTCAACTCACAAAGCGGCCCCCTCACCTATGTCGCCCAACTCGATCCCATCTGGGTCGACTTCAGCCTTTCCGAGGATGAATATCTGAAGATCCGGCAGGAGCGGGAAAGCGGCCAGCTGCGAACTCCCGATGCCGAAGCGCTGACCGTCAAACTGGTGCTTTCCGACGGCTCGGTTTACCCGGACACCGGCCGGATCTTTTTCGGGGATGCCACCTACAGCACCGAGACTGGGACCTTCCTGGTTCGTGCAACGTTCAGCAATCCGGGCGGAACACTCCGCCCCGGGCAGTTTGTGCGCGTGCAGGTCAGCGGTGCAGTACGCCCCGACGCTGTGCTGGTGCCGCAGAAAGCCGTGCTGCAGGGCGCGCAGGGTTTCTTTGTATGGATCGTGGACGCCGGGGGCAAGGCGCAGGTGCGCGGTGTCACGGTCGGTGACTGGCAGGGTGACAACTGGTTTATCTCCAGTGGCCTGTCGGTCGGCGACAAGGTCATCACGGACGGCATCGTGCGTCTCGCCAAGGGTACTCCGGTCAGGATTGTCGAGAAAGACGCGGACAAGCCAGAAAAGGCTGCGGCCGGGGCTGCTTCAGCGGCCGCGGAAAAAGCCAACACCGCCAGCGACTGAGCCGGGAAGCAGCGCCGATGTTTGCACATTTCTTCATCGACCGGCCCATCTTTGCGATGGTCGTGTCGCTGATCATTGTGATTGCCGGCGGGGTGGCCATGTTCAGTCTACCCATCGCCCAGTACCCGGACATCGCGCCGGTGCAGGTGCAGGTGACCGCCACCTATCCGGGCGCCGACGCCGACACGGTGGCACAGAATGTTGGTGCGCCCATCGAGCAGCAGGTCAACGGCGCGGACAACATGATCTACATGCAGTCCACCAGTTCCTCGACCGGCAACTACACACTCAACGTCTACTTCGACCAGGGCACCGACCCCCAGCTGGCGCAGGTGGATGTGCAGAACCGCGTGCAGTGGGCGACACCCCAGTTACCCTCGGCGGTGACCGCGCAGGGGGTCATTGTCAAGAAGACCACCGCGAGCTTCATGATGGTCATCGCCCTGTTTTCACCGGACGGACGTTACGACCCGGACTACATCGCGAATTACACGAATATCAACCTGCTGGATGCCATCAAGCGCATCGACGGCGCCAACCAGGCGGCCATTCTCGGAGTGCCCGACTATGCCATGCGTATCTGGCTGCGTCCGGATCGCATGGCACAGCTCGGCGTCACCGCCACCGACGTGGCCAACGCCGTGCGGCAACAGAATCAGCAGTTCGCCGTGGGGCGCATTGGTCAATCGCCCACGCCGGCACCGGTGTCGCAGACCTTTCCGGTCACCACGCCCGGCCTGTTCACCGAACCGGAAGAATTCGAGAACATCATCCTGCGAGCAGAACAGCAGGGTGCGGCGATTATGCGCATCAAGAACATCGGCCGTGCCGACCTCGGGCGCAAGGACTACTCGATTCGCTCCAAGTACCAGGGCAAAGAGGCCACCCTCATTGCGGTGTACCAGCAACCTGGCGCCAATGCCCTGAATGTCTCGGAACAGGTCAATGCCACGCTCGAGAGTCTCTCCAGAAGTTTCCCCGACGGCCTGGAGTACAAGGTAGCGCTGGATACCACCAGGTTTGTCGAGGCGTCCATCGATGAGGTGGTACATACTTTCTTCGAAGCGGTGGTGCTGGTGGTGCTGGTGGTGTTCGTATTCCTGCAGAGTCTCCGCCTCACAATCATCCCGGCGCTCGCCGTCCCGGTATCCATCCTCGGCGCCATGGTCGGCATGCTGGCGTTCGGCTTCTCGGTCAACATGCTCACCCTGTTCGGCATGATTCTCGCCATCGGTATCGTGGTGGACGATGCCATCGTGGTGATCGAGAATACCGAACGCAACATGGCACAGTTCGGGCTGTCACCCAAGGAGGCCGCCAAGCGCGCCATGAGTGAGGTGTCAGGCGCACTGATTGCGATCGTGCTGGTGCTTAATGCAGTGTTCATCCCGGTGGCGTTCCTGGGTGGCATGACCGGACAACTCTATAAGCAGTTCGCGGTGACCATTGCCATTTCGGTGGTGTTTTCCGGGCTGGTGGCGCTCACCCTGTCGCCGGCACTGGCGGCTATCCTGATCAAGCCCGGGCACGGCGAGAAACATGGCTTCTTCAAATGGTTCGAGAACACCCTGGAACGTGCTACCAATGGTTACGTGAGTGGCTCCCGCTGGATCATGCACCATACGCGGGTGGCATTCGCTGCGTTCGGTGCGGTGGTGGTCGCAGCGGTCTGGCTGTTCTCGGTATGGCCGGGGGCATTCGTACCCCAGGAAGACCAGGGCTACCTGTTCGTTCCCTACATGCTGCCGGATGCCGCCAGCCTGGATCGAACCGAAGCCGTCGGGGAGCGTGCCGCCGCGTTCCTGATGAAACATCCCGCCGTTGAAAACGTCACCCAGTTCGACGGTTACAGTCTGATCGACCAGCAGATGAAGACCAATCGCGGTCTATTGTTCGTATCGCTGAAGGACTTCGAGGAACGCAACAGCGAAGAACTCTCGGCACCCGCCGTTATCCAGGCGGCGGCCCTTGATTATGCCGACATCAAGGAGGGGCTGGTGATTCCACTCAATCCGCCGTCCATTCCGGGGCTCGGCGTCACGGCGGGTTTCGAAATGTGGGTACAGCAACGCGGCAGTGGCGACTACGGCCAGCTTGCCGGTTACGTGCAGCAGATTGTCGCAAAAGCCCATCAGGATCCGCGGCTGGCGCGCGTCAGCTCGACGGTGAGTGCTGAAAATCGCCAGTTGCTGACCGAGCTGGACCGCGAGAAGGCCGAGACCCTGGGGGTACCGGTTTCCAATGTGTATGACACGCTGCAGACCCTGTTCGGTTCACTGTATGTCAACCAGTTTCCGAAAAATGCACGCCTCTGGCAGGTGATTCTGCAGGCCGAGCCCGAGTACCGGCTGGACCCGGACGATATCGCTCATATCTATGTGCGCAGTGATAAAGGCGGCATGGTGCCACTGTCGGCGCTGGTCAGCACCCGCTGGTCGACCGGTCCGGATCTCGTCACTCGCTTCAACAACTTTCCCGCCGCCAAGGTCACCGGTGGTCCGGCGCCCGGTGTGAGTTCCGGTCAGGCCCTGGAAATTATGGAACAGATCGCCAACGAGGTATTGCCGGGTGATTACGGCTTTGCCTGGTCCGGTGAGGCGCGCGAGGAAAAGATGGCGGGCGGCACTTCGGCGATTGCCTTTATCTTCGGGCTGATCTTCGTGTTCCTGATTCTGGCTGCGCAGTACGAGAGCTGGACGCTGCCGTTCGGTGTTATCATG
>Ga0224509_10000318_pt1 | contig 12975 bp, 12 predicted proteins | sample SF_Jan12_sed_USG_5_FD_170158 | JGI IMG/M metagenome (GOLD analysis project Ga0224509, IMG submission 170158) | Sediment microbial communities from San Francisco Bay, California, United States - SF_Jan12_sed_USGS_24 | ecosystem: Environmental > Aquatic > Marine > Sediment | place: USA... | reverse complement strand
CGGCGAAAATCAACGCTTGAAATTGCCCGGCTGCCGGGCGAGGCATAAGAGCGGGTATCGGATGCCGGTGCGCTGGCGAACTGGGTAGTACTAGCGCTGTATTCATCCCCGCCACCCAAGGTGACGATTACCGTGTTACCGCTGCGGCGAGTCTCGTACTCGACCATGGAATCAAGGTTAAGCACGACGCGGGTCCGGCCGTTTGCTTCAGCCGTCAGCACCGTATCCAATGGTGCGAGGTTAACGTCGCGACGACGTGAGCTCAGGCCAAGAGACGTATCCGGCAGGTCAAGCGCAATCCTCGCGGGATTTTCGATCGTAAATGCCAGCGGCTCGGGTGCCGTGTCGCTCATGATCAGCTTCAGCTCGACACGCTGGCCGGGCAAGCTTTGCACCTGAATGTCCTGCAGCCGGTTGCCTTCCTGTGCGCTGGCAGTCGCGCCCCAGAAAAGCAGCAACGCTGCCTGTGCCAATGCGGCCAGTTTCAACACCGTAGTGCCGTGACCGACCGTCGGTTTGATTTTGAGCATCATTCCAATTACTCCCAGTTCCATTCAGGTGTCAGTCTTTTAGACCAACCGCGGCGTCTCTCTCGATATAACCGCCGATTCCATCAGAAATAATTTCCACCAGACTAATTTCTGATTCAGAAATTTCCTTGATTCTTCCGTCGTTTTGCCCCATGTAATTTCCAGGTACGACTCGGTGAATTAGACCGTCTGATGTTTGTACAAGGCCATACATCGTGTCACCGATGTAAAGTGTTCCTACCATGCCCAGCGTGTCCAGTGGAAAGCTCTCGAGATACTCTCGACTCCGATCCCGATCGGGACTTGCACCACCGGAACTACCGGTCGACTGTGGCGTGTCGGGTACAAACGGTGAGCGTATGCCCTGCGCGTCAGCGATGTACGTAAACACCTCGTAAGGCGTGATCTCGGGTAATGGCTCAATACGACCGCCAGGCTTCGCCTTGACCTCATTGATGTACTGATCGAGATCATCCATGTCGCCCCCGCATGCTGCGAGTCCGACCGCTGAAAAGACCAGAATCAAGCCATGTCTTATTGTTAGGGAAGCGCGCATTATCACTCTGCCTCCTCGTCGAGATACCGGTAGGTTTGAGCGGTAACTTCAATGCTTAAATTATCGAAAGTATCGGTACCCTCGGGCGTTATGTTGATGTTATGCAACGTCACGATTCGCGGCAGTGCGGCTATGCCGCTCACAAAATTACCGATCTCATGGTAACTGCCGGTGAGACGAATCTTGATCGGCTTCTCGGCATAGAAGTCCTTGGGAATCTCGCCCTGCGGCACGAATAATTTTTCCTGCAAGCCGGCCGCAAGTCCTGTTTGTGAAATATCTACGATCAGGCTGGGTATTTCGGTCTCGCCTGGCAGTTGCCTGAGCATCGTGCCGAAAGACTGTTCGATTTGAGAAAGCTGTGCCTTGTAAGCATCATAATTGGCTGCTTTGCGCTGCTTGTTTTCAAATGTCAGTCTGAGCTGCTGCTCTTCTTCCTGCACGCGGTGAAGCTGCGGCGCCTTATCCTTGACAATGAACCAGTAAATACCGAGCCCCAGCACAACGACGAATACAATAACAATTACGGCCAGGCGGAAGGGAAGCGGCCAGCGGCCGACGTCATTGACGTCCAGGCTCTGAAGTTCCTCGACAAGATTCATTCCGCGCCCTCCATTCCTTCAGCATCCGACCGCATCTGCTTCAGATAAACGACGAACTCGGATTGGCGCGACGCCCCGGACTGGGTGGTCTCCACCCGCTCCACTTCGGGGTCGCCTAACCATTCTGACGCATCTATCTGGCGCATCAGAGCGGATACGCGCGTACTCGACTGCGCTACACCGCGAATCTCGACTCGCGATCCGGTCTGTTTCATACCCGTAAGATAGACGCCCTCTGGCAGCTGCCGGACCAACTCATCGAAAAGATGAACGATCTCCGGACGACTTTTCTGCAATTCCTCGATGATTTCCATGCGGGCAAGCAGGCGTTCTTTCTGTCGCTCCAGACCGTCGATCTCGGCAATGCTTTTTTCAAGCTCCACGATCTCATCGGTCAATCGCTTATTCCGCGCTTGTTGCCCCGCGATCATTTGTGTGTACGCGAAAATCGTCACCATAACAAACGCGATCGCAGCGACGACTGCACCGCCAGTGGCAACACCAAAATCTCGTTGGCGCTTTTTGCGTTCCGCCTCGCGCCACGGGAGTAGATTAATACTTGGCATATTAGTCGAAGCTCCTCAGTGCAAGGCCGCATGCGGTAAGAAGTGCTGTCGCATCTTTGTTGACGCCCTGTGATTTCGCCTTAGATGAAATTTTCATTTGCCCCAGCGGATCACCGACCTCGGTCGGGATACCAACGCGGCTCGAGATAACATCGGCTATGCCCGGGATGTTTGCGCATCCACCGCAGACCAGGATCATGTCCGGCTGTTCACGACCACCGCCCGAAGCGAGATAGAATTGCAGTGACCGACTGACCTGTTGTGTCATGTCGTCAATAAATGGCTCGAGTACTTCAGGCTGGTAGTTGCTGGGCAGGCCGCCTTGCTTCTTGGCGCGGCCAGCGTCTTCCATCGACAAACCGTAAGTGCGCATGATTTCTTCGGTTAACTGTTGCCCGCCGAAGTTGAAGTCACGCGTATATACAACCTTTAGATCGTAAAGCACGCTGAACGTCGTACTGCTGGCGCCGATGTCGACAACGGCGACCGACTGACCGATGCCACCGTCAGGAATCTGGTGGCTCAGAAGACGACAGGCATTCTCAAGTGCAAATGCCTCGACATCGACAATTTTCGTTGCGAGGCCCGCGGCGTTGACGGCGGTCTGGCGCTGCTCCACGTTCTCAGTTCGCGTTGCAACCAGCAACACGTCCATGAGCTCAGGGTCCTTTTCATTCGGCCCGATGACTTCGTAATCGAAGCTGACCTCTTCCATCGGGAATGGAATGTACTGGTCGGCCTGGATCTCGACCTGCCCTTCGAGGTCTCTCGCGGAGAGGCTGGAGGGCATTTGAATAACTTTGGTAATGGCCGCATCACCGCTGATTGCGACGGCCACATCGGTTGCCTTGGCCCCGGCCCGCTTGACGGCGCGCCGAATAGCTTCGCCAACCGCTTTCGCATCGACTATGGCTTTTTCGCTTACCGAACTGGGCGGAGTGGGCTCTGCTGCGTAAGACTCGACGCGATAGCGCTTTCCGCTCTGGGTAAGCTCTATCAGCTTGACCGACGACGTCGTGATATCGAGGCCCAGCAATGGTTGTGATTTATTGCCGAAAAGCACGTATTTTTCCTTCTAAGTCGGTAAGTTGCGAGTCAATCGTTAGGATGGACCTGAGCAGTGCGATTTAACTATATATCAATAAAATGTTAATTAAAACGTGACTTTGCTCACTAACCACCAATCCCTAATAGTAAAGCGGCTTGGCGCCTCCATTCCGTGAACCAGTTGGCGACTACGAGAGTCACTCTATTGCAGCATTCGGTAATGCGCGTCTATCATCTGCCGCCTCGATTGACCTCCCAGACAACATTGCCCCGAAAAAGCCACATTTCCTGCACCCGCCGACCACCAGCGTACCTCTATATAGTGTGAGCCGGCGCCCCTACTAACCGGGACAATGGGCTGAAAATGCCAGCAACTATGCATAAACCACCAAGAACAGACAACAATCTACGTCACAGAAGGATCCGGCGCCTTTTGAGAAGCCTGGCCTTGCTACTGGGCTTGGGCACGTCTGCGACTATCGGGGCGGTCGCCGCGGTGATCGGCGCGTATTACTTCGTGGAGCCCGGCCTGCCCGCGGCCGAGACTATCCGCGATATTCCTCTGCAGATCCCGCTCCGCATCTTCAGCCGAGACGGATACCTGATATCCGAGATCGGGGAGCGACGCCGTATCTTGGTGAATTTTGAGGATCTGCCACCACATGTTGTGGCCGCGTTTATCTCGGCCGAGGATCGGCGTTTCTTCGAGCACCCTGGTATCGACTATCAGGGCATCGCCCGGTCTTTCGCACGATTGCTAAAGAGCGGCGAGATCAGTGGTGGTGGCAGCACACTGACCCAGCAACTGGCGCGCGATTACTTCCTTACCCGCGAGCAATTATTCACACGAAAACTGCGCGAGGCTTTTCTCGCCTACAAGATAGAGCAGGAATTCACCAAGGAACAGATCATGGCGCTGTTCCTTAACAAGATGTTCTTCGGGCAACGTGCCTATGGTGTCGCTGCGGCCGCACGGGTCTATTTCAACAAGAACCTGCAGGACGTCAACGAGGCGGAGGCTGCAACCCTGGCGGGCGTGCTCCCTGCGCCATCGCGTTACAACCCGGTTTACAGCGCGGCTAATGCCGAGATGCGGCGCAACTACGTACTTGGCCGCATGCATGATCTCGATTACATCGACGATGCGACTTTCGAAGATGCATTGGCCTTGCCTATGGAGTCGCAGCTGCATGGCGCAGCGGTTGAATTGAGTGCGCCTTATGTCGCCGAAATGGTGCGCACCGAGATGTTGAAACGCTACGGCGAGGATACTTACACGGCGGGTTACCAGGTTGTCACCACCCTCGATTCGCGCTTGCAGACAGCGGCGAATTACGCGCTGAGAAACGGGCTACTCGAGTTTACCCGGCGCCGTGGTTATCGCGGACCCGTGATGAATATGGAACTCGGTGATGATGTCCTGACATCGCCGTTCGAGGAATGGCCGACCGAAGTTCGCGAGACGCTCGAGCAATACGCACCGGGTGGCCTCTCTGTTGCCCTCGTTACAGCACTGTCGGAAAAGAACTCAGCGACTATTGTATTTGCCGGCGGTATCGAGGCGAACCTTCCCTGGACCGGCATAAGCTGGGCCAAGCCCTTCATTGATCGGGAGACGACAGGCCCGGCGCCCGAATCCGTAACCGATGTGCTATCCGTGGGTGACCTTGTTTACGTGATGCCAACCACCGCCGACACCTGGGCGCTGGCGCAGGTGCCTGCGGCACAAGGGGCCTTTGTATCGATTGATCCCTACGATGGGGCCGTCAGCGCGCTTACGGGCGGCTTCGACTTCACGATGAGTAAGTTCAACCGGGCGCGACAAGCCTATCGGCAACCCGGCTCATCGTTCAAACCCTTCATCTACTCGGCAGCCCTCGAGCATGGCAACACCCCGGCGACCGTGGTCCTGGATGCACCCGTCGTCATTAACTCGTCGGAACTCGAAGCCGTCTGGCGGCCGATCAACTACAGCGGACGATTCTATGGGCCAACGCGTATGCGCGAAGCCTTGTATCGTTCGATGAACCTCGTATCCGTGCGCTTGTTGCTTTTCAACACCGGCGTCGGTAATGCCGTTCGCCATATAGAAAAGTTCGGCTTCGGCGACGCAGCGCTGCCACGCAACGGTTCTCTGGCGCTGGGCGGGGGTGCCGCATCGCCACTGGACATGGCCCAGGGCTATGCAACGATCGCCAACGGCGGCCACGCGGTGAAGCCCTATGTAATCGATGCCATTTATGGGCCTGAAGGCGAGACCCTGTACCGCAGCGAACCCGCCGTTGTTTGCGACGTATGTGTTGCTGAGGAACCGGATGGGGGATTCGGCGACGAGCCGTTGGAGGAAATGACACTCGAGGAGATGGCTGACGTAGCGCTTGCCTATCGGCCCGATGCGTCCGTTGCACCGCAGCTTTTCGAGGACGTCATCGTCGCCCCTCAAACCGTTAGCCCGCAGAACATGTTTCTCATACAGGACATGATGCGCGACGTCGTACGGCGGGGCACAGGACGCCGCGCAATGGCATTGGGACGTAACGATCTTTCCGGAAAAACCGGAACCTCCAATGACCGACGTGACGCCTGGTTCGGAGGCTTTAACGGCGACCTTGCCAGTGTCGTCTGGGTAGGGTACGACGACGACCTGCCGCTGGGCCCTGGCGAGGAAGGCTCCCGCACGGCGCTCCCTATCTGGATCGGGTTTTCTCGCATAGCGCTAGCCGGAGTACCGGAGAACCAGATGTCGATGCCCGAGGGAATCGTTTCGGTACTCATCGATCGCGAGACAGGGTGTCCCGCCCGGTCGGGGCAACGCAACGTCGTGTTCGAAGTTTTTCGTGAGGGCCATGTGCCGGAGTGCGAGTTCATCGATGAGCCGCCCGACATTTTCAATGACGCGTCCGGAATCGACGCGCCGCCCGAAGAGGATGTGAAACAGGACGAGGAAGACGAGGAGCTCTTCTAGGCCAATGGGCAGACAAAAGAACAATGGGACCGAAAGAGCACGCCAGGTAGTGGCGCAGGAAGCCGCTCGCATAATCGTCGGTCATGGCATTCGCGATTATCGCCTGGCAAAACAAAAGGCCGCCGACCGTCTGGGTGTCGCGGGTCGCGGCTCATTGCCTGGCAATGCGGAGATCGAGGCGGCGGTTGCCGAGCACCTGCAAATATTCGGTCGCGAGTCCCACGCCGATCACCTGCGGCTTTTGCGAATCGCGGCGCTGTCAGCCATGGAGTTGCTGGTCTCGTTTACACCGCGACTCGTCGGGCCGGTGTTGGCTGGCACGGCCGATGAGAACTCGGCGGTCAATCTGCACCTATTCGCTGACAGTCCCGAAGCAGTCGCGATGGAACTTGCCGGCATGGGAGTAAGCTATCGACCGTACGAGCGGCGCCTCAAGAGTCGCCGAAATCGCGTGGAGACGTTTGCCGGCTTTGAATTTCACCACAGCAACAGCGCGATACAGGCGACCGTATTTCCGATCGACGGGATTCGGCAGGCGCCGATGAGCCCGATCGACGGGAAGCCCATGAAACGCGTCGACTCCGCCGCCGTCCAACAGCTCCTCGAACACGTCTGACTTCGCCGGCTCCACCTTCCACTTTCCTCGAAGCGCCGTCGATCGCGCGCAAAGCGCGCTCCTACAGTCTGTAGCACCGCCGCACCGTCTTGCCTTCGAGACGAGCAAGCGAGGTGGCTGAGGTCGGGGCGCTGAGCGAGCTTGAGTGAGAGGAACTCCGGAAGCAACGCCCTTATCATCACTGTTTCGCCTGCCGGACTGGCAAGAGCAGGCAGCGGCGGTGAGCGCCGGGGTGTCTCACCAAGCGAGTTTGTGAAACAGCTGTCCGAGCGACTGAGATTCCCCGGCGATCGACGCCGCGGTCAGATGGCAGGTGGCGCCGTCGGCGTTACCGTTCTTCGATTGGCACGTAATCCCGTTGTCCGGCGCCGACATAAAGCTGCCGCGGTCTTGCGATCTTCGTCACCGGGTCGGAGATCATCTCGCGCCAGTGCGCCGTCCAGCCAACCGAGCGGCCGATTGCAAACATAACCGTAAACATCGAGGTCGGAATGCCAAGGGCCTTGTAGATGATGCCTGAGTAGAAATCGACATTCGGATAGAGGTTCTTCTCGATGAAATAATCGTCCTTGAGCGCAACCTGCTCGAGCTCCAGGGCGAGGTCGAATAACGGCGTGTCTTCACGGTCGAGCTGTCCAAGCACCTTGTGGCACATGTCGCGAATAATCGTCGCGCGCGGATCGAAGTTCTTGTAGACACGGTGACCGAAGCCCATAAGCCGGAACGGATCGGACTTGTCTTTGGCTTTGTCGACAAACTTGCCGATCTGGCTCACATCGCCGATTTCCCTTAGCATCTTGAGCACGGCCTCGTTGGCGCCGCCGTGTGCGGGGCCCCAGAGCGCCGATATGCCGGCCGCGATTGCCGAATACGGGTTGGCTCCGGAGCTGCCGGCCATCCTCACCGTCGAGGTCGAACAATTTTGCTCGTGATCGGCGTGCAGGATAAACAACAGGTCGAGTGCCTCCGCGGCAACCGGATTGATGTCGTAAGGCTCCGCGGGAACGGCAAACAACATCTGCAGCAGGTTGTCCGAGTAGTCGAGATCGTTACGCGGGTACGTAAACGGCTGCCCGATATTGAGTTTGTGCGCAGCCGCTGCGATGGTGGGCAGCTTGGCGAGTATCCGGTGCGCGAAGATGTCGCGGTGCTCTGGGTTCGACGCGTCCATTTCGTCGTGGTAATACGCCGACATGGAGCCGACGACAGCCGAGAGCATGGCCATCGGGTGAGCGTCGTAGCGGAAACCCTTGAAGAAATTCAGCATGCCCTCGTTGAGCATTGTGTGGGTACGAATCGTGGTATCGAACTTCTCGAGCTGAGTCGCGGTCGGTAGTTCGCCGTGTAACAGCAGGTACGAAACCTCGAGGAAACTGGAATGCTCGGCGAGTTGTTCTACCGGGTACCCTCGATACATGAGGACACCCTTTTCACCGTCAATGAAGGTGATATCGGACTCGCAGCTGCCGGTCGAAACGAAGCCCGGGTCGTAGGTAAAGACCCCCTTGGTCTTGTAAAGCTTGGCGACGTCAATTACGTCGGGGCCGACTGTGCCACTGCGTACCGGCAATTCCATCTCGTCGCCGGCGGGGTTAATCAGGCGATAGGCATCCTGGCTCATCTTCTTCCTCTTTTATTACGACTTTGTGAATCGAACGAGGATAGCAGACCCGCCCGGTAACGGGAGTCGTGGAAAATCGCAATATGAGACCAGCTCTGCTCCCAGGCAGCCGCTGGGCTTAGCTCATGCCGTACTTCTTGCGGAATTTGTCAACGCGACCGCCGGTATCAACAATCTTCTGCTTGCCTGTGTAGAACGGGTGGCAGGATGAGCACACCTCGATCAGGAGGTCCTCGCCGAGCGTTGAGCGCGTCGTAAATTCGTTGCCACAACTACAGGTGACCTTGATGTCGTTGTAATCGGGGTGAATATCGGCTTTCATTTTGGCTCTCCCGAGCGCGCTACTTAGCGAAAAGGCCGCGTAGGATATAGCGAAGCGCCTACCGCCGCAAGCCCCGGTCTTTTATCCACAGATCCTGTGGATAAGATTGTGGATAGAAATTGAGTGAATGGCCTAAGGTGCGGATTTTCAAGCAGGCTTGTCAATATGACCAATTTGTGTCCACTTTTGATTAATCTGCCAAAACAATAACTTACGGGCGCTTCGCGACACTCAGAGTGAATTCGGGGGCCTCTTACCCTAGAAATATAGGCTCCCGAGAATCCTTGTGCATAAATGAACGATCCGGAAAGATCTCGCAGAGCCGCCCCGCCAGGGCAAAACGCGCGAATATCAGCGCGCATCGACGTCCTGTTTAACGGGTTTCAAGGCCTGTCGGGAAGAAATTCGGCCTGCAGGTCATTCAAGAAACGTCTACCCAGTGCCGTCGGCCGCCAACGCGAATCATTTTTCCGCGCCACCAGGCCTTTATGACGGGCCTCACGCATGGCCTCTCGCAACTCGCCCGCGCCGAGCCCTGTCCTTTCGCAAAACACGGATTCACTGAAACCCTCCGTGAGCCTCAGAGCATTGAGCATGAATTCGAAAATGAGATTGTCTCGAGCCAGCGGCGCCGACCGGGCGTTCTCGCTTCGCGCCTCGATCGTTTTCATGTATTGCAGCGGGTTGGCGGGCTTTATGTAGCGACGTACGCCGCAGCCATCTGTCACCTTGCCGTGGGCACCGGCTCCGACCGCCAGGTAATCGCCGAATAACCAGTAGTTGAGATTGTGCCGACACGTTTTATCGTCACGCGCATAAGCCGAGACCTCGTATTGCCGGTATCCACCGTCCGCCAGCAGGGCCTGCCCCCGCTCCTGAATCTCATGCACCGTTTCGTCATTGGGCAGATCCTCGGGCGGGCGAGCGAAAAAAATCGTATTCGGCTCAAGCGTCAGCTGATACCAGGAAATATGGGCGGGCTCGAGGCTGATTGCAGCGCGGACATCTTCGATCGCCGCCGAAACGCTCTGGCCCGGCAGGCCATGCATAAGATCGATGTTCACATTGTCCACGCCCGCCATCCTTGCATCATTTACGGCCCGCACAATGTCCTGGCTGCTGTGAATGCGCCCGATCTTTTTCAACAGTTCGTCGTTGAAGCTCTGGCCGCCGAACGACAGGCGATTGACGCCTGCATCGCGGTATCCGGCCGGCTCCCCGCACTCGACCGTGCCGGGGTTCGCCTCCATTGTGATCTCGGCGGCGTCGGCGACATCGAAGCGTGCCCGGATGCCGTCCAGCAGCCGGCCTATCTCGTCGGGATCAAACAGACTCGGCGTTCCGCCGCCAAGGAAAACACTCTCAAGAGGCCTGCCTGCGGCTCGATCCGCCTCGTCATCAAGATCAATGAGCAGCGCATCGAGATACCGGCTGCGCGGTGCGGCATCACCCGCGGCGTGCGAATTGAAGTCGCAGTACGGGCACTTCTGCACGCACCAGGGCAGATGCACGTAAAGCGAAATTGGCGGTGGTGTCACGAAAACTGCTGTTTCAACAGCTTGGCCAGCCCGCGTAACGCCTGCCCCCGATGACTGCGCGCGTTCTTCTGTTCCGGCGTCAGCTCGGCGCCGCTGAGACCGCTGGCGGGATCCAGAAATACCGGGTCATAACCGAAACCGCCGTCGCCCCTGCGCGCCCTCAGGATAGTTCCACGCCAGACGCCTTCCGCAACGATGGCTTCGGGCACGCCCGGCCGAACAAAACTGGCAACACAATGAAACGCGGCGCCGCGCGACGCATCGTCAACGTCGACTAGCTCCTCGAGTAATTTGTCGACATTTTCGTCGTCCGTCGCAGCAACGCCTGCATAGCGCGCGGAATGGACACCAGGTCGTCCACCAAGCGCATCCACCGCCAGGCCGGAATCATCAGCGATCGCCGGGAGCCCGGTTGCATCGGACGCGTGTTGCGCTTTTATCAACGAGTTTTCGGCGAACGTCATGCCGGTTTCATCGGCATCGCTCACGCCCAGTGCGGATTGCGCGACAACCTCGATACCGAGCCCATCGAGTAAGGCAGCGATTTCGCGGATTTTGCCGGCGTTACTACTGGCAATGACAACTTTCGCGGGTAGGGCGGTCACTTTCTTGCGAGCGCTATAGCCTCATTCTGGGCAGCAATGATGTCCTTTATGCCAGCGCGCGCCAGACCGATCATGGCGTTGAATTCGTCGTCCGTGAACGCATGACCTTCGGCGGTCCCCTGCACCTCGACGAAGCGACCTGCGTCGTTCATTACTATGTTCATGTCCGTTTCGGCCTCGGAGTCCTCCGCGTAGTCGAGATCAAGAACCGGCATGCCGCGGTAGATACCGACCGAAATGGCGGCCACCTGTCCGTGCAGCGGGTCTTTCTTGAGTCGGCCTGCTTTGCGGAGCCTTTGCATTGCGATCGCCAACGCGACATATGCGCCGCTGATAGCTGCGGTTCTTGTACCGCCGTCGGCCTGGATGACATCGCAGTCGAGCATTACGGACAACTCCCCCAATGCCTCGAGGTCCGTCACCGCGCGCAGCGAACGACCGATGAGCCGTTGGATCTCGAGCGTTCGTCCCCCTTGCTTGCCGCGCGTTGCCTCGCGACCCGAGCGCGTGTGTGTCGCTCTGGGCAGCATGCCGTACTCGCCGGTTACCCATCCGCGGCCTGTATTGCGCATCCAGGCGGGAACACGTTCTTCGACACTGGCCGTGCACAGAACCTGCGTATCACCGAAGGACGCAAGCACGCTGCCCTCGGCGTGTTTCGTAAAATCAGGAATGAAGCGCAATTCGCGCATCTGTGAAGCTTCGCGACCACTGGGACGCATGATGACTCTCCTGCCGGCAGCAACCCTAGCTGCCTATCCACCTTAGCGCGGTACCGGTCGTATTGTCACTGTAGGGAGAGTTAACACTCAACGCCTTCACGCTCAACGTCTTGAGGTTTTTGGCCAGGTTCTTGTCACCAGGCTTGCCAATTTCAGCCATGTCATCGTCCGTCAGTCCCGACCACAATCCGTCGGTACACGCGAGCAGCACATCCTGGGGAAGCAATCTGATATGACCCGTAATACTCATGTCGGGAACCGGCGCGTCGCCACCGATGCAACACTCGACAAAATTGCGCATCGGGTGGTCCTTGGCTTCTTCTTCGCTAATGGCGCCTTCCTGAATCAACACCTCGACGTGGCTATGGTCGCGAGATCGCATTAACACCGCCCCGTCGCGAACCTGGTAAATGCGGCTGTCGCCAATGTGTGCCCAAAAAGCGCCGCCTTCCTGCACGAGGCAAACCGCGCAGGTTGCTCGTGGCCTGAAATCGACGGCGAGGTCCCGACCAAGGTCGACAACCTCATCATGGGCGCGCGCCAGCGCCATGTACAAGAAACCTTGTGGATCAAACAGGGGCAACGTGGCCGACATGAAAAGATCCCGCACAACCTCGAGGCCGGTCTCGGCTGCGCGGGCGCCGTCCGAATGACCACCCATGCCATCGAAGACGAGCATCAATGCCGCCTCTTCGGCAACAACAACAGCGGCGCGATCCTGGTTATCTTTACGATCACCGAGTGCGGAGACTTTGGTGTATTCGATATTCATAGCTTCCGGGTTGCGTTGATTGGCCTTCAACAGCGGCCACAGCTTAGAATGGCGCTCCTCACAAAAACGTGACCCAGGCAGCACAATTGCGGCGCTGCCAGCAGAAGGACGCTGATGTTACACAGTATGACAGGCTTCGCGCGCGAGTCGGTGGAAACCAGCATCGGCACATTGACGTGGGAAATCCGCGCGGTCAATCATCGATATCTGGATGTGCAGTTCAAGGTGCCCGAAGATCTGCGGCCAAAAGAGCAACTTTTTCGCCAGCAGGCGAGCGTGGCACTGGGACGAGGTAAGATCGAGTGCTCCCTGTATTTTCGCCGTGCAGTCGATCAGGATACGGAACTGCAGGTGGATACGGACCTCGTCGAACTGATCGGCAATCGAATTTCCGAGCTGACATCGAAGCTGCCCAATGTCGCCGCAGCCAACCCGATCGAGATCCTTCGCTGGCCGGGCGTAGTGCTGCAGAAAGAGGTCGATGCGGAGCCCCTGTTCGAGCACGCCACGGCA
>Ga0224509_10000315_pt1 | contig 13026 bp, 9 predicted proteins | sample SF_Jan12_sed_USG_5_FD_170158 | JGI IMG/M metagenome (GOLD analysis project Ga0224509, IMG submission 170158) | Sediment microbial communities from San Francisco Bay, California, United States - SF_Jan12_sed_USGS_24 | ecosystem: Environmental > Aquatic > Marine > Sediment | place: USA: California... | reverse complement strand
CTGGTCCGGGGGCATGACCATCAGCAGATGGTGCGGCTCACCCCCGATCGTTTCGGTAAACACCATCGCCCTTGGGGCGGCCGATGGTACCGGTTGCCAGACCAGCTCAAAATCATGATCCATAGGAACCTGGTTGCCAGCCAACGTCACGCTGTAATGACCATTTTTCTCTGCAATGCTCACCGGATGGTAGCGACTCGCGATAATCTTGAGCGGCATGCCGGCATAGACGTTCGCTGTCAGCATCACCTTGTGGTCCGGCGATCCGGAGATCATTGGTGGCGAAATGAGGGACGCGTCCGGCACTCGATCCGTGTCTGCCGACCAACCATTGCCGACTTTGTCGGGCAGCGGCTGTCCGCTGATGTAGCGGGGCGTCAGGGTCATCGGGAATCGAATGCTGAAGCGGCCATCTTCGTAGCGAATGTCTTCCAGGTATTCGATCTCGACGACCACGCGTTCACCTGGCGCGACATTCGCCACCGATGTTGTAAACAGGTTGGCGCGTTGCTGCCGGACGAGGCTGGCCTTCTTGCCTTCCTGTCTGGCCTTTTCGTAGGTTTTCCTGGCACGTTCTTTCTCCTGAATTTCACCCTCGATAAACCGGTCTCCGATATGCAGTCGCATGCGATCAACAGCGGCCTCATCCGGAAGCGGGAAGACGTAAATGCCCTCGACCCACTCGGATCCTTCGTTGCGAAATTCCTGCCGCACCGAGACTCGGGCAACCAGGCCACTGATTTCCATATCGACATTCGTGTTCATGAGCGTCGCGGTCGCGTAGCCCTGCTCCATCTGCCATAACAGGCTGCCGATACCTGCCTGCCCGGGCGAAGGTCCTTCGGCAGAAGCCAGTACCGGTCCAACCAGGAGCAAGACCAGTAGTAATTTCCACCCGCCGGCGTCTTTCTTGATTCGTTTCATTGCGGCCTCCCTTTGGCGTCCACACTATTGCAACTCTTCAAAACGCCGGTCTGCGGACAACGACATGGCAATGCACCGGCGTAATGTGGCAAATTGTGGCCACCAGTACTCCGCCAGGGTGGTATTCATGGCGGAGTACGAAATGGGAGGCCAATGTGGCAAAACGGATAGCGATCGTTGAGGACGAGGCAGCGATTCGAGACAACTACGCGGCAGCGTTTCGGCGTGAAGGCTATGTCGTAGATACCTATGACGCGCGTGCGCCGGCTCTCAATGCCTTCGAGAGCCGCCTGCCCGATCTCGTCGTCATCGACATCAATCTCGAGGACGACGTCGAGGGTGGCTTCGAACTGTGTCGCGAACTTCGGGCGCGCGCAGCGGACCTGCCCATCATTTTCCTGACCGCCCGCGACAGCGAGTTCGACGCAGTATCGGGATTACGGCTCGGCGCGGACGATTACCTGACCAAGGACATCAGCCTGCCTCACTTGATGGCGCGGATTGCTGCGCTGTTCCGACGACTTGACGCCATGCAAAAACCGCAAGGTGCAGAAAGCCGCATCACGCGAGGTGACCTCGTCATCGATACGGAACGCATGACCATTCACTGGAAGGATCAACCGGTAGGCCTGACGCTTACGGAATTCTGGCTCGTGCACGCACTCGCACGATACCCGGGTCACGTAAAGAATCGGCAGCAGTTGATGGATGCGGCGCAGGCAGTTCTCGACGACAACACGATTACATCGCACGTAAAGCGCATCCGTCGGAAGTTTCTGAGTATAGACGCAGACTTCGACGCAATCGAAACCGTTTACGGCATGGGCTACCGCTGGCTGAGCAGTTAGCAAGCGTCCGGCGATGAATCTCAAACGCCAACTACTACTCGTCAGTCTTTTGACGTTGATGCTGCCGTGGGCCGGGTGCGAATTTATTCGTGAGACAGAATCGGCCCTGCGCAGCGGGCAACAGCAGATGATGGCGGCAACAGCCCGCGCACTCGCCAACTCCATGGCGCAGTATCGCGAGGAGTTCCCGCAGCACGATGACGCGTTCAGCACCGGCGACCAACTGTACATACATAAACTCGAAATTCGTCCCGAGATAGACGGTTATTTCGACGACTGGCCATTGCAGCCCGAGTCTCTGAAGTCGTTGCGAGGCGCAGACGGCCCTGTCCTGATTGCAACAGGTTCATATGGCCAGACGATATACATTTATGTCGAAGTCAATGATCGAAATGTCGTCTACGCAACGTCACAATCATATGGCGCGGACGATGAACCTCGGTACGCCGATCGCGTCACGCTGATCAGCAGTAATCCACCCTATCTCAGAGAGACGATTTCCTTCTCGGCTGAGGCCCCCGGCAAAATTCTCAGTTACAAACAAAACGCCTACGGTATAGCGCCCGAACCCACGATCACGGCACACTGGCAAGACGTTCCAGGCGGATACCGGCTCGAGGCGAGGATTCCAAGAGCCCTCCTGGGCACCCATCTGGGGCTCGTTGTTGAAAATACCAATGACGGGACGCGTCCAGGCACGCGTAGCAGCAGCTTTTCAGGAAGTACGCCTGGACCGACAGTTCACTTACTCCCGGAGAACGATGTAATTGCTATTGCCACGGAACGGCTGGTGCAACCAGGCATGCGGCTTTTGGTAACCGATGCCAAAGGATGGCGCATTGCAGCGGCTGGCGAGTTGAGCAGCGTTACGGGCGCCGTCACACGACGAAGCGTTGCCCGCATGGTCTACAACCTGTTGGTAGAGTCGGGCAAAGAAGCGGTGTTCGCCGAACCCGACCCACTCGGACGCGAGCAACAAACCTACGTCGCGGCAGCGCTCGAAGGTCGTGAAATGCCGAGTTGGTTCAGGAGCAACGAAAGCGGCAAGGCGATTGTCGCCGTCGCCGCTCCGATCATGGCGGGCGGCGAGACGCTGGGCGCGGTCATCTTGCAGCAAGGGACGGAGGCCATTCTGAGCCTGACGAATGAGGGGCTCGCACGCCTCATAAATCTGACATTGATCACGACTCTGCTTGTGGCCGGTGGGCTGCTCGGTTACGCGACCTGGCTGTCACGACGCATTCGTCGCTTGTCAGTCGCAGCGGAGGCCGCGCTTGATAACGAGGCGCTGCAATCCGCTTTACCCAGCGCTTTGTCCGAGGATGAGATTGGTGATCTGTCGCGCAGCTTCTCGAGCGTATTGCGGCAACTCGGTGACTATAATGAGTACCTTAAGTCTCTGGCGTCGAAACTCTCGCACGAATTGCGCACGCCACTGGCGATCGTCACCTCGTCTCTCGAAAACCTCGAGCACGAACCGCTCAACGAGGCCGGTCTCGGTTACACCGCACGCGCGCGTGAAGGCGCGGATCGACTGAGACGAATCCTGAGCGCCATGAGCGAAGCCAGCCGCGTCGAAGAGTTAATGGCGAATGTCGAACCCGAGCCGTTTGATTTTCGGGAGGTTCTCGACTCGACCGTTACCGCTTATCGTGATGCTTACAAAAATCGATCGTTCGAGTTCGACTGTGACTTGCCCGGCCTGAGCATGGCAGGGTCGCCGGAACTATTGATCCAGATGCTCGACAAACTTATCGATAATGCGGTCGACTTCAGTAGCAAGGGTGACACAATCCGGGTACGGCTTGCCGCAACGGATGACGAGGTCGAAGTATCTGTCACAAATCCGGGGCCGCCGTTGCCGGAACGAATGCGAACCCAGATGTTCGATTCGATGGTCTCCATGCGCTCCGGGGAAAACACGCGCCACCTTGGCCTCGGGCTGTATATCGTTCGGCTGATAGCCGCGGGACACGGCGGCCATATCGACGCCGACAACATTGACGGGGGCGTCATATTTCGCGTGCGGTTGCCGAATCCGGGCTAAGGGTAAGCGAGTTTTCGTCATTGTAGGGCTATGCGATCAGTAATCTTTGACATGGATGGTCTCTTGATTGACTCCGAACCGCTTTGGCGAGAGGCTGAAATTGCTGTCTTTGAGTCAGTCGGCCTTCGTCTTACACACCAGTTGTGCCGCGAAACAACTGGTCTGCGTATCGACGAGGTAGTCAGGTACTGGCACGCCAGGGCGCCATGGACCGGACCAAGTTGCGAGCAAGTTACGGAGCGACTTCTGGATGCTGCGCAAAGCCTGATAATCGAGCATGGCTCGCTAATGGCTGGCGCACGAGACATCATCGCCGAACTTCACGGTCAGGACGCAACGCTTGCTATCGCTTCCTCATCGCCAATGCGCCTTATCACGGCTGTCGTTGAGAAGTTTGCGATTGAAGACTACTTTTCTGTTCTGCATTCAGCGGAGCAAGAGATCGCCGGCAAACCGGATCCTGCCGTGTATCGAACAACGATGTCGCTACTTGGAGCGCACCCGCACCAATGCGTCGCCTTCGAGGATTCGCTATCGGGAGTTCGAGCAGCAAAAGAGGCTGGTGCCATGGTCATTGCCGTACCGGCCCCGGAAGATGCGCTTGACCCAGGGTTTGCCGTCGCAGATACGATTCTGACGTCGCTAAAGGACTTTTCGCTCGACCTGATTCGGCTACGATAAACGGTCAATTTCCCTAATCTGCCGGTCGCAGGCGAATGGTCAGCGCACGATTCTCCTCGATTTTCTTGCGTGAATACAGCAGCGGAAATGACTCTTCTTCCGCCCAGCCTTGCAGAAGATTGTCGTAGAAAGGAGAGCGAGGATCGCCCGACTGACCCGGCGCATTTGTTACACGGGCCGCGTCCCAGTTGCCGACGTCAATAACCTGACGATAAGAAGCTCCACTGTCCACTTCCAGCTTGTCGTTGAAGTTCCTGGTGTTGTTTGTAGTGTGGCCGCTGCCGCCCCTGGGGTGCTCCGGGAAACGCATCATGCCCGCCAGTTCGCCAGTCGCCATGTGCAACAGGGGGTGGGTGAAATTCGTGTGGTGAATTGCGCCCCACGACCAATCTGACGTGTCACTACCGAGTTTCGAGGCGGCCTCGGCATAAGCATCCGCCAAGGATCGGCCAATTGCTTTCTGCATATCTTTATCGGACATCAGTTGGAGGATGTTACGGGTGTCCAGCGACTTGAACAATGCCGAGTCTTCCCGCCCGATGTATGCCTCGAAAGCGGGCCGAAGATGGCGCTCGAGCCAGATCATATACAGTGCCCCAGGTCCGGATTCAGCAGAGAGAACGCCATCCCAGGCGCGAAGCATGTCAACGGCCGGACCCGTGCTCGAGTCCGGAATGCGTTTGATAATCTCAATTGCAAGAAGCGCTTTGTAATCTCTCTGCAGCGCGATCGAGTCCTGGACCGAATGCTCATCCTGGGCCGAGAGTACCTGCCACATGCGCCTGTAACGCCAGGGCTCGGCCCATTCGAAAGCCATTGGATATTTTTCTATCGGATAATCATCGGGCAGATTCATCGAGTTTGCGGTGCCCGTAAACCCCCGAGTTGGATTGAATTCAACCGGTAAAACGTCCATGTCGAAAAACCCGTCCCACTCGTAGCGCCCGTCGCCCGGTACCGGCATCAAACCGTCCCAATTAGGCCGTCTGGGGAAGAGGCCGGCCGGCTTGTAGCCGATATTGCCGTCGACGTCCGCATAAACCTGGTTCTCCGACGGCGTTCCCCACCGATTGAGTGCGCCAAGAAATTCACGCCAGTTCCCGGCGCGCATGTATTCCAGGCTGCCGAAATAAGGCGCCATACCAGGTTCGAGCCAGCCGGCGCGAACGGCAAAAGCATGTGTATCAGTCTCATGGATTACCGGTCCGTGACGCGTGAATTTCATTTCGATCGCTGCGTCGCTCTGGTCCCGGACCGCCACCGTCTCCCGTATTAACTTGAACTCCTCCCAGCGATCGCGATACCGGTAAGCGTTGCCATTTTTCTCATAGACGTAGAGGTCCTCCTGGTCTATCGAAAATATTGTCAGGCCGAACGCAATGTTGTCGTTGTGGCCGATTGAAATGCCTGGCAGCGCCGGTTCACCCGCGCCAATCACGTTCATTCCGGGAGCAACCAGGTGCGCGATATAACGAAGAGAAGGCACTGAATGACTACGATGCGGGTCGTTCGCCAGAATCGGCCGGCCGGTTGCAGTGCGCGACGGAGCGACGACCCAGTTATTACTGCCCTGAACCGTCGCGTCCTTGCTGACATCGACATTGGAGTTGACGGTGGTGGGAGCATCGAATCTGACCGCCGATCGTGCCAGATCATAGGTTTCCAAAACGTCATCCGGAATTACGCAGGGATCAAGCCCCACGGGTACCTTCGTTGTCCTCTTCGGTTCCAGGAATTTCCAGTTGTGCGAGGCTTCGAGCCCGGCGCCGCACACAATTCTTGCGCGGCCGACCTCGTTGCGAACATTTCTGAGCAGGCCGTGACTGCGAATTCGGACGATATCCGATGCGTGCCATCGGGCTGGCCGATAGTCGAGAAGATCAAACTCCGGTGGCAAAAGTTTGGCATTGTCAGCGATCAAATCGATGTAAGCGTTGACGCCTGCCGCGAACGACTCGGCAATGATCTTTGCATCGGAACCATAGGCCAGCCATTCGCGGTACATACCTCCCCGGTAGAGAAACAACCGGTTGGCACGATCCTGTTCCAGGAACTGATCACCAAAGACCTCGGACAGGAGACCGAGGCCTCGTCGTCGCCACACGTCGATCTGCCATAATCGGTCTCGCGCCGCGTTGAAGCCCTGAACAAAAAACGCGTCATAGTGTGTTTGCGCATAAATGTGCGGCACGCCCCACCGGTCAACAATGATCTCAGCCGGCTTCATGAGATTGTCGACCGTGTAACTCTGGTCGGCTCGGGCATCAAATATAATTAAAATAATTAGCGCTAATACGATTCCGAAACGTGGTGACATTGGATTACTCTTCATGTCTGCAACCTGGACAGGAAGCATAGTCAAAACATTTGATGTCTGCTTGAGGTTGCGGCCGTTCACGCTCAGCGAACCATCAGGTAAGCCCCGGCGAGGAGTAGCACCACTGCCGCAATTCTGCTTACGTCGACAGCACGCGTTGTTACACCGAATGCCCCGAAATGATCTATTGCCAATCCGGCGAGGAGTTGCCCGACAATCAACAACGTAATTGCTGTAGTAGCGCCGACCTTCGGTATCGTGTGAGTTAACGACAGATAAAGCACAAGTCCGAATGCCCCGCACCCAAGCATGTACCACGGTAGACTCCGCCACTCGTGAATCAGTTCTCCCCTGCGAACTATGAGCAGGGCTAACGATGCAATGGCTCCGCCTATATGCACAATGAGGCTACTGGAAGCACCGCCAATTCGTTGTCCCATCGCTCCAGCTATGGGTGCTTGCGTACCGACTGCTACCCCGCCCATCAAACCAATAGCAATAACTAAAGCGATTTCAATCATTCGGGTTCCTCCAGAAAATGGTGGGGCTTGGGCAGAGGCAACGTCTGCTTTCATTGCGAATTCATTGGATCGTCGCAATCCATAGCAGTCATTCACTCTTGCTGAAATACTTTGATTTCAAGGGCAGCTACCGGCCACGAGCGGATGCTTGGGATGGAGGGTGGTGCCACGCCCGGTGACATGTCAAATGCATTATTCGTTTTCTAAGGCCAATACAGCTTCGGTTTTAATTCCGAACTTTTTCATTAACCAACTTGGCGGGCAGAAACCAGTAAATGAACTTTGAAAACAATTAAACCCTACGAAAAGGGTGAACCAAGTCCAGTTAGGATGATGGAACAGGGCCAACAAAGAGGTGAGCATGACCATGGTTCCTCCAAAAGCGAATAGTATTCGTTCCACAGACATAGTGTTTTCTCCTGTGTCTACTAAATCCTGTATCAGATAGGGGCAACGCAGAATCAATCCCAAATGCCCCCTTTGGGTTCACCAGCGGCCCCTCACCATCCTATCAGCCTAACGTCTGCTGTTGGAGGCGAAGCAGCCGAACGTTTTGACCAATGTGTTGCGACGTCGGGGATCGCCAGTACTCAAGCAGCTCTCTGAGGCGGCCTGAAAAACTTGACGGAATAGCTCAGGGCGTGAAGCGGGCAGTCGCCGAGAACCCAAAACTCTACTCGTCGGCCGTCTCAGGGATCATCGTGATGGCGAGGTTTCGATGCAATCTAGGCCGTAAGCGAAAATAAGGTATCCGAGAAGCTCGCGTAACCGAAATTTTGGCCCCAACCAATTTTCCTCGGACAAGAGCCCTGATTGAAACTGACTTTTTAATCGATTTTATGTAAAGAGGTTCTATGTTGGCACCTCGATTATTGTTTCATGGAAGATAGCAAAACGACAGTCACGGGGAATGAACAAATGACGACTATAACGAAACGTTTCGGTATCGGGCTGGTATGTATCTTCGCGTTCGCGCTGGCCGCCTGCGGCGGCTCCGGTAACGAAGCCGATGATCAGCCGCAACCGGCGCCACCGTCTGCCGGGACTACCGGGTTTCTCAACCTGAGCGTCAGTGACTCGCCAATCAAGGATGCAACGAAAGTCTGCGTCCGCTTTGACGGCGTCGAGCTGAAACATGCGGACAGCGATGACAAAGAGACAATCGACTTCGAGCAGCCGGTCGTCGTCAACCTTCTTGATTACCAGGGCGCGAATTCGCACCCGATCGTAACGGGCGCAGAAGTGCCGGCCGGCGTGTACGAGTGGATCCGGCTCAAGGTAGCGGCAGAGCGCGACCTCAGTGGCGGCGCAAACGAAAGCGACCCGACCAGTGCAGTTTGCGATGACAAGACGGAGAACTCCTACCTCGTCAGGGAATCAGGCGGGGTCTTCAACCTGTATATCCCTAGCGGCTCGCAGCGTGGCCTGCAGCTGATCAAGGATATCATCATTGCGGTCAACCGCACCGGCGACTACACCGCTGAGTGGGACCTCGGTAAATCGTTCAACGGGCCACCGGGACAGCTGCCGGACGTCATGATGAAGCCCGTCGTAAAGCTTGTTGCGAACAACGAGGTTGGCACGCTTGTCGGCGGAGTCGCCGGCGAACTGATTGCATGGGAAGCCTGCGACGCCGAGTTTGCGCCATCGGTTTATGTGTTCGACGACGGTGTCGAGCCAAATCCGTTCGACGACCCGTTCGTAGTTGACGACGCGGTCGCAACGGGGCTCGTCGAACAGCAGATGCAGGAAGACGGCTCGATGCCCTGGCGTTACTCGATCGGCTTCCTGTTGGTCGGCAACTACGAGGTCGCATACACCTGCAACGGCGAACTGTTCGCGCCGCTCGGCGGCAAGCCTGCCGAGATCCTGCTCGAGGAAGTCACGACCGTAGATTTTCTTGCCGAAGACGGGCCCGGCTCGCTGGTCGGCCAGGTCGACAGCGTGTTCTTCGACCCCGACGCGCCCGAATCCGGGTTTTGTGACGCGACATTCACACCGATGGTCTACGTGTTCGGAGACGGTGTCGAACCGAACTTTGTCGACGAGCCCGTCGCAACCGCCGAAGTCGCCATGGACACGACGACCGAGCAATACGGTTATTCGGTCCCGCTGATGGCTGCGAATTACAACGCAGCGTTGACTTGCACCGGGACCGACTTCATTCCGGCAGCCGGCAAGTCCGCCGAGGTCCTGCCGCTTACAGCGACGACGGTCGACTTCCTCGCCTCGGATGCGCCGCCGCCGGTCGGTTCGCTGTCCGGCCAGGTGGCCACCGAACTGGCAGAAGCCGCGTCCTGCACCGCAGGATTCGTTCCGGCGGTGTACGTATTCGAGGAGGGTGTTACTCCGAACACCACCGATACGCCCGTCGCGACCGGTCCCGTTACCCTTGACACGACGACCAATATCTACGGGTACCTGATTGAAGACCTGTTGGCCGTTACCTACTCAGCGGCATTCACCTGCACGGGCACTGATTTCATGCCGGTCGAAGGCAAGGAAGCCGTGATAACAATCGACGAGGACACGCCGCTCGACTTTGTTGCGGCAGACGCACCAGCATCACCCTAAGCGTCAGGTAAGACAACCCTTCGGGGGTGGGGGCCGTGGGGGCTCCGTCCGAAATTCCCGGCGGCCCCGCACGGGGCCGCTTTTTTTAGATCAGCACTCGTGTTGCAATGGCCTAATCAAAGTACCGGCGAGAGCTCTTGTCGCCGGGCCGAACGGGAGCTAAGGGTCAGCAGCAGCCCTTTTAAGCCATTTTAACCGAACGGCGGCTTCTGCGCGGGAACCGGACGAATTGGGGCAGCATTTCGACGCCCCGCTGCTGATCGTCCGCTCTCACCGATAGCAGACCTGCAGACGGCCTGGAATCGCCCTATTTTCAGGGCAGCTTGCGGCCAGGAGCGGCCACTCACGAATCAAGAAACATCAAAACGAACGTCGTGGCCATCCCGATCAAGTAGATAACATTAATCGGCATAGCGTTTCGCAGTATTGCCCCGAACCAAGGCCGTTCACCCTGCTCATCGAGCAACTCGAGATAACGCTTTACATCTTTCAGTTGACCGCTCGGAAACAGCTTCGGCGACTCGTCGAGTGCAGGAAGCACCTTTGCGAAATACAAGTAGTTGCCCAGAACAACGTAAATCACGACAGCACCAAACATAATGAAGAACGCGATTTTCGCCATTTTTCGAGTGTTGCCTTTGGGTCATCTTCAGCCGTCGAGTGTATCACCCGGCGGTCGGATGGAGACGGTCACAAGCGGCCATTAGCAATTGAAGATCTTCTTGAAATAGCAAGCCGAATTCATGAGTCTAGATCAACCTCGGTTTTTCCTCACAAAAGCATTACGGCACCATCACACCGCCCTCAGTTCTTTGGTAACACCTCCATTCAGAGTAATGCTCACCGGAAATCCTTTCCGGTCATGCATTGAATGGAGAGAAACCATGAACAGACTAACGAAACTTGACCTTGTGTGCTTCGCGTGGCTAACACTCGCGGCACCGATGGCCATTGCGACGGAGACCGATCAGGGCTTTAGTGCTTTGTTTGTCTTCGGGGACAGCCTGTCCGACACAGGCAATTCGCACGCAGATACCGGACGTACAGCTCATCCACCTTTCGCACCCATTCCGGACGACTCCTATGGAATCGGCGGACATCACTATAGCAATGGGAAAACGTGGATCGAGAATCTCGCAGAGCAGACGGGGCTGATCAACGGGGCAAAACCAGCGCTGCGCAACCCTGCATTCGGAAATTACGCCTACGGTGGCGCCCGCGCTCGTGAATATCTCATAGACAGCAAGCCGGATTTTCCAGCCCAGGTCGAGAGTTTTCTGGCTGCTCACAACTACCAGGCACCGTCTGACGCCCTTTACGTTATTCAGTTTGGTGGAAATGATTTGCGGGACGCATTGGTCGCAGGGTCGGAAGCAGAGACTTTTGCAATCGTGGTCGAAGCAATCACATCAATCGCGAACAACATTGGGCGACTGGTAGGTCATGGTGCGCAGAATTTTATGATAGTCAATGCACCAAACCTCGGAGTTACTCCGGGAGTCCCAGATGAACTCAGAGCCGCGGTGACCGGTCTCAGTTTCATCTTCAACATGAATTTGGCGAACGCCCTCGCACCATTGCCGCAGCTCGGACTGGATGTGTACAACCTCAATCTTTTTGAGTTCACGAGCGTTGTAGCTACGAACCCCGAAGCATTCGGATTCAGTAGCATAGAGGCATGCCTCGCGTTTGGAGTGACTGAAGGCGCTTTCTGCAAGAATCGCGACGAGCACCTTTTCTGGGATGCGATTCACCCGACAAAAGCCGCACAACGGCTAATTGGCAATATTGCAGCAAATCAGTTGCCTGATTAATCGCTGATGATTGACGGGAGGCTTCTGCCTTCTGTCAATCTTGCTCGTGCAAGCGGCTGCAGCGAGTAAGTCTAGCATCGGATGCTCATTAGTCGAACGACCGCTTGGGTCACCAGCGGCCCCTGGATATCCTATCAGCTCAGCGACCGCTTACGAGGGCAAAGCGGAAGTCAAGAGCGCTGAAAATACCAAAATAGCGACTTCCGAAAACGGCCCGAAGGAGACCGTCACTGCAAAGGAAGATCTCGGCTCAGGGCTGGACATTTCGTTTCTTGCTTGATCCGGAATTCCTGCTGCTAGACCGATTGACTCGCTATGGTGCGGTTGCGGCCTGCCGCCTTCGCCTCGAGCAAAGCTCGATCTGCCTGAGAGATTAATCTGCGCGCTGAATCGTCACCATCGGTCCACTCCGCCACGCCGATGCTTAGGGTAACGCGCTCCTCGGTCTGATCCAGAGACGTCTCGGCGACGGCTGAACGCACCCTTTCCGCAAAAGTGGTCGCACCAGCAAGCCGCGTCTCCGGAAGGATGATCAAGAACTCCTCGCCACCGTAGCGACCTAAGTGGTCGTTCGTGCGGCAATGCTCGGAGATTACTCGGACAATTTGCTGAAGAATCTTATCTCCGAACTGGTGTCCGTAGGTATCATTAAATACCTTAAAGCGATCAAGGTCGATCATGAGGCATGACAGGGCAATGTTGTAGCGCTTGGCGCGTGCTACCTCGGCGTCTAGCGCCTCAAAAAGTGCACGCCTGCTGAGAGCGCCCGTTAGCGCGTCCAGACGCGCCAGATTCTCGGCATCTAGCCTCGCTTCCTCTAGCGCTGCCATCACTTCCTGAATTTGTCGGTCTTTCGGACGAACGAAGGCAAAATACGCGATTGTCGCGACGATGATAGCCAGCAGACTGGCGTCCACCAGAGCAAGCTTCCAATCGGAAAGCTGCACTTCAAACCAGTAGAAGCCCAGCATTATAAGGACCTCGACCGCGAGCATCACAAGTGCGATCTTCACGATCGTTGAACCATACCTCGCGGAGGGCGGCGGGGAAGTTTGCGTCACGTAGGCCTCTCGCTCATCACGGATTGATTCGCCCTCAATATCGTGCCACGTCAACGGTAGCTACCGGGTTTCAAGCAGACTGCCGACAACGATTCTCGGGAAGTGAACCTCAAAGAGCAGCTTCTGGGCATAAAGCTGTCAGTCAACATGACATGATATTCCTGATTGCAACGCAAGTCCGCTGCCGGTCACTAGCCGACCTCCGGAAGTCTATCATCCGAAGGTCGGCTAACGAGGGT
>Ga0224509_10000313_pt1 | contig 13030 bp, 14 predicted proteins | sample SF_Jan12_sed_USG_5_FD_170158 | JGI IMG/M metagenome (GOLD analysis project Ga0224509, IMG submission 170158) | Sediment microbial communities from San Francisco Bay, California, United States - SF_Jan12_sed_USGS_24 | ecosystem: Environmental > Aquatic > Marine > Sediment | place: USA... | reverse complement strand
GAGCCCGAGGCCTGGAGAAGCGTCGCGGTCCAGCTTGTCGGGATCGCACAACGATTCCCGAAAGTCACAGCCATCGACCTGGGTGGCGGCCTCGGCGTTGCGGAGAAGCCCGGCGACCGGCCGTTCTACCTGCAGCGGCTTGATGCATTGCTGGCCGAGGTGCGTGCAAGTTACCCGCAGTATGCTATCTGGCTCGAGCCGGGCCGCTATCTCGTCGCCCGCGCCGGGGTCTTGCTGACGCATGTAACGCAGGTAAAGGGCAAGGGTGACATGCGCTATATCGGCGTGGGCACCGGTATGAATTCCCTGATTCGCCCCGCGCTTTACGGTTCGTATCACGAGATCGTCAACCTGTCGCGAGCAGCCGAAACACCCAGTGAAACGGCAACCATCGTCGGCCCGATCTGCGAAACCGGCGACCGCCTCGGCACCGACCGACTGCTGCCACCGTCGAGCGAGGGTGACGTCATCCTGATCGCCAACGCGGGCGCGTATGGCTACGTTATGAGTTCGCAATACAACCGCCGCGAGGTTGCGCCGGAAGTCGTAATCTGAGCCGAGGCGGTCGGCAATGCAACTCTATTGGTCACCGCAGACCCGCTCCACACGTGCACTGTGGATGCTCGAGGAAACCGGAATCCCGTATGAGCGAGAGCTGATCGAAATTCAGGATCCCGAGCGCAACAACCCGGCCGGGTTTCTCGAAGCGAGCCCCATGGGCAAAGTTCCCGCCCTCGTAGACGGGGATGTAAAGATGTCGGAGTCGGCCGCCATTTGCCTGTAGCTCGCTGACCGATACGCTGACGCGGGACCTTGCTTCGACAATCGCTCCTACCGGCTGTCCGAATGGCGTTCCCGCAGCCGCTCGACAACCTGGCCGAGATCGAGATCCTGCGTTTGCAGCAGCACAAGCAGGTGATAGACCAGATCGGCCGCTTCGTCGATGATTTCTTCCCGATTGTCGCCGACCGATGCAAGCGCCAGTTCCACGCCCTCTTCGCCGACCTTCTGTGCAATGCGCTGGCGGCCGCTGGCAACGAGATTTGCCGTGTAGCTTTTGCTGCGCGGATTGTCGAGCCGATCGCGAATGACGGCCTCCAGGGTCACCAGGAAAGTAAGGTCACTATTGCTCACGTTGGTCTCCGGCTGGCCTTACCTCGATCCCTTCGGAACCGAGATACGCCTTGAGGTCGCGGATGTCGATTTCAGCACTGTGAAAGACGCTTGCGGCAAGCGCGCCGTCCACGTCGGCAAACCGAAAGACATCACGAAAGTGTTCGATTGCGCCAGCGCCGCCGGAGGCAATCAACGGCACGGCGCAAACATCCCGCACGGTTCGTAATTGCTCGTTGTCATAGCCCTGTCTCACGCCGTCCTGGTTCATGCAGTTGAGAACGACTTCGCCGGCGCCGCGGTCCAACGCCTCTTGAATCCAGTGTGTCGTCAGACGCTCTGCGGCTGATGTTTTATCCGGGTCGCCTGTGTACTGGTAGACATGGTAGTCACCGTCCTGCTCGCAACTGTCGACCCCGAGCACGACGCACTGCGTGCCGAATCGCCTGGCGAGGCGAGTAATCAGGTCGGGGTCTTCGAGTGCAGGGGTATTGATCGAGATCTTGTCGGCGCCCTTGTTAAGGACATCCTCCGCATCCGCGATGCTACGGATCCCACCTGCGACGCAGAACGGGATGTCGATTACCGCGGCGACCCGCCTGACCCAAGCACGGTCGACCGAGCGGCCGTCAGGGCTGGCCGTGATGTCGTAGAACACGAGTTCATCCGCTCCCTCGTTGCGATAACGCTGTGCCAGCTCCACGATCTCGCCAACGACCCGGTGATTGCGGAACTGCACGCCCTTGACGACCACGCCGTCACGCACGTCAAGGCAGGGAATTATGCGCTTCGCAGGAATGAGTCCACCTCCGCGGCGCTGATCTTGCCGTCCAGCATGGCCTTGCCCGTGATCGCCGCGGGTGCACCGATCTCTTTCAGCCTCCGGATGTCGCCGATGTCACGAACTCCGCCGGATGCCTGCAGGCGAATGTCCGGGTAGCGCCGCAGTATTTCCGTGTAGAGCTCGACGTTCGGGCCCGACATCGCGCCATCCCGGCTGATATCCGTACACAGCAGGTGTTTTGCACCAAGCGTTGAATAGCGATCAAGCAGGTCCCAAAGGCTGAGGCCGGTTGACTGTGTCCAGCCGTGAGTTGCGAGAACCGGGCCTTCTTCGCCGATGGTGACGTCCAGTGCGAGCACGATGCTGTCAGCGCCAAAATCATCGATCCACGCAGCAACACGCTCCGGTTCCGCCACCGCGACGCTACCGACTACGCAGCGGGTAACGCCGTTCTCGAGCCAGTATTTGACGCGATCACCGTCGCGTATGCCGCCACCGAGCTGCACGACCAATGGCGAGTCCGCACACAGCTGGCGAACGACGCGTGCATTCTGCTGCGAACCGGTACGGGCGCCGTCGAGATCCACTATGTGAAGATCGTCGACACTTAGAGCCGCATAGGCGCGAGCGACCTCGAGCGGTTGGTCGCTGTAATGCGTGACCCTGTCGAAGTCACCTTTGTACAGGCGGACGCATTTGCCCTCGTGCAGATCGATGGCCGGAATGATCTTCACGGTGTCAACTCCAGGAAATTCCGCAACAGGCGCGCACCGTCCGCGGAGGAGCGTTCGGGGTGGAACTGTGCTGCAACGAAATTACCCCGCCCGATGACCGCGGAAAAAGCATCTGCGTGGCGCGCCGTCGCGAGCGTAAATTCCGACGCGGGCAGGGCATAGCTGTGAACGAAGTAGAAATAACTGCCGTCCCCGATGCCCTCGAGTACCGCAGTGTCCGCCGTCCTGGTGACGGGACACCAGCCCATATTCGGCACCGGGAATCCCTCGGCGACCTGCAGGCGGCGCGCGACGCCGGGAATGATGCCGAGACAATCGACGTCTTCCTCCTCGGAGGCATCCGCAAGCAACTGCATGCCGAGGCATATTCCGAGCACGGGTTGCCGAAGATCCCTGATCACATCAACGAGACCGCCGTCGCGCAACCGCTGCATTGCATCGGCAGCGGCGCCAACGCCGGGCAGGATCACCTTGTCCGCGCTTCGTATCACGTCCGGCGAGTTGGTCAGGCTGGCGCCGTAACCCAGGCGCTCGAGCGCGAACTGCAGGGAAGCGATGTTGGCACCGCCACTGTCGATGATCGCAACGGACCGGGCCATATCAGCTCAACGTGCCCTTGGTCGTCGGCAATTCGCCGCCTTCCTGCCGAATCGCCTGTCGCAGGCTGCGGCCCACGCCTTTGAAACAGGCCTCGACCATGTGGTGCGTATTGTCACCCCTGACGGATACGTGCAACGCCGCCCCGAGCGACTCGGCCAGCGAACGGAAAAAGTGGGACACCATCTCCGTCGACATCTCGCCGACCGCATCGCGGGGGAAGGGCGCATCGAAGACAAAACTGGCGCGTCCGGAGAGGTCCAATGCGACGCTGGCGATACTCTCGTCCATTGGCAGGAGAAAGCCGTACCTTGCGATGCCGCGCTTGTCGCCGAGCGCGTCTCGCAGCGCGTTGCCCAGCACGATTGCCACGTCTTCGACGGTATGATGCTCGTCGACATGCAGGTCGCCTTCACAACTCAGCATCAGGCTGAAACCGCCGTGCTTGGCAACTTGTTCCAGCATGTGATCGAAGAAACCGATTCCGGTACTCACGTCGATCCGGCCTTCGGTATCGAGATTGACGCGCGCGCGAATTGTCGTTTCCCGGGTCTTCCTTTCGATCTCGGCGCTGCGATCCTCCGCGCAGAGTGCTGCAACGATTCCCGGCCAACTGGTCTCGTACGAGGCATCCGGATCGACCAGTAAGCCTCGCAGACCGAGTTTTTCGGCCAGTTCCAGATCGGTGCTGCGATCACCTATGACGGCGGACTTCGCGTTGTCCAGGTTGTTTCCGGCGAGGAATCGTGTGAGCAATCCCGTGCGCGGTTTGCGACAGTCGCAGCCATCGCTCTCGAAGTGCGGGCAGACGAAGGTTTCATCGAAGCTGATACCCTGGGATTCAAACAAAGCGACAACGTGCTCATGGCACGCTTCGAAATGCTCGAGGGGAAAGGACTCCGTACCCAGCCCGTCCTGGTTGCTGACCATCACGAACCGGTAGCCGTTGTCTGCCAGTTCGAGCAGGGCAGGGATGACGCCACGCACGAGCCGAATCTTGTCGAGCGCATCGACCTGGTTGTCGTGCGGTTCTTCGATGAGCGTTCCGTCACGATCGATAAAAAGTACTTTGGTCGTCATGACTTGCCCCTGTCGATCTCGGCAAACAATTCGAGCAGGCGATCGTTTTCTGCTTCGCTGCCGACGGTTACCCGGACGCAATTCGGCAGGCTGTCGCCGAAATCGCGAAGCAGGATACCGTTGTCCCGAGCTCGCCGTATGACGGCGTCGCCCTTGTCCACCCGCAGCAGGAAAAAATTGGCGGCACTCGGCCAGACGGTCTCGACGAAGTGGAATGACGTCATCGCCGTCATCAGGCGCTCGCGCTCTGCCATGATTTCAGCAATGCGGCCCTGCGCTTCGTCGATGACCGAACTGCGCAGCGCGTCTTCGACACATTCGACCACGGGCGTGGACATGGCGTACGGCGCCTGGATCGCGTTCAGTATCCGGATCACCTCTACAGGTCCCATGACGGTTCCGCAGCGGGCCCCGGCGAATGCCAGCGCTTTCGACAGGGTGCGCAGGACCACGAGGTTCGGATGCCGGTCGAGCAGCTCGACCGCGGAGGGTTCACCGGAAAATTCGATATAGGCCTCATCGACGACAATCGCAGAGCGGTCGCCGCGCCTCGCGAGGAGATCGAGCAATGCCGGCCGCGATACGAGGGTGCCGGTCGGATTGTTGGGCGAGCAGATGAATATCAGCCTCGTCTTTTCGTCGCACGCCTCGAGGACCGCGTCCACATCGATCTCGAAGTCATCTTCCGGCAGGGTCTCCACGGTCCGTTGCGCCGCTCCCTGCACGGTGGCGTAGTGGCCGTACATGGAAAAGGTAGGTGTCGTTGTCACGATATTGTCGATGCCTTCGCGGCAAAATGCGCGAATAAGCAGGTCGATCGCTTCGCTGGTGCCACGCGTGACGAGCAGCCGCGACGGATCGCAGGCGAAATAGGCGCCGAGCGCTTGTGCAAGGGAGCCGGGGCGAATCTCGGGATAGCGGTTCAGAGGGCGACGGAACCGGTCCGCGCAGCTGCTCCACGGGGCCTCGTTGGCGTTGAGCCTGATCGTACTCTCGACCTGCTGTGCCGCCCGGTACGGCTGCAGCGCCCGCAATTCCGCTCTGGCCAGTTCGGCGATGCTCATGATTCCGCTCGCAGTCGCCGAGTTACGGCGGAAGCGTGGGCGTCCAGGCCTTCGAGACCTGCCAGCGTGACCACGGTCCCGGATAACCCGGCAAGCCCGTCCCGGGTGAGTTCCTGGACGGTCATGCCGCGCATGAACTGGTCGAGGCTCAGACCGCTGTAGCTGCGTGCGTAGCCGTAGGTCGGAAGCACGTGGTTGGTGCCGCTGCAATAATCACCGACTGACTCGGGCGTCCATTGTCCCACGAACACCGAGCCGGCGTTCCTGATCGCGGGCAATAGCGCACGCGCATCGTTGCACTGGAGGATCAGGTGTTCGGGCGCATATCGGTTGCTTACCTCGACCGCCATTTCGAGATCGTCAACGATTACCATGCGTGCATGCTGCAGAGAACCGCGTGCAATTTCGGCACGGGACAGCGACTGGAGTTGCTGCGCCAGCTGCTCCTCTACGGCATCAGCCAGGCGGCCGCTGGTTGTCACGAGCACGACTTGAGAATCGACGCCATGTTCAGCCTGCGAAAGCAGGTCCGAAGCCACGAACTCCGCCGACGCCGACCCGTCGGCGATCACCATCACTTCGGAGGGCCCGGCCGGCATGTCGATCGCCGCACCGTCCGGGTCTGAGGACACGACGGACTTTGCGCACGTGACCCAGGCATTCCCTGGCCCGAAAATCTTGTCGACTTTATCGACGCTGGCCGTGCCATACGCCATTGCCGCTATCGCCTGGGCGCCGCCGATCTTGAAGATATCCGTGATGCCGGCACGAGCTGCTGCGACAACCACGGCAGGATCGGCCCGGCCGTCGGGCCGGGGAGGCGTACAAACGATTCGCGTCACGCAGCCTGCGATAATTGCAGGAACAGCGAGCATGACAGCTGCCGAGGGCAAGGGGGCGGTGCCGGCGGGCACGTAAAGGCCAACCGCATCGATCGGTCGGCTTACCCGTTCGCAGCGCACGCCCGGCATCGTTTCGACGACCACGTCGGGCGGCCGCTGCGCCTCGTGAAAACAACGCACGTTGGCGATCGCGACATCGATGGCATCGATCGCCGCCGGGGACAGCGACGCGCTCGCGGCATCCATTTCCTCGCCGGTTACGCGCAACTCAGCAAGGTCGGCCCCGTCGAGTCGCGCGGTGAGAGTTCGAAGGGCTTCATCGCCGCCATTCTTGACGTCTGCGACGATTCCCACTACTGCCTCACGAATCGCGGCGTCGTCGTCGACCGCAGGGCGGCGCAGAAAAGAGCGCCGCGCAGCGCTATCGAGGGCGTTCCATTGAGCACGTTCAACAGTCATCGATCAATCCAGCATCTTTTCGACCGGTAAAACGAGCAACGAGCTCGCCCCCGCCGCCTTCAGGTTCTCCAGCGTCTCCCAGAAGACGTTCTCGCGGCATACCGCATGCACAGCCACCCTGTCGTTCGTGCCCTCCAGAGGAATCACGGTGGGCGCTTCGCTGCCGGGCAACAGCCGTCGAATCTCGCCCAGGGCCTTGCGAGGTGCATGCAGCATGATGTACTTGCTTTCGTGAACCTGGAGAACGCCGTCGAGGCGCTGCAGGATCCGGCTCACCAGTTCCTGCTTGTCGTCGGGAAGGGGCGCTCGGGTCTGGATGATCACCGCCTCACTGTCGAGCAACAGCTCCACCTCGATCAGACCGTTGGCCTGCAGCGTGTTACCCGTGGATACCAGGTCGCAGATGAAGTCGGCCTTGCCGAGCTTGGGCGCGATCTCGACGGCACCGGAGAAGTACTCGATCTTTGCATTGACATCGTTACGTTCTAGAAATTCTCTTAGTAAAGAGACGTAACTTGTTGCAATTACTTTATTTTGTAGTGACTCAATGCCTGAGTACGGGGTTCCGTCCGGCGCCGCAATCGATAGCCGGCAGTGCCCGAAGTCGAGGTCAAACACGCGATCGAACAGGGTCTCCCGCCCTTCGTATTCACGGCCGAGTCGCTTCTCCTCGACGACGTTGAGGCCCACGATCCCGAGATCGCAGATGTCGTCCGCGACGAGTCCCGGAATATCGTCGTCGCGCACGTGCAGCAGGTCGATCGGCATGTTCTCACCGAAGCAGAACAGCTGGTCCTTGCTCTGCGTGAACTTGAGTCCGCAACGCTCGAGCAGGTGCAGCGAATGGTCCGTCAGCCTGCCTGTCTTTTGCACCGCAATCTTGATGCGCTGCTTGCTGGTGTCCATGGGGGGCTTCCTCAGTGTGAATGCGTGCCGTCACTGGCACTGGTACGGTCGAGCGCGGTCCGGTAGCCGCCGAAACCATCGCTCAGGAAGCGCGCCACCCGCCCGATAGTCGTAACGCTGACGCCGGTGAGATCGTGGATTCGCCGGTAGGGAAGACCCTGCTGCAGCAGTTCGACAACGTGCCAGCGATCCACCAGGGCCTGGAGTTCTGCAGGGGTACACAAATCGCGCAGGAAGTTGCCGCATTCCTCGGTGGTCTCCAGGCTGACGATTGCGCGAAACAGTGCCTCTTCGTCGCGAGCCTGCTGGACGTCGCTGTTCTGGCGGTTGGGCTTCATGATTGTACCAATGTATTAATGCGTTAATACGCTAATACATTGCCGTGTTTCATGCAAGTGTTTTGTAGCGCAAGACCGGCGATGGCACGTAAGTTACTGTTGAAACGAACGAATTTACGACCAAAGTCCTATCGAATCGCTTGACGGCCTGGCGCCACCAACCCTACACTCGAGCCTTACTCATCGAGACCGGCAGAGGGAAAGGCCCTTTGAAGCCGGGGCAACCTTCAGGACTAACCATCCTGAAAAGGTGCCAACTCCTGCGGAGGCGAGGCCTCCGAGAGATGAGTGTCGGTGCAGCATGCTGGCGCAGTCGATCAGCTGAAGGGCACGACACCCTCCCTTGCGGGCTCCGCAGGGTTCCGATGAGAAGTTTTGACATTGGAACGTTCAGCGGAGACCGAAAATGACTTCACAAGCATCCAAGGCAACGCGTGCAGTGCGCACGGCTATCGAGTCGGACACGCAGCACGGCGCTGTCGTGCCACCACTGCACCTGTCGTCGAACTACGCGTTCGCCGGTTTCGGGGAAAAGCGGCATTACGACTACACCCGTTCGGGCAACCCCACCCGGGATGCGCTCGGCGAAGCGCTGACTACGCTCGAGGAAGGGGCGGGTGCGGTAGTGACGGCATCGGGCATGGCCGCACTGAACGTCATGGTGCAGTTGCTGGATCCGGGAGACCTGCTCATCGTACCGCACGACTGCTATGGCGGGACCTATCGTCTTTACGAGGCCCTGGGACGCAAAGGACACTTCGAGGTCCTGTTCATCGACCAGACGGATGACCAGGCGCTCGCAGACGCCTGCGCACGCAGGCCGAAACTTATCCTGACGGAAACGCCTTCGAATCCACTGCTGAGAATCGTTGATATAGCGAAGGTTGCGGCACTGGCCAGGGAGTGTGGCGCACTTTACGCCGTCGACAACACGTTTCTCTCGCCGGCGCTGCAGCAGCCAATCACCCTCGGCGCCGATATCGTCATTCACTCGACGACCAAATACATCAATGGGCATAGCGATGTGGTCGGGGGAGCCCTCGTCGCGGCAACGCCGGAACTTGCCGAGGAACTCACCTGGTGGGCTAACTGTATCGGCGCGACCGGGGCTCCGTTCGACAGCTTCCTGACCCTGCGTGGCCTGCGCACTCTCCAGGTTCGGATGCGCCAGCACGAGGAAACGGCGAGCCTGCTCGCCCGGGTACTCGATGAACAGGGCACGGTCCGGCGCGTCAATTATCCCGGACTCGAAACGCACCCCGGGCATGCTATCGCCCGGCGCCAGCAAAGCGGCTTCGGTGGAATGATCAGTTTCGAGCTCGATGGCGGTGAGGACGCTGTGCGCGCATTTGTCGACCGGTTGCGCTACTTTTCGCTGGCGGAGTCGCTCGGGGGCGTCGAGAGCCTCGTGTGCCATCCGCCCTCGATGACCCATGCGCCGGTCAGCGACGAGGCGCTAGCGGCAGCCGGCATCGGCCAGGGTCTCATCCGGCTCTCGGTCGGACTCGAGGCGGGCGAGGACCTCGTCGACGACGTATTGAAAGCGCTGGATGCGGCGAAGGCAGCACTGGCGCCGGAACCGGTGGCGGTTTTCGCCTAGTCGCCCGGATTTGAACGGAGACCAGTCTTGAATAATTGCATTTGGCGAAGTGTGTCCCTGCCAGTCCTGCTGGGCTGTTTCCTGGCGGCCAATAGTGCGACAGCAGACGGGACGCGGGCACGCGACCTGGGCATTCCCTTCGTGGGACAGCCCGGCCGGTTGAATGCCATAACGGACGTCGCCGGCGTCGAGGTTGGCCAGGTAACGCTGATCGACGGCGACGGCAGGCTTATCGTCGGCCAGGGTCCGGTGCGCACCGGGGTAACTGTCGTTCATCCCCGTGGCAAGGAATCGACCGAAGGAGTGTTCGCAGGCTGGTTTACGCTCAACGCATCGGGCGAGATGACGGGCACCACCTGGCTCCAGGAGCGCGGACTGATCGAGGGCCCCATCGCCATAACCAACACCCACAGTGTCGGTGTGGTTCGAGACGCTGCCGTGGAATGGATGGTTCGGAAAGGCTGGACCGCCGACTGGCACGCCCCGGTCGTGGCCGAGACCTATGACGGCGGCCTGAACGACATTAACGGTTTCCACGTCACCCCCGCCCACGCCCTCGAGGCCATGGGCACCGCCGGACCCGGGCCAGTCGAAGAAGGCGCCGTGGGTGGCGGCACGGGCATGGTATGCAACGGCTTCAAGGGTGGCATCGGCACGGCGTCACGGCGGTTCGAAGTAGGAGATCGTGAATACGTGCTCGGTGCGCTGGTGCAGTGCAATTACAACTGGGACGGAGATGACCTGAGGCTAGGCGGGCGCATCGTTGAGCAACTGCTGCCCGTCGGCGAGCACTGTTTTACAGATAACGCCATCGAGCGCCACAACGACTGGTACCCGTACTGTGACAGCAGGAGGCAAGCGACGTCTTCCCGGGCGACGCGGGATGGCTCGATCATCGTGATTATTGCCACAGACGCCCCGTTGCTTCCGCATCAGCTTGCGCGCGTCGCCAAGCGGCCTTCGCTCGCACTCGGGCGTCTCGGCGCCGTGAGCACCGCCGGATCCGGGGATATCTTTGTCGCCTTTTCGACGGCCAATCCGGGCCGCATCGATGAATCGGATTTTTCGGACGTGTCGGTCTATCCGAATAACGCGCTGACCGCGGTCTTCACGGCCACCGTGCATGCCACCGAAGAGGCTATCGTCAACGCAATGGCGGCCGCAGACACGATGACCGGTGCAGCAGGATTCCGGGTCAGGGAAATGCCAGAAGATGAGGTCAGGGCGCTATTCCGGGAAGCTGCCGACTGAGGGGTCGGGCTCGTCTAGCTCAACTTGCCGAGAATTGCTTCGGTCATCGCGGAAGTGGTGAGCTTCTGCTCGTCTGCCGTTGCAATATCCGCGGTACGGGCCCCGTCCGCGATGACGCTCGCGATTGCCTGCTCGACCGCATCGGCTTCCTCCTCGAGCCCGAGACTGTGGCGCAACAGCATGGCCACGCTGGCGATCGTTCCGCAGGGATTGGCAATGCCTCTACCTGCGATATCCGGCGCCGAGCCGTGAATTGGCTCGTACAGGCCGCGCCTGGTCTCACCGAGGGAGGCCGACGGCAGCATGCCGAGCGAACCAGCCAGCATCGAGGCCTCATCGGTGAGAATATCGCCGAACATATTTTCCGTGACAATGACGTCGAAGTCGGCAGGGCGGCTCAGCAAATGCATGGCCGCTGCATCGACGAGCAGGGTTTCTAGGTCGATGTCGGGAAACTCGGCCGCAATCAGCCGGTTCGTCACATCGCGCCAGAGCCTCGACGTTTCTAGAACATTGGCCTTGTCGACCGAGCAGAGTTTGCCGCGACGGCTGCTCGCGAGTTGCGCCGCGACGCGCACGATGCGCTCGATCTCGTGAGTGTGGTACTTGCAGACATCGCTGGCGGAGAACGCGTCGCGGGTCTTTGCGCCGAAATAGATGCCTCCAGTCAGCTCCCGCACTACCATCATATCCACGCCGTCGAGAAGCTCGGCGCGGATCGGGGATGCGCCGGCAAGTTCGGGGTAGATGTTCACCGGCCGCAGGTTTGCGAATACACCGAGTACCGAGCGGAGCCCCAGCAGTCCCTGTTCGGGCCGCACAGGCGCATTCGGATCGGACCATTTCGGCCCGCCCACAGCACCGAGCAGCACCGCATAACTGTCCTTGCAGCTGGCTACCGTACCGTCTGGTAAGGGATCTCCGATCGCGTCAATCGCGGCGCCACCGATCAACTGGTCGCTGAACTTGAAACGATGTCCGTGACGCTGCGCGATTCGCTCGAGCACGGCGCGCCCGGCCGCGGCGACCTCGGGACCGATACCGTCACCCGCAAGTACCGTGATCATGGCTTCCATGATCGTGTCTCCTCGAATGTCGTGATCGCGTCCGACTGCTGCTGTATGTAGCCGAGCTGATCGATACCCTGCGTGATGCAGTAACGCGCAAAGGCGTCTATGGGGTACTCGATGATGCGGCCATCCGGCAGTTCCACCTGGGAATCGCCAACATTGACGCGCAGCTCCGTGCCCGGATGGGCAAGCAGCCAGTTGTGAGTATCAACATCAACAATTATCGGTAATAACCCGTTTTTTAAAGCATTATTGCTAAAGATATCGGCAAATTCAGTCGAGATCACTGCTTTGAACCCGTAGTCGAGTAACGCCCAGGGCGCGTGTTCGCGGGACGAGCCGCAGCCGAAATTATTACCGGCGACGAGGATATCGCAGTCCCGGGTGGCGGGATCGTTGAGCGGAAACTCCTGGCGCACCTGGCCGTCCTGGTCGTAGCGCAAGTCGTGGAACAGCGCGTCGCCGAGGCCCTCACGGGTTGTCGTCGTGAGAAAACGCGCCGGAATGATCTGGTCCGTATCGATATCACGAATCGGCAAGACGACCGTTCGGGAGTGCAGGGAAGTCAGTGCGTCCATTGTCAGCCTGTCAGTTGAACGTGCGGGGGTCGGCGATGCGCCCCATCACCGCCGAGGCGGCCGCCGTGGCCGGGCTGGCGAGCACGGTGCGGGCGCCGATACCCTGGCGGCCTTCGAAATTCCGGTTGCTGGTGCTGACGCTGAGCTGGCCCGAAGCCACGGTATCTCCGTTCATACCCAGGCACATCGAGCAGCCGGACTCGCGCCATTCCGCACCCGCCTCGGTAAAGATGCGATGCAGGCCCAATTCTTCCGCACGCATTTTCACCTGCTGCGAACCCGGTACCACGAGCATGCGCACTCCTTGCGCAACCTTGCGGCCCCGCAATATCCCGGCCGCCTGTTGCAGATCCGACAGCCGGCCGTTGGTACAGCTACCCACGAACACGACATCAACCGGATTTTCCGACATCGGCTTGCCGGGCGTCACCTTCATGTAATCGAGCGCCTTACGAAAGCTTGCGTCACCCACGTCCGGAACCGGATCGTTGACGCCGAGAACCATGCCGGGATTGGTGCCGAAAGTAATCATCGGCTGCAACTTCGCGGCGTCGATCGAGACAGACTTGTCGAACTCGGCATCCTCGTCGCTGCACAGGCTGCGCCAGCGACGC
>Ga0224509_10000309_pt1 | contig 13078 bp, 11 predicted proteins | sample SF_Jan12_sed_USG_5_FD_170158 | JGI IMG/M metagenome (GOLD analysis project Ga0224509, IMG submission 170158) | Sediment microbial communities from San Francisco Bay, California, United States - SF_Jan12_sed_USGS_24 | ecosystem: Environmental > Aquatic > Marine > Sediment | place: USA... | reverse complement strand
GAAACTACGGCGGAACCGGTCTCGGCCCATCATGCCCACGAGCTGCTTGGTGATCGACAGGCCGAGACCGGTTCCGCCGTAGTTTCGCGTGATCGAGTCGTTGGCCTGCTCGAAGGATTCGAAAAGCTTTGCCTGGTCGGCCGGATCGATGCCGATTCCCGTGTCCTTGACCTCGAAATCGAGCGTCACCGTGTCGGCGGATTGGCGGGCGAGCTTGACCTTGATCTCGATCTCGCCACGCTCGGTGAACTTGATGGCGTTGCCGATGAGATTGGTGAAGATCTGCCGCAACCGATGGGGATCGCCGCACACCCACTCGGGCACCTCCGGCGCCACGAGGTAGACGACCTCGAGCTGTTTGCGCTGGGCCGGCTCGGCGAGCAGCTCGACCACGTCGGCGACCAGGTTGCGCAGCTCGAACTCGATCCGGTCCAGCGTGAACTTGCCGGCCTCGATCCGCGAGAAATCCAGGATGTCGTTGATGATGTGCAAGAGAGTCTCGGCGGACTGCCGCAGGGTGCCCACCAGGCGTGACTGACGGTTGCCCAGCCCGGTCCGTCCCAAGAGGTCGGTCATGCCCAGCACGCCGATCATGGGGGTGCGGATCTCGTGGCTCATCTTGGCCAGGAAGCTCGACTTGGCCCGGTTCGCCTCCTCGGCCTGGTCCTTGGCCCGCTGAAGCGCGGCGGTTCGCTCCTCGACCTTGGCCTCGAGGCCGGATTGGTAGGCCTGCACCTTTTGCCGGTATTCCGCAAGGTTATGGCTCATATCCTTGATCGAGTACGACAGGTCGCCGATTTCGTCCTTCAGGTCGATGTCCAGGGGTACTTCGAGGTTGCCCAGGCCGATCTCGCGGGCGGCCGCGCTCAGCTTTTGTATCGGCGCCACGAGGATCGCCTTCAGAAAGATCAGCATCAGCGCGACGGTGGCCACGATGGCGACCACCGTGACGATGGCCACCAGCCGACTGAGGTCCCGGCTTGCGGCGAGCAGCTGTTGTTCCGGCAGCACGCCGACCACGAAGAGATCGGGGTGCAGCATTCGGCCGAGCAGGATGCTGGTCACGCCACCGAAGGTCGCCTTGAGCGGCACGTCCGTATCGATCGATGGCAGGAGAGCGTCCAGGAGATCTCCTGGCAAGGCCGCGTCCTTCCGATCCTGTTCCGCCGGCCCGAATAGAACGCGCCCGCGGCCGTCGATGAAAAGGATCGAGCCGTCGGCCGCAATGTCCAGGCCGTGCGCCAGCCTGGCGAGAAAGTCGAGCCCGACGGTGATCACCAGATAGCCGCGCAGGGTTGGTTTCGCGCGGAGCGGGTCGTCGGTCTCGTCCCTGAGCAAGAGCCTCTTGGCGATCAGCAGCGACTCCCTCTGGCCGTCCGGGTCGAAACGATATCGGGTGAACGCCCCCGCGCCTGTGTCCTCCAGTACTAGGAACCACTGCGTATCGCCCTCCTCCTCGGTGCTGTTGGGCAGCCGTTCCGTGGTGGCGCGGGCGTCCTCGTAGCCGTCCGGCAGAAGGACGCGGATCTCGTAATAGTCGGGATAGGCCTTCTGGTAGCCCGCGAAGAGGCGTAGCAGGGGCTGCAGCATCAGGCGGTAGCGCTCCGCGTCGTCCGGGGTCAGCACATACTTCTGGAGCAGGGTGGAATTCGAGAACAGCTCGAGATTGGCCAGGGCGTTGCCCAGGGTAGCGTCGAAGTTCTGGGTCACGTTCTGGAGGTGGTTCTTCATCTCACCCAGAATCAGCTCGGTGGAGCGTTCGCGCCACTGCTGATAGCCGAGCAGGCCGAGCGTCAGCAGCGGCGCCACGATGAGCGGCACCACGGCGAGGATCAGCTTGGCCTGCAGTCTCAAGCCGCGGTCCGTTCAGTAAACGACGCCGGAAAAGATCGTGTTGCGTCGCTTCTCGGCCCTCGGCGGCAGATCCGTATAGAACTCGGACCGCTCCAGCACGCTCTTCGATGGATAGATCGTCGGGTCCTCGAGAAACTCCTTGGGCAGCAGCCGCTCGGCGGCCAGGTTGGGCGTGGCGTAGTAAACGAACTCGGCCAGGCGGGCTGCGTTCTCGGGCTCGTTGAGGAAGTTGATGAAAGTCTTCGCCAGCTCCTTCCTGGGCGAGGCGGCCATGACGACGAGGTAGTCGATCCAGACGTTGCCACCCTCTTCCGGCACGACATAGACGATCTCGGGGTGGTGCTCGGCAACCATCAGCGCATCGCCGTTGTACATCATGCTGGCGGCCACCTCGCCGGTCACCAGCGAGGATTCCTCCGACAGCGAGACGTAGGAATAGGTCCGCACGAAGGGCTTCTGATCGTGCAGCAGGCGTTCGGCCTCGCCCAGCTCCCGGGAGTCCGCGCTGTTGGCGGAGTAGCCGAGCGCCTTCAGGGCCATGCCGAGCAGGTCGGCCGGATCGCCGATCATGCCGATCCGGCCGCGCAGCGCCTCGGCGGGCCGGAACAGCTGTTGCCAGCTGGTGATCGGCTCGGCCACGAGGTCCGCCCGGTAGCCGATACCCAGGGTGCCCCAGAAGTAGGGCATGGCATGCCCCTCGGCCGCTTCGAAGGCGCCGATCCACCGCCGATCGAGGTGCTTGAAGTTCGGAATGTCGGTTTCGCTGAGCGGGGCCAGCCATCCGCGAGCGCGATAGGTGCTCATGTTGCCGCCGTTGACGATGGCGAGGTCATAGCCCTTGCCGTCGGCCTCGACGAGGATGTTGTCGCGCGCTTCGTCGTGCTCGAAGTAGATCTGCTTGACCTTGATGCCGTGTTTCGCTTCGAACTCGGCGATCAGTTCCGGATCCAGGTAATCCGCCCAGTTCAAGAAGACAAGCTCCTGAGTCGCCGCTTCCGTGGCGTAGGACGCGAATAACACCGGTGCACTAAAAAAAACCGCACTGAGTATTCCACTCAGAAAACCAAGCGCATATTTGATTGATTTCTTCCTCTGGGCCATCGTCATGGTTCTCCAACCTCGATCGCTGTCCGGCGCTCCATGTCGGCGGCAAAGCAGCCGAAGGATACGCGTCGCAAGCTCATGAATAGCCTTATTGGACTATTCTATTCTGCTTAATAACGCCTTAATCGGTGACCCGCGAACCGCCGATCCCCATGCCAAAGGTCACTGATGATGGTGCATTTCCGGAGAGCGGATCGGACCGGCCGCCGCCTTGCCGCCTTCCCGCGACGGTCAGACCTCGAGCCATTCCCTGCGGATCGCTTCGTTATCGCGCAGGTCTTCCGGCGTGCCCTCGAAGACGATCTCGCCGTGGCCCATGACGTAGACCCGCGCCGAGATGCGCAGCGCGATCGTCAGCTTCTGTTCGACCAGGAGGATCGAGAGGCCCCGGCCGGCCATTTCGTTCAGGAGCTCGGCGACCTTCTCGACCAGCTGCGGCGCCAGGCCTTCCGTCGGCTCGTCCACCATGATCAGGTCCGGGTCACCCATCAGGGTGCGGCACATGGTCAGCATCTGCTGCTCGCCGCCCGACAGCACGCCGCCTTCCGTGTCGGCCCGCTCGCGCAGGGCGGGGAAGAGGTCGAACAGGTCCTCCATGGACCAGCGCCCCTCCTGGCGCGCGCTCTTGCGGCCCAGGAGCAGGTTCTGGCGCACCGTCAGCGTGGGGAAGATGTCGCGGTTCTCGGGCACGTAGCCGAGGCCGAGCCGGGCGATGTCGTGGCTCTTCATGCCGGCGATCTCCCGGCCCTTGAACTTGATGGAACCTAGGGGCTCGACCTCGCCCATGATCGCCTTGATGGTGGTCGAGCGGCCGACCCCGTTGCGGCCGAGCAGCCCGACGATCTCGCCCGCGCCGACCTCCAGGGTCACGCCGCGGAGGATGTGGCTCTTGCCGTAGTAGGCGTGGAGGCCGCGCACGTCCAGCATGTCAGGCGGCCTCCGGGCCCAGGTAGGCTTCCCGCACGGCCGGGTTGGCGCGAATCTCGGCCGGCGGGCCCGAGGCGATGATCTCGCCGTAGACCAGGACCGAGATGGTCTCGGCCAGGTCGAACACGACGCCCATGTCGTGCTCCACGATGACCAGGGTCCGGCCTTGCGAGATCTTGCGGATCAGCGCGACGGCCTGCTCGGTCTCGCTGCGGCTCATCCCCGCCGTGGGCTCGTCGAGCAGGATCACGTCGGCGCCGGAGGCCAGGGTGATGGCAATCTCCAGGGCGCGCTGGTCCGAGTAGGACAGGAGGCCGGCCGGGACGTCGCGGCGCGACGCGAGCCCGATCTGCTCCATGATCTCCCCGCATCGCTCCGCCAGGTCGCGCCGGCGACCGACGAAATGCCAGAACGAATAGCGGTAGCCCAGGTCCCAGAGCATGGCGCAGCGGATGTTCTCGAGCACGCTCATGCGTGGGAAGATGTTCGTGACCTGGAAGCTGCGGCTCAGCCCCCTGCGGGCGATCTCGTAGGGCGGCTTGTCGGTGATGTCCGCGCCATTGAGGAGGATGCGCCCCGAGGTCACCGGATGGAGGCCCGTGATCAGGTTGTAGAGCGTGGACTTGCCCGCGCCGTTGGGCCCGATCACCGCATGGATCCGGCCCTTCTCGATCGCCAGCTCGACGCCGCGGATGATCTCCGTCTTGCCGAAGCTCTTGCGCAGGTTCCGCAGCTCGAGGGCCTGGGCCGTCATCGGGCCGCCCCCGCCTTCACGGTCTCGATGGCGTCGGCATAGCTGGCGGCCATGGGCCGGTAGGCGCGCCGGCAGGCCGCGGCGCCGAGCGCCGCGACGCCGGCACAGACGAGCCACGGCAGCGCGGTCGCGGCGTCCACCGGCACCGTGTAGAGGCTCGTCCCGGTGTCCCTGGTCGACTTCGTGCTCATGAAATAGATCAGCTCGATCAGCCCGATCGCGCCGAGGCAGGCGACGATCGTGGCGCCGATGCCCGCCGCATAGGGCAGGACCATCGGCCGGAACAGCTTCAGGTCCGTCTTCCAGATGGGCTCGTGCATGAGGATCAGGCCGGAGAGCCCGCCCTGGGCGAACATGACGACGGTCATGAAAATGATCCCGAGATAGAGCAGCCAGGCCTCGGTAATGCCGCTCAGGTTGCTGTTCAGGAAGGCGATGACGACCGCGCCGAAGATCGGGCCTATGAAGGCCCTGGCGCCGCCGATCCACACCATGAACAGCACCAGCCCGGACTGGCCAACGCCCACGGTCTCGAAGCCCACGTGCTCCACGTTCAAGGCATGCAGCGCGCCCGCCATGCCGGCGAAGAACGACGACAGCACGAAGGCCAGCCAGCGCACCCGGTGCGTGCTGTAGCCGACGAACTGTACGCGTTCCGGATTGTCGCGTACGGCGTTGGTCATGCGCCCGAAGGGCGTACGGGTCAGCGCGTACATGGCCAGCGTCGCCAGCAGGCACCAGGCGGCGATCAGGTAGTAGACCTGTACGTCCGGGCCGTAGGTGATGCCGAAGGGCTCGGGGCCCGCCCAGCGGTCCGTCTGGACGCCCTCCTCGCCGTTGAAGAACACCACGAGGATCAGCGTCAAGGCCGTCATCATCTCGGCGAATCCCAGCGAGATCATGGCGAAGACGGTGCCCGCCCGGCGCGTGGACACGAAGCCGATGGGGATGCCGAACAAGAGCCCGACCAAGCCGCCCACGAGGGGCAGGAGGCTCACCGGGACGTACGGCAGCGTGCCCGCGCCGATTCCGTTCAAGACGTGGGCGACGCTGTAGCCGGCGAGCCCGAAGTAGACCGCATGTCCGAAGGACAGCATGCCGCCCTGGCCGAGCAGCATGTTGTAGGCGAGCGAGAAGATGATGAGCACGCCCATCTGGTTGAGCGTGGTAATGGCGAAGCCCGAGGAGAAGATCCACGGCAGAACGAGCACGACCCCGAGGGCCGCGAGCCAGATGCCCGAGCGCCGCGCCAGGCCGGCCATCACACGTCCCGGGTCCCGAACAGGCCGCGCGGCCGGACGATGAGGATCAGCACCAGCAGGAAATAGGGCAGCACCGGCGCGATGCTCGCGGTGGTCAGCCGCACCAGGTCCTGCATGAAGCCCGCCACGTCCCGCTCGACGCCGAAGGCGGCGAAGAGGGGATAGGCGGAGAGGTCGTAGGAGATCGCCAGATTGTCCACGATCCCGATGAACAGCGCCGCGATCAGCGCCCCCCAGAGCGAGCCCAGGCCGCCGATGACGATGACCACGAAGACGATGGGGCCCAGGGTGATCGCCATGGCCGGCTCGGTGCCGAGCACGTTGCCGCCGATCACCCCCGCGAGCCCGGCCAGCGCGCAGCCGAAGCCGAAGGTCCACATGAAGATTCTCGGCACGTCGTGGCCCAGCGCGGAGACGATGTTCGGCTGCGTGAGCGCGGCCTGGATGATGAGGCCGATCCGGGTCTTGGCGATGAACAGAAAGAGCGCCGCGAAGATCGCCACCGAGATTACCAGCATGAACAGGCGATAGGCCGAGTAGTCGAGGCCCTGCCAGCTGAAGGCGGCGAAGTTCATGGACGCCGGGATGTCGTAGGGCATCGGCACCTTGCCCCAGATCAGCTGGACGACCTCCTCGATGACGAAGGCGAGCCCGAAGGTGAACAACAGCTCCGCGACGTGGCCGAATTTGTGCACGGGCCTGAGCCCCCAGCGCTCGACCGCGGCGCCGACCACCCCGACGATGAGCGGCGCCACGACGAGCCCCGGCCAGAAGCCGACGTAGGCGCTGATCTGATAGGCGAGATAGGCCCCCAGCATGAAGAAGCTGGCGTGCGCGAAATTGAGCACCCCCATCATGCTGAAGATGAGCGTCAGCCCGCTCGCCAGCATGAACAGGAGCATGCCGTAGAGGACCCCGTTGAACAGGGAGAAGGCGAAGACTTCCATGCGGCCCCCCGCGGCGCGCCCGCGACGCCCGGCCCCGCCCTAGTACCCGACGTCGGAAATTCGCGAGTCACCCCCACCCCAACCCTCCCCCGTCGAGGGGGAGGGAGCAATCCATCGGCTTGCCTTGGAGTCCCCTCCCCCCTTGCGGGGGAGGGCTAGGGAGGGGGGTGTATCACTCATCCCTGATTCCTGGTACTAGGCTGGCGGGGCCGGCCGCGGCCTACCTGCCGGACCTTTCGGTCAGCTCGGGCGGTCCATCTGGCAGCTCGTCGGCAAGGTGGTGTCCGCGCGCGTCACGACGCCGTCCGTCTTGAACCCTATGCCGAAATCCTTGCCCTTGTAGATCAGGTGCTTCGGAACGTCGGAGGTCAGCGTGCTGACCACCAGCGGCATCTGCGTCTGATGGTCGTCCGCGCGCATCTGGACCTCGCCCAAGGGGCCCGGGAAGGTCATGCCCTCCAGCTTCCCGGCGACCGGGATCGGGTCGGCGGTGCCCGCCGCATCGATGGCCGCCGCCAGCATACCGATGAGCCAGCGATACCTGTCAGGGTACCAGGTGCTTTCGTAGGCCTCGATATAGCTCTTCATGTAGTCGCGCAGGTCCTCCGGGAGGCCGTTCTGGTTCTCGTGCATCTCGGTGACCTGCTTCAGGTTCACCTTCTTGCCGGCGTCGCCGTAGCCGCTGATCGAGCTCGGGATACCGCCGTAGACGGTGTAGAAGGTGGCGCCCAGGCCGGAATCGACGGCGCCCTTGACGAAGCGGTGCAGGTCGGGACCCCAGTTGCCCGTCAGGACGGTGTCGGCCCCCGAGGCCTTGATCTTGGCGATATAGGGCGTGAAATCCAGGACCTTGCCGAAGGGCACGATCAACTCGTCGCCCACCAGCTCCACGTTGGACGCGCGCTGCTTCAGCAGCTTGTTGGCGGCTGCCTGGAACGACTTGCCGTAGGCGTAGTTCTGGTTCAGCAGGTAGAGCTTCTCGACGCTGGGGTCGCGGCTGATCTGTGTCACCAGCGCCGCCACCTTCATGTCCACGTTGGCATCGAAACGGAAGTGCCAGAACGAGCACAACTCGTTCGTGAAGGCCGTGGTGACCGCGGAGTGGTTCAGGAACACGATCTCCTTGCCCGGGTGCCGCTTGTTGTGCTTGTCGAGGAACTTGATGATGTTGAGCGCGTGATTGGAGCCGACCCCCTGAATGACGTAGCTCAGGCCCATATCCACCGCCTTCTTGAGCTGTTCGGTGGTCTTTTCCGCCTTCATGGCGTTGTCGAGCCCGATGATCTCCAGCTTCCGGCCGCCCAGCACGCCGCCGCGCTTGTTGACCCGGTCCGCGGCGTGGTTGAAGTTGTCGAGCGCCTCGCTCCCGACCGCCGCGATCGGCCCCGACAGCGGCTCGATCAGGCCGATACGGATGTTTTCTGCCGCAAGGGCGGACAGGCTCGCGACACAGGCGACGAGCGCGCCGGCGACGCCGACGGCAAGTTTCAGCTTACCCATGGTTACCTCCCCTAGATGCTCCCGCGCCGGCAAGCCCGGCGCGTGCTTTTCTTCGTTGGCCTTGCTGGCCTTTTTCCCGATTGCGGAAAGTCTAGACCAACCTGAAGTCGCAGGCAAATTCACCCGCCCCGCATCGAACGGGGGTGGCGGCCCACCCCCGCGCCCGATCTGGAGATCGTCGGGCCGGCCCCACTCCTCGAGGGCCGTGCCCTCGACGGTCGCTACGGCAAGCCGGTTACCCACAGGCCTCCAACCAAAGAAGCGGACATCTATTGTGCTACAAGAACCGGACATCTTTATATGTCGTTGACACAAAATCTTAATTTGGTCTTGATAAGAACTCCAGAAGATATTAGAATAGCGCGTATTATGCGTATTCTCGTAATAACCATAGCCCTTTCGGTGGTCTCGGCGGCAGGCCTGGCGGCAGAGCCGGTCTGCTATGAGTGTTTTGCCAAGGCCTGTTACGATCAGTTCGCGGACAAGGCCGGCGCCATCAACCAGCAGCTGGACGAAGACCTGTCCGGCGTCGAGCGCCAGCTGGCGGAGATGAAGCTTGCCGCCGCGCAGAAGGCCGAGGTGCAGGGCGCGACCGAGGTGGTCCTCCAGGGCAACGCGGACCGCCGGAAGAAGCTGGCCTACGAGAGCCTGGGCACCTGCCTCGCCGGACAGTGACGACGGGCGCGCCGGCAAGCCGATCGGCCGCCAGCACGCCGCCCCGCCATTCGACCCGGGGCGGTCGGGCGCCGTAGCCGACCAGATCGCGCGGCGGCTCATGGGTCATGACGGTGCCTCCCGAAATTGAACGGCAAACCTAGCAGGTCGGACTCGCGCTCTGTCCTGCCGCCGCGAAAAGCCAATGTGTGCGGTTAGTCACAGACGGTCTTTGCACAGTCCGGCAAGATGGGATGATACCTTCGCGAACGCGCCGTCCGGGACGCGGCAACGGCCCGCCGGACGGAGGCGCGTTCGAGGCAGGGAGGCCGCCCCCATGGACGAGTTCGTCATCGTGATCTACCCGCGCCCGCGGGACGTAATTGTCGACGGCCGGGTCACGGCGAGGACCCGCGAGACCTTCATCGTGGACACGGGACACCACAAGTTCTCGCTCGCCGGCCCCGACAACTACGGGCCCAGCTCGCAGACCCACCTGGTCGAGAACACCACGGCGACCGATCCCTTCGTGGTCGTGTTCACGCAGAAGTCGACCGTGGCCCGCCTGGTCCCCGACCACCAGACCTGAGGGAGGGTACGGTGCAGATCCGAAAGACGCTCTTGGCGCTAGGGCTGGCCGTGGCGCTCGCCGGATGCGAGACGGTGCGCTTCCTGGAGAACGAGCCGTTTCCCGCCGGCGACCCGGAGGCCGGCTATCGCTACGACAAGCTCGCCGAGCACACGTCCGGGAACTCCGAGGAGGTCTTCGTCATCCTGACCTTCTCCGGCGGCGGCACCCGGGCGGCGGCCCTGGCCTACGGCGTGCTCGAGAAGCTGCGCAACACGATGATCACCGTCGACGGCCGGGAGCGCAGCCTGCTGCAGGAGGTCGATGTCGTCTCGTCCAACTCCGGCGGCAGCTACACCGCCGCCTACTACGGGCTCTTTCGCGAAAAGATGTTCGACGACTGGCCGGACGCCGAGCTCCATTTCACGCGCCAAGTCCTCGAGCGGGACATCGAGGGGGCGATCCTGCGCCGGGTGTTCTTCTCGCCGCTCAACTGGTTCCGCCTCGCCTCGATCGCCTTCAACCGGAGCGATCTGACCGCCGAGTTCTACGACAAGGAGATCTTCGACCGGCGGAAATTCGGCGACCTGACGCGGCGCGGCCGCCCCTTCGTCATCATCAACGCGAACGACACGACGAAAGGGACCCGCTTCGAGTTCACCCAGGAACACTTCGACCTGATCTGCTCCGACCTCACGGACTATCCGCTCGCCCGCGCGGTCATGGCGTCCTCGGCGGTCCACGGCCTGTTCGGCGTCGTCCGCCTGCGCAACTACGACAAGGCGAACTGCCCGGAGCCCGTCTGGGTCGGCGTCGCCCTGGGCGAGGAGACCGGAAATCGCGGCGACCTCGACGCCAATCGGGAGCGCTACGAGCTGGCCCGGCTGGCGCGCTCCTACCGGGACAAGGACGGCGCGGCCGACCCGACGACCGAGTACTACGTCCACCTCGCCGACGGCGGGCCGGTCGACAACCTCGGCCTGCGCGCACCCTTGCTGGCGCTGCGCTCGACCGATCCCGAGTGGAGCGTCCTGCGCCTGCTGAACCGCAGGAAGGTCAAGACGATTGCGGTCATCAGCGTGAACGCGGCCTCCGAGCCGGACAGCGACCTGGAGAAGGACATCTCGGGTCCGGGCCCGCTGGCGCTCGTCGGAAGCGCCGTAACCGGCGCGATGGATACCGTGACCCTCGATTCGATCCAGGTAACCGACACCAAGATCCGCGAGCGCATCCGCTCCCTCAAGGCCCTCGGCTGGCCGGTCAAGCATTACGGGCCGATCCTGATCGACTTCGAGCACATCGACGATGCCGAGCTGCGCCATTGCTTCAAGAACATCGGCACGCGCCTGACCCTGAAGAAGCGCACGACCCGCGGCCTGCGCCAGATCGCCTATCAGCTGGTCCACGAGTCCGCCGGCTTCCAGAAGTTCCTCGCCGACATGGGCGGCCGCGAGCTGCCCGTGCCCGACCCGCAGCCGGGCCGGCCGCCCTGCACGCTGTAATACCGGCGGTCAGATCGAAAGGCCGCCGGGCGCCACGGTCGCCGGCGTGGCAGGCCGGACGCGTGCCGATTCGCCCTTCGCAGGTCGCCTGCATGACGCCCAGGGGGCCGCCGGTCGATAGGGCCTGGATCTGATAGACAGGCCACCGGAGATCCGCTGCTCGAGCGCGGCATCCTGTCACCGGTTGTCTGAGTAGCAGAGTCTGTTTCCAGCATGAGAGCGACAAGATATCTCTAACAGAGATTCTTATCTTGAATTATTTATCTCTTAATGTGATATTCTGATCGTGTTCGAGATCGCCTACAGCAGCGCCGCCCTCCGCTCCCTGAAACGTCTGCCGGCCGATCACCGCAGGCAGATCCGGGACAAGATCGCAAGCGTCGCCGCCGACCCGACCGGCGATCAGCCCCAGGTGAAGCCCTTGAAGGCGATCGACGCCTACAGGCTCAGGGTCGGCAAGTGGCGCGTGCTGTTCGATCTCGACCACGACGCTGAGATCCTGATCGTGCTGGACGTGAGAAAACGCGACGAGGCATACCGATGAACGACAAGACACGCTCCCCACAGGTCATCGCCGGCGCCAACGGCGCGCCGGAGTACGCCGTCCTGCCCTGGGACGATTATCAGGCCCTGGTCGAGGCGGCCGAGGACGCCGGGGACCGCGCCGCGATCCGCCGAACCCGCGCCGACTTGGCCGCCGGTCGCGAGATCCTGCTACCCGCCGACGTCGCCGACCGGATCCTGGACGGCGAGCCGCCCCTGCGCGTGCTGCGCGCCTGGCGCGGCTTGACTCAAGCGGAGGTCGCCGAGGCCGCGGGCATCAAGCAGGGCTACCTCTCCGAGCTGGAAACGGGGAGCAAGACCCCTTCCCTCGCCGTCGCCCGGCGCTTGGCCGGCGCGCTCGAGGTGCCCGCCGACCTGCTCTGGCCCGAACCATGATCGAACTCGACGATCCGAGCCTGATCGAACCGCTCAGGTCCGCAGACCGCCCGGGACGACGGGCCGGCGCCTTGCCCCCCAGCTTCCCGCCGAGCCCTCGAAGACGCCGGCGCAGAGGGTGCCGCAGTCGTGGCAGCGGCCGTCGGGGGTCAGGCGCCAGCCGGTGATGTCGTAGCCGTCGCGGCCGATCAGCCGCTGGCCGCAGGCGTGGCAGGTCGTGCTCTGGCTCTCCTCGTCGCGGATGTTGCCGGTGTAGACGTAGCGCAGGCCCGCGGCGCGGGCGATCTGGCGCGCTTCGATCAGGGTGGCGGCGCGCGTCGACGGCCTGTCCAGCATCTTCCAGTCCGGATGGAAGGCCGTGAAGTGCAGCGGCACGTCGGGCCCCAGGTGCTCCAGGATCCAGGCGCTCATGGTCTCTATCTCCCTTGGCGAATCGTTCTCGCCGGGGATCAGCAGCGTCGTAATCTCGAACCAGACCTCGGTCTCGTGCTTGAGGTACTCGAGGGTCTCCAGCACCGGGGCGAGCGCGCCGCTGCAGAGCTTCCGGTAGAAGGCCTCGGTGAAGCCCTTGAGGTCGATGTTGGCCGCGTCCATATGGGCGAAGAACTCGGCGCGGGGCTCCGCGCAGATGTAGCCGGCGGTCACCGCCACGGTCCGGATGCCGCGCGCCCGGCAGGCCTTGGCGGTGTCGACGGCGTACTCCAGGAAGATCACCGGGTCGTTGTAGGTGAAGGCGACCGAGCGGCTGCCGCTCCGGACCGCCGCCTCGGCGATCTCATCGGGCGTGGCCAGGTCCTGCAGGCGGTCGAAGGCCCGCGCCTTGGAGATGTCCCAGTTCTGGCAGAACTTGCAGGTCAGGTTGCAGCCCGCCGTGCCGAACGACAGCACCGGCGTGCCGGGCAGGAAGTGGTTGAGCGGCTTCTTCTCGATCGGGTCGATGCAGAAGCCGGACGAGCGGCCGTAGGTGGTCAGCAGGAGCCGATCGCCCTGGCGCCCGCGCACGAAGCAGAGCCCGCGCTGCCCGTCGTTGAGCCGGCAGAACCTCGGGCAGAGGTCGCACTGTATGC
>Ga0224509_10000307_pt1 | contig 13110 bp, 14 predicted proteins | sample SF_Jan12_sed_USG_5_FD_170158 | JGI IMG/M metagenome (GOLD analysis project Ga0224509, IMG submission 170158) | Sediment microbial communities from San Francisco Bay, California, United States - SF_Jan12_sed_USGS_24 | ecosystem: Environmental > Aquatic > Marine > Sediment | place: USA... | reverse complement strand
GTGGCCTTCGGCGCGATACTCGATACTAGACCGGATTTCCGCTGTCGGCGGTCCCAGAATCTCCAAGACTTGAGCGCGCGACAGGCCGAGCTTGATCCCCTTGCCGCTGACAAAATCCCGCACGCCATTCGGGAATGCCGGTAGAACGTCGTCGGCGCGGCGCCGCGATATCTGAACCTCGGCAATGCTGAACCGAATATCGCCTGGGTGTCCGATAAGTGTTATGGCCTGCGAACCGGTCGCGTTCCTGTACCGATAATACGAAAATCCGAGTGCTTCATGATCGAGGTGCGGGGCCGCACCCAGCCTCCTCGTCGTGCTGGCAGGCTCAAGCAGCGCGATCCTGGCAATCGACAGATCCAAGAACTGTGGAAATGGCGTTTGAACGCCGGTCGAGGTTCCAGAGGCGAACCCAATGCCGAAGATGAACACCAGACCTGCTATGCAGAGTCGCCGCATCATCTCTTGCACTCCCCTCTACTCCATGACCTGGGCGCTTCAATCTATCGGAGCCCCTCACGTCGGGGCCGGTTGGGCGAGGCCGTCCTGGCCCCGACACAGGCGCACGCCGGGGCGAGCCGCAGGCCGCATGGGGGCCGTGCCGATCTCTCTTGATGTCCCACGGCATGACTGCCGATCATGGCGACGGCCCGCCGGTGCCGCCGATTAGCCGCGCGCCCCGGATCACCAGATCCGCCTTGTCGAACCCCGCCTCGCTCATTGGCTTGCCGCTCCCCGCAATTCCCGACTCCGGGTCTAGGCCCGCACATTCCCGGGCGGGGTTACAGGATTTCCCGGAGCGCTGCCATACTCCGCAGCCTCTTTTGGTCGGGCACGATGGTCCGGTCTTCGGGCTCGGCTAGGGGGCTGCTGGAAACAAGCCGGTCGGCGGGGACGGGATCGCCGGGGCCGGACCCGCCCGAAACCCAGGGATATTGCCGCCGGCACCGGTGGCCCGGCTCACTTCTTGAGAAGACGGTTGCGCACCAAATAGGACAGGCCGCGAGACCATGACTTGTCGGTATTGCCGCGAATGTCCACGCTCATTCCGCCAAGGGGTTCACCGCTGTTCGCATCGCGCAGGTATATGTTGATGTTGAGGATCAGGTTGCTGACCTTCTGGACGGTTCCGATGATCGCCACCTCGGCGCCCAGCGCGCGGGCGATGTCGGCCTCGCAGCCGTTGCAACCGTAAAGATAGCCCGCCTGGGCGATCGCGTCGGCCGCGGGCGCCTTATCCACCACTAGGTAGCGCCCGGATTCGCCGAGCTGGCGGCGCAGCTCGTCGCTGATCATCTTAAGACGCCGCTGCTCGTCGGCGCGCTTGCCGGCCATTTCGCCCTCGAGGCTCGTGTCGATCAGCTCGAAGTCGAACACGGCGGCCTGAACCGCCGGTTCCGCCACGACAGGCTGCCAGAGGCCGACGCAGAGCGCGAGCGTGGTCGCGATTGTCTTGGCCCAGAAGGCAGTCCGCGCTCGGTCCATAGTCCCTCTCCCCGCTCCGCCGGCACGCCTTGGACACGCTAGCCAATCCGCGCTGGCACCGCAATCTTCCGCGTGGGCGCAGGGTACGATCGCCGGTGAATTCACCGGATGGTTCGATCCGGCATCGATTGACATATCGACCGAAATTTCAAGAATGGGAACCTGACAAGAAAGCCAGTGAAACAAGCTTCGGGCTTCTCGGTCGCCGCTCTGTTCGCCGAAATCGGCAATCCGGGGGACGACCGGCCGGAACATGCGAGTGGGGAGGATACACGTGAGAGAGTTCGTGTACTGGGTGCTTGGGCTTGTCCTGAGCGCGGCGATGCCAAGCCAGGCCGCGGCGCTCACGGTCTATGTCTCCAACGAGAAGGACAACTCTATCAGCGTGATCGATGCCGACACGATGGTGGTCACCGCCACGGTGCCGGTCGGAAAGCGGCCCCGCGGCATCATCCTGAGCGCGGACAAGACGAAGCTCTTCATCTGCGCCAGCGACGACGACCGCATCGAGGTTCTCGACCTCGAGACGCTGAAGGTGATCGGCACCCTGCCGAGCGGGCCGGACCCGGAGCTGTTCGTCCTGCACCCTTCCGGCAACCCCCTCTATGTGGCCAACGAGGACGACAACCTGGTCACGGTCGTGGACGTCCTCAAAGGGTCCGTCGTGGCCGAGGTGCCGGTGGGGGTGGAGCCCGAGGGCATGGGCATAAGCCCGGACGGCAAGGTGCTGGTGAACACCTCGGAAACCACGAACATGGCGCACTTCATCGATACGGCGAGCTATGAGACCACCGACAACGTGTTGGTCGACAGCCGCCCGCGGGTTGCCGAGTTCACGACTGACGGCAGGCAGGTCTGGGTGACCTCGGAGATCGGCGGCACGGTCAGCGTCGTCGACGCCAAGACGCGCCGGATCGTCCACAAGATCGGCTTTGAGATCCCCGGGGTGCGGGCGGAGGCGATCCAGCCGGTAGGCGTGCGGATCACCCGGGACGGCAAGCTGGCCTTCGTCGCGCTCGGACCCGCCAACCGGGTGGCGGTGATCGACGCCCAGAGCTTCGAAGTGACGAAGTACGTTCTGGTCGGCCAGCGGGTCTGGCAGCTCGCCTTCAGCCCGGACGAGAAACAGCTGTTCACGACCAATGGCGTGTCGAACGACGTGTCCGTGATCGACGTTGCCAAGCTGAAGGCCATCAAGTCGATTTCCGTCGGACGCTTTCCCTGGGGTATCGTGACGAAGGAGTGAGAAAGGGGCCTAGGGACGGTGCTCAGGATTTCTATGTGTTCCCTCTGCGCGGTGGCCGGGCTCCTGCTCGGGCCCGGGATCCTTTGGGCTGCCGCTTCGGAGGATCCCGACTGGCCCTGTATCCAGCGCAAGGTACCGGAGATCTCCGCCGGCATGGTTTGGGAAGGACCGGCGGTCGAGGGCCTTGAACCGGAGTGGCGCGCAGAGGCCGAAGTGGCCGCGCTCGCGCAGCGCATTGCCGCTCGCAGCACCTCGGTTGAAGACGGCAAGAAGGCGATCCAGGCCTTGGCCGCGCGCCAAGCCTCCGGCAAGGACCACAAGCTGACTCTCCTGTTCGCCGCGACTCTCGCGGCGGTCAATACCGAACGCAACTCGATCATCGAAGGAATCAAGCGCTATGCCCGCCGGCAGGCCAAGCTGGCGGAAAAGATCCAGCTCCAGATCGAAGAGCTGAACGGACTTCCCCACGACGGCAGCGACGACCAGAAGGCAAGGCGGCGGGAGTTGCAGGAAAGAAACCTGTGGGACACGCGCATCTATGAGGAACGCGAGCGATCGCTCAGCTACATTTGCGAGCAGCCGGTGATCCTCGAGCAACGGATCTTCGCCCTGGCCCGAGAAATCATGATGCACCTCGACTGACGGGCTGCGACCTGGCGCCGAGATCTCAGTCCGGGTTCCAGCCAGGCTCCGGCTCGCTCCTGTCGGTCGGCAGGCCCAGGGCGGTCCAGGCGTCGGTTCCCTCCGGGAACCAATAGACGCTCCGGTAGCCATAGCTGATCGCACGCTTGGCGGCGTTCCACGACATCCAGCAGTCGGCAAGACAGTAGAACAGGATCTTCCGGCTCTTGTCGTTCTCGGTCAGGCGCTCGAGGGAATTGCGAAAATAGCGCTCAACGTGGTCCGACAACGCGCCGAAGCCGGTGTTCGGCAGCCAGATGCTGCGGGGAATGTTGTAACGGGGCGTCGGCCGCCAGATGGTTCCTTCCGGCAGGCCTTTGGGCCTGGGCGGCCGCGGCAGCACATCGATCAGCACGACCTTTCCGCCCTCGATCAGCTCTCTGGCAGTCTCGACCGAAACAACCGTTCCGCCGGCGAGCGTGTTCGGAACCGGAGCGCGGAAATCTTCCATGCGATAGTCCGGCGGCTCGGGCGTCTCGGCGGCCGCCAGACCGCAGGCAACGGTGCTGGTCAGCACGGCGCTCAAGGCAAGCAGGCAGACTGGAAAGAAGCCGGAGATCCTGCGCATCGCTATCCAGCCTTTGCGAGGCTCCAACGCCGCAGCCTCTACGGTGTGAGCTGTCTGCCCTGATTGTCCAGCATGGGTACGCCGTATGCGGACAGGATAGCGTTGATCTCCGGCTGCTTATTCTTGATCAGGCCGTTGATCTCGTGCTTCCACTCCGGTTCGTTGAAGCGGACGCCCATGGTGATGCGGTAGTCCATCTTGACGTCGCCTGGATTGCTTCGGAGCGGGACGACCAGGAGCTTCGGGTTGTGGCTCTTGGCATAATACCCGGCGATTGGTCCCCAAAGCACACCGACATCGACCTCGCCCGCCGCCACGTCATCGATCATCTGCTTGGCCGGATGGTCAAAGCGGGTATCGGCGACAAGCTGATACGGCCGGACCCGTCCCAACAGGCCATGCTTGGCCATCAGGCTGGCCGGCGGCGTTCCGGCGACCACGCCCAGGCGCAAGGTCTTGAGCCCGGGATCGTCGAGCGAAGTCACCGAGAGACCGGATTCGGCCCGGTAGACCAGGGCATAGCTGGACCGGTAGTAGGGGTTGGTGTTCTGCAGCAATTCGAAGCCGAGCGAGATGCCGATCACGAGATCGCATTTCCGGGCCATGAGGGTCTGGCGAACGAACCCCGTGGCCTGCGGATACCAGGTGTAGCGGACCGGAACGCCGAGCTCCGCCGCCAGAAGCTCCGCGATCTTGTTCTCAAATCCCTCGCCGGCCCGGTTCGAGAACGGCAGGTTCCCCGGGTCCGCGCAGACCCGCAAGGAGGAACGGTCGACCGCTTCTGAGGTCTGACCCAAGGCGCCCCCTCCCAGTCCGAGCAGAGCCGTGACCAGGATGACGGCCAAGACGGACCGGCCAGGCGCTCCATGGCATTTCCGGGTCACCATGACGCCACCTCTTTCGCTCTGCATCGCGACACGACACAGCTAGCCCATGCAGGCGTCATCGCGCTCCTTGGCCTCCTGGGGTTTCGGCTGCTTTTTCGGCCGGCCCCGGCCCAGGGCACCGTCGGAGCGGGCCTTGAGATAGGCGTAGAGGTCGTCGACAAAGCACATCACGTTCAGGTTCTCGCCGAAGGCCGGCATCTTGCTTTGCACGGAGGCGCCGATTTTTTCGCGCCCATTGACCACGACCTCCAGGAAATCGTCGTAAGCCAAGGTCTTCAAGGACTCGACCAGCGCCGGCGCGAAGGAACCGCCGAGCCCGTCCGGACCGTGGCAGACATGGCATTCGGCATGGTAGCGGCGGAACCCGCTGAAAGTGTACCAGTCGACGACGCCGTCCTTTATGACGTAAGGCTTCTCTTCGTCCTGGGCGGTGGCCGGTATCGGCCCGATGAGACCGAGGGCGATCGACAGCAGCCCTACGGATACGATCTTCCACTGACCACGGTAAGGGATCATCGAGCCCCTTCCTCCTCTTGCCTGTCGCGCTTGATCCGCCATCTCTCGGCCGCTGGCCGTCGTCGCCCCTCTTACACGGACCCGAAGCCCATAGGGCGGAGAAGGCGAATTAACCACCCTGCGGCGGTCAAGGCGCAACCGATGCGTCTACGGCAAGAAACGCCCGGCACCCTGAAGGCAATTCAAGGTGCCGGGCAATTCGCCTGCTGCCTGGATTCAGTCAGGCAGCTTGAAGACCGTGAGCTGACCGCCGAGTGCCGTGTAGTTCGACAGCGCGGCGTAGCCGCCCACCGCACCGAGACCGGCCTGCGGTTCGGTCAGACCCGCTGCCAGGCCGATGCCGGCCCAGCCGCCGACACCCGACAGGACCGCGATGTACTGTTGGCCGCGGTGCATGTAGGTGGTGACGTTGCCGATGATGCCGGACGGTGTCTTGAAGCTGTAGAGCTCGCGCCCCGTGCTGGCATCGACCGCCTTCAGATAGCCCTCGAGGGTGCCGTAGAAAACCACATCACCCGCCGTCGCCAGCGCGCCGCTCCATACCGAGAAGAGCTCGGGGTTCGACCAGACGATCGCACCCTTGCTGGCATCCCAGGCGATGAAGTTGCCCATATGCTTGCCGCCGGGGGCGGGATACATGCTGAGCGTGGCGCCGACGTAGGGCTGACCCGCCGTGTAGGACACGCGGAACGGCTCGTAGTCCATGCAGACGTGGTTGGTCGGCACATAGAACAGCCCGGTCCGGGGCGAGAACGCCGCCGGCTGCTGGTCCTTGGAGCCCAGGGCCGCCGGGCAGATGCCCGTGGAGTTCACGTCCTCGCCGTTCTGGTCGGTCGAGTACTGGGAGACCACCTGCGGACGACCGGTCTTCATGTCGACATGGGTCGCCCAGTTGACTGCGGGGTCGAACTTCTCGGCGACCAGGAGCTCGCCGGTCTCGCGATCCAAGGTATAGCCGAAGCCGTTGCGGTCGAAGTGGACCAGGGCCTTGCGGGTCTTACCCTTGACCGGAATGTCGGCCAGGATCATCTCGTTGATGCCGTCGTAGTCCCACTCGTCGTGGGGCGTCATCTGGTAGACCCACTTGGTCATGCCGGTGTCCGGATTGCGCGCCCAGATGGCCATGGACCACCGGTTGTCGCCGGGGCGCTGCGCCGGGTTCCAGGTGCTGGGGTTGCCCGAGCCGTAGTAGATCAGGTCGAGCTCGGGATCGTAGGAGTACCAGCCCCAGGTGGTGCCGCCGCCGATCTTCCACTGATCGCCTTCCCAGGTGTTGGTGCCCGAGTCCTTGCCGACCGCCTTGCCCAGGTGAGTGGTTTTCTTCGGATCCATCAGCGTGTCGGAATCCGGACCCATCGAATAGCCGCGCCAGACCTGCTTGCCGGTATTGATGTCGTAGGCGGTCAGATGCCCGCGGACGCCGAACTCGCCGCCGCTGATGCCGACGATCACCTTGTCCTTGACGACCATCGGCGCGGAGGTGCCGGTCGCGCCGACCTTGGGATCGCCGTTGACGGCCTTCCAGAGCACCTTGCCGGTGTTGGCGTCGAGCGCCACCAGCGTCGTATCGGCCTGATAGAGGAAGATCTTGCCGTCGCCGTAAGCCGGGCCGCGGTTGACTGTGTCGCAGCACATGACCGGTATTGTGTCCGGATCCTGCTTCGGCTCGTACTTCCACTTGATAGTGGCGTCGTTGTTCAGGTCGAGGGCGTAGACGGTGTTGGGGAACGGCGCGTGCACATACATGGTGTCGCCGATGATCAAGGGACCGCCTTCGTGACCGCGCAGGACGCCGGTCGAGAAGGTCCAGGCGACCTGCAGCTGGCCGGCGTTGCCCGTGTTGATCTGCGCAAGCTTACTGTAACGGTGGTTGGCGTAGTTGCCGGTGGGCATGACCCACTCGGCCGGATTTTCCTGCATCACCAACAGGCCCTCGTTGGCCGACGCAGACAGCGGGACCAAGAGCGCCGCTGCGACGAGGCAGCTGGTGCGTAAGGAACCTCTCATTGGAATTCCCTCCCATTTTGATGTTTTCATGACGCCCCCGGTTGCGCCGACTTGCCATCGGCGGCCCGGGAATCGCTATGGAGCTGATTGCGTGCCTGCCGGCTCACGCAGAACCGGCCGATAGGCCCTTAACCCCCGCTCCTTTCCCATTCCTCCGTGAATCGCGTCCAACGGATTTGATCGGACGATCTCGACCCACGCACGTCATCCACACACCCAGGTACCGTCGATCCACCTGATGGTTCTAGGGACGATCGCACCGTATGCTAAATGAGGAAAATCCAACCTGCAAGTTGGATTTGTTGGATCAAGGCCCTGGAGTGATATTTGGACGCATCCCATCTGCGGCTAAAGCGCTGGGGAAGACGGCAGGCAAACCCGTGTCAACAAAGCCATGGCCGGCGGTTCTTGACCCTGCAGGTGTGGGAATCCCAGTGCTCGCGGATCCTGAGTCGGACCTCATCGAAGCCAGGGCCCCGCGTCGCGATCTCGACACGCGACGCGGCCACCCCTAAGATCTTGTCGTTGGACCCAAGCGCAATTCGGGCAAAGCGGCCTTCGAGGGGCGTTTGGCTGAGAAAGAAAACAACAGCCTTGGTAGGGCGTGCCGGTGAGCCAAAGAGCAAATTCAGATCCTGGTCGCAGATTATGCTTCGTCACGTGCCGGCGAGTGAACCGCCTCTTGGCTGCTTTCGTCCTCTGCGCTCTGCAATGGACGCTCGGTACGTCCGGACTCGAAGCCGCCGAGATGACTGCCGAGGAGGTGAGTGCGCTGCTTGCCGCCGCCAGCCGGGAAGCGCCACCGGACTTATCGTCACGCGACCTCTCGGGGCTCGATCTGTCCGGTCTCGATTTCAAGGCCGGTAATCTGCGGAGCGCCGACCTCACCGGCGCAAAACTCTCCCGTGCCAATCTACAGGGGGTGGCGCTTCAGCGTGCCAAGCTGGTCGGCGCCGACCTGTCGGAAGCCAACCTGGACTTGGCTATCCTCCGCGAGGCCGATCTCACGGGCGCCAAGCTGAGGGGCGTGAGCGCGTTTTCGACCGTGCTGGCGGAAACGGATCTGCGAGAGGCCGATCTTTCCGGCGCGCGACTCGTTTGCAACCTGGAACGGGCCGACCTGACCGGCGCCAACCTGTCGGGGGCGAAGATGAGCGCCGACATGAAGAATCAGCCGATGGGCCTGATGCGCGTTTCCCTCAAGAAGGCCAAGCTGGCCGGGGCAAACCTCTCGGGCGCCGACTTGTCCCGCGGCCTGCTGGAGTTCGCCGATTTCACGGGGGCCAACCTGTCGGGGGCCAACCTGATGCGCGCCGAGGCCGCGGGGGCCGATTTCTCGGGCGCCGACTTGAGCGGCGCCATCTTTCGCAAGACCGATGTCCAGGACGCCCGCTTTCGCAATATCAAGGGCCTTGAGAAAATCATCGATATCGATACCGCGCAAAACCTGGAAACGGCGATCTTTGACTAGCCGCCCGGCAGGGACAGGCCGCAAAAGGGCCGGGGTCATCGCGGCCCTCGTGATCCTGGCGATGGCGGTGCCGGCCCAAGCGGAGCCATTGCCCGTCCGCGAGGTGGCGGAGGGGGTCTACCTCTATCAGGGGGCGCACAGCGAAGCGAGCGCCGAGAACCACGGCGGGATCGCCAACATCGGCTTCGTCGTCGGCGACGAGGCCGTGGCGGTCATCGACAGCGGCGGCAGCGCCCATCAAGGCCGCCGGCTGCGCGAGGCGATTCGCCAAGTGACCGACCTGCCGATCCAAAACGTCATCAACACCCACGTTCACCCTGACCACGTCTTCGGTAATGCTGCATTCCTCGCGGACGAGCCACTCTTCCTGGGCCATGCCAAGCTACCGCGGGCGCTTGCCGCGCGCGGTCAGTACTATTTGGAACGCCTGGAGGCGGAACTGGGTGAGGCGGCGGGCGGGACGAAAGTCGTGCCGCCTCTTCTCACTGTATCCGTGCAAGGCGGGCTGTCAGATGAGGATGTTGCGGCAATGGCTCCAGGTGTTGTCGCAACCAGCCCGTTGGATATAGACCTCGGCGGCCGCATGCTGCGTCTCACCGCCTACCCGACAGCGCATACGGACAACGACCTGACGGTCTTGGATGTCCGGACCGCAACGCTCTGGACCGGCGACCTGCTGTTCCGGGAGCGCGTGCCCGTGGTCGACGGCAGCCTCAAGGGCTGGCTCGAGGCCATGGCGACACTGCGCCGGGTCGAGGCCAGACGCGTTATCCCCGGCCACGGTGCGCCGACGGCCGACTGGCCGGCGGCGCTGGACCGGCAGGAGCGCTATCTCCGCCTGCTGCGCGACGAGATCCGCGCCGTTATCCGCGACGGCGGCACCATGGAGCAGGCGGTTGCAAGCGTGGCGGCTGCGGAACGGGACGCCTGGCTTCTGTTCGACGACTATAATCCCCGCAACGTGGTGACCGCCTTCACAGAGCTGGAGTGGGAGTGACCGGCCCGACGCCGGCCCTTGCGGTTGTCGTCGTGCAACTGTGCTACTATGTCTAGACCCGTCGGGTCGGCTGTCTTGGGAGTTCCTCGATGACACGCTTCGTGGTGCCGCATTTCACGCTGAGGGACCTTTGGCTGTCCGCCTTCGTGGCCGGACTGGCCCTGGCTTCCGGTGCCGCCGTCGCAGCGGCGGCAGAGGACGACCCCTGGCCGGACCTGAAGGAGGCTCTGTTCGAGGACCGGCAGATCCAGGCCGGTGATGGCGTGATCCGGCTCGAGGCACCCTACCGGGCTTACGACGCGGCGATCGTGCCGATTACCCTGGCGGCGGAAATACCGCAGACGCCGGAGCGCTATATCAGGACCATCACGTTGATCATCGACAACAACCCGGCCCCGGTGGCCGCGGTTTTCACCATGACGCCGCGAAGCGGCACCGCCACGATTTCGACCCGGGTGCGGATCAACGCCTACACCAACGTGCGCGCAGTGGCCGAGACCAACGACGGCGCGCTCTACATGGCCAGCAAGTTCGTCAAGGCCTCGGGCGGCTGCTCGGCACCGGCCTCGAAGGACCAGGACAAGGCCCTGGCGCGGCTCGGCAAGATGAAGCTGAAACAATCCACGCCAGTGCGGATAAGCCGGCCGAACGAAGCGCAGCTTCTGATAAGCCACCCGAACTATTCGGGGCTGCAGATGGACCAGGTCACGCGGCACTATATCCCCGCGTACTTCGTACAGGACGTGACGATCTCCTATGGCGATGAGACGATCATGACGGTGGAGGGCGCCATCTCGCTGAGCGAGGATCCCAGCTTCCACTTCTCCTTCGTACCCGAAGGGCCGGGCGCGCTCACCGTCGAGGTGCGCGACACGGAAGACGCGGCCTTTACCCAAAGCTGGCCGGTCGAACCGGAAGCCGGCTCCTGAAACGGCACCAGGACCGTAGGCCGGCAACGCTCAGAAACAGCGGATCTCCGCTTCCGCCTGGGCCCCTTTGAGGTCGTCGACAATCTTCCGATATTCCGCGCTGTCGCGAAACGTGGCGCTCTTCTCGCCGCTGACCTGACGCATGCGCAAGATCGTCTCCGCCTCGACGTAGCGCTTGTAGGGCACGATCGATGCGATGACGTCGATGCTGCACGAGCAGCGCTGGAGCGCCTCCTGGGTCTGGCCGTTGCTGGCCATGCAGGCGAACACGTAATCCGCCCGGGCAGCGGTGGGATAGTCGTTGGCCCGGGCGGCTCCCGACTGCAGGGCGGCCAGTACGACCAGGGTTAGGGTTAGCTTCTGCATGGCTCGCCTGTCCGATTCATCCTGGAGGGGTTGCACCGCCTTGCGTTCCGGCAGCTTTGTACGTCAGGCTGTTCTCGATCCAGGGGACGCCGTCGCCGTTTGACGGAACGACGGACCGGATCCGGTAAAGACCGCCCGGAATCCCGGGCGCCAGGACGAATTCGTACGACTTGTCGGCAAATCGCGGAAAGCGGTCCCGGTTCGGGTCCGTGGCGAACGGGCGAATCGTTATGCGCTTCGCTGCAAATGTGTTGTCGGCGTGTTCGACCACAAGCTCCTCGACCTTCGCGCCATCGCGGAAGGCGTTGCGGATCCGGTTTCGAAAGTAGCCGCTCGGTCCACCCCCGGCCTGCCTCATCTCTTCGACGTCGTGCTGCAGGAACAGCATGATCAGCGGGTTGCCGCGAAACCCCTCGATCGCCGCGAAAGGCCGCTGCCGGCTCCCGGACAGGTATTGAAAGCTCAGGCTCTTGCGGCCGTCTGCCCCCACCTCGGTCACGATCATCTTGACGTGGTCCTCGAACACCTCACCCTCAGTCGCGCGGTACCTGAAATCGTAGGTCAGGGCCATGGGCTCCGCGATGTTTTCCAGGTGCGGCGTATCGAACAGGGCAATTTGAGCCGAGCTATAGCCGCCCTGAGCAATCGCCGGTGTCGCAGCGGCCAGACCCACGGCGAGGGCGAACGTCGCCATTGTCAAACGAACATGCTGCACGATTTCCTCCCTTCCGGCTTCTTGCGGGCCTCGACAGGGCCGTCGCCCTGGCCGTTCAGGCTCTCAAGATAATGGCGGACGGCTGCAATTCAAACAAAACGTCCTGCGCCGAACGGCCGTCTGGCATGTCCTCTTGCGGTCTGTCCGTTCTGCGATGACAATGCCGCACCATGGACGCCGCCGTTTTGGCCAAGCTCGTGGGCAAGCTCCTGGTCTCGATTCAGCTGCTCGCCGGCTTCGACCTGCCGGCCGAGCGGCCCGATGTCGTGTTCGTGCCGCACCAACGCCTGCAAGACGAGGCCTGCGACGGCCGCTGCGAGGTCTACGGCTGGTTTCCACCGGGCCGCACCATCTACCTCGATGACCGACTCGATCCCGTTCGGGATATTGCGGCAAGGGGCATACTGGTCCACGAACTGGTCCATTATCTGCAGCAGGAGTCCGGCACCTTCCCGGCGAGCGGCGGATGCCGTACCTGGCTCGAGCGTGAGCGGCAGGCCTATGACATCCAGATCCGTTGGCATGCCGACCAGGTTTCGACGCCCGGCGCGCGCGCCGGTTTCCAGCGGCGGCCTTGGAAGCTGTCGTGCTCCGAGGACCTGTCACGGAGTCCACGGAGACATGAAACACAGTCCGCGCTGGAGTGAAGGCGAAATCGGCACTTCCCTCGGCAAGGGTCGTTGAGTATATTGGAATGAGTACAATAAGCAGATTGCTTCTTATGGGAGGAAACGGAATGGCTTGGATGACGCCGAAGGTCGTCGAAATCGCGGTCGGTCTTGAGATCAATTCCTACGTTTGCGCCGAGCTCTGAGAGCCGAGCGAAACAAGCTCTGAATACTGGCCCCGGTCATCCGGTCCCTGCACGTGGTCCGGAACCGGGGCCTGTGTTTTCGGCTGTGGGCGAACGGTGAGCGCCGTATGCAGGACTGGCGCCCCGCGTCTAGAGGGCGGCGCGGTATCGATGACCGTGTCTTGGAATGCAACGTGCGCGGCTAACCGACGTTGCCCCCGATCTCCGTCCGCTGACACAGAACCTTGACCCACTCGTTCCGGCCGACTCTGATCGCCGAGCCGGCGAGATAAGCTTGGCCCCGGAACATGCAGCTGGTCGCGTTCGCCGCTTCCGGGCCTTGCACGACGGCGCGAGCGGTCTCGGGCTTGCATTCGGCCCTAGGCAGGCTGAGTGCACAGACAAGAATCAAAACTTTGACCATGATTGGGCCTTGCGCAGCAAGTGGG
>Ga0224509_10000305_pt1 | contig 13170 bp, 8 predicted proteins | sample SF_Jan12_sed_USG_5_FD_170158 | JGI IMG/M metagenome (GOLD analysis project Ga0224509, IMG submission 170158) | Sediment microbial communities from San Francisco Bay, California, United States - SF_Jan12_sed_USGS_24 | ecosystem: Environmental > Aquatic > Marine > Sediment | place: USA: California... | reverse complement strand
AGTAATGGCAAGGAAGAAGGACAACACCCTACCCTGAGGTGCCCCAAAAGTCTAGCACGATTTCATTAAATGACAACTTATAAGTTAGCACGGGGCATGGGCATAAGGAAAGGTGTCAGGTGTCAGTGCTCAGCTTGCAGCCCCGCGACAAGCTCCGCGCGGGACAGGCAGGCAGAGAAGATGTTGGAGTTGGAGGTTACTAGGCACTAGGCACCGAAACGAAGAAGAGAATACCTACCTCTTAGTACCAACTGGCTACTGGCCACTCAGCTTATCGCGGCTTGAAAGCCGCTCCCACAGTAGTAATAAAGGGGCACTAAGCCTAAAGGCGCAGGACATGAGTCGGGAAAGATTGGGGACTTCGGATTGATCAAAAAATTCAGCCGTGTTTGCTAAAACTTTCCCCAATCCTCATTCCCCAATCCGCATTCCGCAATCCCACCTTGGGTTGGCTTGGTTTTTGCAATTCGAAAAAACCACAAAAATCGGATCAATTCTCAAACAAGGATAAAACATATCAGTTTCAAATTTATGTATGTTACTGTTTTATTGGTAAAAATTATCTGTTATTCATTTTTGTAGTATTTTTACTAAGTTGAAAAAAGCCGAAGAGCACTGACAACCTATTTACTGACAATTGCCCTGTGGATTGCAAACAAAAATATTTGACATTTTAATGGTATATCGATAGTGTAGCGCTATACTTACCTTAGATTACACTAGACCTGACGTCCACTAACTATCGAGAAGAGACAATGTTCGGAAAAAAATCCTCGCTCATTGGTCTTGATATTGGGTCCTATGCTGTCAAGATCGTTCATCTGATAGAAGCCAAAGGAACTTACCGACTAAAAGATTTGGGTATAGCCCAGTTACCCCCCAGTGTCATTGTTGAAGGCGCCATCAAAGACCCAGATGAGGTCCAGACGGCAATTAAGAAACTGGTCACCAACCTAAAAACCAAGGTAAAAGGGGTTGCCACTTCAATAGCCGGCTGGTCGGTGATTATCAAGAAAGTCGATCTTCCTCAAATGAGCGAAGAAGAGCTTACTGAAAATATACAGCTTGAAGCTGAGCAATACATCCCCTTTAATGTTGAAGACGTCAATATTGACTTCCAGATCTTAGGTTCTTCTGAAGACAAACCGGATCGGATGGAAGTTATGCTTGTGGCGGCAAAGAAGGAAGTCATCGATGACTACGTCACTCTGATAAGAAATGCCGGCCTGGCGCCCCAGGTTGTTGACGTGGATTTCTTTGCCCTGGAAAATGCCTTTGAGGCGAACTACGATGCTACCGAAAGCGGGGGTGTCGCCCTAGTTGACATCGGCGCTACCAAAATGAACATCAATGTTTTGAAAAACGGCGTCTCCATGTTCAATCGCGACGCCTCAATTGGCGGCTTCCAAATCACTGAGGACATCCAGCAGCGTTTCGGACTCGAGTATGAGGAAGCTGAAAAAGTAAAGCTTGGTATGTCATCAGAGAAAGTGCCCGTGCAGGATTTGGAAGCAATTTTTGTCTCGGCAGCCACCGGGTGGTCAACTGAGGTAAAACGCGCCATTGACTTTTTTTACGCCACCTATCCAGAAGAAACCATAGGTCAGATCCTTCTAAGTGGTGGTTCTTCGCGGTTGCCTGGACTGGATTCCCTGTTCAATAAAGACACAAATATCCCAGTGGCCTACTTCAATCCTTTAGCCAAGATTGATTTCGATACCAAAGTGTTTGATCAGCAGTATGTGGACTATATTGCTCCACAAGTTGCTGTTGCCGTGGGTCTGGCTCTGCGGCGGGTGGGAGACAGATGATTAGAATCAACTTATTGCCAATTGGCAGACGTCCGGTAGAGGAAAAAATCCGCAAGGAGATAACTGTTTTTTTCCTCCTGATATTCTTTTCTGTGTCCGTAATGGTTTATTTTCACATTGACCATACCCGCACGATCAAGCAGCTCACTGCGGAAAAAAGGACTGTGGATAGTGAAATTCGCCGCTACCAAGATAGGCAGAGACAGCTCCAAGAGCTTCAAGAAAAGCATAAGATGCTGGAACAGAAGCTAGGTGTTATTGATCAACTCAGAAAAAATCGTGACCTTCAAGTGAGAGTTCTGGACCAACTGGCAATCATTGTGCCTACGGATAAATTGTGGATCAAGACTCTAACTCAGAAGGGTAATACCTTGACTCTTACGGGTGTAGCCCGTGGCAACGAAGTCATCGCCCAGTTCATGGAGGCTCTGGAGAAATCGCCTTACATTGATGCCAACGGTGTGGAGCTTAAGCAAACACGTCAGGTGAAAATACAAGGATACAAACTGAAGAATTTTAACCTGAGCTGTAGAGTTATTGTCCCCGCTCCAGCAAAGGAAGCACCGCAAAAGGAGGAAGGGAAACAGAAGGCGAAGTCCTCATCAGGAGGGGCCGCCTGATTGTAGTTTCCCAGTCTAAACTAGGGAAGGAAGCCCATGGCTTTGGATGTTAAAAAAGGCTTAGGTGGCGTCAAATTACCAGTTATTCCTTGGGGTAAGCTGAGCAAGCTGAGCAAAGCCCACAAGCTTCTCATCGCAGTGGCTATCTTGGGGGCCCTTTGGGGATGTTTCGTCTGGTTCCTTTACATGCCGCAAACGGAGAAAATAACCAAAATGAGTGGAGATCTTGACGCGGCCAAAACCAAGCTAGCCCGGCTCAAGAATGTTGAGAAGAACTTGCGAGCCTTTAAGAAAAAATACAGAGATACTGAGCTCAAATTCAAACAGGCGCTCAAACTTCTGCCAGATAAGCATGAAATCCCTGCTCTATTGAGCAGCATTTCCAATCTCGGCGCACAGTCCGGCTTGGAATTTTTGTTGTTTCAGCCACAGAGAGAGGTGAACCGGAATTTCTATGCCGAGATCCCACTCAAGATAGAAGTCACTGGACCATACCATAATGTGGCCACTTTTTTTGACAAAGTGAGTAGGTTGAGTCGTATCGTCAATATAGGCGACGTTAAGATGACGGAAGCGAAAGCCGCTAAAACTAAAAGTGATACTGTCATTCTCAAAACAAGCTGTACCGCCACAACGTATAAGTTTATCGAAGCGAAAGAACAGCCGGAGAAGGGCAAGAAGCGCAAGAGAAAGCCAAGCAAGAAATAGACAGCTGCGGGAAACACTAGGCAGAAACCGTTTAATAATTGCAGTCACTTCCCGTAGAAGGAGGAGTGGAATGAGGCATAATCGATACCGCCTAAAACAAAAATGGATCTTGCCTTTAGGCCTGCTGGCCCTGATTTTCTATGCTTTTGGCTGTGCCAGCCAGCCTTCTGCTCCACCAACCTCCCAGGCCGATGCTGGAGACCGTGTTTCCACAGAAACACAGCAACTCCAAGATATTCAAGTGGTGGATCAGGACGGTTTCTTGGGCATCTACCTGGTTGGCTCGAATGCGATGACATACACAGCCTTCAAGGCGATTGATCCCTTGCGGCTGGTCTTGGATCTGCCCAATACAGAGAGTGAGATTTCATCTTCGCCCCTTGCCGTCGAAAATGAAATCATCGGTAAGATAGAAACCATGATGCTCGCTCAGGAGCCCCAGCCCATGACTCGTGTCGAAATCGGGCTGAACCAAGAAACTCCGTACGAAATAGTGCAGGAAACGAATCAGATAGTAGTGCAGTTTGCGGCAACGGCTCTGGTCGTCGAAACTGCACCGACTCCTGAGACAGAGACAGTATTTTTCCAGACCGAGACCGCACCAGAGATGGAAGCGGCAGCCACCCCGGCGTCATCTGAAGAGATGTCACGGCCAGCCGAGAAAATTACAGCCATTCAACCAATAACTTATGGTGAAGAGCTCAAGGTCTACATTATTGGCGATGGCAGTATTACGAAATACAATGTTTTTACCCTGACTGATCCAGCCCGAGTGGTGTTGGATCTCATGGGAGTGGAGTTGGCTGCAGGCAAAGCAACGGTTCCCCCTTCCGATCCTCTGCTCAAAGGGATAAGGATGGGAACCCACCCCGACAAAGTGAGGGTAGTTTTTGATTTGATTCCAGCAGCAGGACTCCCTTACCACATTACATCGGTGGGAGACCGACTCGTTGTCACCTTTGAACCAGGCTCAGGCTTTCCTGCCAGCCCTCCAATCGTGGTTGCAGCGGTTGCTGAACCAGCCGAACCGGCTGAGGAACCCAAGCGAACCGCGCCACCGCCTGAGCCAGCCCGAATATTATCCATTGATTTCAACCTCTTGAAATCTAACAAATCTCGTTTGACCGTCACCGCTAACCGTCCTCTTGAGCCGGAGATCCAGATCACCGGAGAAAACAGCATTTCCATAGCCTTTACGAATGCTAAACTCCCTAAGCATCTGGAGCGGCATATTGACACGGGACAATTTACCAGTGCCGTTAATGTGATTTACCCCCGTCCAATGCAGGGAGTTCCCGCTGCGGTGGAATTTTACATCGAAATGCGTGAAATGGTCCCGTACCACATAGCGACTGAAGGGAATGCGGTCTATTTGGACTTCGATAGCTCTATGGTGCCACCGGTTGAGCCCATTAAGCTGGGTAAGCCCGCTGCGGTGGTCGAGGAGCGAGGTCCGGAAATCCCGGCTCCAGCGCCGGAAGGAGTTGCACCACCTCCTGCTCCCGAGCCCATGGCTGGCGCCGCTCCACCCACGGTTGTTGAAGTTGAAGAAGAGATGGCCGTCACAGAAAAGATGCCGGTGATAGAGGCGGCGGGTCCAAGGCCCTCACCTGACATGCCAAAAGCGTTTACGGGTCAAAAGATTTCCCTCGACCTGCAAGAGGTCGACGTTCGAAATGTGCTCCGACTTTTAGCCGACGTCACCGGCAAGAACTTGGTTGTGGAGCCTGGTGTCTCAGGTAAGGTCACGCTCAAAGTGGACAATGTACCCTGGGATCAAGTTTTGGAGTTGATTCTGAAGATCAATGAATTGGACCAGGTAATGGAAGGAAATGTCATACGCATTGCCACAGCAGCGAAAATCAAAGCGGAGTTGGACCGCAAGAGAGAGGCGGTCGAAGCCCGGAAGGAACTTGCGTCTGCAGCCAGGGATGTGGGAGAGATTTCCACCGAATACCTTCAGGTCAACTATGCTGACGTCGGAGATATTAGTGCCCAAATCGATAACGTCAAGAGTGAAATGGGCAGCGTATCTGTGGATAACCGCACCAATTTGATTATCTACAGCGACTTTCCCAAACGGATAGAGACCGCCAAAGAAATCCTTGCCAGGCTGGACAGGGCCACCAAACAGGTGATGGTAGAGTCCCGGATTGTCTCAGCCACCACCAACTTCAGCCGCAACTTGGGCGTCAGCTGGAACGCCGGTTACACTGCAAACTCTCTTGCCGGTAGGCTGGGCGGTTCACCAGCGTTTGACCTTGCCGTGGCTGCACCAACGGCGGCCGTTGGTACTTTCGGCCTCGCTTTCACCCGTGCCCTCGGCGTCAATAATATCCTTGATCTGGACATGCAACTGGACGCCTTGGAAAACGCCGGCGAGGGTAGAGTGATCTCCAGCCCGAGAATCTTTACTTTGGACCATGTACAAGCCATGATCCAGCAGGGTGATCAGATCCCCTATCCCCAGAGGACCGAAGAGGGCACAATTAGTACCGCCTTCGCCCCGGCCACCCTGTCTTTGACCGTGACACCTCACATAACCCCGGACGGCAAAGTCCGGATGGAGGTGCTCGCTAAGAGGGACCAGGCTGACTTCAGTAGAACCGTGCAAGATGTCCCCGCCATCCGCACCCAGGAAGCCCAAACCGAGCTACTGGTCAATGACGGTGACACCATCGTCATCGGCGGCATTGTTATTCAAGACACCGAGTGGTCTGAGGATCGGGTTCCATTTCTGTGGCGGATACCGCTATTGGGTTGGCTGTTCAAAAACCGTCAGATCAACGATGAGAAAAGCGAGCTCCTGATCTTCTTGAGCCCAAGCATAATAGCCGATCAGAAATTGACCCGGCGCTGATAATTCTAAAACCACAAAAAACCCCCGACGCCCGGCGTCGGGGGTTTTTTTATCTGGAGTATTGGAGTCCTGGAGTATTGGATTATTGAAGATTAGAAACTGTTAAGTTCTTGAATTGTAACTTGCGAAATTGAATTCTACCTTGAGCCTTGGGCCCTGCGCCTTTCGCCTCTCTTCAATCTACAATCTGAAATCTACAATCCACCCCCCTACCTCATCGCACCCAAATAACTTCGGGCCTCATGGGCAATATCCGAACCCGGCTCTGCCCTTATTACCTTCTCGAAATACTCTTTGGACTTCTGCCTTTCACCGCTGCGGTAGAGGAATTTGCCCATGTTCAATAGGGCGCCTGCATATTCTGGATTGTACTCGAGAGCCTTCTCATACGTTCCTCGTGCTTGATCGTACATTTTCAAACCTTCGTAGGCTTTTCCCAAATCATTGAGAGCTGGAACAAAGTCCGGAACCAATCTGATGGCCTCTTTCAAATGGATGATAGCTTCATGGTACTGTTTAAGGTCGAGATAAACCCTACCCAAATTTCTTTGGGCGTCCTGAGGGGCCATGTAGAGCAGATTGCTCAGTGCCTTTTCAAACGCCTGAATCGCCTCTTCCATTCTGCGCTGGCGATAATAAATGGTGCCCAGATAATTGTAAGCGTTCGAATAGTCTGGCTTCAACTTAATTGCTTCCCTGACATGATACTCTGCTTTATCAAGAGCCCCCTTAAAGTCGTAGGTCAGCGCCAAGTCGTATTGCAGGTAAGGGTCATCGGGGATAACTTCGAGAGCCTTGAGAAAGTGCTCCAGGGCCTTACTGGGCTGGTTCCTGGCAAGGTACCTCTCGCCCAGATCACGGGAGGATCTGCCTTCCTTTTGCCTGAGAGCTTTATCGGCGGCGCAACCCGTAAGAAAAAATGCCAAGGTCAATATCACGCCTAATACTCGCCATCTAAGCTGTGCTCTCAATTTCTCATCCCTCCTAAGCCGTCAACTTCTAGCCTGATAGCTAATTTGTTTGTGAGTCTAATTGCGACGATACATTTTGTCAATAAGCATAAGGCATGGAGCAGAGGGAAATACAGCTGGCAGCGGACAGCTTGCAGCAGGCAGCTGTTTCAACTAGGCTCCGAAATCTTAAGAAGAACACCCACCACTTAATAGCAAACTGGCTACTCAACCTATCGCGGCTGGAAAGCCGCTCCCACAGTAATAATTACTAGGTATTATAACCTTTCTCGCCTTTCTCGCTTTGACCCTTTCTCGCCCGACTCTATGCTCTATGCTCTTGGCCTGTTTCCAAAACTACATTTTTGTGTTATCTGTTACCATCCACCACACAAATGTCAGAAAGGAACTGAACCTTGAAGAAGATTGAAGAAATTACCTATCTATATGAAATTGCCAAAAGCCTGAGCGGAACTATAGACCTGAAAAAATCTTTGTACTCAGTTTTGGAAATTATATCCAAATCGCTGGGCATGAGACGGGGAACCATAACAATTCTAAATCCGTTGCGAGATGAAATACAAATTCAAGTGGCACACGGGCTTTCCCGAAGCGCCATGCAGCGCGGTAAGTATAAGCCCGGCGAGGGAATCACCGGAAGAGTCATCCAGCAGGGCAAAGCCTTTGTGGTACCCAAAATAAGCGAAGAGCCCTTATTTCTCAACCGAACTGCCTCTCGACGTCAGACTCAGGAAGAGGTCTCCTTTATCTGCGTGCCCATCAAAAAGGGGCAGCAGGTGGTTGGTGCCCTGAGTGTGGATCTCCCCTTTGACCCTTCCTTCGATCTCAATAAAGGTAGGCGGCGTCTAACGGTCATTGCCACCATGCTGGCGCAGTGGGTCATAAACCTGGAAACACTGCAACTAGAAAGGGAGGCCCTGCACGAGGAGAACTTGCGGCTGCAGCAACAGTTGGCGAGTAAACACCGGATCACCAATATCGTTGGCAATAGCAACAAGATGCGGGAGGTCTTCCAGATGATTTCCCAGGTCTGCCGCAGTAACGCCACTGTCCTGATCCGGGGTGAGAGTGGTACCGGCAAGGAACTGGTGGCTAACGCCATTCATTTCAACAGTCCAAGGGCCAAGCATGCTTTTGTCAAGGTCAACTGCGCCGCCCTTCCCGCCACCCTGATTGAGAGTGAGCTCTTTGGTCATGAAAAGGGGGCCTTTACCGGCGCGATTAAACAGAAAAGGGGCAAATTTGAGCTGGCAAATAAGGGGACTATTTTTCTGGACGAGATCGGCTCCATTGGCCTGGACGTGCAGGTCAATCTGCTACGGGTCTTGCAAGAAAAAGAATTCGAACGTGTCGGCGGCACCCAGACCATCAAGACAGATGTGCGCATAATAGCAGCCACCAGCAAGAACCTGGAGCAGGCCGTTGAAGATGAAACCTTCCGCGGTGATCTCTATTATCGCTTGAATGTCTTTCCCATTTACCTGCCACCGCTGCGGGAACGCAAGACCGATATTCTCTTACTGGCTGACCATTTTTTGGAAAACTACGCCAGGGAAAACAGCAAGGACATCAGGCGCTTTTCCACCCCGGCCATCGACATGCTCATGCAGTACCACTGGCCGGGCAATGTGCGCGAACTGGAGAACTGTATCGAGCGGGCCGTTCTCCTGTGCGAGGGCGGAGTCATCCGCAGCTATCACCTCCCCCCGACTTTGCAGACCGGAGAGCAGTCTGACACCGTCCCAGCCCGTTCACTTGAGGAGGCCGTTGCTGGTCTCGAAAGAGAGATGATCATAGATACCTTGAAAAACACCCGGGGCAATATGGCCACGGCAGCCGAGCTGCTTCAAACAACAGTGCGGAAATTTACTTACAAAGCCAAGAAATACAGAGTGGATTTTAGGCAGTACCGGTAGCACGTTGCCCTTACGTATTTTTGTGGCCTAAGAAATTTCACCACAGAGGCACAGAGGACACAGAGGAGGGTGGTTTTCCCTGGCCGGGAGACGGCGGCCAGGGAAAAGAGCCTCCGCCTCCGGCGAAAGCTCTTTGGCAGATTTCCGACCGGTATTATATAGCCAGCCGTTTACTAGATCGTGCCCACAGGGCTGTGATCTTTTCTCCGCGCTTCGCTTGGAGTCCCACCCTTCTGGCGGTTCCCGGTTTGCCACAGATCAATCTCAAATCCCAAATTTCCAATCTTTCCCACTTTCACAAACTACTAAAATCGTTACAATAATTACATTTCCTACAATTTTGTCGTCTTCAAACCATCAGCAAAAATCCATTAAATTATATATCTCTTTAGAATAACTACATTTTTTTCCCTTATGAACAGAATGGCACAGCCGTTGCTGTTGTCTCCCCCGGAAATTTACCAGCTTCAGTGTGACAAAAAGTTGCTAAGGAGGAGACAAATGATTAATGGGGGAGACACAGCTTTTATTCTCGTCAGTTCGGCTCTGGTCATGTTCATGACCCCTGGTTTGGCTCTGTTCTACGGAGGAATGGTCAGAAACAAAAACGTCCTGGCCACGATCATGCAAAGCTTCATTATTATCGGGTTGGTTACCGTCACCTGGGTATTGTGGGGCTATTCTCTGGCCTTCGGCCCCGATGTGGGCGGCATAGTGGGGAACCTGTCATGGTTCGGTCTGAAAGGGGTCGGCCTTTCTCCTAGCCCGGATTATGCCAGTACCATTCCCCATCAGGCATTTATGATTTTCCAGTGCATGTTTGCTGTTATCACTCCGGCTCTAATTACCGGCGCTTTCGCCGAACGGATGAAATTTAGCTCCCTGCTGGTCTTCATTGTCCTGTGGTCCACCCTAGTTTACGCTCCACTGGCACACTGGGTTTGGGGCTCCGGAGGCTGGTTGGGAAAGCTGGGAGCTCTCGACTTTGCCGGCGGAACTGTGGTTCACATCAGTTCCGGGGTATCTGCCCTCGCCGCCGTTCTCATCATTTCCAAGAGGAAAGGTTACGGCAGGGAACAATTTATTCCTCACAACCTTCCCATGACCATAACCGGTACAGCCATTCTTTGGTTCGGCTGGTTTGGCTTCAACGCCGGCAGCGCTCTTGCCAGTAATGGACTGGCAGCCGGAGCCTTCGTGACCACCCATGTGGCCGCAGCTACGGCCTCCCTAACCTGGCTGTTTGCAGAATGGATTCTGCATGACAAACCCACCACCCTGGGCGCAGCCAGTGGTGCGGTGGCTGGGCTTGTGGCCATTACCCCGGCGGCTGGTTTTGTCAGTCCGCTCTCAGCCCTGATAATTGGTGGTCTGGCGGGGGTGATTTGCTATATGGGTGTGTTGGCCAAGTCTAAACTGGGCTATGATGATTCCCTCGACGTGGTTGGGATCCACGGACTGGGTGGTACCTGGGGAGCTCTCGCAACCGGTCTGTTCGCCAGCACTGCGGTGAACCCGGATGGGGCCAACGGTCTCTTTTACGGCAACCCAGGACAGCTCTGGATTCAGTTTTTATCAATCGTCGCCACCATTGTTTTTGCCTTTGTGATGACTTTTGTCATTCTTAAACTCCTCGACGCGATTATGGGCCTGAAGGTCTCCGATGAAGAAGAGGTAAGAGGATTGGACATCACTCAGCATAGTGAGGCGGGCTACAGTATCTAATGTTGCGCTTACCACCCGACCCCAATACAATCGCTCAGATAGACAAATCACCCCAGGTTGGAGGAGAAAAATGAAGAAAATTGAAGCCATCATCAAACCGTTCAAGTTAGATGAGGTCAAAGAAGGTCTCATGGAGATAGATGTCAAGGGGATGACTGTTACCGAGGTTAAAGGATTTGGCCGCCAGAAGGGCCATACAGAAATCTATCGTGGGGCGGAATACAGGGTGGATTTTGTCCCCAAAATCAAAATAGAAGTGATTGTCCCGGCAGAACTTGTCTCCCAAGCCGTCAAGATTATCGAAGAAAAAGCAAAGACCGGCCAGATAGGTGATGGCAAGATTTTCGTCAGCTCTCTGGAGGAAGCAATCCGGATCAGAACAGGAGAAAGAGGCAAAGAGGCCATCTAGCCCGAATTCTCAACGTGAGCATCATGGAATCGCCAATCCGCCAGTTGCAGGAAAGGAAGCAGGAGTTACTTGCTCATTTTGTCGAGAGCGATGAACCAGATTTTCTGGCTACCCACACCTATCTTCTGGACGATTACTTTCGTGAAAGCTTCGCCCGAAGCGCCGTTGGCCCCCGCATGGGTATGGAAAAAAACCCATACGCTATCATAGCCCTCGGGGGCTACGGCAGAAAAGAGCAGTGTCTCCACTCAGATGTCGATGTACTCCTGCTCTTTAAGAAGAAAATACCCGACGAGGCCGCGGCCCTCGTCCAGGAGATCTTCTATCCCCTCTGGGATGCCGGCCTCGAAGTGAGCTATGCCACCCGTTCCCTCAAAGAATGCCTGAGCCTTGCGTCCCATGACTTCGAGGTCCTGACCTCGCTGGCAGATGCCCGCTTTCTCTGTGGCATCTCCTCCCTCTGTTCAGACCTTATGGAAGAAATGCGCAGCAAGATCCTGCGCAAGAGAGCCAAGGAATTCATCCTATGGTTGAGGGAGAGAAACGAGGGCCGTCATACTCGATTCGGTGATTCAACCAACCTTCTGGAGCCCAACGTAAAGGAAGGTCAAGGTGGTTTGCGAGACTACCACGCCATGCTCTGGCTGGGCTGGGCCAAATACCAGATCAAAGAGCCGCGGGATTTAGAGTACCATGGCCAACTTTCTCACAATGAGTATTTAACCTTGTCAAAAGCGCTCTCATTTATTTGGTCGGTGAGGAACTGGCTTCACTTCGTCAGCGGCCGCAAGTGCGACCAACTCTATTTCGAATACCAATTAAAGGTGGCCGAGGCCTTGCGCTTTAAGGATCAAAACGGCCAGCAGGGTGTTGAACTGTTCCTTGGGCAGCTGCACGGTCACATGGAGTTCCTGAAACAGCAGCACCTTATGTTGCTGAATAAGGTTGTCCCCAGGAAGTATCGATACCCTTTGGCGAGAGTGAGGGGACGGTTGAGCGTAAGTGGGATCACCGCCAGTCAGGATTCTCTGAATTTCGAGTCCTCGGAGGCTATCCTGGAGAATCCGTATCTCCTGTTAGAGATATCCGACCAGAGTGTCCGCTTCGGACTCCCCCTTAGTATTGAAGCGAGACGATTGGTCCAGGAGTTTCTCCACCTGGTAGATGAAGAGTTCCGTCGTTCCCCCAGAGTACTTCAATCTCTGCAACGAATCTTGCTATCACCGTCTCAACCGCTGGACGTCCTTGATGAGATGTTGAACACAGGAGTTCTGGTGGCGCTCATTCCAGAAATGAAGGGAGTGGTCAATCTCATTCAGTACGACGAGTACCATATATATCCGGTTGACAAGCATCTCTTACAGGCAGTCCAGATATTGAAGGATTTCGGCAAGCCGGAACTACCATCCCAGGATTTATTCTATGGCCAACTCTTCAAGGAACTTAAATGTCCTGAACTCCTCTTATGGGCGGTACTGCTGCACGATGTAGGGAAAGGTCGGGAGGGAAAAGATCATTCTGAACATGGTGCTGAAATTGTCCGCAGGGTGTTTAAGCGGATGAATTTCGCCCATGAAGATATAGAAACTATTGCTTTTCTGGTTCGGGAACACCTGTTGTTGACCAAGACCGCTACCCAAAGGGATCTCAATGATGAAAAGGTAGTGGTTCAGTGTGCTAGAAAATTCCGCAGTATCGAGGAACTGAAGATGCTCTATCTCCTCACCGTAGCCGACTCCAAGGCCACTGGACCCAAGGCCTGGAACGATTGGACGGCTGCTCTGCTGAATGAGCTTTTTTTTAAGATCTATCACATCCTGGAGAGCGGAGAGCTGGCAACTTCGAAGGCGGTGGATATGGTGGAGAAGAAAAGGAAAGAAATTTTTCATGAATCTCTCTCCATGCCCCAAGAAGAGCTGGAACTGCTTTTCGATCAGATGTCGCCCCGCTATCTCCTCTACACCCCAGCCAAAGACATCCTCCGCCACATCGAGCTCTACCAAAGGCTCGGAAAGGCACCCTTTGTTCTTGAAGCCCAGACCCTACCCGGCACCAACTACCGGACCGTGGCCGTCTGTGCCAAAGATCGCCCGGGTCTCTTTTCCAAGGTATCCGGAGTATTTACCCTTAATAACCTGGACATCCTGGAC
>Ga0224509_10000304_pt1 | contig 13176 bp, 15 predicted proteins | sample SF_Jan12_sed_USG_5_FD_170158 | JGI IMG/M metagenome (GOLD analysis project Ga0224509, IMG submission 170158) | Sediment microbial communities from San Francisco Bay, California, United States - SF_Jan12_sed_USGS_24 | ecosystem: Environmental > Aquatic > Marine > Sediment | place: USA... | reverse complement strand
GCTTCCAGAGGTAAAGCCGTCACTCACCCGGAGATTGTCGGTAGTGCCTGGATGAACGTCTGCTTTCATCGAAAGCGGTCATTCAATTCTTCATAAACGATCGAGTTTGAGGGTCTGCTAACGGCCATTAGCGGACCCAAGAAAGACCCCGCCTCTAGGGCGGGGTCTTTCTCATTACCAATCTGCGATCTGCCTACTAAGCTACTTGTCCGTCTTCAAACAATCGCTACGTCTGTTCCATTTGTTTGAAGACGGACAGCCTGAGCCTTTAGCGCCTTTCTGTGTTCACTGGGATCAATGCCGTTTGCTAACAGCCTCTTTGCTTCGTCTCTGCGTTCACGGGCGACTTTCAGTGAAATCTCGGGGTAAACACCGAGAGAAATCCGCTTTTCTTTACTGTTGAAACGATACTTCAGACGCCTCCATTTGCCGCCTTTGGGCGTAACTTCAAGGTATAAGCCGCCACCATCAAACAATCTTCGAGTCTTGGTGGAAGGCTTAGCGTTCTTGACTGCTGTGACTGTCAGCTTCATTTGCGGGGGCAACTCTCTGACAAAACCTGAACTTGCCCCCACTGTTGCCCCCCAGCTGTCCCCGGATGTCAATGGATCATCAGGGACAACGCTGGACGATAAATACCCATATACATAGGTATTTCAGAAAAAAAAGAGCCGTCTAGGACGGCTCTGGATTTGAGTTTGGTGGTGATGGGTGGAATGGGCCTCCCTACGGTCGGCCTGTCGCGGGCTACGCCGCGCTCGGATGAACCACCTTCGGTGGTTCAATCACGCATTGCCGGCAAAAAAATAGGGGCCCAAACGGGCCCCTATGTTTTTTGGTGGTGATGGGTGGAATTGAACCACCGACCTACGGGTTATGAGTCCGTCGCTCTAACCATCTGAGCTACATCACCAATTATTCGGTCGGGACCGAAGTCCGCGAGGGCCGCAGATTGTCCCGATGCGGCTCCTGACTGTCAAGATATTCTACGCCCCGAAAGCTGTTTCCGGTACAGTGCCGCGATGAGCTTCGTTTACAGCCTCGAAATGCTGGGAACCGCGGCTTTTGCCGTCAGCGGCGCCTTGGCCGCATCCCGCAAGCGCATGGATATCTTCGGCTTCTGCGTCCTCGCACTGATGCCCGCCGTCGGGGGCGGCACGATCAGGGACATCGTCATCGATCGCGTGCCAGTATTCTGGGTCAGCGACAATCGTTACGTGGCTGTCGCCATCATCGCGGCACTGGTCGTATTCTTCGCACCTTATCGGGGTCCCGGTTCGCGGCAGCGGCTGTTGGTCTGGGCCGATGCCCTGGGCCTTGCCCTGTTTGCCGCGCTGGGGACCGAAATCTGTCTGCAGCACAATACCGGGCCACTCGTCGCAGTCATGCTCGGTGTCACCACTGCGGTAACCGGCGGCATGATTCGCGACGTCATCTGTAATGAGATACCGCTGATCCTCTCACGAGAGATCTACGCAACAGCCGCATTCGTCTCGAGCCTGGCCTACGTTGTCGCAGACCGCATGGCACTGGGCGACACCGCTTCACTGACCATAGGCGTGCTCACCGGGCTCGCTGTACGCGGCCTGGCAATCATCTATGACTGGTCCCTGCCCTCTTTCGGGTCTCGAAAACTCTAGCCCAGCGAGCAGCTCATGTCCTGGCCGCAGCACAGCGGCGACTTGATCTTGCCGTGACCGTTCGGGCACTTGGAAATCTGTACTTCCTTACCGTCGCCAATTTCCAGCATGTCATTCTCCAGCGGCGCATCGCATTTGCCACAGGTCGCATTGACAGTCATGCCACATTTTTCACATTCGTACGTTGCCATATCGTCTTCTCGTCTGTTTGATGGGTCCAGGTGTTCAAATCATACATTGAATCGGAAGTGCATGACGTCGCCTTCCTGAACAATGTACTCCTTGCCTTCGAGGCGCAGACGCCCGGCCTCCTTCGCTCCGTGCTCACCGTTACCAGCGACATAGTCGTCGTAGGCGATGACCTCCGCACGAATAAAGCCTTTCTCGAAATCTGTGTGAATCTCGCCGGCTGCCTGGGGCGCCGTGGCGCCGATCTTCGTCGTCCAGGCACGTACTTCTTTCGGGCCAGCGGTGAAGAAAGTCTGCAAGCCGAGCAGGTGATAAGCGTGGCGAATCACACGATTCAAACCCGGCTCCGAGGCGCCGAAATCAGCCAGGAATTCCGCTTTGTCTTCTTCATCGAGCACGGCGATCTCAGCCTCGATAGCCGCGCAGATCGCGACAACCTCGGAGCCTTCGCTCGCTGCATACTCTTCGACAGCCGTTAGATGTGGATTGTCAACGAACCCATCCTCATCGACGTTGGCGACATACATGACCGGCTTCGCCGTGATCAGATGCACGCTTCGCAGTATCTCTTTCTGCAGCTCCGTCGTGTCCATCGACCGAACGGGCAAGCCCTCGTCCAGGTGCGCCTTGATGCCGGCCAGGGCATCGCGATGGGCGATGTCCTCTTTCTTGCCCGTCTTGGCGTTGCGTACGGCTTTGTCGTATTGCTTCTCGACCGACTCCAGGTCCGCGAGCGCAAGCTCCGTATTGATCGTCTCGATGTCATCGATCGGATTGATCGCGCCCGAGACGTGCGTAACGTCATCGTTCTCAAAACAGCGCACGACATGAGCGATCGCGTTGGTCTCGCGAATATTTGCGAGGAACTGGTTGCCAAGACCCTCGCCTTTCGATGCCCCGGCGACAAGACCCGCTATGTCCACGAACTCCATCGTCGTCGGCAGGATCTTCTGCGGTTTCACGATGTCGGCCAGGACCTGGAGGCGCGGATCCGGCACGGGTACGACGCCAACGTTAGGCTCGATCGTGCAAAACGGATAATTCTCCGCCGCGATTTCCGCCGCAGTAAGCGCATTGAACAATGTTGATTTGCCGACATTGGGCAAGCCAACGATGCCACAGGTAATTGCCATCAGATTAGTCTTTTGTGTGTAGTTTTTTCATTGCCGCATTGATGTCGCCGTCGACAAGCTCGGGCATGACGACCATTGCGTCATCGATGTTTCCTTCAATCGCCGCTTCGACATCACTCGAAGCACGCTTGAGCACGTAATTTGTGACCTCGTCTTTGTCGCCCGGGTGGCCAACGCCCAAGCGCAGGCGCAGGAAATCCGCTCCGCAATGCCGCACGATATCCCGCAGGCCATTGTGACCGCCATGGCCGCCACCTTCCTTGAGGCGCACCGTACCCGGCGGCAGATCAATCTCATCATGCGCGACGAGCAGTTCCGTAACGCTCAGGCGGTAGTAGTCGAGCAAGCCACGAATCGGCTGGCCACTATGATTCATGTAGCTCTGTGGCTTGACCAGCCACACATCTTCACCGTGCAGTTTGACGCGGCAAGATTCCGCATCAAATTTCTTCTCATACTTGAAGCTGCCACCGTACTTGCGAGCGAGGGCGTCAACAAACCAGAATCCCGCGTTGTGCAGGGTTCTCTTGTACCTGTCCTCTGGATTACCGAGGCCGGCGATTATGCGTATCGGTTTGGGCATGGCGTGGCAATCTTAAACGAAACTTCGGAGCAGATGGCAAAACAAAAAGACCGCCATGAGGCGGTCTTTTCGCTAAGCCTGGAAATGGGACTACTCGTTGTCGGAGTCGTCGTCGCCAGAATCGTCGCTTGATTCCGAAGCGGCGTCTTCTTCCTCGCCAGCAACAGGCACTGCGCTTGGCTCGAGCTCTTCCTCTTCCTCGATGACCACTTCCTTGATGACGTGGATAGAGACGATCGGACGATCCTGTTCCGGACCCTGCGCCAAAGCAGGAATCGAAACGCCTTCCGGCAGCTTGATGTCCGACATGCTCAGCATCTCGTCAAGCTCCAGCTCCGAGACATCCACATCAATGAACTCCGGCAGGTGCCTCGGCAGGCAGACAATGTCGACCTCGTTCATGAGATGTGAGATCGCACCACCGGCTTGCTTCACACCCGGGGCGACATCTTCGCCGATGAAGTGGAGCGGAACGCTCATCCTGATTTCCTGGTCCTCAACAATGCGCTGGAAGTCCATGTGCATAACGACAGGCCTGGCTGGATGACGCTGGACATCCTTGAGAATCACAGCCTGGCTCTTTTCCCCAACCTTGATGTTGAGGACACTCGAGTAGAACGACTCGTTCTCGAGCTGCTGAATTACTCGGTTGTGATCAAAAACCAGTGCGCGGGGCGGACGCCCTGCACCGTAGATGATTGCGGGTACTTTTCCCTGATGACGCAGGCGGCGGCTCGCACCCTTCCCCTGGTCCTCACGAATTTCCGCAATCAGGTCGAAATCGTCATTCATGACTAATCTCCATAACTGATTGATTGTGCTGGTTTTTTACCAGCGTTTGAAAATACGCAGATCGCGACCAACCTGCGCAAGGGCGCGCATATTAACCGATGGATAGTAGTAATAATAGGGGTCGAACCGATTTATTCGGCCCTTTAAATACTAGTCCACGTAGAGCGAGCTGACAGACTCTTCCGTGCTGATACGCCGCATCGTCTCAGCCAGCATCTCGGCGACTGACAGCTGGCGTATCTTCTCGCAGGCCCTGGCCTCTCCATTCAGCGGAATCGTATCGGTGACGACCATTTCGTCGAGCTCCGAATCGTTGATGCGAGAAACGGCCGGACCCGAGAGCACCGGGTGCGTGATATAGGCCGCCACGCTGACAGCTCCGTGTTCCTTGAGAGCGCCAGCTGCGTGGCACAGCGTGCCTGCCGTATCCACCATGTCGTCGATCATCACGCAGTTCTTGCCTTCGACCTCACCGATGATGTTCATGACCTCGGACTGATTTGCCTTGGCGCGGCGTTTGTCGATGATGGCCAGATCGGCATCACCCAATCGCTTGGCAAGTGCGCGGGCGCGAACCACACCACCCACGTCCGGCGATACGACGACCATGTCGCTGTACTTTTGCTTCCACACGTCCGCCAGCAGGATTGGCGAGGCATAGACATTATCAACAGCGATATCAAAAAAGCCCTGGATCTGGTCAGCGTGAAGATCCACGGTCAGTACCCGGTCAACACCGGCCGTTGCGATCAGCTTGGCGACGAGCTTCGCGGTAATCGGTACACGCGAAGAGCGTGGTCGGCGATCCTGCCGCGCAAAACCGAAATACGGGATTACGGCAGTGATACGCGCAGCCGAAGCGCGCCTGGCCGCATCAACCATGACGAGGAGTTCCATCAGATTTTCGGAAGCCGGCGGACAAGTTGGCTGGATGATGAACACCTCGCGACCGCGGATGTTCTCGAGAATCTCTACATTGATTTCGCCATCGGAAAAGCGGCCAACCTGGGCGCGAGCGAGTGGGATGCGGAGGTAACGGGCGATGTCCTGCGCGAGTTGCGGGTGGGCGTTACCCGAAAAGACCGCCATTGTTCCCAGTTCCACGATGACTCCCTAGATGATGAAATGGCTGGGGCGGCAGGATTCGAACCTGCGGTACACGGGATCAAAACCCGATGCCTTACCACTTGGCTACGCCCCAATAAGCTGATTTCCGCGTTGCGGCGCAATTGTGCGGTGAGGTCCCCTGACTGTCAACGACGGAAGAACAACCAGCGGTCAATCACCATACGCACGCGGGTATCGGGGTTTGTCGCCGCCAAAATTCGCGGCATTTGCTGTCCACCGCCTTCGCTGTAACGGGATATCTCGACGATCCAGCCACCTTGTTCGAGACGCACAAGACGACCATTTTCGTCCAGCTCGGTTACGGCGGCCGCCACCTCGGGGTCCGGGATGCCCAAGGCCCAGTAACGCAGGCTACTCACCGGAATCGTCCAGCCATAGCGCCAGCGCAGCTCCTGTTCAGCGTCCTTCAGAACCGTCCTGACGCCGTCCTTGTCCGTCAGCGTCACCGACCGGTCGTCTCCGTCGATGAGCACGGTACCTATGCCGAGAGGGCCGCCGACAGTCGCGTTGAACGCCTCATCCCGCTGGGTCCAGTTGAATTTTCCATTGAATCCGTCGTCGCCCGCCTTGACCGCGATACGCCCCTTGAACTCCCAGTCGCGAAGCTTCGCGAGGGCTTCGTTGCGGGTCTCCCAGGTGTTCAGCACAGGGAGATCGACGCTTTGCCGCGTCGTGGCGCAGCCCGCCAGCACCAGCAGTGCCAACAGCAGCCCCAGCGAACGGAAATCAGGGATCATCGCTAAACAGGCGGTCCCGCACATCCTTGAGTAACGGGCTGTCAGGCTTCAATTCTTCCGCTTTAAGCAGCCATTCCATCGCATCGTTCTTGCGATCCAGCGCAACCAGCGTCTCGACGATGTGGGCGGCCACTTCATGATCCTGCATGCCCTCATAGGCGCGCTCGAGCTCGACCAGCGCTTCCTCGTACCGCTCGAGCTTGAATAACACCCACCCCAGGCTATCGATGATCGCCGGACTAGTAGGGTCATATCGCAGCGCCTTGCGAATCAGCTTTTCTGCTTCACGATAGCGGTCCGTCCGATCGGCCAGCGTATAACCGTAGGCATTCAGCGCCATCGCGCTCTTGGGCCAGCGCTTCGCGACGTCGGCATAACTATCGAGCGCCTCGTCGAGACGGCCCATCCGCAACAACAACTCACCGCGACTGAGCGCCGCGCGTTCGTCGTCGGGATGGTAGGAAACCACCTTGTCGTAAAGCTTCAGAGCTTCGTCGTACTTCTCGACGGATGCCAACAGCTGCGCCTTGCCAGCCAAAGCGTCGACGGCATTGGACGGAGAGGCCTCGGCAAATTCCTCAAGCAAACGCAACGCGCCCTGCACGTCGTCTTTCTCGTGTGCGAGTAAGGCGGCGGCACGTGTCTGGGAGGACACGGCATTCGGGCCGTTCAGGACTTCACTATAAAGGCGGATGGCGCGGTCGGTGTCCTCACGATAATCCGCGATCCGGCCAAGATAGAAAAGCGCGTCCATACGATACTGCCCGCTCGCGAGCAGATCGTTGAAATCGTCCCATGCAGCGTCCAAATGGCCCTTGTGAAAATTGATGATTGCCATGAGGCGCAGTGCATCCATGCGACCGGACTGCTCGAGCAACACCTGGTTGACCTGGCTCAGCGCATCGTCTTCGCGATCCGCCATCATGTACATGATGGCCAGTTCCATCCTGGCATCCGGGTCCGGGTCCGGGTCGTCACCGATAATCAGTGCCGTGTACTCGATCGCTTTGTCTACGTCGCCGCTGGCCAGCAGTATTCGTGCGTACAGCAGCCGTGACCGCAATCTCTCAGGATCGAGTTCGATTGCCTTGGCGGCACGCTCGAGCGCGTAGTCGGTTTCACCGGCCCTGAGCGCCATCGTGGCCACTGCATGGTTGGCGAGAGCTGAGTCCGAATACGGGCGGGCAAGCGAGCGCATCAGCTTGTCCCCCTTCTCCGGGTCATCCTCATCCGAGAGGTAGTCGGCGAGCTTGAGCAGTATTTCGCCGGGTTCCTCGTTGCCATTTTCAATCAGGTAAGAGAAATGGCGTTTGGCCGTTCTGATATCGCCAACACGAAAACTCAATTGTGCGAGGTACAGGTGCGCTTCGTCGCTGTCCCGATCCAGCTTGTACCAGCGCTTGGCCGCAGCCAGGGCCTCACGATCAAACCCGTAGATCATGCCGACGCGCGCAGCCTGTCGCGCAACCTCCGGGTTTTCGCTCAGTTCGGCCGCTTTGCGATACTCCTCGGCCGCCATGAGGTAGTCATTTCGCTGCAATGCCATTTCGGCCTGCAGAATGTAGGCATCGACTTCCGAGTTGTCTTTTTCGCCCGCAATCGCGGGCGAACTGGTGAAGGCGATTAGCGTACACAGCGCGGCCGCTGCCAGCCATCGTCGAATTTCTTGCATAAATTGTCGTCCGTATATCAGAAGCGATCTCTAAAAAAGCGCTTCGCGGGCACGAATATATTTGAGTCCGCTTCCAAACAGACAAGGAACTCGCCGTTCAGTTCGCTTATCATACGCACTTCGATTTTCTCGAGTGCCCGCTGGGCACCATTAATGAACGTATGCCGCTGCAAATACTCGGTCTGAACCATAACACGGCACCTCTCGAAATACGCGAGCAGCTCGTCTTTGCCGGAGACGAAATCCCGCGGGCCCTTGAGCGCCTGGCTGCCCTGGATGGGGTGGATGAAGCGGTCCTGTTGTCGACCTGCAACCGCACCGAGTTTTACATCATCGGTCAGGACGGCGGTCGTGCGCGACTGGAACAGTGGCTGCATGACGATCGCAGGCTGGATGACGGCTTTGCTGATTCCCTGTTTACGAAAGACGATGAGGAGGCCATAAAGCACATCTTCCGCGTCGCCTGTGGCCTCGACTCGATGGTGCTTGGCGAACCGCAGATTCTCGGCCAGCTGAAGGACGCGTTTCGCTACGCCCAGCAGGCCGACACGCTTGGCAGCAATCTGAGCCGCTTGTTTCAGCACACATTTGCCGTCGCGAAGAAAATCCGTACCGATACCGAAATTGGCGCGAGCCCCGTTTCCGTTGCCTCGGCGGCAGTAAACCTGGCGCAGCAGTTCTTCGCAGGCTTCAAGAAACACACGGCGTTGCTTGTCGGTGCCGGTGTGACCATCGAACTTGTCGCCAAGCACCTGGTCAGCCGCGAGATCGGTCGGCTGTTTGTCGCGAACCGCAGCCTTGAACGCGCGCAGGACCTCGCCGGGCAGTTTGGTGGGTTTGCCGTGCCGCTGTCGGAAATCGAAGGCACTTTGCCAGAGGCCGACATTCTGATTACGTCGACGGCCGCAACCGAGCCGGTCGTCACCACTAAACAAATTGAAGCAGCGATCAAGGCGCGCAAGCGCAAGCCCATCTTTGCCTGTGACATTGCCGTGCCGCGCGATATCGAAGCGAGTGCCGGCGAACTTGACGATTTTTACCTGTATACGATTGACGACCTGGACAAGGTCATTCTCGAGGGCCAGGGTAATCGAGAAGCCGCGGCCATCGAGGCACATCGACTTCTCGATGATGAGATTCGGCGATATGCAGCCATCGAGCGCTCCAAGCAGGTAGCCCCAATCATCGCCGAGTTGCGCGAAAGCCATGAGGAAATCCGCAAACAGATCGCGAAGAAGGCCCGCAAACGTATGCGCCGAGGCGAGTCCGCTGAGGATGCCATCGAGTTTGCAACCGCATCACTGATGAAAAAGATATTGCACAAGCCAAGCGTAGTGCTGCGACAGGCGGGCGAGGCATCCGATATCGCGCTGATCGAGTCAGCACGACGTCTTTTTGATCTCGACGGCGAATAAAACAGCACGCCAATGAAAGAATCCATTCGCTTCAAGCTGGAATCCGTGCGTGATCGTTTCGAGGAGATAGCAGGCCTGCTCGCCGATCCGGATGTCATCGCCGACCAGAACCAGTTCCGTAACCTGTCGAAGGAATACGCACGCGTCGAACCCGTCGTGCAGTCGTTTCAGCAATACGAGGGCATTCTCGCCGACATTGCTGCCGCCGAGGAGATGGCGAACGACACGGACGCAGAAGTCCGCGAGATGGGCCAGGAGGAACTGGCCGGACTTGAAGAGCGCCGCGAGCAACTGCTGATCGATTTACAAAAGGCCCTGATACCGCCGGACCCTTACGACGAAAGCAACGTCTACCTGGAAATCCGGGCAGGAACGGGCGGTGACGAAGCCGCGATATTTGCCGGCGACCTGTTTCGCATGTATTCAAAGTACGCAGAGACGGCAAAATGGCAGATAGAAATCCTGTCTGCGCGCGAAGGCGAGCACGGCGGCTACAAGGAAATAATCAGCCGCATCACCGGCAACAGCATCTATGCCAGATTGAAGTTCGAGTCCGGTGCGCATCGCGTACAGCGCGTGCCGGCCACAGAATCACAGGGCCGTATTCACACATCTGCCTGTACGGTCGCCGTACTGCCCGAACCGGACGAGGTCGAGGAGACCGAGATCAACCCGGCGGACCTGCGCGTCGATACCTACCGCGCGTCAGGCGCCGGTGGCCAGCATGTGAACAAGACAGATTCGGCCGTGCGTCTTACTCATTTGCCGACAGGTATTGTCGTGGAATGCCAGGATGAACGCTCGCAACACAAGAATCGGGCGCGGGCAATGTCACTACTGCAGGCACGTCTGCTCGACCAGAAGGTCACAGCGCAGGCAACCGAACAGGCCGAGAAGCGCCGGCTTCTTGTCGGCTCGGGTGACCGTAGTGAGCGAATTCGTACGTATAACTATCCGCAGGGGCGTGTCACTGACCATCGCATCAACCTGACACTCTATAAGCTCGACGAGATTCTCGAGGGCGGCCTCGACCAGGTAATCGACCCGCTGACCAATGAATACCAGGCAGATCAGCTTGCCGCATTGGGTGACTGACATGAACTGGTCTGCATTTGATTCTGTATTTGCCTCGCGCACCATACTTGTCCTGCCGATATTGTTGTCGTGCTTTCTGCTCGCCTGCCAGGCACAGAAAGAACCGCTCGACACAAATGAACTGACAGACTTTGCCACTCGCTATGCAGCGGCCTGGAGCGGCCAGGACCCGGTTGCGTTTGCTGCATTCTATGCAGAGGATGCGTCGTTCAGAATCAACGAGGGCGAACCCTCCATCGGCCGGGCTGCGATCGAACAGACCGCCCGTGGCTTCATGACCGCTTTTCCCGACATGGTTGTCCGCCTGGTTGAAGTCCGGCGCACAGGTGACGTCGTGGAATTTCACTGGCACTGGACCGGGACGAACTCCGGGCCCGGCGGTACCGGGAATGCGGTGGACCTCGTCGGCTTCGAGGAATGGACCATTGGTGATGATGGGCTGATTTTGAGGTCACAAGGTCATATGGACGATGTTGAATATCAACGACAACTGACCGCAGGTACAAAACCCTGTTCGGCGCCGTGGCTGCAGATGGTTGAGCAGACTCTGTCCACCGGCGATGGACAAGGGCACGGCCCCGACCTTGGGTCATCGGAGTGGCGATCCGTTGTCGAATTCAAGCTCGGAATCCGCGGCAATCCTGACGTGCCCGACCGCGCTACTGAGGAATGGTGCGCGTACATCGATCAGGCGATGTCTGGTTCGGTCGAATAACGATCAGGTCCCGGCGTCGTCCTCGAAAATATCCTCGATCGACATCCCGAACAGCCGGGCAGCCTTGAACGCCAGCGGCAAGCTGGGATCGAACTTGCCCTTCTCGATCGCATTCACGGTCTGCCTCGACACCTCGAGTTCACTGGCTAACTGCGCCTGAGTCCAGTCGCGTTCTGCGCGCAATACCTTGAGGCGGTTCTTCATTGATACTTCCTGTGTCCGATGAAGACCGCCAGCCCATAGGTCACGCCAATCAGCATTACGAGGTGCGAAATTTCGGCATCAGCCGTGATGAAGTTGGTCACGTCCATGGTCGAATAACCGAGGCCGAACACGAGCCCGACCCCCAGCGCCAGTGCCATGGCGTCGAGATGAATTTTTTTCTGTAACTCATCCAGGCCCTCGAGATGATGTTTGTTGGCGACGATCATGCCGACGCCAACCGCAACATTGACGAGGATTGCGGCTCCGGTCAGCACGTTGTTCTGCCAGACGAGGAGCGGCCCAAACACCGCGACTGCCATAGTGATCAGCCACGCGCCGGTCCAGTATCCAAGCCGCAGGGTGTTTTTCCGGTTACGGGCTGCAAAGTCTCCGGAACCCGTGTTCGAATCATTCATAAGTCTACTTCCCTTGTCTAAATGTAAAGTGTCTTTTACAAATAGTAATGAGAGTAAGCATTATTGTCAAGCTTGCTTTACCTTTTTGAGGTCGCCCGCGAAGCGGAGCTCCTAGCGGAGGGCTTGATCCAGGTCTGCTATCAGGTCATCGACATCTTCGATGCCCACCGACAGGCGAATCAGCGTATCGCTGATGCCGAGCTTCGCCCGCTCCGAAGACGGCACACTCGCGTGCGTCATGATCGCCGGGTGATCGACGAGGCTTTCAACACCGCCCAGGCTCTCTGCCAGCGAGAACACCCTGCAGCGTTCCAGGAAGCGGCGCGCATCCTCAAGATCGCCTTTTATGAAAAAGGTCACGATGCCGCCGAAACCAGGCATTTGTTCCCTGGCGAGTTCGTGCTGCGGATGTGATTCGAGTCCGGGGTAGAGAACGCTCTCGACACTGTCGTGAGCTTCGAGCCATGCTGCAATCTGCATGGCGCTCCTGCAGTGCCGCTCCATACGTACATCGAGTGTCTTGACCCCGCGCAACGCGAGGAAACTGTCGAACGGTCCTGACACGGCGCCGATCGAGTTCTGCAAATACCCAAGGCGTTTGGCGAGTTTGTCACTCGAGGTCGCGACGATGCCGCCAACCATGTCGGAGTGACCGTTGATAAACTTGGTCGCGGAATGCATGACAATATCGGCGCCGAGCTCGAGAGGGCGTTGCAGGTACGGTGTTGCGAACGTGTTGTCCACGACGACGATCGCCCTACTGTTCTTCGCGAGCGCGACGATTGCCTTGAGATCCACCAGCTTGAGCAGGGGATTCGTCGGTGACTCGATCCACACCATCGCCGTGTCATCCCCGATTGCCGCGGCAGCTGCAGCCGTGTCACTCAGATCGACGTAGTCGAATTTGAGCCCGGAACTGCGCTCACGAACGTTCGAGAACAAGCGCCGCGTACCACCATACAGATCATCCATCGCGACAATTCGAGAACCGCTGTCAACAAGCTCGAGTATCGTTCCAGTCGCTGCCATGCCCGACGCGAAAGCGAACCCGTGTTCGCCTGACTCCAGATCAGCAATGCAACGTTCGAACGCCATGCGAGTCGGATTTTGCGTGCGTGAGTATTCGTAACCCTTGTGCGCGCCGGGGCTTGCCTGCACGTATGTCGAGGTCGCATAGATCGGTGGCATGATCGCGCCGGTTGTCGGGTCCGGCTCTTGCCCGGCGTGGATCGCTCGCGTCGCGAATTTCGTTTTATGTGCCATGCGTTCCTCTACATCTGCCGGCGCAGATAATTGAGCACGTCCGATCGTGTAATCAAGCCCAGGAATTCGTCGCCGTCCATGATGGCGGCGTACGGCTGCACTCGAAGCATTGCCACGAGGTTGTTCAGGCTCTCCGACTTGTCGAGCTTGATGAACGCCGATTCCATTGCGTCTTTGACAGGTGCCGTCATCAG
>Ga0224509_10000302_pt1 | contig 13236 bp, 10 predicted proteins | sample SF_Jan12_sed_USG_5_FD_170158 | JGI IMG/M metagenome (GOLD analysis project Ga0224509, IMG submission 170158) | Sediment microbial communities from San Francisco Bay, California, United States - SF_Jan12_sed_USGS_24 | ecosystem: Environmental > Aquatic > Marine > Sediment | place: USA... | reverse complement strand
GACGGCCTGGAAGGAGCAGGGCTGCAGGAAGAATTGCTGGATATTCCGGCGTTCCTGCGACGTCAGGCCGACTGAACCCAGAGAGCCAGGCCCGGCGGCGCTACTCACTCACCGTCGGGAATCTCTCCTCCGCTTTGCCGGCCCGGGGTCAACCGGGCCGGCAGCCTCTCTGCCCGCCGCGACCGACTCCTCACAAAGATTCGATAGGTCGTGCGCTAAGACCTTGAATTCTTGATGAGTTTTTCCTGATTATGATAGGCTTGCCGCCGAGATGTTGAGACAACGCACCCTCAAAACCACTATTCGTGCGACCGGTGTTGGTCTGCATTCGGGTGAAAAGGTCTTCATGACGTTACGGCCTGCTGCAGAAAACTCGGGTATCACGTTCCGTCGTGTGGACCTCGACCAACCGGTCGACATCCCGGCGGACCCGCGTCTCGTCGGCGAGACGATGCTGGGCACGACGCTCGTCAAAGACGATGTGAAGGTGGCGACGGTCGAGCACCTGATGTCCGCACTTGCGGGGCTCGGTATCGACAACATTCACGTCGACTTGTCGGCAGCCGAAGTACCCATCATGGATGGCAGCGCAGGTCCGTTCGTGTTTCTGCTGCAGTCTGCCGGTATCGAAGAGCAGAATGCGGCGAAGAGATTTATTCGTATCAAAAAGAAGATTCGAGTCGAGGACGGCGACAAGTGGGCGGAGTTCGTGCCTTTCAACGGCTTTAAAGTCAACTTCGAGGTGTATTTCAATCACCCGGTATTCAATAAGATCTGTCAGAAAGCGACCATTGATTTTTCGTCGACGTCGTTTCTAAAAGAAGTCAGTCGTGCACGTACCTTCTGTTTCCTGCGCGACGTCGAAGCCCTGCGCGAACGCAATCTTACGCTCGGTGGCAGTATGGATAATGCGATCGTGCTCGACGACTACCGTATTCTCAATGAAGACGGCCTGCGCTATGCGAATGAATTCGTCGTCCACAAAGTCCTCGATGCTATCGGTGACGTCTATCTTCTGGGACATGGGCTCATTGGTGAGTTGCGCGCCTACAAATCGGGCCACGACCTGAACAACAAGTTGCTTCGCGCGATGCTCGCGGACGCATCCACCTTCGAGGAAGTTACGTTCGCCGACCCGAAAATGGCGCCGATCTCCTACGCCACACCCGTATACGCGTAATTCGCTTTACCACCCACCTCCACCCTGGTTCGCATCGCGCGCAAGGCGCGCTACTACAGTTTGTAGCATTGCCGATTGCCTGACCTCGGCACTGAATTGAGAATGCCGGGTGGGGCGCGTTAACTCTGACTAACTCGTATCCGGCAGGCGTGAACCTCGATGCCCACCGAGCGGGCGGCCTCGAGCAGAGTGTCCGTTTCGTAACGGAGACGACTCGCCCAGGCGGAGGTCGTCGCGATAACGACCAGTTCCCCATCTTCCCGCAGATTTGCGGCAACTATCCCCTCGGCCTGTTCCGGGGGCAACGAGCGTGCGAGGATTTCTGTTAATTCGCCCATCTTGCGGGCGCGCCGAACAATAGCGCCCAAGTCCCCGTCATTAGTGGGATTTAGCAAATTTCCGAGTTGCTTTGTGGCCATAATTAATGTGACGCAGGTAGCGTTTTTTCCGCATCCTGAGTGACTCGAGTCACCGTTCGGGACCGCGATCTTGTAATACAAACCATCATTATGCATATTGTCGCACACGACAAAGGCAAATCCGCCGAAAGGCGGGGGCGCAAAACCACCGGTCTAAGGGATTTGGTCCTAGGACAGCGGGGCTACTGAAGTGGGCAGTTACTGCAGGTTGATAATAACGCGAACAAACGGTTGCAGGGGGTTGGCCTGCGGTTTCGCTACTTGCATCAAAGACCTACTTTCAGTTGGAGCGCATTCGGGGCGTGTTCGATGAATGTAGTAATTTTCGGCAAGGGGTTCGGAAAACCACGACAATTTAACCTGTCCGGCCTGCGAGCCGGTGCGGGTATCGTTGTCGTCCTTGGTCTCGTTATCGGCGCAGCATTCGGAGGCGGATACTGGTATTCCGCCGAGACCGGTTCGGGTATCAGCACGAATGAGTTGGCTGACCTGACAGCTGAATTGCAGGATCAGCGGGACAAGATCGCCGAAATCCGCCAGGGCAACGAAGATACTCTGGATGCATTAGCTATCCGCATCGCACAAATGAATGCGCGTATGATTCGGCTGGATGCGGTCGGCCGCCGCCTGACAGAAATGGCGGACATCGACGATGGCGAATTCGATTTTGATTCGGACCCGGCCCTGGGTGGCCCAGAAGAACCCGTGGGAGCCGGATCAAATGTAGCGATCCCCGAGGTAGTTGATGCCATGCAGACGCTCGGCTATCAGCTCGACGACCGCGAAGCTCAGCTAAATATCCTTGAGCGCGTTCTGGCGAACCAGAACCTCAAAGATCGTGTGTATCCTCAGGGGCGCCCGGTAGGTTCCGGCTGGATCTCATCCTATTTTGGCAAGCGTACCGATCCGTTTACGGGAAAACCGGCCAATCATACGGGTGTCGATTTTGCGGGGAAAAATGGCGCGGAAATCGTCGCGGTTGCTGACGGCGTTGTTACCTGGTCGTCGGACCGCTACGGCTACGGAATCATGGTCGAGATCAACCACGGTGGCGGGTACGCGACCCGCTATGCACATAATTCAGAAAATCTTGTTTCCGTCGGAGACGAGGTCAAGAAGGGGCAGGTCGTTGCCCTGATGGGTGAAACAGGTCGGGCCACTGGCCCCAACCTGCATTTCGAGGTTCTGCGCAACGGCAGCCGGGTCAACCCGGTCAAGTTTATTCGCGAATCGTCGAAGTAAGTTCGCTCAACATCCCCCCCAGTCAAGTGAAGGCGTAAATCAGAGGCTTCGGCCGCGGGTCCTTGTGTTCGCGAAAAATGCCCACAAATCGCGACATTGGATTCTAAATAGTGCCGTGACACCTTAGAATAGCGGCCTTTGTTTTACCGGACCCGGGAGCCCTAAGTGGCCAATTTCCTGACAAGCATTTTCGGCAGCCGTAACCAGCGCCTGCTGCGTCAGTATTCAAAGATCGTCAAGAAGATCAACGCTCTCGAGGAAAGTGTGCAGGCGCTCGACGATTCGGCGTTGAAAGCGAAGACCGAGGAGTTCAGGAAACGCTACGAAGACGGTGAAACCCTGGAAGACTTGTTACCCGAAGCGTTTGCGGTCGCTCGTGAGGCCGCCGTACGAACGCTGCACATGCGCCCATTTGATGTACAACTGATCGGTGGCATGGTGCTGCACGACGGCAATATCGCCGAGATGCGTACCGGTGAAGGTAAGACGCTCATGTCGACGTTGCCGGCGTACCTGAACTCGATCAGCCGTGACGGCGTTCATATTGTTACGGTCAACGAGTACCTGGCGCAACGTGACGCCGACTGGATGCGTCCCGTGTACGAGTTCCTCGGGCTGACCGTGGGTGTGTCAAAGAGCGGCCAGGGCAAAGAAGAAAAGCGCGCTGCGTACGAGGCGGACATTACTTACGCGACAAACAACGAGCTCGGCTTCGACTATTTGCGCGACAACCTGGCGTTCTCGACCGAAGATAAAGCGCAGCGAAATCTCAATTTCGCCATTGTGGATGAGGTCGACTCGATTCTCATCGACGAGGCGCGAACGCCACTCATCATCTCGGGCCCCGCCGAGTCGAGCACCGACCTCTACGCGCAGATCAACAAGTTAATCCCCAGGCTACGGCAGCACGAGGAATCCGAACAGCCGGTAAACTACGATATTGTTGCCAGTCGTGTGCGGATGGCCGATCAGAAGGGCAGCGCTGTTACGGTTGAGGGGGAGGATGGGGAAACATCTGATGTAATGAAACTCGCAGACGCCATTGCGATCGCCGAGGAGCGCGATGCAGACGTCATGCAGGTCGATGACAACGAAAAAGTCGTCTCTTGTCGATTAGTCACTCGCGGTGATTTCACCGTTGACGAGAAAGCCAAGCAAACACACATGACCGAAGAGGGTCATATGAAGGTCGAGGCGCTCATGGCGCGGGCCGGCTTGCTGGCAGAAGGTGAGAGTCTCTATGACGCCGGCAATATCCGCCTGCTGCATCATCTGAATTCGGCGCTGCGAGCGCATGCGATTTACCAACGCGACGTGGACTACATCATCAAGGACGGCGAAGTTGTTATCGTTGACGAGTTTACCGGCCGCACGATGCCCGGTCGCCGCTGGGGAGACGGCCTGCACCAGGCTGTTGAGGCCAAGGAAGGCGTAGCGATCAAGCAAGAGAACCAGACCGTCGCCTCGATTACCTTTCAGAACTACTTTCGCCTATACAACAACCTGTCCGGTATGACCGGCACGGCGGACACCGAGGCTTTCGAGTTCCAGCAGATCTACGGCCTTGAAGTCGTCGTTATTCCTACGCATAAGCCGATGATTCGGGAAGATCAGTCCGATCTTGTCTACCTGACCGAGAAGGACAAATATGCGGCGATCGTCGAAGATATCGTCGACTGCAAAGAACGTGGCCAGCCGGTGCTGGTCGGCACGACCTCGATTGAGGCGTCCGAACTGCTCTCATCGTTCCTTAAGAAACAGAAAATCAAGCATGAAGTCCTGAATGCGAAACAGCACGAGCGTGAGGCCCAGATTGTGCAGAATGCAGGCAGGTCAGGCGCGATTACGATTGCGACCAACATGGCGGGTCGCGGTACCGATATCGTGCTTGGCGGTAACCTGGATGCCGACCTCGCCAATGCCGGTGAGGGCGCCGATGAGGCTGCGATCAAGGCTGACTGGGATGAACGCCACGCAGCGGTGATTGCGGCAGGTGGTCTCCACATCGTTGGCACCGAGCGCCACGAGTCCCGCCGTATCGACAATCAGTTGCGTGGTCGCTCCGGTCGTCAGGGCGATCCGGGTTCGAGCCGATTCTATCTTTCCATGGAAGATACGCTGATGCGGATATTCGGTGATCCCGAGCGGACGAAGAGCCTGCTGGCGCGCGCGGGCATGCGTGAAGGGGAGGCTATCGAAAGCCGCCTTTTGTCCCGGCAGATCGAACGTGCACAACGCAAGGTGGAATCCCACAACTTCGATATTCGGAAGAATTTGCTCGAGTATGATGATGTTGCCAACGACCAGCGCAAGGTCGTTTATCATCAGCGCTCCGAGCTCATGGACGCGGATGAAATCGCGGATTCGGTGGCCGCGATCCGGGAAGAAGTGGTCGAGCTTACCGTTAATCAATACATTCCTCCGGGAAGCCTGGACGAGATGTGGGACGCGGACGGACTATGCCAGGCACTCGAGTCGGACTTCGGTTTGCATGTCGACGTGCCGCGATGGATCAGCGAAGAAAAGACGCTAAGCGCCGAACAGATTTGCGAGCGTTGCGTCAAGGAAGCGCATGGTGCTTATGAGAAGAAGGTGGGCGACATCGGTGCTGATCTGATGCGCAGCGTCGAAAAACAGATCATGTTGCGCCAGCTCGATCATCACTGGAAAGAGCATCTCGCGGCGATGGACCATTTGCGGCAGGGAATCGGCTTACGTTCCTACGCACAGAAGAACCCGAAGCAGGAATACAAACGCGAAGCGTTTGAGATGTTCGGCACGATGCTGGAGCAAGTCAAGCATGACACGGTTAGCATTCTTTCCCGCATCCGAATCCAGGGTGAAGATGATTTGAAAGAAATGGCCGAGCGACGGCGAGCGGCAGAGTCGATGAAGTTTCAGCACGCCGAGGCTTCAGCTCTTGGTGGCCAGTCCGGCGGCCAGTCCGGCGGCCAGTCTGGTGAGGCGTCCGCGCCCGCTGCACTGCCGTTTGTGCGTGGCGGCCGAAAAGTCGGCCGCAATGAACCGTGTCCGTGTGGCTCGGGCAAGAAATACAAGCAGTGCCACGGCAAGCTAAATTAAGTCACTGAAACCGATGAACTATTTCGATGTTGCCGCAGGGATCCTATGCGATCCACAGGGTCGCGTACTGATTGCAGAACGGCTGGGTGACGGTCCATTCCACGGATTATGGGAGTTTCCAGGCGGTAAGATCGGCCCGCACGAGTCGGCGCCCGACGCATTGTTGCGAGAATTGGCTGAAGAGTTGGGGATAGAAGCGACAGTGTATTCGTCTTTCATGAATTTGCGGCATGAATACGAGGATCGCGTCGTCACGATCGAGTTTTTTATTGTCAGTGACTGGAACAGCAATCCCGTAGGAAGGGAAGGTCAGGCGCTGCGCTGGGTGCAGAAAGACAGACTCGATGCACAGGAGCTGCTACCGGCCGATGTGCCGATAGTGGACGCTCTTCAGCAGATAGATAGCTGAAACGGGATATCGCGCCCGGTCTGAACGGCACGACTGTCGACAGTCGACCACTCCAGGAAACGTATCGTGAAGCGGTGTTGACTGCCACTGATCTCAGGGAACAGCGGACTATCGCCGGATAGGCTGACGCGCAGGAGTCGGGAGTTGTCGTCTTTTTGCATGTTGTGCTGATACATGCCATTGGGGGCCATCCGATCCGAGGGCTGCGCGCTCTCGCGGATGAGCCACAGCGACTCGCTGACGGCGTCACAGATCGGGCGTATTGAATCTATCCAATGCCCGAGATCCCGCTGCCTGCGCGTGAATGGTTGGCGCAGCCAGTGGTTGTACTCGGGAAGATCAAACTCGCAGGTACCGCCGGGAATGGCGCTGCGGTGCTTGATTGCGTTCAGGAACTCGCTGTCCTTGATCGGTTGCAGGAATCCGGAACCGATGTGCCCGATCTGATCGCGGCTGGCCACAAGATTGTGCACCAGCGAGTCGAGTCGGCCTCTGTCGACGCCGGGCTGGCTTTTGAAGCGCTCGAGAGCGCCGAGTTGATGATCGAGTTCCTTGAGAACCTCGCTACGGACGTCGCCCCTGGAGAGAATCGCCAATATCTCGAGCAGCGCCGAAATCGTGGCCCTCGTGGCCCAATCGGCGTCTTTGTCAACGTTGTAGAGCAGCTGTTGGTAGAGAAACTCGAGTCTCAGAAACGTGCGCATACGCTCCGACAGCGGCTGCTCATAGTGCGCTGCGTCGGTGGCGGTGTGGGCGGCAATTTCTCCGGCGGGTTTGGCCATGTGGCTATTTTGCGCTACCCGGTGCTGAGTGGCAAATGAACGGGACCTCGGGTCGTGGCAGGCCTGTCTCCAGTCTGTAGCGCTCCTGGTCTGGCCTCCTTATCGATTTGCTGAAGTCGCGCCTGCTGTCAAGCTAGAATGGCCGCTGTCGCTTCGCCCCGAGTGCTAATCATAGATGGTTTCTGCTTTTCGGCAACAAGATGACCGACTGCAAACGCTCGCCGTTGTCGGCGGCTGGGTAATCCTGTTCCTGGCCGGTACTCTCGCGTATTGGCCGGGCCTCACTGGCCCATTTGTATTTGACGATTTCGGTTCCATCGCCGCTATTGGCGATCGTGGCGGGGTAACGGACTGGGACACGCTCAAGGCGTTTGTCTTTGGTGGACATGCTGGCCCGCTTGGCAGGCCGCTCTCGTTACTCAGTTTCCTGATCGATACAAACAACTGGCCTGCCGATCCGTGGCCGTTCAAACGCACGAACCTGGTTATTCACCTGGTAAACGGGGCCTTGCTTGGCGTCCTGACAGCCAAGATTCTGCAATTGCTCGAGTTCGAAAAGCGGGACGTGCGCTGGATTGCCCTGGTATCGGCTATGTGCTGGCTGCTGCATCCGTTCCTGGTTTCGACCACACTCTATGCCGTGCAACGCATGGCGCAGTTGTCGACGTTGTTCATATTTTCAGGACTCATCACCTATCTGTACGGCCGGTCGCTCGTTGCTGTTAATGCGATGAAAGCGTATCTGATCATGAGCGTTGCGGTCGGTTTATTCACATTCCTGGCGCTGTTCTCAAAGGAAAACGGCGTCCTGCTGCCGTTGCTGGTAGGGGTCGTCGAACTGACTGTTGTAGCCGGCCGCCATCAGCGACTTGCCGTCCTCAATCGCTATTGGGCAATAGTGTTCATCGTTGTTCCCTCGACGATCGTCGCACTTTACCTCGGCGAAAGGGTCATGAGAGACGATTTCTTTGAAGCCGTACCACCAAGAGATTTCAGCACATACGAGGGGCTTCTCACGCAGTTCAGAGTGCTTGTCGATTATCTGAAGCACTGGTTCCTGCCGGAGCTGTACACTACCGGCGTTTTCCAGGACCACTTCATCAAGTCCACCGGAGTGTTTTCGCCGCTTACGACGGTGCTGAGTGCGCTACTGCATGTCGCAGTAATATCTGTTTCGATAGTCAAACGGCGCAAGTGGCCGTTATTTGCCCTGGCTGCACTGTTCTTTTATGCCAGCCTCGTGCTCGAGTCTTCGGTGCTGAACCTGGAACTGTATTTTGAGCATCGCAATTACCTGGCTGCCGCCTTTCTCTTGTTACCGTTGATCGTTTTGTTGCGGAAGAAGCTCAGCCACCGACAGTTCATTGTCGCTGCCGCGGGCGCAATGCTGCTCCTCGGCGGCTTCACACGATACTCGGCGACAATCTGGTCCGATTATCCGAGTATGGTCGAGGCATCGGCGAGAAAAGCGCCGACGTCCGCCCGCGCCCAGTCACAATATTCCACGCAGCTTTATAACGAGGAGCGCTATGGTGAATCGTTGCAGGTAATCGACAGGGCGATTCAGAACATTCCCGACAATATGTCGTTGCGAGTTACGCGAATCACCTTGCTGTGTAACATGGGCATTCTTACGGCGAGTGATTTTGAACAGGCCACCGGTGTCGTGTCCGCGAATACCTTCGACCCGCGATCATTCGAGCTGTATACGACGTTCGTTTCATCCGTCATAAACGGGCGATGTCCGAATATTTCGCTCGAGACAGTGCGGGACATGTTTGCAAATATGTTGCAGGTCCCGCAGAACGCTGGCCCACGGTCTTTGAGATATTCTCAGATAAAGTACTTCGTTGGATTCGCCGAGGCATACGCGGGCGAACCATCACGGGCTGTGGCGGCATTCGAAGAATCCTTACGGGCTCGGCCGGGCGCCTCGCACGCCATGCTGATGGCCGCCCACCTTGCTACCGGCAATTACTTCGACGAAGCGCTGCATTTCTCGGATCTGGCGCTCTCACAACTTGATGTCGGTTCGTCGGGCATTATTCAGGGCAGTCGCGTCAGCGTAAAGGATATTCGGGAGTTTCAGGCCATAGTCCGCGCGGATCGGGAAGCCGCGCGCAAAGAAGACGCCGGCGGACAACGGTCGGAGTGATAGTCCCGCCCTAGGGGCGATCGGCCAGATGCCGGAACGTCTTGTCCAGTTCGCGAACCTGGCGCCGTGTCTCGTCCAGCCCGCGGTTGTTGCTGATGACGTCATCGGCAATCGCGAGGCGCGCCTCCCGGCTGGCTTGTGCTGACAGGATCCGCCGCGCCTGTTCGACGGATTCGGTATCGCGGGCCAGCAGTCTCTCGATTTGTAATTCCTCATCACAATCAACCACCAGGATGCGGTCCACAAACTGCGTCAGCGGCGAGCCTACGAGCAGGGGTACGACAATGATCTGGTAAGGACCTTCCGCTGCATCCGCCTGCCGCCGGGTTTCGGCGCCGATGCGTGGATGCAGGATTGCCTCGAGGTCGAGGCGCGCATTCTCATCAGCAAACACCATGCTACGCAATGCGCGCCGATCCAGGTTACCTGCATCGTCAATGACCTCATTTCCAAATCGATTCCGAATCTCATCGAGGGCGGGTTGGCCGGGTTGCACGAGTTCCCTCGCGATAACGTCGGTGTCGATGATGGGCACGCCGAGCGCGGCAAACATATCAGCGACTGTCGACTTGCCGCTTGCGATGCCACCAGTCAATGCGACGCGATAGCGTTTCTTGTCAGGTGTCGCAGTCACTCAGAGCATCAGGTCGAGATAGGTGTTCTTGATCGTGTTGCCCCAAAGCATCGTGACCCAGCCGGCCATGGCGAGGTAAGGCCCGAACGGTATCGGCACACTGCGCTCATGGTTCCGAAACACCATAAGGCTGATGCCGACAATCGCGCCGACCAGGGCAGACATCAGGATGATCGTGGGCAGCTGCTGCCAGCCGAGCCAGGCGCCGAGCGCCGCAAGCAACTTGAAGTCGCCGTAGCCCATGCCTTCCTTACCGGTAAGGAGTTTGAACATCTGATAGACGCTCCAAAGGCTGAGGTATCCTGCGATCGCACCGACGATCGCATCTCTGGGCGCAATAAACAAAGTCTCGCTGGCTGCCACCGGATGAAACAGGCTCATTAGCAAACCGATCCACATCAACGGCAGTACGATCGAGTCGGGGATGAGCTGCGTCTCGGCGTCAATCATGCTGATGGCCACCAGGGCGAACGTCATTACGATCGCCATGGTTGCCTCCCAACCGACCCCAAACCGCCAGGCGCACAGGGCCGCCAGCAAAGCCGTCAAAAGTTCGACGAGCGGATAGCGCGCCGAAATGGATTCTTTACAGTTCGCACACTGCCCGCCCAGCAGCATATAGCTGATCACCGGAATATTCTGCCAGGCCTTGATAATTTGGCCGCATGACGGGCAGCGGGACCGCGGCGCAATCAAATCGAATCGGCCTGTCGGCAATTGCTCTTCGGGAGGTGTCTTGCAGAGTTCTTCACACTGCTCGCGCCACTCACGTTCCATCATGATGGGTAGCCGATGAATGACAACATTCAGGAAGCTGCCAATAACCAGTGCGAAAGCGAATATTACGGCGATGAAAGCCGGTGCCGACTGGGTGAACAGATCAAGCATCCTGGATCTCCGTCAAACGAGCCAACAGCCAAAGCAAAAACGGCGTCCGGAGTGTCCTCCGAACGCCGTTTTATTGCAAATAAGCTCGAGAAGTCTAAACAACCGCGCCCAGCTTGAAGATCGGCAGATACATGGCCACGACGAGGCCACCGACCAAAACGCCGAGAATTGCCATGATCATCGGCTCCAGCAGACTGCTGAGGTTATCGACAGCGTCGTCAACGTCTGCTTCGTAGAAGTCCGCGACCTTGGCCGACATATCGTCGAGTGAGCCGGATTCTTCGCCGACCGCAATCATCTGAATAACCATGTTTGGAAAAAGGTCTGTGTTTTCCATGGACTGCTGCAGTCGCTGACCGGTTGCGACCTCATCACGCATTTCCATGACGCCGACTTCGTAAACGATATTACCGGTTGCTCCGGCAACGGATTCCAGAGCTTCGACCAGCGGGACACCGGCAGCAAACATCGTAGAAAGCGTTCGTGCGTATCGCGCTATGGCTGCTTTCTGCAAGATCGGCCCAATAATCGGCGTCTTCAGCATCATGCGATCGAGGAAATGCCGAAATGGCCGTGAGCGCTTGTAGAAGTAGAAGAATGCAGTAACGGCAGCCGCCATAACCAGCACAATGAACACTCCCTTCGTCCGTACAAAGGCCGACAGGTCGATTACCATGCGGGTAAAGCTCGGCAGGTCGGCGCCGAAGCCCTGGAACAGATCTTCGAATGACGGAATGACGAAGATCAGGAGAATGGTGGTAACCACAAAAGCGACTACCAGAACCGCGGCCGGATAGGTCAGCGCCTTCTTGATCTTCTTCTTGATTGCCTCGGTTTTTTCTTTGTACGTGGCAATCTTGTCGAGCAAGCTTTCCAGGGCACCGGCCTGCTCGCCAGCCTCCACGAGGTTGACAAAGAGATCATCGAAATACAGCGGCTGCTTGGCAAGGGCTTCTGCAAGAGCGCTGCCGCCCTCGACATCGGCCTTGATTGACAGTATCAATTTCTGCATCGCCGCGTTTTCGTGACCGTTACCAACGATCTCGAACGCCTGTACCAGAGGAATACCGGCCGCCAGCATGGTCGCCAGCTGGCGACTGAAGATGGCGATATCGCCGGATTCGATTTTGCCGCCGCCGGCGAACAGTCCCTTGCGCTGTTTTCGGATGCGCGTTGGAACGACGCCCTTACGCCGCAAGTCAGCCCGCACGGTTGCTTCATTGTTGGCGAGGCTCTTGCCTTTGACTTTTTTGCCGTTTTTGTCGGTGCCTTCCCATAAGAAAGGTGTACTAATCGCAGCTGTTTCGGCCATTTATCTCGTCCGCTAGTCCCGTACAAACCTATTCAATTGTAACCCGGTTTACCTCTTCAAGGCTGGTAACCCCTTCCTTGACTTTGTTCAATCCAGCCTGTCTCAAATCGATGACGCCTTCTTTTTCCGCCTGCTGGGATATCTGCATCGCATTGCCGCCTTCCATAATAATGCGACCCATAGCCTCCGAGACCTCCATCACCTGGAAGATGCCGAGACGGCCCTTGTACCCGTCATTGCATTGTTTGCAGCCCTTGGGTCCGAATACCGAGAGACCGCCCTCAATTTCCTCGGCCGTGAAGCCCTCTTTTTCGAGCGCTTCTTTCGGAATATCCCTGACTTCCTTGCAGTTGCCGCACAGTCGTCGCGCAAGTCGCTGCGCGATGATCAGGCTGACCGAAGTCGCGATCGCATACGGTTTCACGCCCATATCAACCAGGCGGGTCAGCGTTTTTGGCGCGTCATTCGTGTGCAGCGTTGATAACACGAGGTGGCCTGTCTGTGCCGCCTTGATAGCGATTTCGGCCGTCTCGAGATCTCGAATCTCACCCACCATGATCACATCGGGATCCTGGCGCAGGAAGGCTTTGAGCGCTTTGGCAAAGGTCAGACCGACCTTGGGATTGACATTGACCTGATTGATGCCAGGCAGATTGATTTCTGCCGGATCCTCGGCTGTCGAGATGTTTCGGTCTTCGGTATTGAGGATATTCAAGCCCGTGTACAGTGAAACGGTCTTACCGGAACCCGTCGGGCCAGTAACGAGAATCATGCCGTACGGTTTTCCAAGGTGCTTCTCGTACAAGGCACGCTGGTGATCTTCGTAGCCCAGCATTTCAATGCCGAGCTTGGCGCTCGACGGATCGAGAATACGCAGTACGATTTTCTCGCCGAACAAGGTCGGGCAGGTATTAACACGAAAGTCGATAGCGCGATTCTTTGACAGGCGCATCTTGATGCGGCCATCCTGTGGTACCCGTCGTTCAGCGATGTCCATGCGCGACATGACCTTCAGGCGGGCGCAGACTTTGTTGGCAAGCACGACCGGCGGTTGGGCGACTTCGGACAGGACGCCATCGAGGCGAGTTCTTACCCGGAATATCTTTTCGTAGGGCTCGAAGTGAACGTCGGATG